>Ga0334885_1000062_pt1 | contig 179658 bp, 160 predicted proteins | sample GraSluR1_MG_8_FD_207233 | JGI IMG/M metagenome (GOLD analysis project Ga0334885, IMG submission 207233) | Sludge microbial communities from methane-producing bioreactor in Wageningen University, Netherlands - Granular Sludge_31_05-R1 | ecosystem: Engineered > Bioreactor > Anaerobic >...
GGACAGCAGAAAAGTATCCGGAGGGTGGGTGGAAGCGGTGGGGCCCGGTTACCCTCTGGTTCCCGGCCAGGACCCCTCCGACGCTGAACCGTGGAAGCCGGTCAAGGCTTCGGAAGTACGGTTCATGCCTCTTCAGGTTGAAAAGGGTGACTTCGTTCTGTATGTGCTGAACGCGGCTTTCGAGATTCACCTGGAAGGCGGGAAGTACTTCGTGGTGCCCTACTCCTCGATACTGGCCATTCTCAGAAACCCCCTGGACCTCGAAGACACACGAGCCTGAATCACAGAATTGCAGCCAACAGGCTGGTGTAGGTGATTTTCCAGGCGCCGTCCTCCCACACCATCTGAAAAGAGACTGATCCTCCTCCGGCGAAATCCAGGACGACCATAGCGTTTCTTCCTTCGAGAACCGCGTGTTCCCTTTCCAGATCATGCTGACGAGGGAAAGTACGGCCTTCCAAAAGCCTTCCCACAAGGTCTTCATGGGACAGAAGCAGGATGTCATCGGGGGTGACTCTGCCGCCGAACCTGGACAGAGCCGCGGACAGCATGGCTGGATTCTCCGATGCCAGCAGAACGAGCTGGTCGAAAACCTCACCGAATCTTCGGGAAATGTCACTGGAAAGAAGCCGCATCACCGAGGCTCCGTCGGACCTTTCCAGGGCGTCGAGAAAGTCCAGGGCTGTATCGATTGGGTCCGCGGACACAACGAGGAACGGAATCAGAACAATCCAGAGAATCCTGCCCATTTCCAATCACCGTTCCTTTCCGTCAAGGGAGCATGTGATCCATGTTCTTCCGGTCCGGTAAACCTCAATGTGGACCGGTCCCGGGGAAATCGAAAACTCATGGCTTCCGGCGGGAAGCATCGCGGAGTGAGCCGGAGGATTCGCCGGTGTAAAAATGCTAATCCAACCGTCACCCGGAAGTTCCACCTGAAGAGTTTCACCGACCCGCCTCGCCCTGAAACCCCTGGCATCACCCGCCAAGGCATTGCTTGTGAAGCAGTTTCCCTTCCCGAGGGCTTTATCGAGTTGAGTGGGCTCCGAAAGCGGCTCATTCAGGAGAAGGTGAGTTCGAACCCTGTTGAAAAGAAAGTCGTATGGAAAAACCTTCCGCAGTAGAATGGTATGACCGTGGGCGTCGGCTCCGGCCAGGGCGCACCCCCCGACATCGTACCAGAGATCAACCGCCTTTCTGTTGGGGTTTCTCACATACTGATCGGGGTAACGCATTCTTCGGGGAAGTGATGACAGCGTTACTCCTCCTTTCCACTGGCTCATCCAGTTCCAGATTTCCACGCCGTCCAGAAGACTGTGCGCTCCGTGAAGCCAGGGGTACTCTTCGAAAAAGGGAATCCGGGGGCGGACCTCCCGGGGGTGTGCCGCGACAGCCAGCGCTCCATCGGCCTTCACCCGTTCAAGCTGGCTTAGAATGTGACCCCGGGGGTGGAGTTCGGAGGCGCCGAAAACCAGAAGATGGCTTTTTCTGTCGGTGTGCTGAATCTCCGCGCCCACAATGGATAGAACACCGCCGTGCCGTCTGCCGTGCCACCCCTCCTCCGCCAGGGCGAGGGTATTGTGATCGTTGAAGCAAAGGTAGTCCAACCCCGCCTGATCCGCGAGATCGAGAATGGGACCGGGCTCCGTGCAGCCGTCGGACCGGGTGCTGTGAACATGAATGACGCCCACCGCTTCATGAACTGAAACGGCGGGCTCGGGAACGGTCAAGTTACTCAGCTTCTGCGCCGCTTGATCTCGCTGATCAGGGCGGGGATAATTTCAAAAAGGTCTCCCACGAAGCCGTGGCTTGCGAACTGAAAGATCGAGGCTTCCGGATCACGGTTCACGGCGAAAATCTCATCCGAAGACTGCATGCCCACCCGATGCTGTACAGCCCCGCTGATTCCAACCGCAATGTACTTCTTGGGCTGCACTGTTTTCCCGGTTTGACCCACCTGGGCGGGATAAAGAATCCATCCCGCGTCCACCGCCGCACGGCTGGCGCCCACGCTTCCGCCGAGAAGTTCCGCCAGCTGGTGCAGCATCGGGTAGTTCTCAGGTCCCTTCATGCCCCGGCCGCCGGAGACGATTATCTCGGCCTCGGTCAGATCAACTTCGCTTCCACCGGTGGGTATGAACTCCAGCAGGGTTGTTCTGCCCTTCATCATGCCCTCGTCAACGGGAAGAAGCTCCAACTCACCGTTCCGGGTGTGGTCGGGCTCCATGCGCTTCATAACCCCGGGGCGTACCGTGGACATCTGGGGACGGGTTCTGTCGCAGACTATCGTGGCCATAATGTTGCCTCCGAAGGCGGGCCGTGTCTGCATCAGAAGACCGGTTTCATTATCAATGCGGAGTTCGGTGCAATCCGCGGTGAGGCCGGTGTCCATTATCTTGGCAACCCTGGGCATGAGGTCTCTGCCCTGGGTGGTGGCGGCGGCCAGTACTATTTCAGGACGGTCGTGCTCCAGCGCCCTGACAAGAACACTGGTCATGGGTTCGGTAAGGTATTGTGAAAGAGCCGGGTGAACAGCCATAAGCACCCGGTCAGCGCCGGAATGAAAGAGCTGCTTTGGGCTGTCTCCGGGCTCTGCGCACGCAAGCAAAGCGGTAACCCGCCGGAACCCGCCGGCAAGCCTGCGGGCCTCGCCCAGCAGTTCCATGGTGCTTCTGTCCGGTGAACCGTCCCGGAGTTCGGCCACCACCATGATACCCTGGTAGTCCGAAAGGCTTTTGTCTCCGCCAATTACATGATGAAGCACTATGGCGTCGACCGGGCAGGAGTTCACGCACATCCCGCAGAGATTGCATTCCTGGGAGACAACCGCCTTGCGGTCCGCCATGGAGAGTGCGTCAACCGGGCAACTTGAAAGACAGGCGGCGCAGCCCACACATTTTTCCTCGATGATCTCAAGTCTTCCGGTCATCGATGATCCTCCCTTCCAAGAAGGAGATCGGCCATGATAACCGCAAGCTCCTGAGGGGTTCCACGGTGAACGCTTCCACCGGCCCGGGCTTCAGGAGTGGCGGTGGTGACCACCTTGGTGGGAGATCCCTCAAGACCCGTCTCTTCTGAAGCCAGGTTGAGATCCGAGGCACCCCAGATCACCGGCTTGAAGTTTCTTGCCTTCATCTTGCCCCGCAGCGATGGAACCCGCGGGGTGTTGGCATCCTTGAGTACGGTGATCACCGCGGGCAGTTCCACTCGGAGCACTTGAACACCGTTTTCCACATACCGTTCACAAACCATGTTCTCTTCTGTCATTTCCCTTACCCTGCCGACGAAGGTGACCTGGGGCCAGTCCAGAGAAGCGGCTATCCCCGGGCCCGTCTGGGCGGTGTCGCCGTCGATGGCCTGTTTGCCGCAGAACACCGCGTTCACGCCGGTGATCTTTCGGACGGCCTCGGCAATGGTGTGGCTGGTGGCCCAGGTATCACTGCCGGCAAAGGCCCTGTCCGTAAGAAGAATGCCATCGTCGGCGCCCATGGAGACCGCTTCGGTGAGAACAGATTCAGCCTGGGGAGGACCCATGGTAACAACAGTGACGCTACCGCCCAGAGTATCCCTCCATTTCAGGGCCTCTTCCAGCGCATAGGCATCAAAGGGGTTGAGAATGCTTGGCACTCCGTCCCGAATCAGGGTGCCCTTTTCGTGATCTATCCGCACTTCGGCGGTATCCGGCACCTGTTTTACCGCGACAACGAACTTCACCGGCTACCTCTTTCCGGCGGCGGTCTCACGGATCAGTGCCGAGGCTATGACCATACGCTGAATCTGGTTGGTACCCTCGTAGATCTGGGTGATCTTCGCGTCCCTCATCATTTTCTCGACAGGGTACTCCTTCATGTAGCCGTACCCGCCCAGAATCTGAACCGCATCGGTGGTAACCTTCATCGCGACATCACTGGCGAACACCTTGGCCATGGCGGACTCTTTCTCGAACTTCCCCAGGCCCGAATCGATCATCCTTGCCACGGCGTATGTCAACGCCCTGGCCGCCTCGACGGATGTGGCCATATCCGCCAGCATGAACTGGATGCCCTGAAAGCTGTCTATTCTCTGGCCGAACTGCCTTCTCTGGGAAGCATACACCAGGGCTTCGTCCAGGGCGCCCTGGGCGATGCCCACCGCCTGGGCCGCGACACCCGGCCTGCTGTTGTCCAGGGTTTTCATGGCCACCATGAATCCCATGCCTTCTCTGGAAATGAGGTTTTCGGCGGGGATACGGCAGTCCTCGAAAATCAGCTCCCGGGTGGCGCTGGCGCGGATACCCATCTTGTCCTCTTTTTTGCCGTAGCTGAACCCCGGAGTTCCTTCCTCGACGATGAAGGCGCTGGCGCCCCGGGCACCCCGGGAAGGGTCGGTCATGGCGATGACCGTGTATATCTGAGCCTCGCCGCCGTTGGTGATCCATTGCTTCGTGCCGTTGAGAATGTAATGGTTGCCGTCGCGGACAGCCCTGGTCTTGATGCCGGCGGCATCGCTTCCGGCTTCGGATTCGGTGAGGGCGAAGGCGCAGAGCTTTTCGCCGGAGGCCAGGGGGGGAAGAAAGGCCTTTTTCTGCTCATCGGTGCCGAAGAGAAGAATCGGCATGGCCCCCAGAGCATTGGCAGCGTATGAGACGGCAATGCCTCCGCAGGCCCGGCTCAGTTCTTCGGTGGCCACGCAAAGCGCGAGGCTGCCCATTCCCGTGCCGCCGTAAGCCTCGGGGATGTAGATGCTGAATAGATCGCTCTTGGCCAGCACTCCCATGATCTCCCTGGGAAAACGGTTTTCCTCGTCGAGCTGCGCTCTTACGGGAATGATGTGCTTCTGAGCGATCTCCCCGCAAATCTCCCGTATTGCCGCCAGATCTTCGCTGAGCATGTAGTCCATAGCTGTTCCTCCGATTTCAGCGTTATCATGATGATTAGGGGCAACCCAGGCCCGGGCCGGCTCGTAGAGCCGGCCATTGCTTTGCGGAACATCCTGTCAGTTGCCGGTAAACTTCCTGAATGCCAGGGTAACATTGTGTCCGCCGAAGCCCAGGGAATTGCTGAGGGCAATATCAATGTCCGCTTCCCTTGCCTCATTGGGGACATAGTCAAGCACGCACCCGTCTCCGGGGTTTTCATGGTTGATTGTGGGGGGAATGACGCCATGCTTCAGGGCCAGACATGTCATGGCTGATTCCATGGAACCTGCGGCGCCCAGCATATGGCCGTGCACGGACTTGGTGGAGGAAACCATGATTTTTCGTGCGTGCTGCTCGCCAAGGGCGTTGATGATTGCAATGGTCTCGTTGACATCGTTGAGCTGGGTGGATGTGCCATGGGCATTGATGTAATCCACTTCTTCCGGAGCGATGCCGCCATCCTGCATTGCCAGAACCATTGCTCTTCGGCTTCCGTCGCCGCCCTCGGCGGGCGCGGTTATGTGGTACGCGTCGCAGGTCATTCCCGCTCCCACAAGCTCTGCGATTATCTCCACTCCCCTTGCCTTGGCGTGCTCATACTCCTCGAGGATGAAAACGGCTCCTCCCTCGGACATTACAAAGCCGTCGCGGTCGCGGTCGAAGGGCCTGCATGCCTGGGTCGGTCGGTCGTTATAGCCTGTGGACAGAGCTTTCAGAGCACAGAAACCGCCCAGTGCCATGAATGTGATGGGGGCTTCGCTGCCACCGGCCACAATGATATCAGCCCTGTTAAGGCGAATGGAATCCAGGGCGGCGGCAAGCGCGTGCCCGCTGCTCGCACATGCTGTTACAGTGCAATAATTAAGGCCTTTGGCATTCAGATCGATGGCCACCTGGCCGCATGCCATGTTGGATATCATCATGGGAACGAAGAAGGGGCTGATGCGCCGGGGACCCCTCTCCGCCGCCACCTTCATCTGGTCTTCGAAAGTGCCGATTCCACCAACCCCGCTGCCCAGAATCACTCCGATCCTCTCCGGGTTGCTGTTGCATTCCGAGAGACCCGCGGCGTTCCATGCGCTGCGGGAGGCAACCCGGGCAAACTGGGTAAACCTGTCGCACTTGCGTGATTCCGCGGGTCCGAAGTGGGCAGCCGGATCAAAATCCTTCACCTGACCGGCGATCTGGCTTGTAAAATCCGCGGGGTCGAGCAGACTGATCCGATCAATTCCGCTTTTCCCGCCAACAGCGTTCGTCCAGGCTTCCTCGGGACTTACACCGATCGGGCTGAGTACACCCAGACCCGTTACAACTACTCGTCTATGGGACAAGATTTGTCTCCTCCGCTGTATTCAGCCCGGCGCCCCGCCGAAGCGCGGCGCCGGGTCTGTCTGCCGGCAAAGGCTCTCCCGGTCAGACGGATATGCCCTTGTCCTTAAGGAAATCGATAACGGCTCCCACGGTCTGAAGCTTTCCCGCCTCTTCATCGGAAATCTTGAGGTCGAAGGCGTCTTCGAAATCCATCATCAGCTCAACCTGATCAAGGGAGTCGGCTCCAAGATCCGTTACGAAATGGGCTTCAGGCGTAACCTCTTCGGCCTTTACACCAAGCTTGTTAACGATTATCTCAGTAACACGGTTTTCAAGTGACATTATATGTCCTTTCTATGTTGTAAGGCCGCCATCAACAGGAAGTACCATACCCGTAATATACTTCGAGGAAGGTCCCGCAAGAAAGGCGACGGCATCAGCCACATCCTCGGGGAGCCCGAATCTTGCCATGGGTATCCTTCCAAGGTAATCGTTTCGAACCTCTTCAGGGAGAGTTGCAGTCATGTCGGTTTCAATGAAACCGGGGGCCACGGCGTTCACCCTCATACCCCTACCGGCGATCTCCCTGCCGAGGGCCTTGGTGAAACCGATAAGTCCGGCCTTGCTTGCGGCGTAGTTGGTCTGACCCGGGGCGCCGATCATACCCACAACAGAAGTGATGTTGACGATGGAGGGGCTTTCGGCTCTGAGCAGGTACCGCAGCATTGCCTTGGTTACAAGCATGGCGCCGGTAAGGTTCACCGAGATCACCGAGTCCCAGGACGCGGTATCCATCCGAAGCAGAAGGCCGTCCCGGGTGATGCCGGCATTGTTCACCAGGCACCGGACGCCGGGGAGTTTCTCAGCGATGGCCTTGACGCATGCGCCAACGCTGTCGGCGTCCGCCACATTCATCGTGAAGGGGTGAAATCCTTCACCGAGTTGCTTCGCCGCCTGCATCAGGGTTTCTTCCGATACGTCACAACCGGCTACCGCCCAGCCATCAGCCAGAAACCTGCGGGCGATGCAAAACCCGATTCCCCGGGCTGCCCCGGTTACTACCACCGCTCCGCGAGGATCGGTCACTTCCATCTGAGAACCACTCCTCCCCATGTAAGGCCGGCACCGAATGCAGCCAGGACCACATTGCTCCCGGGTTTGATGACACCGCTCCGAACAGCCTCGTCCAGGGCGATGGGGATAGAGGCGCTGGATGTGTTGCCATACTTGTGAATGTTCACGAACACCTTCTCGCCGGGAAGACCAAGAGCCCTGGCCGTCGCGTCGATGATCCGCACATTGGCCTGGTGGGAGATAAGAAGATCGACTTCCGATTTGGTGATTCCCTCCATTTCCAGGGCGAGAAGAGCGGAATCACGCATGGCGCGCACGGCATTCTTGAAGATTTCGCCGCCCTCCATCTGGATTGTGTTTCTTTTGTTCTTGATGCCCTCCGCTGTGAGCTGCTCCCGGGAGCCGCCACCGGGCTGGGAAAGCAACTCGCCAAGTGACCCGTCCGCCCCCCAGTGCCATCCGCCCAGCAGCCCGCCGGGCCCCTGGCTTCCAATCGCGACGGCTCCGGCTCCATCACCGAAGAGGACACAGGTGCTTCTGTCATCCCAGTTCGTTATACGGGTGAGGGTTTCGCCGCCGATCACCAGAATTCTGTCCAGGGTTCCGGAAACGATCAGAGCCCTGGCCTGGATAAGACCGTACACGAACCCGGTGCAGCCCGCCTGAAAATCGTAGCATGGAACATTGGAAAGCCCGAGCCTGTTCGATACCAGGGCTGCGGTACAGGGGAAGACATAGTCGGGGGTTACGGTTCCCACAATCACCGCCTGAACATCGCCCGGTTTCCATCCCGCGGCTTCCATGGCCTGACGCGCGGCTTCCACCGACAGGTCTGATGTTGCCTGCGAGGGGTCGGCCACACGTCTTTCCTTTATTCCGGAACGGGTTGTGATCCACTCGTCGGTGGTGTCTACCATTCGCTCGAGATCGGCGTTTGTAAGCACCCTTTCGGGAACATAATGGCCGGTTCCAACGATAAATGCTTGCCTAGTTTTCACTTGCCTTTTCCTTTGCAATGAGTTCAGACATGCTGCTTCGTATTTTCTCAACTGCGCCGGCCCGATGGAAATCCACCCCGACCTTCAGGGCGTTCCTTATGGCATGGGAACTCGAGCTTCCATGGGCCACTATGGAAACACCGTTCAACCCCAGCAGTGGCGCGCCTCCGTACTCCGCTGTGTCCAGCTTCTTCCAAAGCTGGTTGAACGATGGCTTCATAAACAGATACCCGAGCCTTGAGGCCCAGTGACGCTTCATCTCATAGTATAGCGCTCCTCCCACAAGGGAGGTAACCGATTCAGTGAACTTCAGAAGAACATTTCCTACAAAACCGTCACAGACAACGACATCTGCTTCGCCCTTCAGAATGCCATCCCCCTCGAGGTTTCCAACAAAGTTCAGGGGGGACTCTCTGAGCATCTGATAAACGCCGAGTATTGCCGGGGTTCCCTTCGAGGATTCCGTTCCAACGTTGAGAAGGGCGACTCTCGGGTTTTCCACACCGAAGACATCGTGGCTGTAAATACTTCCCATAAACGCAAACCTGTAGAGTTGAACGGGTTTGCAGTCAACATTCGCCCCGAGGTCAAGCAGGATGGAGGGCTTGTTTACTGTAGGCAGCGACCCGGCAATGGCGGGCCTTTGAATTCCGGGAATGGTTCCCAGGGCGAACACGCTGGCTGCCATCATTGCCCCGGTGTTGCCGGGGCTTACCATGGCTTGAACAGTGCCGTTCTTCTGAAGGGCCGCCATGACCGCCAGACTGCTGTCAGGCTTGTTTCGCAGGGCAAGCGCGGGGTGCTCGTCCATGCCCACAACCTGGGAGGCATGATGGATGGATATGGGCAGCTTGTGCCCGCCCATTCTGCTTAGAAGTCTGGCAAGGGTGTCACGTTCGCCGGTAAGAATTATGGATACGCCATTCTTGACCACCGAGGGCAACTCCTGAAAAAACCGAACCGCTCCTTCGACCACAACACCCGGGCCGTGATCACCGCCCATGGCGTCAAGGGCTATGACCACGCTCTCAGTCAAAGGTCACCTCCGGCAACCGGTGAACCGGCTATTCTTCCGCGGGTTTTGTCACCATGCGGCCGTCGTAGAAGCCGCAATGTCTGCACACCCTGTGGGGAATTCTCGGTTCGCTGCACTGGGGACAGGTGCTGATGGAACCCACGGCCTGTTTCCAGTTGGTCCTGCGTTTGTCCCTCCTGGTTGAGGAGGTTCTTCTTTTTGGTACGGGCATCATTCACTCCTTGCTGGCACTCGGAGGGCTTTCATCCCCTCTTACGTGAACGCACTTTTCATTGTTCAGGTTTGCGCCGCACACACTGCACAATCCACCGCACCCCGGACTGCACAGGGGTACCATGGGCATCGCCAGTATGACGGCTTCCCTGACGGCGGCTAATATACTAATCCAGCCGTCCTTATGGGAGATGGGTTCCACATCGGGTTCATCCGCATACATTTGATCACTGGTGTATACCCTTCGAATCTCTCCCTCGATGGGTATCGCAGCCTGCTGAAGGCATCTGGAACACTGAAAGAGAAATGTGGCACTCAGTGTACCCTCGACTACTATGCTGTCTCTCGAGCTTGTGACCCTGAGAGAGAGAGAGCCGGGTTCCCCGCCGGGGGAGGCTTCGGGGATGTCCCATTCGTGGTCGGCGAGGGAAACGGCGTAACTGCCTGTCCAGGGTTCACCGCAGACCATGGAGTTCATGGCGATGGCCAGGTTTTCAGGGTCGAAGATCATTTTCTTTCCCCGAAGTCTCTGGTGAGCGCTTCTTTAAGGTCATCGCACAACGCCATGGATGACGATTGAATGTAAACCCTGGCCAGGGGCTCGGTTCCGGAAAGCCTTACCAGCACCCAGGTGTCCGGGCCGAGAACAAGCTTCACGCCATCGGTGCGGTCAACCTCGATAACCGGCCGGCCCGCCGCTTCCCGTGGATCCTTCCGGAACCAGTTCTCCTGAATGTTATCCCTGGTCTGCGCCGAGAGGGGAACATCAAGCCTGATGTTGTGAAGCCTTCCATGAACCGACCACAGCCTTTCAAGCTGGGAGGAAAGCCCCTCGCCTCTGGCGGACACCAGCTCCGCGGCGAGAAGACAGGCGAGGATTCCGTCTTTCTCCGGCACATGGCCGCCAACGGACATCCCTCCCGATTCCTCTCCCGCAAGCATGACATCCTCCTCGAGCATGACTCCGCCCAGGTACTTGAACCCCACGGGCGTCACATGGAGGGGAATGCCCCGGGAAGCCGCGACCCGGTCCAAGAGACTTCCGGTTGTAACGGACCGCACCGCCTTCCCCTGAAGCCCTGTTTCCGCCAGATAGTCCAAAAGCAGAGCCAGGAAATCATGGGGAGAGACGAAGCACCCCTTCTCATCAACAATGCCGAATCTGTCCGCATCTCCATCCGTGGCCACCCCCAGGGAGGCACCACTGTGCGACACCTGATCCGACAGCTCGCTCAAACCCTCCTGGTTTGGCTCAGGATGGTTCTTTCCTGCAAAGAGGGGGTCGCGGGCTCCATTGAGAACCCGTACCGCCGCCCCGAGTTCCACCAGCTTTCTGTCCAGAATGCCGCTTCCGGTGCCGCTGAAGGCATCGTACACCACTCTTAGCGAATCGTGCTTCCTGAATGCTTCGGCCCTTATGAAACCGTTCAGGTCGCTGAGGTAGGGTGGGGCAAAGTCGGTGGATTTCACCTGTCCCTTTCCCGGTGATGGCTTTGCGCCGGCAAGGATCAGCTCTTCTATTCTGCCGGTGGCGGCGGAATCCGCCGGTCCCCCGTGATGGGGGGAGAACTTGATGCCATTGTACACCGGGGGGTTATGGCTGGCCGTGAAGTTGATCACGCCTCCCAGTTCTCTGCTTCTGCACGCGTGGGAGAGAACCGGAGTGGGCACCGGAGATCTGGAAAGGTGAACCTGGAAACCGCCGGATGCCAGCCTTTCGGCGGCAGCTTCGGACAGTTCGGGAGAAAGGAACCGGCAGTCGCCTCCAACGGCAATGGATTTGCGTCCCGATTCCAGAAGAAAAACCGCCACCGCATCTACGACAGTCATGGCCCGGTCCCAGGTGAATTCCCGGGCGATGATGCCCCTCCAGCCCGATGTTCCGAAGCGAATGCTCATTGCCCGCTTCCCCTCAGATACTCCAGCGCCGCGATTATGGCGGGATCCCTCGGGGCAAGAATCTCGTAGTAATGGTCCATGGGCCACTCCCTCAGCGCGATTTCCCGAAGCAGCGCCTTTTCAATGTACTCCCTGCTTTCGTGAATCTCATCCAGGGTGAACTCGACACCCTTCCGTTCGAGATGACTGAGAAAGGCATCGAAAACATCCTGGTCCGGCCAGAAATCGTAGGGAACCTGGTTCTCCTGGATGTACTCACCGGCAAAACTGAAGAAATGGCCTTCGTACTCCAGTTCCACGACCAGACGCCCGTTGAAATCCGAGGGCTGGATCAGAATGTCGGGCATTATGCCCCAGTCCTCCTCGGCGCCGCGTTCCATGAAATCTTCACGAAGGGTTCTGTCGATGCTTCTGCCCAGTGGAGTGTAGTACCTTGCGGTGGTGAGTTTTACGCCGTATCGCCCAAGCCCCGGGTACTCTCCGAGATCGGTAAGGGACTGCACCGAGCCTTTCCCGAAGGTTCTGCTGCCGATTATGACGGCGATCCCCTGGTCCTGCAGGGCTCCCGCGAAAATCTCGGAACTGCTGGCGCTTCCACCATCCACAAGAACCACGGTTTCTCCGGAGAAAGCAACGCCTTCCCGGGCCCGGAAAACATGCTCTCCCACCGCCTGACCCCTGGTGGTGACCACTGCTGCCCCGGCGGGAAGAAAGAGGTCCGCCAGGTCAACCGCAGGGTTCAGGAGCCCGCCGGAGTTTGATCTGATGTCGAACACCAGTTTCTCCGCTCCCTGGTTCTGCAGATCAATGATGGCGTTTCTGACCTCTCTCACCGATTCCTCGGCGAACCTTCCCAGCCTGATGTAGCCCACACCGGGTTCCAGCATGAAATGGGCGGTCAGGGAGGGAACATCTATGGTTGCCCTTTCGATGGGAAAATGCAGGGAATCAGCCATGCCTGTTCTAATCACCGTAAGGTTGACCACGGTTCCACCCGGACCCCGAATTCTGGATACCGCCTCATCGGTGGTCATCCCCTCGGTATTGCTCCCGTCGATGGAAACTATGGTATCTCCCGCCTTCATTCCCGCCCTGTGCGCGGGAGTGCCTTCGATGGGTGAGATTACCGTAAGCCTTCCATCCCTCTGGCCCAAGGTTATGCCCACCCCCTCGAAGGAGCCCTCAAGCTGTATCCGAAGGTTTTCGTATTCGCTTGGAGTGAGAAGCATGCTGTTGGGGTCAAGTGCCTGAAGCATTCCCTGAAGGGCTTCCTCGATAAGGTATCTGCTGTCCACCGTATCCACGTATGTACCCCGGGCAAGCCCGTAGACATCGAGAAAGAGCTCCATCGAACTCGCCCTGGAGGTGGGTGTGTCTTTGGCGCCGGCGGCGGAAACGGAAAGGAACCCGCTCACGGCGAAAACCAGGGTTCCCAGAAGCCCCGCCGCCCAGGATGGTATGGGATTTTTCATTGCAATTGGCCCCCGTTCCTATCTCGTATCACTTCAAGGGCTCTTTGAAGGATCTGTTTGTCAAGGCTTGCCGCGGACACGGCGCCATCCAGCACCGTGAATCTTTCCGGGTTTTCCCGGGAGAGTTCGAGGTAGCCCTCCCTCACCCTTCGATGAAAACCTATCCCCGCTTCCTCTATCCTGTCCCGGGGTCTGCCGGCCTTCGCCAACCTTTCCATTCCCCTCTCAGGGTCGAGATCCAGAAGGAAGGTGAGATCCGGAGCAAATCCTCCGGCGGCAAAGACGCACGCGGCTTCGACTTCAGCTCTGGGAAGGCCTCTTCCCCATGCCTGATACGCAAGGGTGGCGTCGGAAAACCTGTCGCCAACCACCACACAACCCTTCTTCATTCCCGGGGCAACGGTCATCTCTACATTTGCCGCCCTGGCCGCGAGAAAGAGCATCAGTTCACACACCGGCGGGGTTCTCACTTCCTGATCAAGAAGGATTTCCCTGATCCTTTCCGACACCGGCGTTCCTCCGGGCTCTCTGGTGGCCAATACCGGGAAACCCTTCGACTCCAGAGAGGAGCACAGCACAGCGGACCTGGAGGACTTGCCAGCGCCCTCCACTCCCTCGAAGGTTATGAAAACACCCTTCACGGGCACGCCGATGATAACCGGATGCCCTTACGCCTCACCCTTCATGCCATACTTCTCTATGAACTCTTCCGTCATTCTGCGGCACTGGTCATCGTAGTACTGAATTGGAGGCGACTTGAAGAAGTAGGACGACGGGGCTTCAATGGCTCCGCTCAGACCGTTCTCCAGCGCGAGCTTGGCGCAGCGTACCGCGTCTATGATCACCCCGGCGGAGTTGGGGCTGTCCCACACTTCCAGCTTGCTCTCGAAATTGAGGGGAACATCACCGAAGCTGGTGCCTTCCATTCGAATGTAACACCATTTCCTGTCATCCAGCCACTCAATGTAATCCGAGGGACCGATATGCACATTCCTGGGCTTCATGCCCCCGGGGATCTGGCTGGTAACCGCGTTGGTCTTGGAGATCTTTTTGCTTTCCAGCCTCTCCCGTTCCAGCATGTTCAGAAAGTCGGTGTTGCCGCCCACGTTAAGCTGGTATGTCCTGTCGAGCCTTACTCCCCGGTCCTCGAAGAGCCTTGTGAGAACCCGGTGAAGGATGGTGGCGCCGACCTGGCTCTTGATGTCGTCGCCCATGCAAGGAAGGCCCTTGTCCCGGAATCGGTTCTGCCAGTAGGGTTCCCTGGCGATGAAAACGGGAATGGCATTGATGAAGGCGCAGCCGGCGTCGAGAATCTGCTCGACATACCACTTTGTGGCCTCCTCGCTTCCGACGGGCAGGTAGCTGACTACCACATCCGTGTTCGTTTCCCTGAGGATGCCGGAGATGTCCGCGGTGGAGCCGGGAGCCTTCTTGATAACCGGTTTCAGGTATTTGCCGAGACCGTCGTGGGTCATGCCGCGATGAACCGGAACACCGAGATGAGGTACGTCGCACAGCTTGATTGTGCAGTTGGGTTCGGCAAAAATGGCCTCGCTGAGATCCTTGCCCACCTTGGTGACATTGATGTCGAAGGCGGCGGAGAACTCCACATCACTGACATGAAGACCTCCGAGGTTCACATGCATGAGCCCCGGAACCTTTTCGTCATCCTTCGCGTTTCTGTAATACTCAATACCCTGAACAAGGCTGCTGGCGCAGTTTCCCACGCCGATGATGGCTACTCTCACTTTTCTGGACATTACGCCCTCCGGTATGATTTCACTTTGAACCGGGGCCGTTGCTGCTCCTTCAAAGGGGCAACCCCGAGCCCGCCCTCAACACTCTGACCAGCCTTTGAAACGCCGTAATCCAGGCGCCAACGGCGACCAGCAAACAACCGACAACAATAGCCTGGCTTCCCACCCATCCCGCCACAAAGAGGGCTGTTATGAGTGCTACAAGCCTTTCCGTACGGGTGAAAACGCCCACCCCGCATTCAATTCCCAAACCCTCCGCCCTGGCCCGGACATAGCTCACCATGAATGAACCAGCCATGGCCAGAGGCGCCGCATAGAGAATGGTAACATGTTCACTGCCTGCCCTTCCCGCAAGAAAGGCTATGAAGAGAGCAGATTCAGAGACCCTGTCAAGGCTGGAGTCCAGCGCGGCTCCGGCCTTCGAGGCCTTGCCGGTCAACCGGGCGATTCCACCGTCCAGGGCGTCGAAAAGGCTTCCGACCGTCATCACAAGCCCCGCCTGCCAGTACAGCCCCCTCCATGCAAGCCATGCGGCGACAAGGCATATCAATAGCCCCCCCACGGTCAGGGTGGCGGGGGTCACGCCCCTGGCCGCGAGAAATTTCACAACAGGGCCAAGTACGGACCTGCCCCTTCTGTGAAAACCGTCCATGTTCACGACTCCGTCCCCGACACCAGCAGCGTGATCTCCCCCTTGGGAGGATTCTCGCGGTACTTCTCGAACAGGGAAGAGAGGGTTCCCCTCACGAACTCCTCGTGCAGCTTGGTGAGTTCCCGGGCCACCACACAGCGCCTGTCGCCCAGTATGGCCAGCAACTCGCCCAGAAGCCCCCCCACATGATGGGGGCCGGAAAAGTAGACCAGGGTACCGGTGTACGATTGCATGGCAGAAATCCTTGTGCGCCTGGGTCCGGGTTTTCGGGGCAGAAACCCCTCGAATGCAAACCTGTCCGTGGGAAGGCCTGAAGCCACCAGGGCCGCGGTCACCGCGGATGGGCCCGGTACAACCGAAACGGTTGCATCCGCCTCAAGAGCCGCCTGAACTGCCCTGTAGGCAGGGTCTGAGACTCCCGGGGTTCCAGCGTCGCTGACCAGGGCCACGGTTTCGCCCGCGGAAAGAGCCTGGAGCAAAAGCGGTATTCTGCCCCGGGCGTTGTTGTCGTTGTAGCTCACCATTCTCACGCCCCTGGAGACCAGTTTCCGGGTTCGGCGAGTATCTTCCGCCAGGACCACCGACGCTTCCGCCAGCACCCGGGCCGCCCGGGGGGACAGGTCTTCAAGATTCCCGATTGGAGTCGCCACAAGAATGAGTTTTCCTTTCAACTCCCGAGAAGCCCCTCTCTCAGCAGCCTGATTCTCTCAAGGCGTTGGGCGGTGGACTCGGAATCGATCTCCAAGGTCACCTTCAGGGCCATGCCCTCTGTGGCGCCCGGAGGAAGGTTGCTGGAAGGAAGATGCCACTGGAAACCCGACGGGGCAACAAGCACGGCGATTCCTTCCTCCACCCGGTCAAGATCTGCGGTAAACTCACTGATTCGGCGGCGGTCCATGCCAGATGCCTCCTCCGATCAGGGACTGGGCGATGTTGGTGAAGTGGTCGCCGGCTCTTTCACAGTACTCGATGTAATCCAGAATCGCAAGGCCGGTCATGTTGGCCAGGTGCGAGGCGAGTGCCTCGCCGTATCTCTCCCGGGCTTCTTCGCTTATCTTGTTCATCCGGCCCTCGAGGATCAGGACTTTCTGCGCGGCATCAAGATTCTTCTGTTTCAGGGTCAGCACTACCTCCCGGGTCATTTCTACAAGGGTAGCGGAAGCTTTGGTCGCCAGTTCCGGAAGGGGGCCCTTTTCCAGGGATACATCGCCGGTGACCCTCGAACGGGCTTCCATGATGTTCACCGCATGGTCTGAGACCCTTTCGAGATCGTTGATGGTATGGATGATGACCGGCAGGGCCAGGGACTGGTTCCGGGTGAGTTCCCCCTGAAAGAGCTTGGCCGCGTACTCCGTCATATCCCTCTGCATCATGTCCACCCTGTCCTCCATTCGGACAATCTCCGCGGCCTCATGACGACCCGTCAGGAAATGCTCCGAGGCCATCAGAAGGCATTCACCGGAATACGCGGCCATCTTTCCCATTTCCCGGTTGAGGGTGTCTATGGCCAGCACCGGGCTGTCAAGCAGGTTGAAGTCCAGAATGATATCGGGTTCTCCGCTGACCTGTTTCTTATCGTCGGGAATCAGTATACGGCACAGCTTCGCCAGAAGGGGAATCAGCGGTATGAACACGATGCAGTTGGCGATGTTGAAAAGGGAGTGGGCGTTGGCAACCTGGCGCATCGGTTCGGAGGATGTGGCCCGGACCAGTTCAAGGAAGGGCCCGTGTTCCCTGATTACCAGAAGCATGAAGATGAGGGAGCCCAGCACATTGAAGAGGGTGTGAGCCATGGCGGTCTGCCTGGCGGCCCTGCTGCTTCCGATGGCGGCTATCTGGGCTGTGATGGTGGTGCCGATGTTGTTGCCCAAAACAAGAAACACCGCCCCCTGAAGGTTTACAAGGCCCGCCGCGGCCAGGGTCATGGTCAGGCCCACGGTGGCGCTGGAACTCTGGACCAGCACGGTGAGAACTGTGCCTGCGAAAATCGCCAGGAGAGGGTTTGTGCTGAAATCCGCGAAGAAGCTTCTAACCGGAGCGCTGGCCCGAAGGGGTTTCATCACATCGCTCATCACCGTCATTCCCAACAGCAACAGGCCCAGCCCCATGATCACCCTGCCCCATAGCTTGTGGGTGCGGCGCCTTCCCAGAAATGACAGCGCGAAGCCAAAAGCGATTATCGGGAAGGCATAGTTTGCTATCTTGAACGCGATGAGCTGGCCGGTGATGGTGGTGCCGATGTTGGCCCCCATTATCACACCTATGGCCTGCTGCATCGTCATCAGGGAGCTGTTCACGAAGCCCACGGCGATCACAGCCGTGGCCGCGGAAGCCTGAATGCCGGCGGTAACCAGGGCTCCGGTGATCACCGCCATCAGCGGGTTGGAGGTGAGTTTCTGAAGGATGTCCTTCAGCTTGTTGCCCGCCACCTGCTGCAGGTTTGTGGACATGGTCTGCATGCCGAGCAGAAAAATGGCAATTCCGCCCAGCATGTGGAACAGTATGAAGAACAGGTTGATGGAGACCAGGGTGATGGATGCTCTGGCAAGCTCGCCCATGCTGTCGCCGACCACGGCTGTGACCAGGATTTCCCCCATGTCACCGCCGAACTCGAGGTTCATCATGGCAACCCCTGCGGAGTCGGTGTAGACCACGAAGCCGGAGAGGGATTCCTGTTTTACCGTCAGGTATCCAGGGTGGGGGTGCAACTCAGCGTCGCCGCTTTGTACCACGAAATTTACCGCTACTCCCGGGACCGGGCTGCAGTCTGATGTGTTAAGAACCTGGACGGCCACCGGCTCCGACAGCATCTGACCGGTATTGCCGTAGGTTTTCTCGAGCAGGGAGTTCAGCTGCAACTCCGCGGCTCCGGCCAGGGAACACAGAAGCACGGTTACCAGGTAAAGATTTCGCAACACTGTTCTCCGTTGGGAAGCGGTTGATCAAACGACATAATCCGATAAGGAAAGAGAGGGGAATATGCTTGTTTTCATCGGGGTTGAAAACCATGTCCCGGAAGTCTATCATACCCCCATGAACGAAATTGGTGCTCTTATAGAGGGCATGAGGCTGAAATCATGGACGAAGAACCTTTTCGTGTTCGCCGCCATGCTCTTCGGCCGTGTCTGGACAACCGGCGCGCTGCTGGCTTCCGTCGAAGCATTCCTGGGCTTCTGTCTTCTTTCCAGCTCTATTTACTTGATAAACGATACTATTGACAGCAAGAAAGACTTGCTTCACCCCACAAAGAAGCACAGGCCCATTCCTTCGGGCAGGCTCGGCGCGAAAAAGGCTCTGGTGTTTTCCGTGGCGCTCTCCGCTTTCGTGCTGGCATTTTCGTGGATCCTTTCTCCAAGACTTGCTTTGGTTTACACCGTTTACCTCACGGTTCAGATCGCCTATTCGGTGCGCCTGAAGAGGGAGGTCATCCTCGACTGTCTGATCATCGCCTTCGGGTTTGTTCTCAGAGCCATGGCTGGAGTTGCGGTGCTGGATGATACCGGCATGGAGATGATTCTCTCTCCGTGGCTCATCATCTGCACCTTCTTTCTGGCGTCTTTCCTTGCCTTCGCAAAACGAAGAAACGAGATGGCGGTTCTGGGCAACATCGCCACCGATCACAGAAAGAACCTTCGGGAGTACACAACGATTCTTCTGGATCAGATGATGGGTGTAAGCGCCGGCGCCAGCATTATGGGATACGCCCTCTACACCGTCAGTCAGCGAACCATCGAGCAGGTGAGCCCCGCTCTCTGGATAACGGTGCCCTTTGTTGCCTACGGGGTCTTCAGGTACATGTACCTGGTTTACACCAAAGGCCTGGGAGGAACACCGGAAAAGCTTCTTCTGTCAGACCGTCCCATGGTTTTAAACATTCTTCTGTGGGCGGCGGTGGTGTTCATTGCGCTCCGCTTCCACAGCGCCTCGCCGTGATAACGGTCAAGGCTCCGGCAAAGATCAATCTGGGGCTGACAATACTGGGTACCAGACCCGATCGCTTTCATGACATCAGAAGCATTTTCTGCCCCGTTTCACTTTCGGACACGCTGAGGGTGGGTGTCACATCGAAAAAGGGAAAGATTAACCTTCAATGCCACGGCATCCCTTCTCCGGGCGGTTCCGAAAACATCGCCTGGCGGGCGGCGGCCCTCTACCTTGACGCAACCGGCGGCGGCTTCGGTGTTGACATCCACCTTCACAAGGAGATTCCTTCCCCGGGCGGCCTGGGCGGGGGCAGCAGCGACGCGGCGGCGGTGCTCATGGCCCTGGCGGAACTCAGGGGAGACTACGGCCCATTGAACAGCCTTGCCTTGGAACTGGGCAGCGATGTCCCCTTCTTTCTCGGAAGCGGTCCCGCTCTGGTGGAAGGGCGGGGCGAAAGGATAACCGAAGTTACCCTGCCGGGGTTCCATGCGGTTCTTGTGGATTCCGGCGAGGCGGTATCCACTCCTTGGGCATACGGTCTCTGGGACAGTCAAGCCTTGACAAGACCCGGTGCGTCCTGCGATGATTCATGGCTGAAAACGGAGCAGTGGCATGAGGGTAAGCCTTATCCCGCTCGGCTTCAGAACGACTTCTTTTCCCTGCTTGCATCACGCCTGCCGGGCATAGACAGGGCTGCGAAAGCCCTTTCAACTGTTACGGAAGACTGGGGGCTGAGCGGTTCAGGGCCAGTGCTCTACGGCCTGTTCCGCACCGCGGGGAAAGCGGAAAGTGCGGCCGAAGTCTTGAGGGAGAGCTTCACCCGGGTGTGTACCGCAGAATCGTTGTTTACGCTGGGGCGTCGTCAAATGGTTAAGACACAGGGTTTTGGTCCCTGCATTTGGGGGTTCGAGTCCTCCCGCCCCAGCCAGTCTTCCGTACACCGGGAAAGGATATAGTAATGCCGTTGGAACTCAACATCGAACCCAGGATCAGAATCGGGTCCAGGGAAGCCCGTCGGTTGCGCAGAGAGGGTGTTGTGCCCGGTATCCTGTACGGCCGGGGGGGCGAAGTTGCCATCAAGGTTGATGAGCACCACTTCATGACCACCGTTGGATACAACTCTTCCACTGGAATAATCAGGCTTAACATGCCCGGCGAGAAGCCGGTAAGCTCCATCGTCAAGGAAGTTCAGTGGAACCCCGTAACCGACAAGCCCATGCACATTGATTTCCTCAGGGTGCTTCCAAGCCAGATGGTGACCGTGCCGGTCCCGGTTCACCTCGAGGGCAGCCCGAAGGGGGTCCTGATGGGCGGTATTCTTGATCACAACCTTCACGAACTGAGTGTTACGGTGAAAGCCGCGGACATTCCCCCCTTCATATCTCTGGATGTGAGCGCTCTCGACATCGGCGACGCCATTCATGTCGCGGACCTCTCGCTTCCAGAGGGTCTCACAGTGGATATGTCCGGAGAACAGGTCGTTGCTTCCGTCATCATGCCCAGGGTTCTAAAGAGCACATCCCTGGAAGAGGAAGCCGCTGAAGAAACGGAATCCGGAGAAGGGGAATAAGTGTCCGGGGCCGGGATCAGGCTTATCCTCTGCCTGGGCAATCCCGGCCCCCGCTACGCTCTCACGTGGCACAACGCGGGTTTCTGGACAGCGGACATTCTTGCCCGTGAAGCCGGGGTATCCTTCAAGAATGCCGGTTTGTTCAACATTGCGGTTCTTCCCGGGGGAACCCTTCTGGCCAAGCCCACAACCTACATGAACGAAAGCGGCAGGGCCGCCGGCGCTCTTCTGAACTCCCGGGGTCTTGAGCCCGAAGAACTGCTGGTAGTGTGCGACGACGCCAATCTTGCGCTTGGTACTCTTAGAATCAGGTCCGACGGTTCCGCCGGGGGCCAGAAGGGGCTTCTGAACACAATCGAGGTTCTTGGAACTCAAGCCTTCCCCCGGCTGAGGCTTGGAATCGGGCCGGTGCCCCCCGGGGTTCCCCTGCACGATTTTGTTCTGAGAAGGGTTCCAAAGCTCCGGGAAGAGGAAGCCTCGCTTATGGCTCACAGGGCAGCTGATTGCGCGATGCTGGCGGTGAAGTCGGGTGTTGCGGAAGCTCAGGCGGTATACAACGCAAAACCCGGGGAAGCGCCCTGAGGGCGCTTCCCCGGTTCCCGATCAACCCTACAGATCCTGCGCCATGGCGACTGAACCGATCAGACGCACCAGAGCCGAACCGGATACCATTGAGCTGGAAGTTACAACCCCGTTCCCACCCTGCACATCGCCGGTTACCCAGAGGACCGGCAGATCGGCGGGCAGTGGAACTTCCTCGGGGCTGAACTGGTTGAACATGTTGAGATATCCGCCAACCTCCATGGCATAGGACATCAGGCCGTCTTCGTAGAGGCCTTCGATTTCCGAAGCCGGAGTGAAATCGCCGGACACCACCTGGAGTATCCTCGAGGGCTCATCACCGGTCTCAACCATGAACAGCCCGTCATGGGCGGCGAACCAGTAGGAGATTTCAAGGGGTTCAGGTTCTTCTCCATCCTCCCCCGGGATGACAAGGTTCAAACTGGTGTTGACAAAGTCTACACCCCGGATCTCGATGCTTTCCAGGGGGGAGTAACCCACCATTCCCACCATCTCCGGCGGAAGGATTGCCTGGGCTTCACCGGCCATTTCCATGATCATGCGGCTCATGCTTTCCAGGTCGGCCCCGGAAGGCATCTCGTACACCACAAGGAAGCTCATGATGCCCTCGCTGAAAAAGGACATTGCGCCGCAGCCGCTCATCTCGCCCCATACCTGGATCAGATGGGGATCCACATCAAAGCCCATGGCCCCATAAACCTTTTCCATTACCAGAGTGGTGAGTTCAACCGGCAGTTTCACCTGGGCGGACATCACATCTCCGGCGGGTATCCTTCCAAGCAGAGAAGGGTTGGAGGGGGTTACGAACAACCTTGCCAGGTCGCTGCCCTCTTTGAAGTGCATGGACTGAACGAAGGCAATGTTATCCGGGCCGAAAACGATTCTCATGTCGTAGCGCTGGGTCTGATTCAAAAATACAACAGCGGCATCGAAGTAGAGATTCATCAAATCCCCGGCAAAACCAGGGATCTCGGAATCCATGGGTATGCTCTGGGCGATCATTGGAAGCTGCGACGCCGCCATCGGGCCTATCATTCCGATGTTAAGGGAAAAGAGAATGCTTCCTGGCTCCACATCCACCTGGGGTTTGGAATCAAGAGCCTGGGACATGGCGGACAGCTTGCTGCGGTTCATGGAGAGAAGCGCAACGCCACGGGACTCTGCCGCGTAGATGGTTCCGTTGTCGGATGCCGCCTGAAAAACCGTCAGATTGTCAACGGCCTGGCCAGGCTGGAACTGAAGCCCCAGCTTTTCAAGCTGGGCCAGAAACAAAGGAAAATCCGTAATGGAAACAGCCATTGCCATGGACTGGGGCATCATGCTCTCCATCCAGAACACGATGGAACCCTGGGGATCAATGCCGATGGAAGAAACATCTTCAAGATCCAGAACGCCAAGGTATTTCGCAACTTCGTTTTCCACCAGCCCGGAACCCAGAAACGGCGCTCCGGACGCTACATAGCCGTCTATGTTCCGGACCGCGAAAACAGGTTGCGTGACAACCACGCTCAGCATTGCGTTTTCCGGCAGGAGAGACAAAGGATCAGCGGGTTCACGCCTGCCGCATCCCGACGTGGCAAGAACAATCAGAGCCGTAAGGAACACAAGCCTGAGAATCATAATCCACCTCCATGAAGCATGATGACACCAACTTGCGTCAAAGCTAACGAATCCCATACCCCGCTGTCAAAAGTGCGTGCTTTTCAACGGGCTTCCGCAGGGTTAGAATTGACCCATGAGTTCCAGTTACGACCTGTTTTCAAGCTTCGAGGACGAGCCCGGCACGGTTCTTTTCGTAGACACCGAAACCACGGGCTCGGATCCCGGCGAGGATCACCCGGTTGAGGTTGCATTCATACTCACCGAGTATCGGGGCATTACGCCCTGCTCAGAAACCACAGAGTTCTCTTCACTGGTCAGACCCCCGGTTCCGGTTCCACCCGAAGCTTCGGCAATCCACCATATAACAGACAAAATGCTGAGAGACGCGCCTGCCGCGGATGACCTTGCCCAACAGGTCATGAACATCTCGGAGAAAGCGGATTTTATCTGCGCCCATAACCTTCCCTTCGACATGGGCATTCTGAACAGAAGCTTCGCCGGTGTTTTCACCGGTTTTTCCCAGGAAAGACGAATCGACACGCTCAGGCTTGCCAGGCACTGCTGGCCCGAACTTCCATCCCATTCACTTCAGGCCTTGAGATACCGTTTCTCCCTGGATGAAACCCTGCCCCGGGGAGACTCCCACAGAGCGCTGTTCGACACCCTGCTGGTCAAGTCCCTGCTCGATACGATTCTTCAGCAGAACCTCACAGGGGCAAACAACCTCGAAGAACTCGTTTCATACATCGGTACGCCCCTGGAAGTGAAGATTTTCAACTTCGGAAAGCACAAGGGCTGCCTGGTGGAGGATATAGCGGCAACCGACCCTGACTACATAAGGTGGCTTCTGCGGCAGGAATGGCTTCCCATCGAGTATCCCGATCTTTCCCATACACTGCTGCGCAAATCCCGAAAGAACGGAAAGAATGGCGCATAACAGCTGGAGGGTACGGGGAGGCTGCAGGCTTCAGGGTGATCTGCATCCCGCGGGAAGCAAGAACGCGGCCCTTCCGGAACTGGCCGCCTGTCTGCTGGCCGAGTCCTCATGCTCGCTCTCCAATGTGCCGGAAATCAGGGATGTGGAAGCGATGAAAGACATACTTTCCGGAATGGGTTGCCGGGTTCTGTCCGAAGGCGGCAGTATACTCATCGACTCGGCCAATGCTTCACCCGACAGGCTTGACCACCGCCTGTGCAGAAACATCAGAGCATCCATTCTTCTCGCCGCGCCCATGGCGGCAAGATTCGGAGTGGTAGAGCTTCCACCACCAGGTGGCGATGTGATAGGCAGACGAAGGCTGGACACCCACTTTCTTGTACTTGAGAAGCTGGGCGCTTCCGTCGAGTACAGAAGAGACAGAATACGGATAAGCGCGCCAGGAGGCCTCTCGGGAACCAGCATGCAGCTTGACGAACCCTCGGTCACCGCCACGGAGAACGCAATAATGGCCGCCGCGGTCAGCACCGGCGAAACAAGGATATACAACGCGGCCTGCGAGCCCAATGTTCAGGATCTTGCAGCCATGCTCATTGGAATGGGCGCGGACATCCAGGGTGCCGGAACGAACCTGGTAACCGTCAAGGGCCGGGGGGGCCTGCTTGGCGGAGCCTCGCACACCGTCTGCCCTGATCACATAGAGATAGGAAGCTTCATCGGCCTTGCCGTCTGCTGCAGGGGCAGCGTGAGGATTCCAGGTGTGCCCGAGTCCATCATCCAGCCAATCATGACCGGCCTGGGCAAACTGGGGGTCGAGGTTGATTTCATTGACGGCAGCCTTGTTGTTCCCGCCGACCAGCCCCTTGAGGTCAGGCCGGACATCAGCGGCGACATCCCTGTCATCTACGATGGTCCATGGCCCGGTTTTTCGCCTGACCTCACCAGCACAGCGGTGGTAACCGCAACCCAGGCCCGGGGTACAAGCCTTATCTTCGAGAAGATGTTTGAAAGCCGGCTTTTCTTCACAGACAAACTTGCCGCCATGGGAGCAAGGCTGATTCTTTGCGATCCCCACAGAGTCGTTGTGTCCGGTCCGTGCCGCCTCCATGGAACCGAGGTTGTCAGCCCGGATATAAGGGCTGGCATGGCTCTTCTTACAGCGGCGCTGTGCGCCGAGGGTGATACAGTTATCCACAATGTCAACCAGATCGAGCGGGGCTACCAGCACATCGTTGAAAGGCTTGCCAGGCTTGGGGCCCACATAGAGGCCTGCTGAAAGGTGTTGATGGTGAAGAACGCGGCCATGGTATTCATTGTCATTGTTCTTGCTTCCTGCGGACGCAACCCGCAGGAGGTTCAACCATGGCCCGACGGTGCTCAGTACTGGGTTGGTTCCGCTTCTCCCGATACGGCCCTGGCATGGTCGCCCTTCGGCCATGTGCTGCTTTTCTCATCAAGCGGCTACATCTGGGGCTACAGCGGAACAGGGCTTCCCTCGAGGCGAACCTACACCCCCATGGACGAGTCCATCGGAACCAACGGCAGCTGGAGCGCTGAAACCCTGAAGATCCTTTATTCCGCCCGCGCCGACTCCACCGATGCCGGTGAAATCAGAACCATCCCCGGCAACGGAACCGCCGTCAAAGTGCTTTATTCCGTCGATCACCCGGTGGCGTTCCCGACCTGGAACCCCGCCGGCGACAGCCTGATTTTCTCCATGAAACACCCCGACATACAGGAGTGGAGGCTTTACGCCATGGCCTACACGCCGGACTCCCTCACCCCGGAAGATACACCGGTTGAACTCCCCCTGCCTTCCGGTCACTGTGTCAGGCCCACATACAGCCCCGACGGCCTTTGGATTCTGTATCAGTACCGGGAAACCTCCGACTCCCCCTGGAGCATCTGGATAGCCTCACCAGACGGCAGCCAGGCCCGGCCGGTAGCCCAGGAAGGCAACTGCGTGCACCCATGCTGGAGCCCCTATCAGGGCTGGTTCGCCTTCTCCACAGACCGCTGGGGAAACCATGAGATCGCCGCCGGCCACACAGACCACGAACAGGTTGTCAGAATTACCGACGACCCGGGAACAGACCTGTACCCCGCCTGGAACCCCGGCTTCAACTGGATCGCGTTTTCCAGCAACAGGGTGGCCATGGGATCCAACTTCGACATCTTCAGCATTCCCGAGCCCGATCTGCGGCAGTAACTCGTCGGAGTCGTAAATCCAGGTCATTCCTCAACGGAGCCCCCGGACTCAGGGAAGAAGTGCAGAAAACATCGCCACTGAGATGGCTGCATTCAGGGGAATCCTTGTGGTCGGGCGTTTTCCGCCCGGTGCTCCCTGATTCCAGACACAGCAGAACTCCTGCAGCGAATGCCGCATGTAAACCGGATGAACGGGAATTGACACTCCCTTTCATCACAATTTCAACAGAGGCTAGAATCCCGGTGTCCCCCAACTGCGGGAACCTGGATGTCCCTTGACACCTGTCATCACGGCCCCCCGGGTGGACTTGCACCGTCCAAGTCACTTCCCGGTTCGCTTTCGCTTGCCGGTTGTCCAGCGCCGGTCATCGGCGCTTCGCGCCATGCCCGGCGCACAAAGAAAGGGGGCGCCGAAGCGCCCCCCTCTTTGGAACAGGCCCGCTCAGAAGTTGAGCATCGCCTGTATGGTTTGTGCCAACTGGATTACGAAGTTGGGGCTGTCAGGGTTCAGCCCCATGCCGAAGCCGGCGGTCTGCACCGTGAACAGGGTGAAGCGGAACTGCTGCTGCAGGAACGCCATTGCAGCCGACATTCCAAGTATGTTGGTCCTGTTCATGCTTGAGTGGCTGAAGGAGTACTCACCCTGGAGGTAGAGGCCGAAAGCCGCAGCCACGCCGGCAACAGCGTTGCCGGAAAGGCCTCTTGCCTGCTGAAGGGCCGCGTACCCCGCCAGGGCGTGACGGGTGAAGTCCGTGGCTCCGGAGGGCATGTGGAACGTGGCGTAGTCGAACTCGATGTTGTGTTCCGTCATGATCCAGTAATCGTACTCTCCATCGGCACTGTTTGTGTGGGGGACATGGAGATAGGCGTACATAACGCCGCCCTCCTCAAGAAGATCCACCACTTCCATTCCGGAGGCAACGGGAGTCGTAACATTCTCGGCGGAGATTATCCCGAAGAAGTTTGGTACACCATAGGTGAACTTGTACAGGAAGGGAATCGTGCCGTACTTCGGGCTCTGGGGATCGTTGTGGGCGTCCGCGAAGGGGCCGGTGCCCCTGAGGAACCTGCCGATAATCTGGTTTTCGATGACGGTGACATCGCCGTCCTTGGGCCAGTCCGTCCATACCTCGCCGTATGCTTCCAGCACCGACATTGTGGACGGGCTGAGGACCGGGTCGACACACTCGAAGACAGTCCAGCCCGGATCCTGCTCGGCCACCGCCGTGCCGGAAGTTACCGGCCATTTGCCCCCGGCATCCTGCTGGGCTGCCATGTAGAAGTATTCCCCTCCCACATTCCAGTAGTCGGTGAGGTGGACAGAGGTCCAACCGGCGCCCAGGAACGCGTCGGGGCGGGTCACATCGATATCCAGGGCTTCCTGGAATTTCTGCATGGCGGTATTGTAGTCGCCCTGGTCATAGGCCTGCCAGCCCTGGGCGACGATGCCGTTGTATCCTATCACATCAGGAATATCGGTGGGGAGCTTGTCCCCGCATCCCGCCATCAGAACGAGGGCGATACCCGCAATCAGTGCTATTGTGCGCTTCATTTTCACCCTCCTTCCTACTCTACCATCATGATCTTCTGGGTGAGAACCTGGCCCTGAACCTCCAGGCGGCAGAAGTAGATTCCCGCGCCCAGGGGCCGACCATTCGCGTCGGTTCCGTCCCAGATGATACTGTGGTTAGCTGCGGCCATTTCTTCGTTGGCCAGGGTTCTTACAAGCCTGCCGCTGAGGTCGAAGACCCTCATGGTCACATGACCCTGGGCGGGGGTGGCAAACCTGATCACGGTTTGGGCGGAGAACGGGTTCGGATAGTTGCCCGAAAGCTCTACCTGAGCCGGAAGCGTGGGGCTGGAAACCCCCGGCGCCTCGCCCAGAATGTAGATGCCGCCGTCGGTGACCGGGGCGGCTATTCTGCCGTTCTGGAAGTAGCTGTCAAGTTTCACCCAACCGTCCGGAGCGTAGCGGTAGATGGAGGCGTCGGAGTTCTGCGCCGGGAAGGAGAGGGTTCCGTTAACCGAAGGAATGCTGACCGGACCAGCCACAACGCCGGTAAGCATTTCCGACGCGTGGGCAAGGTTGTTTCCGGCGCCGAGGTCGAGGCCCAGCATGCCGGTTTCAGTGAGAACAACCCTGGAACCCGCCGGTGCTCCACCCTCTGGAACATCGAGCAGTATTCCCCTGACCTGAAGCTGCAGTTTTCCTCCGGCGGTTCCCACCGCCATCTCGAGGCTGTTTGACATGCCGATTCCGGTGCTGTCGAAACCGCTGAAGTTCAGGGTGTAGAGGCCGTCGGAGGTTATGTTGATGTTCCCCCTCCACATCATGTTTCCGTAGAACTTCTCCATCTTCACCGGTGTGGTGGTGCTTCCCCGGGTAACGCTGAGAATGGGGCCGACCCAGTCGAAGCCCTTCATCTCAAGGGTTTCCGGGTTAACCGGAACCGCGTAGGCATGGGCGAAATTGTCGGACACCTGGTTCTGGTGAACCGCAACTTCAAGGTTGAGCGGCGGGGGCTCCTGCCCCAGGTAGAACCGGAGGTTGGACGCGCCGCCGGGGTTGTTGCTGGTGAGGATTAGATAGGTGGCGCCTCCCGTCAGCGGGAAGGAGCCGTTGTAGAAGTCGCTGAGGGGCACATTCGCCACCGAGATGATGTCGGTTTCCGTGGCGCCGGATCCTTCAACGGTTACAACCGTGGCTTCCCAGCGGCCGTTGATGGCGCTTTCGCCGCCGGACCCGTCCGAGTACATTCCGTTGAAGAACACTGGAGGCTCTCCCCCGGCCAGGCTGCGGAAGAAGCAGTACTGCGCTGCCCAGATGGGAGCCTGAATCGCGAAGGACGGCTGAACCAGCGTGCCTGGGACGGGGTAGCTTGAAAACCTGCCGGCGAACCCCGCTATCTGTGTGGCGTGGCCGAAGTTCTCCATGTCAGTGCCGATGAGGAAATCGTAGTGGTAGATGCCGCCGGCGTAATCACTGCGAAGCCTGTGGTTGAGGTTGCACACCAGCCAGTCACGGTACAGGGGAACCAGCTTCTCCTGTATCGCGGTTTCGGGAGCGGCGGAGGGATCAACCGCCAGAGCTACATTCAGCATGCCTGCCTCATCGCTCTGGGCCATTCTCTGAAGGATTTCAGAGCCCGCCCTCTCCGTGAGGTACATCAAGAAGAGGAAGCCCTGCCCCCTGGAAGCGGGGTAGTCGTTGCTGACCACGCCGGACTGGGGGTTGATTATCTCAACACCCGGGGACTTCTCGAACTCCTTGACTATCATTATGTGGCCGTAGGTTTTTGTCGGCGCGCTGGCGGTGAACCCGAAGGCCTCGTACTGGGCCACCTCCGCCATTGCCCGAACCAGCCAGGGATCCTCGTTCGGGTTGTTGCTGTAGCGTATCAGCGCGGCGAGGCCGTTGGCCAGGTTCCAGCGCCTCATCTGAAGCCCGTGAACAAGGATGTTGGGGTGGTAGTACAGGGCGTGAACATTGAGGTAGAAGATGTCCCGGGCGTTGAACTCGCCCTGAAGGTCTGCCGTGTTCACATGGTACATCATGTTCCGGGGTGCCGGGGAACCCTGCGCCGGGCTGTACTTGGTGGGAATCGCGGTGATGGCGATCCATATCTTGTTCGCACCCGGCACCGTAAGCACCGGCTCACCCATTACGCCGGTCACCGCGGGCCATACCGTGGATTCGAAAAGCTCGGTAAGCTCGACGAAGTCGTCCATGGTCATCATGTCGCCGATGACGGTCACATCCCATCCCAGTTTTACCGGGAAGGAATTCGCTCCGTAAAGCAGAGTGTCCAGGTCTGCAACACTGCCCCCCTGGGTATCTACCCAGCAGGTGTCCTGAACCAACCAGAGGGCGTTGGGTGTCTCGGCCAAAACGGTGAACTGGTGTTCGGAAGCCCCGCTTGGAGTTGGAAACTCCATCAGGTCGGGCACCAGGAGCATGACTTTGTCGCCAACCCCCTGTGCGTTCACCGTGCTGAAACCGAGAAGCGGCATCAGGATCGCGGCCAGGAGAGCGAGGGCCGCCCCACTGCCCCTTCCTGAAGTGGTTCTCATGTTAACCTCCTCTTTGCTGTCTGCGGTTTTAGCCGCGCTGTGGAATCTATTCTTTCCGGGCCTTTTCCAAGGCCCGCGGGTTCTTTCACAATCGTCCTTTCCGGTGTGTGAACTACCATTCATCGAAACCGCTCCCCGAACTTCCCATGCCACCGATTCGGATCATATCCCGCCAGTTTGGGAAGGTGATCTCCCCCTGAACCGTGGAATGAACCTGCCGATAGTCGCCGTTTTTGCTGAGATCGGCAAAAACGAACATGAAGTTGCCCCCCTCGAAGTAGTGCCACATCTCATAGGGCACATGGGTGGTGGTAAAGGGGCTTCTCTCCACATCGCCGGGTTCTCCGTATCTGATGTAAACCCGCCCCCTGTCCGTAAGCCAGCCCGCCCTCTCCTGGTATGAGAAGCGGTCGGTCGCCCTGCACCTGGCTTCAAAGGCGGCTCTTTCCTCCGGTGAGTTCAGCCAGAACTGCCGGTAGAAAAGGGCCCTGCCCGATTCATCGAGCCGGGCGTAAAGCTCGGCCTGGGATCCGGAAAGAAGCAGGGACAGCTGGTCGAGATAGGGCATCTCTTCGTGAACATCGGGAAGTTCATACAGATCGTCCGCCACAGTCGCTTCGACCAGCATGGGCTTTGTGAAAAACCCGAGTGTGTCGCCGTTTTCCGCGGTGTACAGGACGAAGAGGGAGTAAAGGCCCGAAACCCTTGCGGGAAGCAGATCAAGGCTGTCCGCCAGACTGACGGAGTTCAACCCAGGGGGAATCGAGAGGGTTTCCGGAGGTCTTGCGTACACCGGACGACCGTCGGGACCCCTGATGCCTGTCTGCCTGCTGAAAGTTGTGCCGCCCAGATCGTATATCTCCTGGTAGGTGTAAACCCTGGTTTCCCCCGGAACCGTGAAGGTGTTTGAAGCGGCGGGAAACACCAGAATTCCCCCTTTCCTGAGCGAGCTTTCGCTTTCTGGAGGGGCGGGCATGATGGTTCGGGCGATCTCAACTTCACTGAACCATCGGGGTTCACTCACGGAGAGGGTTCTGACCGCGGTACCCTGAAGACCGTTCAGGTCATCGGTTACCGTGACGCTGAGAACCCTTTCCCCCGGGCATACCGGCAGGATTACCGCGTTGATGACGCTTCGTCCTGAAACCCACTCGGTTTCCGAGCGCCACGCCGTATACGCCAGAGTGTCTCCCTCGGGGTTCATCAGGGCAACTTCGGTGGTGAAGGAAGAAATGCCTTCGGGGCTCCGGGCCAGGTTCTCGACGGGAACCTCCTGGTACACCTCGAGTATCAGGGTATCCGCCAGACCGCTGCGGAAAACCGCGGTGTCTATCGAATATCTTACTTCCCCCCTGCCGGGTGTGGCGAACTGCCCGGACATGGCGGTGGTGGTCAGAATCAGTGTCGCGAGAACTGACCTAATAGACATGCCAAGCCTCCCTCTGACCGAACGCCCGGTTCACATCCCGCCAGTCGCCGTCGAGTTCGTAGTTGCCGAAACCTGTACGGTCCACGAACACCAGGGTGACCGATGGGCTGAAGTAGGTCCAGATCTGGTATGGGTATCCCCCGGTCTGGAACGGATGATCCTCCACCATGTCAGGCTCGCCGAGCTTGGCGAACACTGTGCCCATGTCGGTTATGATCCCCCGGGTACTTCCCCTTGTAAAGGTTCTTTCGATGTAGTCCAGCCTTTGCCGGTAGACATTGAGATACTCGTTTTCCCGGGTCGCGGGGTTCGGGTCGCGCCTGAGCCAGAACTCGCTCATGACCGCCTGCCTCTGGCCGGGGCCGGTGGCGTTCTGGAGGTCGGACAACTCCCTGGCGGTTGCGACAGGCCTGATTAGAGTCAGGGTTTCCCGGGGGTCGTCGCCCCAGAGGTCCCAGGAGGAAAGCAGCCTGATCGAGCTTGAGGAGGTTGCCATCACAGAGGAACCGTCATCCATGACCGCGGTGTTCACCCTGTAAAGGCCCCTTTCCAGACCGCCGAGGGGCAGGGTGACCGAGTATCCCACCACACCCTCTCCCTCTCTGGAAAGCTCCATCCAACCCTCTCGCATCACGTTGAGGTTCTGGTCCAGAACCGCGTACGCTGCGCCGGAAAGCATCGAACCCACCGGTGGATAGACATCCCAGAGTATGGTCAGGTTTCCGGAGGCCCGCACCGTTCCCGAAGGGGAAAGCCTGAGCCCGGCGGATGACCATGTTTCAGTGCTGGCACTGTCTATCACCACTTCTACTCTCTGGACAACCCTTTCCCCGGTTTCCAGGTCAAGCAGGGCTGCTTCGACCCGGTGTGACCCGGTGGAGAGGTTTTCGAAGAGAAGTTCCTCAACCACGGGAAAACCGTTTTCATCCACCCGTCCCCCGGCCCTGGCGAACTCTCCGCCGATTCCCACCGTCAGTTCGTACCGGGCAACCCCGGCTCCGGATGTGTAAACCGAAACCAGGTCTTCCCGGTCGATTACCACCGTCACCAGGGCGGAGCCGCTGCGCCCGGGGCCCGAAGGCACCGTCGTCCAGCTTACTCCGAAACCGGTCAGAACCGCCAGAACCAGAGACGCGAATGCTGTCATCATGCCTTTCCCACCGGGGGGGGTATCCCCCCCGGCTCAAAGGGTTCTATCAGAACGCCACACCCAGACTGGCCCTGTGGACCATATCCAGCCTGTTGAAGTCCTGATACGCGTAATCGAGAGTAAGGGTTGCTGTGCCCATGGGGATCCGGAAACCGGCACCGGCCGCAAGCCCTTCCTCGTCGGTGTTGATTCTGTATCCGCCCCTGAGGGCGAACATGTTGTTGAACCAGTACTCGGCACCGATGTTCACCTGTTCAAGGTTGTCCGGCGGGTGAACACCGTTTACCTCGACGGTTATGTGGTGGTTGGCATCCTGAAGCACATCCATGGCCATGCCCAGCTTGAAGGTCATGGGCATGGAGTACGAGTCGTAGGTTTTCAGGGAATCGCTTCCGCTGAAGTATGTTGTGTACTCTCCGTCAGGAGTGAGTTCCGGGCCGAAGTGCTGAATCGTCATGCCGATTCGAAGCGTCTTGAATCCCGTGTCGTACAGGGTTCCCAGATCCACTGCCAATCCGCCGGCGGAGACATCGTCCCACGATTCTCTCACATACTTCAGACTGAGGCCGGCGCTGAACCGGTCGGTGAGCATGCGGGAGAAAGAGAGCCCCACCACCATGTCCGTGCAGGTGAAGGTCTCGCCGGTGCCGCCGGGCTGCTCGACGGTGGTGACATCCATGTCACCGGAGTTGAGCATGCCGAACTGAAGGGCGAAGGTGCCGACACCCTGCCGCTGGTGGGTTACCAGCCCGGTGCCGTAGAGGATATCGGCGTAGAGCTGTGTTCCGGAGAACTGTACCTGGGTTCCGGGAACCTTCACCAGGGCCGCCGGGTTCCAGTAGGCGGCGCTGGGGTCGTCGACGGTGGCAATGAAGGCGCCGCCCATGGCCACACCCCTGGCGCCAACTCCTATCTGAAGGAACTGGGCGCCGGCGGTGCCGACCTTGGCGAAGGAAGAGGCTTCCGCATCGGCAGGGATCAGCAGGAAGGCAACCACCGCCGCCGCAAGAATCATGCCTGTGAGCTTCATGGTTATCCTCCTTTCCCTACTTGATGATGGCAAATTTGCCGATGACATAATCGTCCTCGGTTTCCACACGGTATACATAGAGGCCGGTCACCACATCCTGCTCGTTCCTGGATACCAGGTCCCAGTAGGCGGTGCCGATGGTGCCACCGTAATCCCTGTGTTCGAGGGTGATTACATGGTCTCCGGCCAGAGTGTAGATGTGGATGTTGCACATGGCCGGCAGGTTGATGAAGGCTATCTTGTTGAAGTATATGGCTTCCCATGCCGCGCTGCCCCGGTAGGGGTTGGGCACCACCGCCACATTCTCGGTCCAGTTGGAATCCACTCCCCAGCTGGGCACCACCGAGAGGGGTGTGCCCTCAACGGTCTGCTTGTAGTTGCTGCGGGTGCTTTCCACCATGGTTTCCGCGTCGTAGGCGGTAAGAACGTAGAAGTATGGGAAACCGTTGGTGACCGAGTGGTCGGTCCAGCTGTAGGTGCCGGGACCTTCCACGGTGTGGACGAGCTGCCAGTTGCTGGGGGCGAAGGTGGCCCTGTAGATGTTGTATCCGCCGAAGGGGCTGTAAATCTCGGCATTGGCGCCCCACTCCAGCCTTACCGCCTTGTCCTGGGATTCGTAGAAAAGGATAGGGGTCGGGGGAAGCTGGGGAACGCCCCATCCGCCGTCGCGGTAGTAGGCGTCCAGCAGGTTGTCGGCCTGTTCGCGAAGGCCGGCGAGACCCGCGCCCAGAATCCATCCGCCCACGATGTTCAGGCTGTCGCCGCTGTCAAGGTCGACCGGGCCGTAGGCTGGAAGGAATCGGTAGTCGAACACCGGGTAACCCAGTGCCAGGGGGTTGTTGTAAACAAAGGGGAAGGGCCCGGGGTTGGGGGCAAGCCTTGCGTCCGGCGTGGCAGGGTTGCCCACCCAGCCCTCGAGATAGGCGGGACCGCTGGCCTCGCCGTCCACATCCGGGAAAAGACCCCACATGTAGTGGTACTTCTCCGGATCCTGGCCGGGATCGCTTTCCCAGTTCCACCAGGAGTGGCTGAGGGGGATGGGGACTCCGTAGACATCCACCGGTCTTTCGATGGTGCCGTCGGCCTTCTTCACCCAGAGGTCGAGAAGACGGTAGCCGATGAAGCCCACCGCCGGCGGGTTCAGATGCTGCTCGCCGGAGTCGTCCACAGAGCTTCCGGGGCTGTCGCCGTCCCACATGTAGCTCATGTTCCTGGGGATCACCGCGTACACGGTATCGTTGTCGGAAGTGTGAAGCCAGTAGTTCTCCGGCATGCCGTCGGCGAACCGGAGCAGGCCGTTCTCGGGGATCACCGTGAACACCGTATCGCCGGGGGTGTCTTTGTGGTAGCGGAAAAGGATGGTGAAGTGGTCGGAAACTCCGTCGCCGTCAACATCGTTGTCGAGGATGCCGTCTCCCCCGACGTAGTTGTAGTGGTAGAAGATGTTGTTGGGGTCGTCTTCTTCCAGGGGGCTGTCAGGGTTCTGCTGGTAGGTGTAGATGTCCTGCTCGCTGGCCTTGGTGCCGTTCTGGAAGATGTACTCGAAGGTGGCGTCGGGGTCGTTGCACCAGATGGCGTGGCCGTCGTAGTACACCAGGTCGTCGATGTGGCACTCCACCGGGTCAACGGTGGCCACGTCGCAGTCGCCCCTCATGCCGAAGACTATGCCTTCCAGCCTCTCAGTGGTTGTGGAGTTGAACTCGGAGTGGTAGGTGGCAATGAAGTGCTGGCCCATGAAGTTGTTGAAACCGGGCGTTCCCCAGGTGTAGTTGTTTTCGTAGACCCGAAGGCCGTAGGGCCTCTCGTTCTGGGTTGGATGCCAGTCGTCGTAGCCGAAGCCGGATTGCTCCAGCGCCACCGGGCCAGGCACCAGTTTCACCACCGGAAAGCCCTCGCTGGGTCTCAGCTCCCAGGCGCCGTAATCGGAGCAACTGGCGTGGAAGGGTTGTTCTGCACCCGGAACATAGAGGCATGTCCAGAGGTTGCCCATCCAGAGGTAGCTGCTTCCCTGGCCGCCGGGCCATTCCATTGACGGGTAGTTGTAGTTCCATTCCCCATACATGGCCAGGTTTATCACGGCGGTCCACAAATCCGCAAGGTTGTGGAGCACCCAGACCAGCGGGGGACGGGCATCGGTGTCACCGTCCTGCCCGAGTCGCGCTTCGCGGAGTTCCGCGGTAAAACCGGGGACGGCGAACGCCAGCAGCAGAAGCATAACCATGATTCTGCTGAACCTTGTGTTCCTCATACCCTCAGTCACCTCCAGTTCCTGTCTCGACCGAAACACTTCCGGCCATCCGTTTATGGTTTATAACCTTGTTCATGCTGTTGCGGCCCTTCAGTTTGTGAGCACGAAACGGTACTGCAATGTTGTCCAGACACCCACGGGAACATTGTTGTTCCGGGCGGGAGTCCAGCGGGTGTTCCTCGCGGCGGCGATGGCTGCCTGGTCAAGGCTTCCAACGCCGCTGGAGTTGTAAAGCTGCACCTCGGCCACGGTGCCGTCAGCCCTGATGTAAAGCCAGAGGGTTACCGTGCCTTCCACCCCGGCCTGCCTGGCCATTTCCGGATAGGGGGGCTGGGGCTGGTAGGTGCATACCGGCATGACCTCGGTGGGCATGAAGCGGGCGGGACCCATTTCGTCGCCGCCTTGCTGGGCAAGCTCTTCAGTCTGCTCGAAGGTGGCCACTTCGGAAAGCCCCTCTGTATCTTCGCTGAGGGAAAGGGTCACCTCGATTTCCTGAATGACTTCCAGGGCTTCCTGCTCCATCTCCTGGCTTTCTTCCTGTACTTCCTCTTCCTGTTCCTCCACCGAGTCGTCGAAGGCGAGGTCCGCCTCGACGGCTTCCATCTCGCTGTCGGTAGTCCGGGTGGAAAGCCGCCCCAACTGGCTTGAGGGGATGAGTTCAAAGAGGATTATCAGAAGGACAAGGCCGATGGCGATGCCCCACTCGAAACCACGGGAAGACTTCTCGCGCAGATCAGTGTTGGCTTTTGTAAGCATTCCCCTCCCCTCAGAACCCGGTTGTGAACTCTTCAGCATTGAACTGAATGCTGTAGAGCTCCTCGAACCGCAGGGCGTTGAACAGGCTTATCATGGCGCTCATGGGAACCCTGGAGTCGGCGTTGAGCACTATGACGTCAAGGCGTTTGTTCTGCTCCCGCCAGAACTTGTCGCTGAGCCTTCTCAGCTGCTCCGCGACCTGGTTCAGGGGGAGATCGTAGTCGCCTATCCGTGATATGACTTCACTGTCTTCTTCGCCGGGTTCAACCTGTCTCAGCCAAACCGCCACCGAGAGGTATTGCGTCCCGAGTTCACTCATGACCTCGGGATGGGCCTGGGGGAATCTTATGCGCAGTCCCCCCTCCTCCTTGAAGATGGTTGTGGCCATGAAGAACACCAGAAGAAGAAAGACGATGTCCGCCATGGTGCCTGTGAAAATCGCGCCGGATACTTTTATCCTTCTCTTGAATTTCATCAGGCACCACCTCCGAGCCTTTCCTGAGTTGTGATACCGGTGCGGCTGACTCCGTTGCGCCGGAGAGTGTCCAGCGCCCGGATCATGCCGTTGTAGTCACAATCAGGGAAGAACTTGAGAATGACGACCAGTTCGCTTTCCCGTACCACGGAAGCGATGTCGCCCTGACGGGCGTCCGCCAGAACCAGGGTGTCCCCGAAGGCAACTTCTCCGAAGACGGGATCGTTGACCGTGGGGATGGAGGCGCCCAGCTGCCGGCGAATCACACCTTCCCGAAGAACGGGGGTGAGGTTCTCCGCGGATATCGCGGAGGCCAGATTGGAGTAGGTGCCGGAAGTCATTCCCTTGGCCACCTCGAGGTTTACCAGCAGCCGCCTGACCGTGGCGGACATGCTTTCAACCCTGTCTGCGGCCAGGGTCATGATCCCTTCCTGCAATACAGGATCATCCAGACTGACATCCTCCCCTGCCCGGGCCCTTTCGAGGGGGCCTCCCGGGGGCGCCTGGTCGATAAGCGCCACATACTCGTATTGACCCCACTGCTTGATGGTCATCACGAGCCTGTTGCTCTCGTCAATTACCACCTCTTCCGTCTGTTCGTCGGGCCTTCGGGGAAGCCTGTAGCTGATGCCCCGCTGAACCTCGAAGGTGGTGGTGACAAGGAAGAAGATAAGCAGCAGGAACGCAATGTCGGACATGGAGGCATCTGGGATGGCTCCGGTTGCCCGCGGTCTTTCCTTGCGCATGCGTTCTCCTTAACCTACAGCTGCTTAAGGTGCTCCATGTCGGCCAGCTGGTCCACCAGGAACATGCTGGATTCCTCCATGTCGGTCACAAATCTTCCTATCCTGGCGATGAAGTAGTTGTTGGCCATCTGTATGGGGATGGCTATGGTGAGGCCTGTGGCGGTGGTGATCAGGGCTTCCTGAATACCCCCCGCTACAAGGCTCGCCTCAACATTCTTCGCCGCCGCGATCTCGCCGAAGGCCCGAATCATGCCGGAAACCGTTCCCAGGAACCCAAGCATGGGCGCTATGCTGGAAACCGAAGCAAGCACCACCAGACCCTTCTCGAGGTATGCCATTTCAATGCTGCCGGAACTCTCGATGGCCTTTTCAACATCCTCAAGGCCCTTGTCTCTTCGAAGCAGGCCGGCCCTGAGAATCGCGGCCACTGGTCCGCGGGTGCGGTCGCAGAGGTCTTCCGCGCCCTGCAGGTCTCCCTTGCGGATGTAACCGCCGAGCTGTTCCAGCAGCTTGGCCACATTCTGCTGGGCCCGTCCGTAGGTGACGAACCTCTCTATGGCCACCGCCACGCCGAGAAGAAGCGAAAGAAGCAAAGGCCACATGAAGGCGCCGCCGGCGATGAAGAGGTCTTTCAGATCCATGCTGGCGCTTTGCTGACGGTCTATCTCCTCCGCCGAGGCTGGAACTTCCGCGGGCCCGGTAGTGGGCACCGGCTCGGGAACCGCCTCTTCCACGACCTCCTCGGTGGTATCATCCGCTGTCTCCGGTTCCCCCTCCATCGGCTGCCCGAAGGCCAGGGGGGCCAGAAGCAGCAGGAGAACCATCAGGATATTTCGCATATGCAGTCTCTCCCGGGTTGTGGGCGGGCCCGTCGGGCCCGCCCCATGATGCTCTACCACTCGAACTCGAGGCCGAAGCGAATGGCTCTCCGTGAACCGTAGGCGCCGGGGTCACCCCAGTAGCCCCTCGGGTCTTTGTCGGGGACGCCGTCGCCGTCCTGGTCCGCGTCGTACCAGGCGGGGTCGATGATGTTCACAACATTGGTTCTGTCGAAGACATTGGTGACCCACATGCTGAGGTCAACGGAGGTTCCGCCTATCCACCAGGTTTTGTTGAGCTTGACATCGGTTCTTTCCGTCCAGGGCATGCGCCTGCCGTTGATCTCGGGGTCGGCGGTTCCCTGCCCGGCGGCGGTATAGGGATAGCCGCTGCCGTAGGTGAACTGAACCGCGCAGCCAAGACCCTCAAGCCAGTGGTTTCCGCCCCACAGCGGGCCCTCGCCCCTGGGAATCCGGAAGTCGAAGTTGGCGTTTATGGCGTGGCGCTGATCCCAGTCAAGCGGGCTTTCCCGCCGGGGAATGACGAAACCGGCCCAGTTGTAAATGTAGTTCTGGGTGGCGCTGGAGCTTTTTCCAGCGGCTATTGAGTAGGTGTAGTTGGTGTTGAAGCTGATGAAGTTCGACGGCCGTCTCATCAGAGAGATCTCCGCGCCCCGCACGCTTCCGTAGTCGGCGTTGATGAAGATGTCGTAGGCGTCAACCTCTGTGTAGTAGTTTTTCTGCATGTCGACCAGACCGGTGATGTCTTTGTAGTAACCGGTGATGTCCAGCAGGGTGATGTCGTCGAACTGGTGCTTGATGCCCACTTCGTAGGCAATGGTCTCTTCAGGGGCCAGGTCCGGATTGCCCACGATGGGGAACGCGCCGGTGAGGTCGAAGTTGGCCGTGTCGTACAGACGGGTGAGCTGGGGAATCTGGAAGTAGTGGCCGTAGGTGAAGTGAAGCACGTCCCTCTCCGTGATGGGGTGGCTGAAGCCGACCCTGGGGCTGAGGTGGTACTTGGCGCTTACGCTCACCGGGTTGCGGATGTAATTCTCGTCGCCGGGCTGGTAGCCGGGGTTGATGGGGTCGGTGAGGTCGGCGGGGTACTGGTCGAAGTTGGGGTCGAAGTAGTCGAACCTTACGCCGGCGTTCACTATCATGCCCCGGAACTCCATTTTGTCCTGCGCGTAGGCGGCGAACTGGTGCGGGAAGTTGTGGTAGCGGGTTGTGTAGATGTTGCCGCCGCTGGCGGTATCGATCCGGTATGTGAACACATCGTAGTAGTTGCCCTCGATACCGAACTTGAGCTGGTGCTGCTGGTTCACCTGGCTGGTGAGGTCGACCCTGGCGGTGCTGGCAACGCTGCGGTCCTCCCTCCAGGCGAACCTGCTGGCGCCGGATCTGGCGAATCCCTGGCTGTCCTGTATTCTTACCGGTGTGTAGGCAAGCCAGTCTTCGTGGGTGAAGTCTTCACCGAACCAGCCGCCCTCGGGGTCGCGGATCTTGTAGGCGTATTCGGAGATGTACTGGTTTACCCTGAACTCGAGGAAACTGGCGTCGCTGAGGGTCTGGGTGACGCTGAGGCCGTAGCTCACATCGTGCCAGAAAATGGTGGGAAGAATGTACTGCAGAGGCGTACCGGGGATGGTGTCGCCGCTGTTGGGGTCGATGTAGTCCTGATCGGCCCTGGTGTAGCTCCAACCGCCGAAGAACCCGCCCTCACGGTCGCGATAGGTGGTGGTGAGGTTGATCTTGGTGCGGGGGGTGGGGCGGATGGTAAGCTTGGCGTTGCCGGCCCAGCCTTCGCGGTAGTTGAAGGGTCTGGTGCCGTAGTTGCCTTCGAGCCCACCGCCGCTGCGGTCCCACTTGAGGCTTGTGAAGATGCGTGCGTCGCCGCCCACATTGAGGCCGATGGCGGGAAGAAGAACCTGGGTGAGGGGTTCGGGGCCGCCCACCGAGGCTTCAGCCTCGAGAACCGCCGCTGCGAAAGCGCCGGGCTTGTTGCCGGCGAATTCGGTGCCCTCGTAAAGCCTTCCCGGGAACCAGTTCCCGGGGTAGCCCCAGGTCCAGTCCGAGGCCACGCCAAGAGCCTGGAAGTCGTTTCCGCTCATGGAAAGTGAGCCTGAGTAATTCCTGCCGCCCTCACGGGTGACCACCCTGATGACACCGGACTGGGCGTTTCCGTATTCCGCTCCGAAACCGCCGGTTATCACCGCGGTTTCCGCGATGGCGGAAAGGGGAATGCTGGAGTCGAATGTGTTGGTCTGGGGGTCAACCAGTGAAACGCCGTCGACGACGTAGGAGACTTCGCCGCCGCGGCCGCCCCTGGAGCGGATGACTCCGCCCTGGGTGCTGATGCCGGCCTGCTGGGCCACGATGTCGGATACGCCGGCCACGGGCATGGTTTTGATTTCGTCACGGCTCACCACGGATACGGACTGGGACTGACCCATGGTGATCATGCCCCGCTGGTCCGTAACAGTGATGAGAGTGGTTCCCGCCGCCGCGGGATTCAGGGAGAAGTCTACCCTTGTAGTCATGTCCACCAGGACCGACACGCCCTGCATGGTCTGATCGCCCATTCCAACCATACGGCCGATGAGGTCGTAGGTTCCGGGCTGGAGGTTGATGATGAAATACTCGCCGTTCTGGTCCGTCATGGCGCCGTAGCTGGTTCCGATGATCATCACAGTTGCCCCGATGAGGGGGGTTCCGGTGGCATCGGTAACACGCCCGGCGATTTTGCCGGTGGTTGTGGCCATTGCCGAAACGGCCATCAACAGCACCAACGCGATGGAAATCGCTAACGCTCTTCTGGGCACCGTTGCAGCTCCTTTCAATTGTGGTTTCCAAACCTTGCGCCCTTTCCGAAGGTACCGCAAACATCTCCTTCCTGCCTTCGGGACGGGCATTTACGCCAACTTTTCCGGGTTATACCCGCTTCTCTATTCTAATGCCGTGCAACCCGCTATGGCTGCACTCACCCAAAACTCCCATAGCCCCGTGGAAACGAGAATAAGCAGGGTTGAAAACCGTGTCAAGGCAACCCCTGGAACCTCCTTCGGGGTACCGGGGTAAAAATGGCCTCAATCTATTCCGCCCCGAAACTGCAACTCTTTCCCCGGGGCACCGCGGAACACCATGACTCACCGGAATCGCCGCTTGACCTGAAGCCGATGCCATGCAAGTTTCCCCCTGCGGCGAGCACGACACCCATAACAGCGGGGTATGCCATGATCACTGACGAAATGGAAGCACTGGCAGAGAAAAGGGGGCCTGAGCCGATTCCTCTGGATTCCCTCATGGCTTTCAGGGTCAGGAACATCCTGCTGATCTCCAGTCTTTACGACTCCTTCACCATTCAGTCCGACGGACGATTCACCGAGATTCTGTTCACCGAGTATCTGAAACTCAACCTCGGTTACGCTCCCTCCGTGGTCCGGGTTTCATCCCTGGGCGCCGCGGAGAAGCTCATGGCCTCGGAGCGCTTCGACCTGGTGATCTCAATGCTGCGGGTGGGGTCCGCAACGGCGGATCAGCTGGCCAGGGCACTGAAATCCCGGCACCCGGACATCCCCTTCGTGGTTCTGGCCCACAACGCGCTGGACTGCGTTGAGTTCCGGAACGCGGGTCTTCTGACCGAGGTTGACCACAGCTTCGTATGGCAGGGGGATGCCCGGCTGTTTCTCGCGGTGGTGAAACTGGTTGAGGATAGGCGTAACGCCCTCCCCGACGCGGAGCTGGCCGGTGTGAAAAGCATTCTCCTGGTCGAGGATTCGCCCCGGTTCGCGTCTTCCTACCTTCCCATGCTTTACAGCGAAATCATGAAGCAGACCCAGTCCCTGATGAGGGACGGGGTGAATCAGATGCAGAAACTGCTTCGGATGAGGGCCCGGCCGAAGATCCTTCTGGCGGAAAACTATGAGAAGGCCTTCGATATTCTTCAGACCCGTCCCGGCGAGATTCTGGGCGCCATACTCGACTGCCGCTTTCCCAGAAACGGTGTCGAGAGCCCCGATGCCGGCTTCGCCCTGGCGGCTTTGATACGGGACAGGCTGCCGGACTGCCCCATTCTCTTCCAGTCCTCCGAGGAGGAGAACCGGAACAGGGCCCTGGGCCTGGGCGCGGCTTTCATCCACAAGAACTCACCCACTGTTCTGAACGAAGTCGTGGGCTTTCTTCAGGACTATCTGGGATTCGGCGATTTCACATTCCGCAGCGCCGACGGTACCCCGGAGGCTGTGGCTTCAGACCTGCGAACACTTGAGAAGGCGGTTCGATCCGTATCCGATGAAACTCTGGTTCACCACGGCGAAAGGGACGACTTCTCCACATGGCTCATGGCCAGAACCGAATTCGATCTGGCTCGAAGACTGAGGTCCAGAAAAGTGAGGGAGTTCCAGTCCCCTGGAGAGCTTCGGGAATACCTCGCCGACACCCTCAGGGACTGGAGGAAAGGCTTCCGTACCGGAGAGGTCGAGGAATGGCACGGGGAAACCTTCGAGGACGATACGGACTTCGTGCGAATCGGCGGGGGTTCCCTGGGAGGAAAGGGGAGGGGCCTTGCCTTCATCAACTATCTGCTGGGAAGGTATCACATCGGCGACAGGTTTTCGGGAGTCAGGGTGTTCGTTCCCCCGACGGTAGTCATTGGAACCGACAGCTTCGACGCCTTCATGGAAGGGCTGGACACCGGGGGAATTGACCTTTACGCCTTCTCCGGCGATCAGGAGGAGGCATCGGCGCGTGACCGGGCTTTAAGGCGGGTTTTTCTGAAAGGAAGCCTTCCGGAGGAAACCGTTGAATCCCTGAACGCCTTCCTCAGACAGGTGAGATATCCCCTGGCGGTAAGGTCCTCGAGCCTGATGGAGGATTCGGTGGCGGAGCCCTTCGCCGGTGTGTACGACACTTTCATGCTTCGGAACTCTCACCCGAACCGGGAAGTCAGGCTGGGTGAGCTGTGCGCGGCGGTCAAGCTGGTTTACGCCTCGCTTTTTCGCTGCGATTCGCTGGGATACATGGAGTTTACACCCCACCGGCTGGAAGAGGAAAAAATGGCCGTTGTCATTCAGGAGGTGGTGGGTGGGAAACATGGCGGTTACCTTTACCCTGATGTGTCCGGAGTGGCCAAGTCCTGGAACTTCTACCCGCTGACGGGAATGCGGGCGGAGGACGGAGTGGTCTCCGCGGCGCTGGGCTTCGGGAAAACCGTGGTGGACGGCGGCAGATGCGTGCGGTTCAACCCCGGCAAACCGGGGGTGCAGTTCTCCACCACAAAGGCGCTTCTCGACAACTCCCAGCGGGATTTCTACGCCATGTCCTGCGAGGGTGCCTATCCCGAAATGGATTTCGCTCTCGAAAAGCTTCAGATTGAGTCGGCGGAGGAACACGGAACGCTTTCAAACCTGGCTTCGGTTTACTCGCAGCAGAACGACATGATCACCGATGGAACCTTCGGCGACGGCCCCCGGATCATTACACTGGCCGGAATTCTGAAACAGGACGGGTTTCAATTCTCGAACGCGCTCAGCTTCCTTCTTGAGGCTGGAAAAACCGCCTTCGCCACCGATATCGAACTCGAGTTCGCCCTCTCCCTGAAAAGGTCCGGGGGAAAGCTGACCGGAGATCTGGGCCTGCTCCAGATGAGACCCATGGTCTGCGGCGCCGGAGGCGTCGACGCTGAAATCCTTGACGAGACCACCGCTTTCTGCGTATGCGAAAGCGTGCTGGGAAACGGCTCCATCCGGGGAATCCGCGACATCATCTATGTGCCTTCCCGGGGGTTCGACCGAAGTCACACCCGGAAAGCCGCGACCCACATAGAACGCATCAACCGAAGGTTGAAGGCATCCGGCCGAAGATGTGTTCTCATCGGACCCGGGCGCTGGGGCAGCGCCGACCACTGGCTGGGAATTCCCGTGGGCTGGCGGCAGATTTCCACCGCCAGATGCATGGTCGAGGTTCCCTTCGGCGACATGGAAGTCACTCCATCCCAGGGCACCCATTTCTTCCACAACATCACATCCCTTGGCATAGGCTACTTCACCGTGACCTCATCCCCACCGTCCCGGCTTGACGAGGATTGGCTTCTGGGGCTCAAGCCCCTGGAAAACACCGGCTTTGTAAGGCATATCAGGTTCGATGAGCCCCTGCGGATAGAAATGGACGCCAGGGCCCAGAGAGGTGTGATTCTGAAGCCCGGGGGCGCCGCATGTTAACGGCGCCCCGTTTCTGGTTCAGAGGTTGATTCCCATGGTGGGAAGCCAATCGAAGAGAAGGAACTGAGCCTGCCCGATGAGCAGGCTGATACGGGCCATCACGGTGTATCCGAAACTGGCGCCGAAGGCAACCATGAGAATTGTGATGCCGGCGCCGGCCGCCTTCCCGGTGACACCCTCGTGGGCTTTCGAGAAGAAGAAGTACACAAGACCGCAAACCACGCCGCTTACCATGATGAAATTGCTTACCCAGGCGAACCAGCCTCCCCCGGCGCCCAGGCTTCGAATCGTGCCGTAGACCTGGCTCAGAGCGTTACTCTGAAGACTGGCGGTAAGGCTGAGCCCGGCGCCGGTGCCAACGATCAGCGCCAGAGACAGGCGGCTGAGCCCCGCGGCTTTGGGAACCATCCTCAGAAGCATGAACACCGCCAGGATTCCCGGAAACAACCACTTCAACTCGAACGCGCCGTCGCCGGGAAGCATCTTGTCCCACCAGTTTGGAATCAGAACATTGTAAATGCTGTAGATGACCCAGTATCCGGCGCTCATCCCCACAAAGAGGTGTTCTGCGAACTTGTAGAAGGGGTTGTCTTTATAAAGAAAGCTGTACAGGCTCAGTGTGAGCAGGGCTCCCAGCCAGATTCCTATCACGTCCCAGTTCACTTCACACCTCCCTTTTTCCCCCGGGTTGATGCGAGGAACGCCAGGTTTCCGATGATGATGAACAGCATTATGACCAGGTGCGCTATGGACTGGGCCGCCATGCCGGGAATCGCGGTTCCCGGCGGCGGGTTTTCAAGCCCGACCCTGATCATCGCCTCGTAGTCCGCGGCGCCCTTTAGCCCCCCGAGCAGGCCTATCATCTGCCCGGTGTCGAGGTAGGGATAGAACTGGGGAGCGCTGACCGCGGTGGTGCCGCCGGAGATTGGTACGCCGAACCGGTCGCCGGCCATCATCACCCACGCGGGAATGCCGGGATCGCCTGCGGAAAGGGAGATTACCAGGTCGAAGTCCTCGATTCTGCCAACCCCCTCCAGCACCGGAAGGTTCTCGGTCGATCTTCCTTCCCGGTCCACGGGGAAAACAGCCTGGAAATTCGAGCCCAGCCTCACGATAAGCACACCGCCGCCCACTTTGTAGCCCAGATTGACCCAGTCTGTGTACTGCTCCCTGCCCAGGCTGTCCGCCACCGCGGACATGGCCTGCTGGCCAAGGCTCGCCCCCTGGGGCCACAGCGCCATCCCGACAACCCGGATGTTCCGGGACATCAGATGCTGGCAGAGGGCAACGGTCATGGGTTGAAGCTCGGGCATGGTCGAGGGGTCGTAGTCGAAGCTGAGAAGCACCACACCCCCGGCGGGGATGGCTTCGATGTAATCGAACAGAACCTTGCTTGGCCCCTTCTCTTCGATGGGAATGGGGAAACTGAGTTTAAGCGCCAGGGGAATCAGCACCGCAAGGGCCATGATCAGGAAGATCCATCTTCTGTCCAGTTCGCCTATCCTTTTCAGCATGCCGTTCATTATTCGGCACCTCCCAGATAGCTCCGCTCGATGCCGAAAATCATTCGAAGGGAGGTGGCCACCATCCCCATTGCGGCGCCGATCATCACAGCCCTCTGACCGGCCATGTTGGGCACCCTCATAATCCACTCGCTTATGGCGGGGATGTGGCTCCATATCAGGCTTCCTATCGGAACCCTGCCCAGCATCACAACGAAGGCGCTGGCCAGAAGCAGTGTGGCCCTCCAGTTGCTGGCGCGGAAAGCCCTGAACGCGGCGCTTGCAACGAAGAAGGCCAGAAGGCTGAACATGGTGGCTCCCATGGGAACCACCATGGTCTGGAACATGTAGTCAAAGGCCCTTCCGTCTCCGATGCCGACTATCAGGCCGGTGACCAGCATGCCCAGAAAACCGGCTATGGTCACCGGGCTGTACTGCCAGTGCCTGCTTCGATATCTGATCTTGTGGAAGTGAACCTGCAGAAGGTTCGCGGATCCCAGAAAGATGGCGGCGGTGGCAATTATCATGTACCATTCCTGAAGGTCGTCGCCCACCGTTGTCGCCGCGGGCACGAAGTACTGGAAAATCATCACCATTCCAGCCAGGAAGGTGATCAGCAGTGGTATCGCCAGCCTCATTTCACCCTCCTATTCAACCTGGCTGATGGTTCTGATGAACCGCGCCACTATGGTGGCCGGCTCCCACACTTCTCCGAGAGTGGCGGCAAGCACTCCGACCACGATCATCACCATGAAGATCAGCTTGGCCATGTCCTGGCCCTTCAGGCTTCCCAGAAGCTTGGGTTCACGGGAAAGGTACGCGCTGGCGGCGAAAAGCTCCTCGCCTATCAGCGTGTAGTCGCAGGCGGCGACAAAGAAGGGGATCTGGCTTGGCATGGCTGTTCCGGCGATCTGGATCGCCCCGACGCTTCTCCCGGTTTCGGCCAGGATCAGGCTTTCGGCGTAAAAGGTGCCGAGGAGGAAGATGGCCGCCGGCCTCTGACGAACCATTATGCCGTCCACACCGGCGGCATAGCCGAACTGGTCATCGGTGATGTAGTTGACATTCTCCTTGACGAACGCGTCCGGTCTTCCCACCTGAAGAAAGGCCTCCTTCACCACTTCCTGGGAAACGCTCATCACAACGCTTCTGCATGTCGGCACCAGAAGAGCGGAACCGTACTCCGCCGCCTTCCGGGCCACTCTGCCCAGTATGACCATGCTGGCGATGGTCTGTATGTCGTCCATGTCCATGATTCCGGGAACATAGAGCACGGGCCTGCCCATCTCAGTGGCCCTTCCCACAGCGTCTTCAACGGCGTTGAGGCCGGCGATGCGCCTTACATAAAGGTTCTTCCCGCGCCGACCCGCCTCGATGAAAGCCATGATGATGCCGCTGAGAATCAGGGTTAGCACCAGCATGCCTATTCTGCCGCTGTGAAGCCACTGCACCGAGGCGGTGGCTTCAGCCTCCGGGCCTGGAGTACCCGGCTGCCCGTTGAAATAGGGTACCAGCCGATATGAATACGCGGCGCCGTTATCCACACCGCGGTGGGTGTACTGGCCGTCGATGGGAGACACGGTACTCACATCGGACCATTCACCCGCAGGAGCCATCACCTGCAGGATCATCGAATCCGGAATGCCGACATTCAGGTCAACCGTCCATGAAATGCCTATCCTGCCCCCGTCATCGTTGGGCACATCCCAGGCTTCTGTGGAAAGGACGAAACCCTCTCCGGAAGCCATGGAGAAACACAGAATCAGGGGCAGCACCGATGGAAATGCTCTCATTGTTCCTTAAGACCCCTTTCTCCGGGAGTTGAAAAATCAACGAAAAAGATAATCGCAATGTTCCACCCGGTAAACAAATCCTGACGGACCACGGGCATTACCGCAGAACCGCGACAACAACCCCGGCCAGAATCGTCACCGCGATGGCAACCGCCAACACCAGAACAAGCCACCGGCCTTTGAGCTTTCCGCCGGCCAGAACGACCTCCGACTGTTTCCGCATCACTGGCGAGGCGCTGTCCGCCTCCAGCCGGGCTCCGCAGTTGGAGCACTCCCCATCGGCTTCTGTCAGTACAACAGTCTTGCCGCAGGATGGGCATTTTACGAAAGTCATCCCCCCATCACCTCCCTCTGCCCCGCCCAGTGCACCTCCGGGCAACCGGCATCGCAATCATACCTTAGTTTGCAGCCATCGCACCCGGCGGGAAGTGGAAAGGTTCCCAGGGCGAAACTCTTCCAGCGGGGGTGGGCCGAGGCTTCGCTCCATCGTGAGTGGTGGGTGATTCTCAGCCGGGAGTGGTTGCAGACCCGGAGGTAGCCCGACGGGTCGACGGTGAAGAAGTTCTTTACCGCGCTGCAGCGGTAGCCGACATGAAGGAGCTTAAGGTCGGACAGCCCGGGGACGCACCTGGGAAACTCGGTGCCGGTGGCCCCGGGAACACCGGATGCTTCCAGAACCTCCTCAGCGGTTCTCACCATCTCCCCAAGCTGCTCCACGCTCAGCGACAGCTCCTCAAGGTGGTTCAAGCCCCTTCCGCCGGGAAGGAAGCGGTTGAGAAGAATCTGCCCGGCCCCGGCAAGAATGGCTGCGGCCATGGTTTCGTAAAGCTCGTGCAGGTTTTTCCCGGTGACGGTGATGTTTGCGGTGGTCTTCACGCCGGCATCCTTCGCCTGGCGAAAAAGGCCCAGTATCCGCCGGGCGCCGGGATGACCGGTATGCCACTCGTAGGTTGAAACACCGGGAAGGCTTATGCTGAGCGAAACCCCAAGTTCCGCCAGTTTGCCAAGCACGGGCGGAGTGATGGTTTTACCGTTGGAAAGCAGTGTGACCACGGGTTTCACGGTTCTGGCGGCCAGAACCCCGTCCACCTCCTCCACCAGCTCCACCTCCCTGTTCCGGGCGTACTCGACGAGCCGGAGGCAGTCCTTTCGAAGCAGGGGCTCCCCCCCGGTGAACCCGAAGGAACTCACCCCGAGGCCGCAGAGCCTGTCGATCAGGCCCCTCCATTCATCGGTGTCCATCTCTGGAAGCTTTGGAAAATCCTCGCCGTACTCCCACGGGCACGAGCAGTACCTGCACTGGTGATTGCACAGGTAGGTGAGTTCCAGGACCGCCAGCGACGGCAGAAAAGAGGGCGCCGCGATCCGGTTCATTCAAGTCCAAGCAGCGTTCGAAGCCTGTCGGTTCTGCCCCGCAGAGGCAATCGGGCATCGTTGAACTCCGTGTAGCTGAGTTCTCCGCTGATGAACCCCTCCAGAATCATGACATCGTTAAGGGTGACCGCGGTTCTCACGGTGTCGCCCTCGGGGTAGGCGATGACCAGGGTGACGCCCCCGGCACCGCCTTCGGGGTGGCAGAAGCCGCAGAAGGTTTCCTCCAGAGAGGCGTTGAAAAACCCATTGCCGGCCATCTCGGCGATGATCCTGCGCATGGAGGGCAGGCTCTCCAGGATGAAGTACCCTTCCGGGTATCCGTAAAGGGTTCTCCCGCCGCATGCCGGGCAGACATAGTCGGCCCTGTCCGGCAGGGCGGCGGGTTCGTAGCACATGGCCCCCATTATCTGGTCCGGAGCGGGCTCACGCTCGATGCGGGACAGCATCATTCTGAGCCTGCCCCTGCTGCTCTCCAAAAGCCTGATGATGCTCAGGGGACCCTTCTGTTCTCTGGAATGCCCGAAGCCCAGGGCCACTCCCGCAGCAGACAACACCACCAGAACCAGGGGTATCCAATACACGGGTTACCGCCTTTCCTGCTTCATTCAATGCCCAGAATTACCCGAAGCCTGCCCACCCTGCTTTTCAGTGGAAGCCTGGCGTCGAAGCTGTCTGCGAAATCAAGCTCGCCCCGAACAAGCCCAACCAGCATCTGAAGATCGAAAAGCTGAACACTTGTTCTTATCGTATCTCCCTCGGGGTAGGCAAGAACGAGAAAGAACCGGGGCGATTCGGTTTCGCCTTCAACGCAGGATGAACAGAACTGGGACTCATCGAGAAAAGCCTTGAAATAGGGGGTTTGCTCCAGCTCGGTCATGGCCCTTCGAATGCCGTTCATCTGGCCGTGAAGAATCACGGCGCAGTCGCCTCCGTACCATGTTCTTTCCCCGCAAACCGGACAAATGTACTCCACCCGTTCGGGAACCGCCGCGGGCCTGTAGCACATGGCCCCCCTTACGAGCTCCGGCTCTTCCTCCCGCTCGACCCGGGCCAGAAGAAGCCTCAATCCTTCCCGGCCGTTCCTCACGATGCTGTCCACGCTTGTGGAACCCTTTCCGACCATACCCAACCCCCGTCTCGCTCCAAAAACGGTTCCCGCCGCCGCCAAAATCAGCAGGACCACAATCCAGTTCATGCCCGCTCCCCTCAACCAGCTGAAGTAGATACGCCGGAGATCCGTCAGGATTCCATTCCCCATTGCGCGGTAGTATTATTCACATACTTTTCCCGGGAGGAAACAGCATGGAATCCGTTACCGAAAGCGGGCTACTGATTCGCCCGGCCACCGTTGAAGACCTCGGGGGACTCACAGACATCTCACGGCTTACCTGGGATGGCTACGACTACCTTGACAGGGTGGCGGGTGACTGGATCACCGAGGGTACCCTCTTCGCCGGCTTCGCCGATGGAAGGCTGGCCGCCTGCGCCAGATACACCCGGTTTCCAGGGGATGTACTGTGGCTCGAAGGGCTTCGGGTTCACCCCGAGTTCCGGGGACGGGGCTTCGGCAAAGCCATCAGCGAACATGTTTTGAGCATCTGCAGAGACATGCTTCGCCGCAGCGAGGCAGCCTCCATCGAGTTCTCCACCTATGCCCTGAACGCTGAAAGCCGGGGACTGTCGGAGAAACAGGGTTTCACCGTCGCGGAATGGTTCCACATCCTGTACCGTGAGGAGATGCCGGCCTGCCATTGCGGGATTGAACCCTACGAACCCACCCCTGCAGACTTCTCCATCTATCCTGAAAGGGTACCCTGCGGATGGAAACATGCCCATTGGCGTGAAGAAGGCTTCCGGGAATGGTTTCAAAACACGGCCAGAGCCTGGCGCACAGAAAGCGGGGCCACATTTCTCACCAGCCTCAGAGACGACGAAGCGTCGCCCCTGGCCTCGTCCCTTAACGATGTGGACGGTTTCTTTCAAGGTCTCAGGGCCCTGGCCTCCATTCGGGGAAGAACCGGCATTGACATCTTCCTTCACGACACCATGAAGGATTTGCTCGCCGCTTCCCGGGAGCACGGATGGGGATACTGGGAAAACCCCGACAGCCGGAATGTGCCGGTCTATCATTATTCGGGGACACCTTACACTTCATCCCGTCAGGAATGAAGTTAGGTGTCCCCCAATTACACGTCAGGAATGAAGTTAGGTGTCCCCCAATTACATCCCCCAATTACACGTCAGGAATGAAGTTAGGTGTCCCCGATGATGCAACAAGAAAGGAAAACATGAAACCCTTCGCAGTTGTCTTTCTTCTTATACTGGCCGGCGCGGCGATGTCCGGCGCCATAGACGATATCCGCGCCCTTTACGGAGAAGCAAACGCCCTGATCGAGTCGGAAGAGCTTTTCCGCACCGAGGTCCGTGTCAACAGCGCCGGAACGTCCTTCCCGGGGGTTGGTATTTTCAACCGCAACATCACCTTCTTCTGGGCTGCGGAACCCTGGTCCTCCCCTGCTTACCGGCTTGTGAAGGCTCATGTGTCATCGCAAGCGTCGGCTGTTGAGGAATACGCCGAATACCTCTTCGATCAGGAGGGCGGTCTGGTGTTCTGTTACATGTCCGGCGGGTACGACCGGATCGAACACCGGTTTTACTACTCGGGCGGAAGGCTTGTGCGGTTCATCGACGCAGGCAATGTAGACGACTCTCCCTCCCGAAGCCTTGGCACCGCCCCGGCCGCCGCCGGAGCCGAACTGCGCCAGGCCTTCAGCCTGCTGCACTGACCGACCGGGGGTTCCGCCTCCCTCCCCGGGTTGATATGCTAACGTGAAACCAAGGGAGGAATAGAATGACAACACCAACAGCGCGCCGGTTCATCGCCGGTTTTCGGGGCTGTCTATCCGCGGGCCTCGCGGGTCTGATCGGGCTGCTGCCCGGGTCGCCTGACGCGTACACACAGGCCAGGGAAAACATGGTGACCGGCACCATTGAGGCCAGGGGAGTAACCGACTCCCTTACCCTGGCAGCCATGCGGGCGGTACTCCGGCACGAGTTCGTACCCGCCGGCCTGCGATCTCAGGCCTACGCGGACAGGCCCCTTCCCATCGGGCATGGGCAGACCATCAGCCAGCCATACATCGTGGCGGCGATGACGGAGCTGCTTCAGGTTGAACCGGGTTCCACGGTGCTGGAGATTGGCACAGGCTCAGGATATCAGGCGGCGGTGCTGGCGGAATTCGTAGATATGGTGTACAGCATAGAGATAGTTCCCGAACTGGCGGAGTCCGGTTCCGCGACTCTGGAGCGGATGGGATACCACAATGTCATGGTCACCTCCGGAGACGGGTACTACGGATGGGAGGAATACGCGCCCTTCGATGGAATAGTTGTCACCGCCGCCGCAACCCACATCCCCCCTCCCCTGGTGGAACAGCTTAGCCCCGGGGCCAGGATGGTGATCCCCGTCGGCCCCCCCATGCAGGTACAGACCCTGATGGTTGTGGAAAAGAGGCACGACGGAACGGTATTCATGCGAAGCGTCATGCCGGTCACCTTCGTTCCCCTTACCGGCTCCGGATAGATGGCTGAACGGGCCCTGTCCGGAAAACTCCTCTCCATATCGCTGTTCATCGCAAGCGCCGCCGGAATCGCGTACCAAGTTGCTCTGATGCGGATATTCTCCATTGCCCACTGGCACCATTTCGCATACATGATCATCAGCATCGCCATGCTGGGGTTCGGAGCCGCCGGGGTTCTTCTCACCTTCGCCCGCAGGCTGGTGGCGGGAAAGGAAGAGCGGTTCTTCACCTGGTCCACGCTGCTTCTGGCGATAAGCATGGTGGCCTGCCATCTGATCTCGGTGAGGGTTCCCTTTGAGACCTTCCACCTCTTCACCCAGAGGGCTCAGCTCGGCTACCTGTTCATCCTTTACGCGGTTCTGGCAACCCCCTTCTTCCTGGTGTCATGCTGCATCACACTGGCCATGCTTCTCAACCGGGAAGCGATAGGCAGGGTGTACGCCGTGAACCTCGCGGGCTCAGGGGCCGGAGCCGCGGTGCTGGTGGGGCTGCTGTTCATTTTTCCCCCCCATCATCTTCCATGGCTTCTGTCTCTGCCGGTACTGGCGGTTTCGCTGGTTTCCTTCCGAGTGTTTTCCCGGGGCGAGAAGGTCGCTGCGCTGATCCTGCTGGCTGTCTCCGGGGTGTTGGCGCTGGTCGGGGAAACGACACCGGAAACAGTGTCGCAGTACAAGCCCCTGGCCTACGCCCTGAAGCTTCCGGACGCGGAAATCGTCGCGCAGACCCAGAGCCCCCTTTCCCGGATCGTGGCAGTCAGGTCTTCCATGCTCAGGGAGACCCCCGGGCAGATCGGCGGCTACGCGATGCGGGAGCAGGGGGGGATTCCGGAACAGATCGGGCTTTTCTTCGACGCCGGCGGAGTCTCGGTGATCAACCGTTTCGACGGAGACCTCTCCCGTTTCGCCTGGTTGAACCATGTGACTCCGGCGGTTGCCTTTCAGCTTGTGAGCGCGCCGGATGTGCTGGTCATAGGCGCAGGCGGCGGCACAGATGTTCTCATGGCTCTCTCCCTCGGCGCCCGGCATGTCACCGCGGTGGAAGTCGACCCCAGGGTGTTTGCTCTGGTGAACGAAGAGTTCCGTGAGTTCTCCGGAGGATTGTACCAGAGGGAGGATGTGAGGCTGGTGGTGGCGGACGGCAGGGGGTTTCTACAGGGATCCTCCAGGCGGTACGACCTGATTCAGATCGCCCTGCTTGATTCGTTCAACGCGGCGGCGGCGGGAGTTTACGCCCTGAGCGAAAGCTACCTCTACACCCTCGAGGCCATGGAGCTGTATCTGAACCGGCTTTCCCCCACAGGCGTTCTCTCGGTTACCCGATGGCTGAAAACCCCGGCCAGAGACGCTGTGCGGATGTTCGGGGTAATGACCGCCGCTCTGGAAAGAACCGGCGTTTCAAACCCCGGTGATCACATGGTGATGATCCGGTCGTGGAACACCGCCACGCTGGTCGCTTCCAGATCTCCCCTTACGGCTTCCCGGATAGACAGCATCAGGGATTTCGCGGAAAGCCGGGGGTTTGATCTGTGCTGGTACCCGGGGATAACACCTGAAGAGACAAACAGGTTCACGATTCTGGACGAGCCCGTTTACTACAACGCCGCAGCGGCGATTCTGGGAGAGAACCGGGACGGGTTCTTCCGGGCATACCTTTTCAACATCACACCGCCCACCGACGACAGACCCCACTTCTTTCAGTTCTTCCGGTGGAGCACCCTCAGGTTGCTTCTGAGGGAGATGGGTTTCTCATGGATTCCTTTCATGGAGTGGGGATACATCATTCTGGTGCTTACCCTGGCGCAGGGCGCTCTGGCCAGCGCGGTGTTCATCCTGCTGCCCCTTCTGGTTCTGTCCCGGAGAGGGAAGGCCCGGGGAGTGAAGAAGTGGGTTGTTTTCTACTTCTCCTGCCTGGGTGTGGGCTTCATGTTTCTGGAAATCGCCTTCATACAGAAACTCATGCTCTTCCTGGCATACCCGGTCTACGCGGTGGCGGTGGTGCTTGCGGGTTTCCTGGTTTTCTCGGGCCTGGGAAGCCTGGCGGCCCATCACTTCCGGGGCAACCGGGTCACGGGGGTGAAAATAGCGGTCGGGGGCCTCTGCGCGGTTATCCTTTTGTACATTGCCGTTCTGCCACCGCTGTTCCGGGCCGGAGCCGGCTGGAACGACCCGGTGAGGATTGCCGCCTCTCTGCTGATTCTGTTCCCTCCGGCTTTCTTCATGGGGGTTCCCTTTCCCACGGGAATGCAGCTGGTAAGCAGCCGGCATCCGGAAATGGTTCCCTGGGCCTGGGGCATAAACGGCTTCGCTTCCGTCATGGGGGCGTCTCTCGCCACGTTCACCGCTATTCACCTGGGCTTCCGGGTGCTTCTTCTGCTGGCGCTGGCGGTGTATCTGCTGTGTGTTCCGGTTATCGCCGGCCTGAACCGAACCGGGAAAAGACAATGACACTGGGATGGGGCGCCCCGGGCAGGGGCGCCCCGAAAGGCACCTACCGTTCGATCAGTTCCACATTCGCCCTGGGAACCACAGCCTTGCCGCCGCCTTCATCGAACTCCAGTTCAAGAACCCTGACCTTGGCTTCCGAGTCTACCACCACAAGCTCCGGGGGAAGGGCGGTGACTCTGCCGAGCCTTCCGAAGTAGGGTGCCCTGATGCAACGGATGAAACTGCCGATGTCCATCGCGCCGGCCTCACGGCCTTTCTCGACGGAAGCGCTTTCCGAACCCTGAAGGGGCACCACCAGTTCGGGCCGCATTACTCCGGCTCTTATCTGGGTGGCGCCGTTGACACTGGCGGTCATTCCCTCCCTGGATTTCAAAAGGTCGAAGGTTCCGTGAGCCATGCCCATTCTTCCGAAGCCCTCGGTGAGAATCAGGGTTATCCCTTTCTTCTCGTGACCGGTAATCGCCACGCCAAGGTCGTACCCCAGAAGATCCTTCAGATCCTTGTCGTCGAAACCGCCCACCACCATCGCTTTGACTCCCATGGACACAGCTTTTCTGAGTGTGGAGTTGCTGATGTAGCTTCCCCCCACAAGTACCTTGCCGGCGCATCCCGGGGTGATTCTGTCCGGCGAAACCTCCTGATCCGGTGAATCCACGATCATCATGAGTTCGCCCCTGACTTCACCTCCGATTCCGAAGATGCCCTGGACGAAGGTGCAATGGGTGCCGACCAGAACTCCCTCATCGGGAAGCACCTCCTCGACAACGCCGTCTACATAGGCATCGATCTGAACCGGAATGGGAGGTTCTCGAAGAACGGCCTGGCCGGTGATCTCGTTGAAACTCTCGAAAACGCCTTCAATGGGCGAGCGGACCGTGTTTTTGAAGAACTTCCCGAAAAGCCCCTTGGACTGGGCCAGAACGCCCTTCTCCTCTATTCGGTCGCCTTCCTTGATCCGAAGAAGCTCGTGAATGTCCCGGGAGGGAACTCCCAGGATGTTGGCGATGTTGAGCATCTTTACATTGCCCGGAAGCTCGGTTCGGGCCACAACAGTGTCGGCCTTCACATGATCGCCCTTTTTCACCAGCACCTGACCCTTGAGGGGAAGTCTGCGGGTCTTCACGATGTCCGCCACCGCCGCCACACGCAGCCCCGGAGTATACGCGAATGCCATTACCTGCTCCCTCCCAGGCTGAGGAACCGTTCGGGATATGAGTCCAGAGAGCCGGACCATTCCTGAAGTTTTTCCACCCTTTTTACATCGTCGGCTGGCAGATTGAAGGGTCTGCGGCCCCTGCCGTCCAGAATAAGACCGACCACGCCGCCTTCCAGAGTGCCGGTCCAGGACTTGCCCGGACCGTTGCCCACATCCAGGCCCTTTCCGGGCTCTATCTCCGATTTGGCCTTTTCGCCCGCGCCGAGAGGGACAAGCTTCATTTTTCCGTACTCGATGGTCTCGGTTCTCTCGGTACCGTCGGGCATTGTGAGTTTCACTTCAGCGAGGATGCCGCCCCTCTTCACCTGTCCCGCGGGGGCAACGCAGTGACCAAGCTTGATAAGGCAGTCGTTGTCAAAGACTTCAGTGGCCGCCTGGGGATGAACCTCGCTGAGAACACCCAGGTGCGGCATCATGAATATTGAGTCCACCGCCAGCATTGTTACACCCTCGGGCAGAAAGCTGTCGATGAGCATATGGGCGGTCTGACGCCTTCTGGGCGCGTGGCTGAGCACGCCTCCGGAGCCGATGAGAAGGTCGAGGGCCATCATGTCCACCAGGGTTCCGCCGGAGGAGCTCTGATCGAAGGCGTCTCCTATGGTTCTCTCCTGTGCCACGCCCTTGAGCCCCACCGCCAGCTCTCTGTGCTGCACCAGGGCCAGTCTCAGAGCTTCCCGGGCAATGGCCTGCTCGATGATCAGCTCTTCTAGTTCCTGGGGTATGGTGGTGGGCCTTATCATCTTGTTCCGGATTCTGTTGCGCAGGTCAGCCTCGTCCAGGTGGAAGGGCACCCAGCGCATGACATTTTCCATGCCGGCGCTGGCAAGAACGTTGCTGACCGAGTAGCTCATTCCCAGGTTGGCGCTTACGGTGCGGTTGAACACCGGCTGCCCCTCACTGTCGAAAACACTGAACACATCTGTGGTGGCGCCGCCTATATCAACACCCATCACATGGATGTCCAGCTGCCTGGCCACGGTTTCTATGAGTTTTCCCACCGCTCCGGGAGTGGGCATTATGGGGATGTTGCGCCATTTGCCGTCCTCGTACAGCCCGGTCCACTCCATGAGTTTGGAATAGCCCGGAGCCTGGGCCATCACATGCTCCATGAAAAGTTCGTGAATCGTGTCTCTGGCCGGGCCGAGGTTCTCCTTCTCGAGAACGGGCCTGAGGTTGTCCACTATCTTCAGTTCCATGGTATCGCCGAGTTCATCCGTCACAGGCTTTCGGGCTTCGACATTACCGGCGTAGATAACCGGGAGTTTGAAGCCGACGCCGAACCGGGGCTTGGGATCCGCGGCTCGGATGATTTCCGCCAGCTCCACCACATGATCCATTGTACCGCCGTCAATTCCGCCGGAGAGAAGAATCATGTCCGGTCGGAGGCGGCGGATGTCCGCAACCTTCTCGTGGGGAAGCCTGCCGTCGTTCGAGGCCACCACATCCATCACGATGGCGCCCGCGCCCAGGGCAGCCCTCTGGGCACTTTCCCCGGTCATTGATTTCACCACGCCGGCAACGGTCATCTGAAGGCCGCCACCGGCGGATGATGTGGAACAGTACACATCCACCCCCTGGTCGTCCTCCGATACAAGCACGCCATCCTTGCGGGAATTCAGAAACTGCCTTCCCTCCAGATCCTCTATCTCCCCCACTGCGTTAAGAACGCCCTTTGTAACATCCTCGGCGGGCGCCTCGACCGTGGTCGGCGCTTCGCCACGGCGAATAAGCCTGAAGCGGCCGTCCCTCCACTCGATCAGAATAGATTTCGTGGTGGTGCTGCCGCAGTCAGTCGCCAGGATGCTCTTGATCTCCCTCGCGGCCACTGCCGTCTCCCTTCATTTCGATTTCGCCCGGTGTATTCTTCCTGCGGAAAAGAGATTTCCCGCGCTTGCGGCGCAGGGCTTTCTTTTCTTCTCTCAGGGAGATGTCCCGGGCGTTCTCCTCCTCTATGGCAACTGCAAGCTTTTCTATGTTTTCGCGATTCTCCATCAGACGGGTAAAACGGTAGTAATCGTCTGAAGATACTATAAGCGATACAATGGGGTTTAAAAATACCAGGGCCTGGCTTCCGATGAAACTCAGAGGTTTTATCATCTCCAGAAGCATGACGGCGGGAACGGTCATTTCCCGTTCCACAACCTTCCTGGCGATTTTTCCGAACAACTCCGCCACCGCTTCCGGTGTATCGGTTCTATAGTCGTCAGGGTCCAATCCTGGTCCGAAGAAACTCAATTACTTCCTTCCGGTTGTTGGAGAACTGAATGGACAGGCCCCGGAACTTGGCCAGTCTGGCCGGAGTCGGGAAGGGGCTCAGAAGAACGCCGTTCCGGTCAACCGAAATGCTCCTGATCTGAGTCCAGGGCTTTTTCTCCTCTCCGAAGACGGATTTCTTCGCGGCACCCTTATCATCCAGAGTGTAAACCACCGGAAGAAACCAGCTCCACATGGCAAGAAAAAGAAGAGCGAGGCCCAGAATTCCCCACCACAGGTTTTCCATGAACAACGCCGCCGCCATTGAGGCGGTAAGAATAATCACCGTTAGAACAACCGTGGCCCACGGCTTCTCCCGGGCGGGATGGGAGGTCCAACGCAGAACCTCCCCCTCCGGCTTATCCACAGTATCGGTGGTCAGGCTTCCTCCCGGGGTTCAACCACGATAAGGTCCTTGGCGGCCTTGACCTCGTCCAGCCTCAGTACCGGGGTGTTCACCGGGGAGTCGGTGAGAAGATGAGGCTTTTCCCGAGCCTCCCTGGCGATGGCCAGAAGAGCTTCCGCGAACTCGTCGAGGCTCTCCTTGCTCTCTGTTTCCGTGGGTTCCATCATCAGGGCTTCCTTCACGATGAGTGGGAAGTAGACGGTGGGCGCGTGGAAGCCATAGTCCAGAAGCCTTTTCGCCACATTCAGAGTTTTGAGGCCAAGACCCTGCATTTCCGGACCGCCGGCTACGAACTCATGCATGCACGGACCGTCGTTGTAGGGAATCGGATAATGCCCCACGAGCATCGCTTTCAGGTAGTTGGCGTTGACAACCGCACCTTCGGTAACTTCCCTGAGCCCGGAAGCTCCCAGGGTTCTTATGTACGCGTAAGCCCTGTAGAGAACCCCGGTGTTGCCGTGAAAGGCAAGAAGCCTTCCGAAGGAAGTGTTTTCCTCGAAGGACAGCGCGTAGCCTTCAGCGGTTCGGGCAACCACCGGAGCCGGCAGAAATGGAGCAAGCCTTTCCGAACAGCAGACCGGACCGCTTCCGGGGCCTCCGCCTCCGTGGGGAGTGCTGAAGGTCTTGTGAAGGTTGAGGTGGCAGACATCGAAACCCATGTCCCCGGGTCTCGCGATTCCCAGCAGGGCGTTCATGTTGGCGCCATCCATGTAGTTCAGCCCGCCGGCCCGGTGAACGGCGTCGGTGATCTCCAGTATGTCCGCTTCGAAAAGGCCCAGGGTGTTGGGGTTGGTCAGCATCAGAGCAGCGGTGTCAGGGCCCACCTTCGCCTTCACATCCTCCACATCCACCATTCCCCGCTGGTTGGACTTCACGGGAAGCACCTTCATTCCAGCCATGGTGCTGGTTGCGGGGTTGGTTCCGTGGGCGCTGTCCGGCATGAGAACCTTGTCTCTCCCGGTTTCACCCGCGGCAAGGTGAGCGCTTCGGATCAGCATCAGCCCGGCGAACTCCCCCTGGGCGCCGGCGGCGGGTTGAAGGGTTACTCCCTTGAACCCGGTGATCTCGCACAGACACCGGCCGAGGGTGTACATCAGTTCCAGGGTTCCCTGCACCGTGGCATCCGGGGAGAGAGGGTGAACCGAGGCCAGACCGGGGATCCGGGCAAGGGCTTCATGCAGTCTGGGGTTGTACTTCATGGTGCACGACCCCAGGGGATAAATGCCTTTTTCGATGTTGTAGTTCATGTTGGAGAGCCTGACAAAATGCCTCATGGCCTGTGCTTCGGTAACCTGGGGAAGCCCGGTTTCATCGTCTCTCGCCAGCTCTTCCGGAACAGGGGTGTCTGGTATGTCCAGCTCCGGAAGGGAAACACCGATCCTGCCGGGGCAGCTGTACCTGAAAATAGACTTTTCCATCAGCTCACCTCCCGGCACTCTTCGCTTATGGCACGAACGAAGGCATCCATCTCATCCCGGGTGCGCTTTTCCGTCACGGCGAACAGCATTGCCCCCTTCCCGAACCCGGGCAGAGGAAGGCCTGGAAGATAACCCTTTTCGATCAGTTTCATCTCGAGGTCTGCGGCGCTTCCGGGAAGGCGCAGGGCGAACTCCCGGAAGAAAGGAGCGTTGAAAACCCTCTCGCAGCCTATTTCCAGAAGTTTCTCCTCGAGATAATGAGCCTTGTTCCAGCATTGCCGGGCAATCTCCCGAAAGCCCTGTTCACCGGTGAGGGTGAGATAGACCGCGTTCGCCAGCGCCATCAGTGCCTGGTTGGTGCAGATATTGCTTGTGGCCTTCTCTCTTCGAATATGCTGTTCCCGGGTCTGCAGGGTCATGACAAAACCGGTGTTGCCGGCCCGGTCCTCGGTGCGGCCTATGATCCGCCCCGGCATCTTGCGAAGGTGCTCCGTGGATGTGGCCAGGAAGCCGGAATAGGGGCCGCCGTAGCCCATGGGGATGCCCAGGGGCTGCCCTTCCCCAACCACGATGTCCGCCCCCAGGGAGCCTGGAGCCTTAAGTATCCCCAGGCTTACCGGGTCGGCCGCCGCCACCAGAAGCGCCCGGTTCGCCCGGGCCAATTCGGAAGCACCGGCTATCTCTTCGATAATGCCGAAGTAGTTCGGGCTCTGGAGAAGGATGGCCGCGGCGCCTCCCTCCATCAGGGCTTCCGCCGCCGCAAGGTCGATGGTGCCGTCGGCGTGGAAGGGAACCTCGTTTATCTGGAAGCCGCCGGGTTCGAGGTAGGTTTTCAGAACACTCATGTAGAGGGGGTTCATGCTCCCCGAAACCAGCACCCTGCCGCTTCCGGTGATGCGAATTGCCATCAGGGCCGCTTCGGCAACGGCGCTGGCGCCATCGTACATTCCGGCGTTGGCCGCCTGGGTTCCGCAAAGACGGGCCATCATGGTCTGGTATTCGAAAATGGCCTGAAGGGTGCCCTGGCTCACCTCCGCCTGATATGGCGTGTAGGCGGTCAGAAACTCACTCCTGGAAAGTATGCTGTCAATCGCCGCTGGAATGAAGTGGTCGTAGGATCCCGCTCCCCGGAAACACACCAGTCCGGCGGCGGTGTTCTCCCGGGCAAGCCTGTTGTACTCGGAAACAAGCTCCATCTCCGACATGGCCGGTGGAAGATCAAGCGGAGTCTTGAGCCGGATGCCTTCGGGAACCGGGGCGAACAGGTCTTCGACATTTTTGACCCCGATGTCGGCCAGCATCCGGTTTCTAAGGGTTTTGCAGTTGGGAACGAATCTGTTCATCGGCTTCTGCTACTCTCCGGCAAGGGAACGGTACTGCTCCGGGGTGAGCAAGTCCTGGAACTGGGCTTCGTTGTCGGCTTTGACGGCGACCAGCCAGCCGGCTCCGTAGGGCTCCGCGTTTACCGTCTCAGGGCTGCTGTCGAGTTCGCTGTTCACCTCGAGTACCGAACCGTCCATCGGGGCCATGAAATCCGTGGCGGTCTTCACCGCTTCGATGACACCAAGGGGCTGACCCCTCACGGCCCGGGCTCCCACCTGGGGAAGCTCGACCATGACTATGTCACCGAGCTGATGCTGGGCGTAGTCGGAAATGCCGATGACATAGCGATCGCCATCTTTCCTGACCCATTCATGGCTTTCGGTGTAGCGCACATTTTCATCGATTCTGCTCATAACAATACCCCCGATTCAGGATTTCAGCTTCTGCGGCTTCCCTCTTTGTAAAAGGGAGTGCCAACCACCTTCACAGCAATCCTCTTTCCCCGGACCTCGGCCTCCATTTCAGTGCCGTTCCTGCGATTTCCGAACTCCACAAGACCCAGACAAACCCCTCTGTTAAGGGCCGGCGCCATTGTTCCGCTGGTAACGGTACCCACTTGTCTGTCACCCTGGAACAGAGGAGCGCCCTGCCGTGGAAAGCCTTTTCCGGTCACCGAAAGCCCAACGAGACTTCGGGAGGGGTTCTCCTCCTTCTGCCTCAGCAGAATTTCTCTGCCTATGAAATCCTTTTCGGATTTCAGCTTGACCACCCAGCCAAGTTTGGCTTCAATGGGGGTCACACTGTGATCAATGTCATTGCCGTACAGGGGATAACCCACTTCCAGCCGAAGTGTGTCCCGGGCGCCAAGGCCCACCGGCACAATTCCGAAATCCTTCCCGGCTTCAATCACGGCGTCCCAGACCGCTTCGGCATCCGGCGCCTGGATGTATATCTCGAAGCCGTCTTCACCCGTGTATCCGGTTCTGGCGATCAGGGCCGGAACACCGGCGAAGATTCCGCTGGCGTGTTCGTAGTAGCCAAGCTTGTCGAGGTCGGTTTCGGTGAGACGCCGGGCCGTTTCCTGAGCCTGGGGACCCTGGACCGCAACAAGGGCAGTATCATCGCTTTCATTGGTGAGTTTCACGTTGAAACCCGTCTTGTGGCTGTCTGCCCATGCCCAATCCTTCTCGATGTTCGAGGCGTTCACCACGAGAAGGTACTCCGTGGCGCCAATCCGGTATGCGATGAGATCGTCCACTATTCCGCCGTCAGGATAGCACATTGTGCTGTAGAAAGCCTTACCCTCTGGAACAGCCGCATCGTTGGTGAGAAGGTGGTCGAGAAAGGCTGTGGAGTCGGGTCCGGTGACTCTGAATTCACCCATGTGGCTCAGGTCGAAGGCGCCCACCGACCGCCTCACCGCCAGATGCTCACTCGTCACCCCTTCGTACCTGATGGGCATCAGATAGCCGGCGAAGGGCTGAATGTCCGCACCCAGAGCTTTATGCCTTTCGTAAAGGGGAGTTCTCTTCTCCATGAGTCATACCCTTCTGTGAGGAAGAAAGGGACACGGTTTCCCTGTCCCGGAAAAAATGAGAAAAGTACACGCAAATGTATTCATCAACCGATCATTCCGCAACCGTTGACCGGGCTCGTCCGGGGGGGATATCATTGCGTCGGGAAGAAATGGAGGTTGCCTGGCTGTGGAGATTCTGCTGTCTGCAAGGGCACTGGGAAGGATCAGGCGGGAAGCGGGGAAAGGGAACCCGGAGGCCCTGGAAACACTGGCCGCGGAAGCTTTTCTTGGAAGATGGCTGAGGCGGAGAAGGGTTCCCTGCTGGTGCAACCCGTCCCCTCCAGGGCGGAAGGATCGCTACGGCCTCCTGCTTCCCGACGGAACCAGGATTCTTGTGGTTCCGGTGATCTCGGCCTCGACCAGGGATAACGCCCTGAATGCATGTTGCGCCATAACAGCTGTGGTGAAGGCATGTCCGCTTTCGGGACAGGGGCTTTTTTCAGGATGGATTACCCTCGCCGGGATGGATCCGAGTAACGCCGAATGGTTGACAAATGCTCCGGAAGGTCTTCCCGGAATTCTCGGCGTACCCCGCCGGTTCATGCCCGGGTATATTGCGGGAAGCGTGCGTCTTCTACTGGCGGGAGAACCGGTTCCGCCGAAAAGTGGGCTGAAGGGTGTTCCCGGGTACACCCCCCGCCGAGTCCGGCGGCAAGGGAAGGGATCAAAAGATGAAGGATCGGCCGCCCACGGCGGAACACGGCTTCATTGATGAGCTTCTGAGTTCGGAAAACGAGGGGGTAGTCCTCTGCGACACAGAACACCGTGTAATCCAGGTCAACCACCGGTTTCTTTCAATGTTCGGTTACTCGGAGGAAGCTGTTGTCCGGAAAAGCATAGACGCTCTCATCGTCCCGCCGCAGCTGGCGGTTGAAGCATCGGAGATTTCCCGTACGGTCTCCACCGGCAACGCGGTTTCCATGGAAACCGTGAGGATGAGTTCGGATGGAACTCCCATCCCTGTCTCGGTCATTGCCTCGCTTCTCACAAACACCGGCGGTGAGTGCCTGAACTACGCCATTTACCGGCAACTGGCGGACCAGGCCGGCAGAAGGCGCAGAAAGGGGGAAGCCTCGGACCCCGGGTTTCTAACCGACCTTTTCGAAGACGCCGATGAACCCGGCCTGTTCACCGATGCCCACGGACGCATATCCTCCATCAACCACTCTTTCAGCAGGCATTTCGGATGGAAGCCCGAGGAACTCGCGGGGAAAAAAGTCGGCTCGGTTCTTGTTCCCGACGAGATGGCTTCCCGGGAAGAGAGTACTTTGAGTCGAACCGCCTCAGGAGCCATTTTTCGAACGGAAGCGGTTCTTCTTGATGCCTACGGCACCCGAAGACGCGCAAGCCTGGTCGCGGTGCCCGTCTCCCTTCAGGACGGCTCCATAGGGTCTTACCGGGGTTACAGCCCCATCGACCTCCCATCCGCCGATCTTCTTGACGCAAAAGGGAAGAACCGGTTTCAACAGCCTCCGTTCAGACACCTTCCCGGAGTCTTCTTCCGGGTCAGAAACGACGATATTCGAACCATCGAGTTCATCAGCCGTCCCGCCCTGACGGCCCCGGGAAGCGGAGCCGGCGACCGTTTCTCCCTGAAAGACGGCCTTTCCTCCAGTGTTCACCCGGACGATCGGGAAATACTGAAAGCTTCACTGCAGGCTTCTCTGGATACGGGAGCGCCCTACCAGTCCACATACCGGATCATCACCTCCATGGGCGAAAAATGGGTGCTTGAGCAGGGTAGCCCGGTGGATGACAACCGAAACTTCGAAGGTTACCTGGTAGATATCACCGCCTCGAAGCGTGTCGAGGAAATGGTTGCCAGGGCCAGAAAGAGGCTCGAAGACCTTCACGCCGTCGCGAGCCGCCTCCAGCGCTGCGCCACGGAATCCGAAATACACAGAATCTGCTCCGAGGCCGCGTGCAGCCTTCTGGACGCGGATTGCGGAATGGTGGCTTACCGGTTCAACGACACGATAGTGGTGTCTTCAAGGGCCGGGGTACCCCGGGTCGCCTGCAGGGAAAACTGCCATGTAGAACTGGCGAAAATTGTTCTTGAGGCCGGCGGGCAGTTCTCCTTCAGCAGCAGCGACCCCCACATAACGGAGTGCCCCCTGGCAGCCAATGGAGTATGCAGGCCCCTGGGAGATTCAGCGGTGTTCATTGCCCTTTCCAGCAGGGGAGACGCGTTCACCGAATCACTGGTGGGAATCACCGACCTTCTTTTGGGTTACGCCGAGCAGTCACTTCGAAGAATCGCCCTTCAGCGAAGGCTGATCGACCAGGCCATTCATGACCCTCTGACAGGGGTCTACAACAGAAACCATTTCAACAGGCTTGTGGAACTCGAAGAAAGCAGAGCCCGAAGGGACGGCACCACCCTGGGCTTCATCATGGTGGACATCGACAACTTCAAGACCATCAACGATACCCGGGGCCACCAGACAGGCGACACCGTTCTCCGTGAGGTGGCAGCGGTTCTCGGCAGGGCGGTCAGAAGAACCGACACGGTGATACGCTACGGGGGAGACGAGTTCCTCATCATACTGTCACGGGTGGATTCAATGACGGAAATGGTTGAGTCCCGAATCAGAAAGATGCTTCTCAAGGAAGTGTTCCCGGGCTTCATGGTTACGGTTTCCATGGGGCATTCCCAGTGGAACGCCGAGCTGGATTCTTCCATCGGGGAGGCCATTTCCAGGGCTGACGAAATGATGTACCGGGAAAAACAGAACCGGGCGGCAGGCCAGACCCCTACGTAGTCGGGAAAACCCCCGGGCGGTTATCCGTTGTTCATTCTCCCCCACTGGAGAAGATAGAGATTGTAGTAGATGCCCCGCTTTGCCAGAAGCTCCTGATGGCTTCCCCTCTCGAGGATTCTTCCATTGTCGAAAACGAGGATGTTCCCGCACTGCTGAACCGTGCTGAGCCTGTGGGCGACGATGAGGCTGGTCCGCCCTTTCATAAGTACCTCTATGGCCTTCTGTATAAGTTTTTCCGTGGAGGGGTCAACATTGCTGGTGGCCTCGTCCAGCACCAGAATCCTGGGATCGTGGACAAGGGCCCTGGCGAAGCAGATCAGCTGTTTCTGCCCGGTGGACAGGGTTGCGCCCCTCTCCGCCATGATGGTGTCATATCCCATGGGAAGCTTCTCTATGAAATCCGCCGCCTGCACCATCTCCGCCGCCTGCCTTATCCTTTCCATTCCAATGTCCGAGCCGAGCCTGATGTTGTCCGCCACGCTCCGACTGAAAATGAAGGCGTCCTGAAGAACGATGGAGATGTTCTTTCTCAGGGTTTCGATGGAGTGTTTGGCTATATCTGTGCCGTCCAGCAGGATTCGACCCTGATTCACATCCCAGAACCTTGTGAGAAGGCTTATCACCGAGGTCTTTCCGGCTCCGGTTGGACCCACCAGGGCTACGCTTCGGTCGGGCTCAACCGAGAAGCTCACATCTCTGAGAACCAACTGGTCGGGATTGTACCCGAAGGAGACCTCCCGGAACTCGACCATTCCCTTCAGAATCCTGGGAGGTTCCGCGTCCGGCGCCTCAACTATCGCCGGCGAGGTGTCCATTATTCCGAAAACCCTCTCGCTGGCCGCCATGGCGCTTTGCATGATGTTGTACTTTTCACTCAGATCCTGAAGCGGGCGGAACATCTGCCGCACATAGCTGAGAAAAGCCACCAGGGCGCCCAGGGTCAGGGCTCCCTGCATCACATTGAGCCCGCCGTAAATCAGGACGATTGTGGTTCCCAGCTGGGCGATAACCTCGATCATCGGCCTGAACACGCCAAACACAACGAGCTGTTTCATGTTGGCCTGAAAGTAGTTTTCGTTCGTGGTCAGGAACTGGTCCCGCCGGGCCTTTTCCTGGCGGAAAACCTGCACCACCTTCACGCCGCTGAGATCCTCGGCAAGGTGGGAGTTCAGTTTGGCCAGGAATCTTCTTACGTCTCTGTAGGCTTTCCGGGTCATTTTTCTGAAGAAGATGGAAACCACAGTGAACAGAGGCATCACCAGCAGGGAAAGAAGCGCGAGCCTCCAGTTCATGAAAAGCAGTATGGCTGCGGTGCCGAAAAGCAATAGTATGTCCTTGAAAAAATTGACCAGCACCGAGCTGAACATTTCGTTCAGCGCTTCGATATCGTTGGCAACCCGGGTCACCAGCCGGCCCGTGGGATTGCCTGTAAAAAAGTCCAGACTCAGGGACTGAATGTGCCGGAAAAGCTTGCTTCGCAAATCGTACATCGCCCTCTGTCCAGCTATTACAAGAGTCATCACATGCCCGTAACCGCAGATCAGGCTGATGACGATCAGTCCCAGGAGAATCCATGCGAGCCCTGCGATTCCCCGCAGATCTTCGCCTCTGATGTCGAAAAGAACCCGGGGGGGAATCTTGCGAAGGTCGGTTTCCCGCACCATCCACCACTGCCCGGTGACATAGCCGGCACTACCGGTGAAGTGCTCCGAGGAGAAGACATAGAACGTTTCCGGAAGAAGCCTGGGGTCCAGGCGGACATCGTGGGAAAGGCCGGGATCCAGGCCGTCGAGGGCGGCCTTTCTCACAAGAACCGTATCGGGGCTGATCCGGATGAAATCCCGGTCATCCTCCCACAGGGTCTGCACGCTGTCGCAGGCGGCCGGGGAGGCGGTGTAGACCTGGTAGAGTTTTGCGAGGTACTTGTCTATGGCGGTCATTGTTATGTAGGGGAGGAGCAGGTCTACCGCGGAGGATACCAGCATGAAGAGCATGGCCAGGATGACCAGCTTTTTGTGGGGCTTCACATACCGCATCAGCCTTTTTACCAGAGCGCCGTCGTAGGCTTTCCCCTCAAGGGCATCATCCACAAACGGGTTTCCGTGGGGCGGCACTAGTTCTCACCTCCCCCGGAGGTTTTTTCAGCCTCGGCCTCGAGTTGCTGCATCCTGTACAGTTCCGCGTAGAAGCCGTCTTCCGCCAGAAGGTCTTCGTGGGTTCCCATTTCCACCACCCGGCCCCCTTCCATTACCAGCACCAGGTCCGCGTGCTGAACGGTGCTGATCCGGTGGGCGATGAGTATTGTGGTGATGTTTCTGGTGGTGTTCCTGATGGCGTTGAGAATCACATCTTCCGTCTCGGTGTCCACAGCGCTCAGGCTGTCGTCGAGTACCAGTAGGCTGGGGTTCGGAGCAAGGGCCCGGGCAATGGCCACCCTCTGCTTCTGGCCGCCGGAGAGGGTTACTCCCCTCTCCCCCACCACCGTGTCGAAACCCTTGGGAAACCCTTCGATCTCCGAGGCGATGTCCACGATCTCCGCCAGCTGCCGGACCCTCTCAGGGGGAAGCCCGTCGGTACCGAAGGCTATGTTCTCACCAATTGTCATGGCGAACAGGAATGTTTCCTGGGGCACATACCCGAACATCCCCCGAAGAGCGCCGAGTTTCAGGGTTCTGACATCCTTGCCGCCTATGAACACCGAGCCCTCGGGAGGATCGTACAGGCGCATGAGAAGCTCGACCAGGGTGGTCTTTCCGCTTCCGGTTCGGCCCACGATGCCCAGGGTGCTGCCGCTTTCAAGGGAAAAGCTGATGTTCTGAAGAACATCCACCCGGGTATCCGGGTAGGCGAAGGTCAGGTTTCGCACCTCGATGACCGGCTCGGGAGTGTGGCAGTCGGCGCCGTCGGAGATGGCGGGCACGGTGTTGATGATTTTCATCAGCCTGCCCATGCTGGCCGCGCCCCTCTGAAGCAGGTTCACCACAAAGCCGATGGCCATCATGGGCCAGGTGAGCATGGCGAGGTAGCTCGAGAAGGCCACGAACTGACCCAGGGTGACTGTGCCCCCTATCACCATCCGGCCGCCCGCGGCGAGAAGTATGGCGTTCCCCGTAAGGGCAAGGCCCATCACCAGCGGCTGGAAGAAACCCCACACCCTGGCAAGATGGATGTTCTTGTCCATGTTGAGCCTGGCTTTCGTGTCGAAAAGGGCATTCTCCGACACTTCATCGCCGTAGGCCTTCACAACCCTGATTCCGCTGAACGCCTCCTGCGCTTTCTCGGAAAGCTCGCTGAATGCCTTCTGCACCATGTCGAAACGGTCGTGAATCATTCCCGCGAACCGGGTGACCAGCAGTGCGATTATGGGCAGGGGAATCATGGTCACCAGGGCCAGCTTCCAGTCGATGGTAACCAGCATGATGATGCTGGCGGCACTCATGAAGATGGCGTCGAAACTGGCGATGGTGGCCATGCCGCAAGCCATGCGAACCGCATTGATATCGTTCGTGGCATGGGCCATGACATCACCCACCTTGGTTTTGTCGAAGTATTGCGGCGGCAGCGCCTGGAGATGGGTATAGAATTCGCTTCTGAGATCCCGGTCAATCCTGTGGCTGGCCCCGACTATGAACCAGCGCCAGAAAAACCGGCAGACCGCCATTCCCAGCGCAATCGCAAGCACGGCAAGACCCATCTTCCAGATGAAGCCGGAGGTGGCATCCCCCGAGGCCAGAGAGTCGATCACCCGCTGGAAGACCAGGGGAATCATCAATTGAAGGCCATCCACACCGATTAGCGCGAGTATGCCCAGGAACAGCGCCTTCTTGTGCCTGAGAATCCGGCCGTAGATCAGTTTCAGGCTCGATCTGTCGGCTTTGCTCCTTGGAGGCCGGGGCATTGGAAAACCTCATTCCATTGAAAAAAGGAAGGTGGAATATGACCCCCTTCCGGCGATTTTCGCAAGGTTGACCAGGGCGGGGCACCGCTGGTAAAGGCGATCAGCCCTTTTTCGGCGGCTTCCCTCCGTCCTTGCCCATCAGCATCGCCACCAGAAGCCCCAGAAAGAAACCCCCCGCGGAGGTGAGCAGAAGAAGAAGTATTGCCGGAGCCTCCGCCCGGATCCACAGGAACCTGGTCTCCACCATGGCGGTGTTCTGCATGACCACAATCACCAGAACGGCGATGAGCACCAGGATCAGGATGAGCTTGAAAGTCTTCATAATCACTCCCCCCTTCGATTCGAGCCCGGCCGGGAATCTACTCCAAAGGCAGACCCGGACAGAGGGAGACCTCGTCCGGGCGTTTCTTCATCCGGGCCGCGGCGTTTCTCAGAGCGCTCCTCAGGGCCTCCTCCAGCACCGGATGATAGAAGGGCATTCTCAGCAGATCGGCCACTGTCTGCCTCTGTTGAACCGCCCATGCCAGTATGTGGGCCAGGTGCTCTCCCCCCGGGGCGATCATTTCCGAGCCCAGGATTTCCCCTGTATCGGTGTGGGCGTAGACACTGATGATGCCGTGATTCTCCCCGGAGGTGACCGCGCGACCCTGGTTCCGGAAGTCCGCCCTGCCCACCGCGGTATGCTCCGGGTTCAGTTCGCTGAACCGGGCTCCTGCCACGGCTATGTTGGGGCTTGTGAATACAATACCCAGCCTTGCCCTTCGACAGTATTCCCGGGGTGTTTCCTCCAGAGCGTTTCTGCCGGCAATGAACCCGTCGTCCGCCGCTTCGTGCAGGATCGGCGCCCTGCCGTTGGCGTCGCCGGCCAGGAACACCTTCATTTCACCAACCTGCATGGTGAGAGGATTTACGGGGGGAAGGCCCTTTTCATCAAGAGGCACGCCAAGGTTGGCCAGACCAAGACGTTCTGTGTGGGGATTCCTGCCCACGGCAGCCAGAACCTTATGAAACGTGGCGTTTTCGATCCTCACTTCTTCTCCGTGGGGCTCAATCTTCACCTGGGTTTCAAGCCGGATCGGAAACTCTCCCCCCAGGATTTCCACCGCCCTTTGCCCGACCTCCGGATCGGTTATGCCGGCCATGGCCGGAGCCGCGTCGAACCCCTCTACATGGACGCCGAGCCGACTCATGGCCTGTGCCATCTCAAGGCCTATCGCACCGAGACCGATGACGGCCATGCTCCTGGGAAGGTCTTCCAGATCGAAGAGATTGTCACTGGTCAGAAGGCGGTTGCCCAACTCCCTCCAGGGGCCGGGGACGACCGGGACGGATCCCGGGGCGATGATTATTGAGTCGGCCTGAATCTCTCTTCCATTCACCCCGACAAGGTTGGGGCCGAGGATGGTGGCCAGCCCCGGAATGTTCCGTTCGCCCAGGTTTTCCGTTGCCTCCAGAACCCCCTTCACGAACCGGTCCCGAAGCCTTCGCACCCTCGCCATGACTGCCGCGCCGTCGACCGCCGCCGGTTCTCCGGCGATAATGCCCATCTCCCGGTACAAAAGACGTTTGTGAAAGAGGTTCGCCGCCTCGATCAGCGCTTTGGAAGGCATGCAGCCGACCCTTGCGCAGGTGGTGCCGTAGGGGCCGTGGTTGATAATCACAAAGTCGTCGGTTCGCCTTCTTACCTGGGAAAGAGCCGTAAGCCCCGCGGTACCGGCGCCGATGATCACCACCCTTTTCCGCTCCATCAGGGCTCCCTTCGCACCTCTGTAACATGTATTCTGGGCAGTTCCTGTCTAACCGACCATCCTTCCCGGGTCAACCTTCCCAGAACCGTCGCGCCGGTAACCCCCTCTTCAATCAGCCTTTTCGCCCGATCGCCCACAAGGGCGTAGGGGTGTCCGGTGCTCTCATCTGTGAGAACAACGGTTTCAGAACGGGAGCCGGGGAACAGAACCTCTATTCCTCCGCTGAGAACAACCAGGCCCTCTTCGTTTATCGGGTGAATGCCCAGGGGAAATGGCTTTTGCATGTCCAACTCGCCGGCGTTTCCGGTAACGATGCCCCAGGCTGCGGTATCCGCCCATTTCCGCAGGGCGGCGGACAGATCCCCGGGGGTGAGGGTTCCGAAACGCTCCGCGGCGTCGAACAGGGTGCTCCAGTGCCCGGTGGCGATGACTCCCGCCCCGAGCAGCGAGCATTGGGCGTTCATGGTCTGGGCTCTTATCCCCTCCATTGTAACCTGGGTGCGGACCACGCCCTGAAGAAGCTCCGGATCCACATCCCCCTCCGCAACTGATCGGAGCACCTGCGCCATCAGGGAGCACGCGTGAAGGGGGCTGGAAGTGGTCACATACATGTAGCCCCAGTTCTCGGCATAGGTTGTGGTTGCCCCGGCCCCGGCGGCGTAGGTCAGCGCGTGATCGGTTCTGAGTACCTGCCAGAGAAGCTCGTCCACCACCATCATTGCGGCCTGGAATGCCGGCTGGTCCTGATGCCCCGGCGGGGGCGCGGTGAACTTCACAACCACATAGGTGGTCGTGGCGTCCATCTCCTCAACCACCAGGGTGTCACGGGGGGCGCCGTGGGGGGGAACCCCCGGCACCTCCTGTCCGCCCTCGGGCAACACGCCGAATGTGTTCTCCAGAATTCCACGGAGGACATCCGGACCTGTGGGGCCGGCATGGGTGATGAGGATGTTGCCGGAACGGATTCTGCGCTCCAGAAAGACTGCCATGTCTGCCGATGTGATTCGGGAAGCGGTTTCAATGGTGCCGTCGGGCCTCAGAAGGTAGGGGTGTCCTTCAGGCATGAAACCGATGTTCGAGGTAAGCCAGACCCGCCTGTCCGGGTCAACCCGTTCCAGGTTCAACTGGGAAACCGCCTGTCTGCGCACCCGCTCTACAGACTCTTCGGACAGCTCCGGCAGGGACAGGCATTCGGCGAGACCCCCGGCAAGCAGGGGAAGGTCTTCGGAAAGACAGCGGAGGTGAAGCCTGCTGAAGTCGTAGTTGTAGCTGCCGGTGAGTTCCGCCCGGGTTCTGTCCATAACCTGGCGCCACCGCTCACCGGGGAAACTTCCGCCCCCGGCCATGGCAGCCTCGAGGGCAAGAGCTTCAATCCCCTGGTTTTCAGGGCTCTGCACCCTGGTTCCGCCGATGATGAACACGGAGAGGCCCTCGACCTCGCCGGGAATGGTGCGGGTGATGACCTGAATGCCGTTCTGAAGATGAAAGGCGGCCACATTTTCCGGAAGAAGCGTTACGGCGCAAAGGATCATGGCGGCGATCACTTTTCACCTCCTTCGGGTGTAACGAGGAACAGGGCTCTGGGCCGCCGGGTGATGTATGCGTCCACGAAATCCGTGATATCCGAAAGCTCCATGGCCGTGACGCTGTCCTCATAGCTCAGGAAGTACTCCATACCATTGCCCTGAACCCACCAGAAGGGAAGAGTCTGAATCGCCAGATCCCTGGAGGATTCACGGGAGAGAAGCCTTTCCCTTCGAAGCAGTTCCGCCGCCATGGCTATGCCCTCGGCGTCGTAGTACTCCGGAAACCCCATTGCGTGGATTTCCGCCTCGAGAAGCGCCAGCCCCTCCCCGATCCTGTCCGGAGAAACCATGCCCCCGAAGGTTACCATCGGGGAGAAGCGCTGGGTATGAAAACCGCCGTACACTTCGGAGAAGGGGCCCTCGGTTACAAGGTTCCTCTGAAACCTTCTGCTTGAGAGGTTGAGATAGCTCCCCCACACATCGCCGGCGTAGGTTCCTCTCCGGTCCGACAGAATGGAGGGGCCTTCGAGAATCATGTAGATGTAACCCACCCCCTCCGGGCCGGATACGGCTACTGTTGTGTCTTTCTCCACACTGATCGCCGATTCCAGCATGTCGTAATCACTGCGTCCGCCGGCGCTCCACTCACCGAATATCTCCCTGGCGGCTTCCAGTGCCTCCGCCTCGTCGATGTCTCCCAGGATGAAGAGAGCGGCGTTGTCGGCGGTGTAGTACTTCTCCTGGAACATGCGCATCACTTCCGGGGAAGCGGACTGTATGACGGATAGCTCACCTATGGTGTTGCCCCTCCAGGGTTCCGGATAGACGGTGTTCTCCACAGCCTTCCACAGATTCCACCAGGGCGAAGAGGCATTCCGCAGGTACTCGTCGGTGATTACCATCCTCTCCCTCTCCATCTCCTCCTGATCGAAAAGGGGGGTGAGCATCGCGTCCCTCATGAACTCCATGCCCTGTTCAAAAAGGGCGCTTTCGAGGGTTATGTAATAACGCACCACCTCCCGGGAGGTGGTGGCGTTCCGCACGATTCCCAGCGCCCTGATCCGCTGGTTGTATGCGGTCTGATCAGGCAGGGCGGCGTTGCCCTTGAAGAACATGTGTTCGTAGAAGTGGGCCAGTCCGTTGGTCTCGGGGGTTTCGCAGGTAGCCCCGGTCTTCACCGCAACGCAGATTGTGACCACCGGCGCGGTGTGATCACCGGCAGTGAACACCGAAAGGCCGTTGGGCAGAACCGAAGCGTTGAGATTCATGCCCGCAAGGTTAAGAATCAAGAGAATCGCGTTCAACTGAAGTTCTCCCTTCGCTGTTTGCTTTCGGTGATATACAAACACCCGGGCCGGGTTCCCACCTGGGATACCGTTGCGGCAGCCCGTATGTTTTCCGGGAAGGGAGAATCCTATGAACTGGGAAATTCGAGGAGACCGGCTTGTGTGCCCTCCACTGGTGCAGGGGCACATTCACCTGTGTCAGACTCTCTTCCGGGGCATGGCGGAGTCGAGGACACTTCTTCCCTGGCTCAGCGAAAGGGTCTGGCCGCTGGAAGCTTCCCACACACCGGACACCCTGGCGGTGTCGGTGATCATCGGGCTGAGGGAGCTGTTCTCCAGCGGCTGCTGCGGGATGCTGGACATGGGGTCAGTGGAACACACGGATGTTATCGCTGAAATCCTTGTCTCGAGCGGGGCGCACGCCCTTCTGGGCAACGCCCTGATGGATCGTGGACCTGCGTTCCTCGCCAGACCCCTGCCCTGGCTTCAGCGGGAGACCGAGCGGATACGGGGGTTGTGCCGGGGAAGGGTGGGTTACGCCTTCACACCCCGATTCGTTCTTTCGTGCTCCAGTGAACTATGGGAATGGCTGTCCGACCAGGACCCCGGGGTGATCCGTTCCACCCATTCATCAGAGGCTCTGGCGGAAATGGAGGAACCGGCCATTCAGGCCGCTGGAGGGAATGTGCATCTGCTTGACCAGCTGGGCTTTCTGGGCAAGGGAACAGTTCTGGCGCACTGCGTGCACCTGAAAAAAGGCGAGCTTTCCCTTCTCCGGAATACAGGAACCGCGGTGGCACACTGCCCCTGGGCGAACCTGAAACTGGGCAGCGGCATCGCCCGGGTTCCTTCCATGGTTCGGGAGGGAATTCAGGTATTCCCGGCCAGCGACGGCGCCGGGTGCAACAACGGCCTTGATGCCGCCTGCGATGTCCGCCTGGCCATGGGGCTGGCCTCGGTCACCGGGAGCCCCGGTGAAATCACAGCAGAGAAATGGTTCGCCATGGCTTCCGCCGAGGCTGCCTCCTTTCTGGGCTTCGACATGAAGCAGGACAGGGTGGAACTTCTGCTCTCCTCCCGGGAAGTGGATGAACTCTGCTCTTCCGAGGAGCCCTGGCGGTACATTCTGGAGCTTTCATGGCCCGGAAGGGTGAGAAAGCTCATCTGCGGCGGGTCAGTACTCTTCGAGGACGGGCATTTTCCCACTCTTCCCCCCCTTCCCCTCTCAGTGGGCAAGGCCCGGGAAAAACTGGTGGCCCGATCAGGCAACCTTTCATGACAGAAGACCGTACCGTAGAAGTCGCGGTTCCAAGGCCGGTATGGGGAACCTTCACCTATCTGATCCCCCGGGAACTGGATGGTGGCACGCTTGTCGGCTGCCGGGTTGCGGTGGAGTTCGGGGGCTCCAGGGTGGTGGGGGTTGTGTGGTCCCAGGGGGTATCAAGTATCGGCCCGGGGCTGAAACCCGTCCTTGAGCGCCTGGATCCGCATCCACTTCCCCCGGAATGGGTTCTGGGGCTTGTACGGTGGATGGCGGAGTACTATCACGCTCCCCCGGGGCTATGCGCCGGGTGCGGTTTCCCTCCGGGAATGCAGGGAGCCGCGGTTCGAGTTCTGGATGTGCGGAAGGGCGCCGAAATCCTTTCGGTGTGCCGAAAACCCGGAGTTCACCCCTACGAACAGGTGAAGGCGGTTTCCCCGGCTGGCTTTCCCCTCGATGAAGTTTTGCGGAGGGATGCCGCCGGGGGCCATGTGCTCTCGTACTACCGGCCCGAATCCCTTCCACCGCCCAGATACGAAACCGTAGTGGAGGCCGTGGTGCCGGCTTCGGTTCTGGTCGAGGCCGCCCAGGCCATCAGGGGAAGGGCGGGAAAGCAGGCGGAAATCCTGGTACGGATGGCTTCCGCCGGTGAACCGCCACAGAAGCAATGGCTCCTCAGGGAATGCGGAGCCTCGGCAGACTCTCTGAAAAGGCTGATACTGCAGCAGCTTCTTCGTGAGAGGAAGCGTGAGATTCCAAGAGATCCACTTCTGGGCCTGCCCGTAGACTCGGATCCGGCTCCCGAGCTGTCCCCCGCGCAGGCATCGGCGGTGAACTCCGTTCTCTCCGCGGGCAGGGGTACCTTCCTGCTCCACGGAATAACCGGAAGCGGGAAGACCGAGGTCTATCTTCATGTGATTGACGGAATGCTGGCAAAAGGTCGAACGGCACTGGTACTGGTACCGGAAATCAGCCTGACCCCCCAGCTTGTGAACCGGTTCAGTTCCCGTTTTTCAGGAAAGGTGGCGGTGCTCCACAGCGGCCTTTCCCGGGGAGAGAGGCTTGACGCCTGGAACATGGTGCGCCGGGGACTGCGCCCCATAGTCATCGGAGCCCGCAGCGCGCTGTTCGCCCCCCTCGAGAACCTCGGGGTGCTGGTGGTGGATGAAGAGCACGACGGAAGTTACAAACAGGGGGAGCTCCCCTTCTACAACGCCAGGGATATGGCTGTTCTTCTGGGTTCGAGGCTTTCCATACCGACGATCCTGGGTTCAGCCACTCCCTCCATCGAAAGCTTTCACAACACAACCACAGGAAAGTACACACTGCTCTCTCTTCCTGAACGGGTTGCGGGGGGCTCTCTTCCGAAGATTCGAACCGTAGACACCAGAAACACTGAAAACAGGTTGCTGACCGATGTGCTGCTGTCAGCCATTGGAAAACACACCAGCAGCGGTTGTCAGGCCATTCTGCTGGTGAACCGGAGGGGTCACTCCCCGATCCAGATGTGCTTCTACTGCGGCAGCACCGCGAAGTGCCCCCATTGCGGCATCGCCCTCACCTACCACCGCAGGGGGGAGATTCTGCGCTGCCACCACTGCTCACACTGGAAGGCCGCGGGTTTGATCTGCGAAAAGTGCGGCGGCGGCCGGTTCATCAGGTCAGGGCCGGGAATTCAGAAGGTGGAGGAAATCCTGGCAAGGCAGCTTCCGAAAACCAGAGTGCTGCGAATGGACGCCGACACAACCCGGGGCAGGTCTTCCCATCGAAAGATTCTTGAGGCATTCAGACACCGGGAAGCGGATGTGCTTCTGGGAACCCAAATGGTTGCCAAAGGCCATGATTTTCCGAATGTGACTCTCGTCGGGGTGATCGCCGCGGAGATGGGGCTCTCACTTCCGGATTTCAGAAGCGCCGAGCGGGTGTTCTCCCTTCTGCTTCAAGCTTCGGGAAGGGCAGGCAGGGGGCTTCTCCCCGGTGAAGTCATCATTCAGACCGCCTGTCCCGACGACCCGGCCATCAGCGCCGCCTGCGCCCAGGACTACCAGCGGTTCGCCTCCATGGAGCTGTCGGTTCGAAAAGCCCTTTCCTATCCGCCCTTCACCCGAATGGCAAGGTTGCTGTTCCGGGGGCCGGATCAGGCAAGGGTTGAGCGCGCCGCGACGGCGACCGGCGAAGCCCTTGCTTCGGTAAATGGCGTTCAACTCCGGGGACCGTGCCCCGCGGCGCTTCTGCGGATCGGAAACCAGTTCAGGTGGAGCATCCTGATCTCCTCCGAAAGCCACAAGACACTGGGCGCCGCTGTTACCGGGGCCGGGAAGGCCTTCTCTTCACTTGGTCATCCCGGTGTTATGATGACGGTGGATGTTGACCCCCAGGACATGCTTTAGATCCGGGAGGCAGGTGGCTCTGGTGAGGCAAAAGGGTTGCTTCAGCCTTCGAGTGAACGTGTCTTTGTCAGGAGGGTTCGAGCCTCGCGAACAGATCGGAGGAATCCGCGTTGCCCCGCGCCGCGGTGTACTCGGCGATCTCATGGAACAAAGGTGCGCCGGGACCCAGGGGTTCGAGGGCGTCTCTCAGCATCATCTCCGCCTCGACCATGGCATCCCGGGAGGGGGAATCGTTCAGAACCGCGGATGCCTTGCCCAGCGCCATTCCCGCAAGGGCGGCGGTTTCCCCGGGGGCCGACCCGGAACCGGAGGCAATGACTCCCATTCTCGCCGCAAGTGAGGCGAGCCTTCCGTTCCAGCTTCCGGTCATCTGGCCGTGCCTTCCGAAACTCATCGCCTCAAGAATTCCCGCGGCGCTCTTCAGAAGTATCTCCGTGAGATGGAGTGACACGGAAGCTTCGTGTTCACCCAGTACTTTTACCGCCAGCGGCAGCAGCGCGTCACCCGCCAGTATCCTTCCGGCCTCGGGGGGACCGCCACCGTGGTAGTCGCCCATGCAGGGCAGGCGGACACCGGTCACCGGAAGCGCGTGGGCGGCGGTGGCTCCCGCGGTAAGAAGAACCGCCGCTGCGGAAGGAATTCCGATTTCGGGCGAGGCGCCGCGCCACTGGGCCGACGCGCAGGACAGAAGGGAAAGGCTCCAGAACTGCTCAAAGGGAACGGCTTCCTTCAGCCGGCTCTCCCACTCCACTGGAAGGCCCGCGGTCTCTTTGTGAACCCCGTCTTCAAGGAAGCGCCAGAGCTTATCTTTCAGAGTTCTCAACCGGGTCTGCGGCTCCTGTCATGTCTGGAAAAACTGTTTGTACAGCCTTCTTCTTATGGCGCTGTCGCTCAGCGAATCCGATAGCTCTCCCCTGATGGCCAGCCTGCATGCGCCGGTTTCCTCGCTCACCAGTACGGCGATGGCGTCGGTGCGCCCGCTGATGCCAAGTCCGGCCCGGTGCCTGCCGCCGAAGCCGGTGACCCCAAGTTGCATTGGCAGGAAGGCATGGGCCATGAGAATCTTTCCTTCCCTGGTGACCACAATGGCGCCGTCGTGGAGGGGGCCCGGAGAAGTCAGCATGGCTTCTACCAGAATCGGAACGAACTCGATGCCGGGAAGAGTGTGGTAATCCTTGCAGAAGTTGGCGACTTCCTCGTTCCCCTGGATGACGAACAGAGCGCCCATTCTCCTGGCGCTGAGTCGGGAGCAGGTTGCCACAAGGTTTTCGAGGAATATGTCCTGTCTCTGTCCGGGCTTGTTCCGGTTGAGAAACCCCATCTCCTGAAGCTTGCGGCCGAACTTTCCCAGAATGTTCTTGATCTCTTCATGAAAAATGATGATAAGAGCCAAGGGAAGTATTTTGGCGGCTTCCTCGAGAAGCCTTCCGGTGGCATGGAGATGCAAACGCTGCAGCGCCATTGCCAGGATGATGAAGAGACCCACGGGGATGATCACCCGCTTGGCGGGCTGGTTCCAGATTGCCCTGAGCAGAAGCCATAAGATCAGCGTGAGTAAGAGCACATCTATTAGCTGTGTAAGCCAGAAAAAACTGAAAACCGGGTTCCCGAGCAGGTTGAGGCTCATGTTTCCGATCCTTCCATGGCCGCCGAAACAGCTCGTACACTGGCCTCGACATTGTGCACCCTGAGAACATCCGCCCCGCCCACGCTCAGGGCTGAAACCAGAGCAGTGGCAAAATCCCGCCGGGCTGGCTCTGAAATTCCGGACAGCAGGCCCAGAAAGCTCTTTCTGGAATGGCCCAGGACAACCCGGCATCCGGTGGCGCTTCGAAGCCATCCCATGGACTGGATCAGCCTGAGATTGTGCCAGGGGCGCTTGCCGAACCCGATGCCCGGGTCTACAAGAATCCTTTCCCTGTCCACACCCCCGGCCACCAGGCGGCTGATCCGGCTTCCGAGGTGAAAGGCCACCTCGGAGAGAACGTCATCGTAATCCGGGCTGTTCTGCATGGTGGCAGGAGTTCCCTTCATGTGCATCAGAATCACCGCTGCACCGGTTTCCGCAGCGAGTTCCACCATCCCCGGGGTGTCCATTCCGTTCACCGAGTTGATGATTTCGGCACCGGCCTGAATGGCGGCCCGGGCCACAGGGGTTTCCGATGTGTCTATGCTTACATGAAGGTTTGGCGCTCTCCGGAGCCCTTCGATAACCGGAATCACCCTTCGCATCTGCTCATCCGGTGGGGTGGGAAGCGCGCCCGGCCGGGTGGACTCCCCTCCCACATCAATGATCGCCGCTCCCTGAAGGTGCATGTTAAGCCCGTGTTCCACCGCCTGCTCCGGGCTTTTCAAAAGCCCGCCGTCGCTGAATGAATCCGGAGTGCAGTTGAGAACACCCATGAAGATGGGTCTTCCTTCAAAAACCAGGGAATCGCCGCCCAGTTTGAGGGAATCGGGAGGGTCGGGCACCGAGAGCGCGGAGAGGATTTGGTCGGCCAGGGCGGGAAGGCCGAAGGGCTGTTTCTTCAGGGATGCACATCCGGCTTTGAGGTTTTTCTCGGTTCCGTATATGAGAACACCGCTGTCCTCCACATCGCATGTGAGCACAAGACGGTGCACCAGGGCGTCGGCGCCGCCGGACAGCATGGACTGCTTGAGTATGGAAGCCGCGGGAAAACAGAAGGGCCCCGCGAAAAATGTAAGTACGTCGCTTCTTTCCCTGACTCTTTCCCATGCTCCGGGGTCGCAGCCCACGGATTCCATGGCCCGGCGCCAGCGCCGGGGAGTATCGAGGCGAACGGGCCGAATATCCGCCATCACCTTCCCCGGACACCCCTGCCGATGAGGGAGAGGGCTTCGGTTCTGGTTTCCAGCCGTCGGAGATGACCACGCATGGCGCTGGTGACGATTCTGGAATCCCTCTTCTTCACTCCCCTCATGGCAAGACACATGTGTTCCGCTTCCATGACCACCATTACCCCCTTGGCATTGATCTCGTTCATAAGGGTGTCGGCGATCTCTGTGGTCAGCCTTTCCTGAATCGTGGGCCTGGCGGCGAGGGTTTCAACCAGTTGCACGATGGAGCCCAGCCCGGCTATCCTGTCGTCAGCGGGGATGTAAACCACATCGCACCGGCCCAGGTAGGGAAGAAGGTGGTGCTCGCAAAGGGACGCGAAGCTGATGTCCTTTACTATGATCATCTCGTTCTGGTTCGCCACGCACATGGTTGAGATGGGGATTCGAACGCCTTCCTTCAGGCCCCTGCACAACTCCAGCATGGATTGGGCAACCCTGTGGGGGGTTTGGGAAAGGCCGGCTCTTTCGGGGTCTTCACCGATGCCTTCCAGAATCAGTCGGACTCCTTCAGCTATCTTGCTCGGGTTCTGCATCGGAAACTCCGCCTTCCGCCTCTGCGCCTTCAAGATCCAGGCCCGGGTACTTCTTGCCTGGCCTCAGTTCTTCCAGCAGAACGCCAATCTCCTCGGCGCCCAGGGTTTCCTTTTCAAGCAGGAGGGCTGCCAGCCCCGCAACCACATCCCGGTTGTTTTCAAGGATGTCATGCGCCTTCTGGTATGCCTCGTCCAGCAGCCTTTTTACTTCGGTATCAACCAACCGGGCGGTGTTCTCGCTGAAGTCCTTGATTCTGGTCATGTCCCGGCCGAGAAAGATGGGGCCAGTCTGGTCGTGAAGAACAACGGGGCCCAGCAGGGGGCTCATTCCCCATTCGCACACCATTCTTCTGGCCAGGTCGGTGGCCTGCATCAGGTCGTTACCGGCGCCGGTGCTTCGGGTGTTCAGGAAAATCAGCTCCGCCGCTCTTCCCCCCATGGCCCTGGCAAGCATGCTCAGAAGGAACTCGAAGGAGTAGTTGTGGCGGTCGTCCCGGGGAAGAAAGCTGGTGAGCCCCAGCGCCCTGTCCCTGGGAACTATGGTTACCTTGTGAACCGGGTCGGAGTGGGGCACGAAGATATTGACAATGGCGTGTCCGCTTTCGTGGTAAGCGGTGAGTTCCTTCTCCTCGGCGTTCATTACCATTGTATGCCGCTCCACGCCCATGAGAATTCTGTCCGCCGCGTATTCGAAGTCTTCCTGGTGAATCATTCCGGCGCCGCGTCTGGCAGCCTTGAGGGCCGCTTCGTTGGCCAGGCTTTCCAGATCGGCACCGCTGAATCCCGGTGTTCTGCGGGCTATCTTTTCCAGTTCAACATCGGAGGCCAGCGGCTTCTTCGCGGTGTGTACCCCGAGAATTGCCCTCCGGCCCTTGATGTCCGGCAGGTTAACCACGACCCTGCGGTCGAACCGGCCGGGACGGAGCAGGGCGGGATCAAGCACATCCGGCCTGTTGGTGGCTGCCATGACGATCACCGCCTGGTTGGATTCAAAACCGTCCATCTCCACCAGAAGCGCGTTGAGGGTTTGCTCCCTTTCATCGTGGCCGCCTCCAAGACCGGAACCCCGGTGCCTTCCAACGGCGTCGATCTCATCAATGAAGATGATGGAGGGGGATTTGGTTTTTGCCTGAACGAAGAGGTCTCTTACCCTGCTGGCGCCGACGCCCACGAACATTTCCACGAAGTCGCTGCCACTGAGGGAATAGAAGGGCACTTTGGCCTCCCCGGCCACAGCTCTGGCCAGAAGGGTTTTGCCGGTTCCCGGTGACCCCATCAGTATTACGCCCCGGGGAACCTTGCCGCCCAGGCGCTGAAACTTGGTCGGCTCCCGAAGAAACTCGATAATCTCTTCAAGTTCAAGTTTTGCCTCGTCGCAACCGGCCACATCCTCAAAGGTGGTTTTGGGCCTGTCGGCGCCCACCGCTCTTGCCCTGCTCTTGCCGAAGCTGAATACCTTTCCTCCACCCATGGCGTTCCGCATGATGAACAGCCAGAAAACCAGAAGAAGAAGTATCGGACCCAGGTTGAACAGAAATGTGAAAAAATCAACCTTGGGCGGCTTGCCCTCGACCAGGACGCCGCTTTCCAGCAGGGCCCGGATGGTTGCCTGGTCCTCGAAGGGTACGAAGCTCTTGAACTTGAGATATTCATCGCCATCCACCGTCTGGGGTGAACGGAACTCGCCTTCCACCAACCCCCCGGTATACAGAATAACGGACTTTACACTCCTGCCTTCCGCAAGGCTGAGAAGCTCGGAGTAGGTTATGTCCGCGGTGTCGGTGCCCCGGTTCATCATGGCGACAAGGGCATAGGCCAAAAAACCAAGAAGAAGCCAAAGTGTTATTGTGCGAAAAGAACAGCCTGCAATTGGAGGCGGCTGATTGTCGTCGGGTTTTTTTTCATTCCCTCGGTTGATATCCATCAGGGGCCTTTCATTGAAGCGCCGCCACAAAGGGCAGATTGCGGTAAAGCCCTCCGGGGCCGTCCAGGCCGTAGCCTACCACAAAACGGTCAGGGATCTCGAATAGAGCCCTGTACACATCAACATCCACCCGCCTCCTGGAAGGCTTGTCAAGCAGTGTGACGGTGCGGAGCCCGGCAGGTGATCTTGACTTGATCAATTTTTGAATATAAGCCAGCGTCAGGCCAGTGTCTACGATATCTTCCACCAGAAGCACCTGTCTGCCCGCAAGCGGCAGGGATGGAACAAGGGTCAGCCCAGGTTCGCCCGAGGATTCGGTGCCGTCCCCATAGCTTTCGACTCCGATGAAATCCACGGTGACACCGCAGGTCATGGCCCGTATCAGGTCTGACGCGAAAACAAAGGAACCCTTGAGAACCGGAATAACATGAACACCGCTTTCGCGGTAAAGGTCGCCGAGTTCCGCTCCCAGTTCCGCCACCCGCTGCCTGATGGCTTCCCCGGTTACAAGGATGGTCAACTGTATCTTCCCTTTCTGACATGTACAGCCAGGGCTTCATCATCCGCAAGCAGTTTCAGCCCCCCGGGAAGCACATGCTCTCCCCTGCCTCCCGAAACAAGCCAGGAGTCGGTTTTTCCAAGCTCGTCCGAACCGGACCTTGGTTTCCCCGCCATTGCCCACAGTACGGCGAGTCTAAGTACATGAGGCAGAGCCAGATACTCCTTCCGGGGCATTCCGTTTCCCGCAGACTCGGTCAGAACATCCTGCAGATCCCTCCAGCGCGACAGCGCGGCGGATGACCTGGACAGGCCTTCCTCACCATGAGGAAACACTGCCCTGAGCGCCGGCATTACCGAAAGCCTGATTCTGTTCCTGGCCAGCGTGGGATCAAGGTTGGTGGGATCCTCACGCCACGGGATATGCCTTTCCTTGAGATACTCCCTCGCCTGGGTTCCGGTGACATCAAGAAGAGGCCTTACCACCGGACCAATCCCCCGGTAGTCCATGCCCCCCAGTCCCCGGAGACCGGAGCCTTCCATAAGCCTCAGAAGAAGGGTTTCAGCACGGTCGCTCATGGTATGCCCCACGGCTACCACGGTACCCGTTTCGTTGTAGAGCTTCTGTCTTGCAAGGCTCCACCGGCTTTCCATGGAGCCGCCGGAAAGGGCTTCCGGCCTTTCGATCCGGCACGAGACCCCCAGTTGGCCACAGATTTCCAGCACGAAAGCCGCGTCGGCTCCGGAACCCTCCCGCAGACCATGATCGATATGCAGCACTTGAATTTTCCATCGCCTGGCCGGGGCGAACCGCTGAAGAAGGCAAAGCATGGCAACGGAATCCGCCCCACCGGAAACCGCCGCCGTAACCGCGCTGCCGGAGGGAAGCAGCCTTTCCCGCTTGACCGTGGCCAGAAACACGCTTTCAATACTCACGGGGGGAATATAGAGGGGCAGCCCCAGGACTGCCCCCATCATGGTAGCGGCGAAGGGACTTGAACCCCTGACCCGCGGATTATGATTCCGCTGCTCTACCAACTGAGCTACACCGCCGCTGAGAGCCGGAAGAATAGCACCGGACCATTACGGATGTCAAGAGCTTTCCGGGCTGTCCAGCTTCATCTTCCACATTATCTTATCGCCTTCAGAGAGGCGTTTGAGCTTCGCCAGGGCAATGACCAGACACACCGCGAAACACGCCGCCGAGACTCCAAGAAAAACCATTGCCGCCAGCATGGGAACGGGTATGTAGTATTGAAACCAGAACAGCCCGCCGGCAACAGCCATGACTATCGACGGAACAATCAGCAGCCCGGCGATGCTTTTTCTCATGCGTCCCCTCTTCGCCATCCAGCGCTGGAACATCTCGGTGCGTTTCACTCTTTCATCGGTTTCGATCATCCCCGAGCCTTTCCTCCAGGAGTGCCAGAACCCTGTTCCTGGGCTCCTCGTTCAGCGCTTCGCCTCCGTCCTGAAGCCGAAGAAGGATGGCCGTAGCTCCCGACCATTCAATAACACTCGCTGTAACCCGGTAATCCCTCACAACATTGAGAAGCCCCCTGAAACCGTGGGCTTCACCCTTCTTTCCGCAGCAGATGATGGTGGCTTCGCCATGACCGGAAACCTCTACATCGGCCCAGACAGGCTTTTCCGCCCCGGGCGAATCCTGAATCACGCGTCGGATAGCGTTGAATGCCAGTTGAATATGCTGGGCCAGCTCGTCCGATGACACGGAGGCTCGAAGGAAATCTTCAAGCCTGTAGTAGAAATCGGTTACCAGACCCTCGGGAATGTGGTGCAGAATGCCCTTCACTACTTCGAGCTGCCGCACGTCGTTGAGCCGCATTCCCTGGTCGAAATCACGAAACTTTCCGTAAGCCTCGCGAATTCCGGATTTCACCGCGAGAAAGGCGTCTTCCATTTCAATGAACTCGCTGCGCTGAACTGTGATGTCTACTACATCCACCCAGATGTCGCCGTAATTGGACGGGCTTTTAAAACCGGAGACGGACAGGCCTCCCATTTCGTTGATGCGGTCCACCATGGTGAGAACCCGGGTATCGTGCTCCCGGGCGTCGCTGTTTCCCAGGGTGACCACCAGAAGCTTGAGCTTGGCGGCGAAGGTTTCGGTGGTTTCCAGGGCGAGGTACGCCTGATTGATCCGGGTTTCCCTGCACTCCTTCATAAGCAGTGGAATCAGGGCTCGGGCATAGTTCTCCCTGCCTCCGTAGCGGTGAATTCGAACCAGCCTTTCCAGACGGTTTGAGACCAGCAGACTGTTAAGGGTGGCGCTGATGCAGGTGACTTCATGCCGGGTGGCGGGAAGACCGGAAGGCCCGGACATCTCCACACGAATCGAAACGATTCCGTCATGGGTGGTGTAGCGCCGCTGGTGCCTGACCGCGGATCCGGGCCAGGCGTAGCTCAGGGCTGTGAGCAGGTTCTGGAAGGAAATGTCCCTCTCATATCCCACGAGGTTGATTCCGGTCAGGTGTTCCGACACGGTTCGGAGGTTCTTCACTCTGAAGGCTGCCCGACCTCCGCTCCGGCGGACCTTCACTATCAGGTCGTGGTTCGCTTTAACCATCCATGCCAGATCAGCGGGTTTTCTTTCGCCCAGATACTGGTCGCTTCTGGCGCTGATGAAGAGAACCAGTTCCCCCCTGGCGCCACTGATCTCTTCGGGAACATCGTTTCGGTAAAGTCTGACCAGTTCTTCCCTGATTGCTTCGTATACCTCGATCCTCTCCGCGGCCCGGCTGAGAAGGCTCATGGTGCCCTCCCGCCCGACGGCGAGCTTCTTGAGCAGAGCTTCGAGTTTGTCCGCGGCGTCTCTGAAGGTCTGCCTCTCCTTCAAATCGAAGGAACGTATTCCGGTAATGATCACACCGGTGCGGAGCCCCTTGTCTTCCTGGGCAAACCCGTCGATGAAATCCAGGTTCCAGCCGAGATGATGCAGTTCTCCTATGACTATGGAGGCCAGACCGGCCCAGTCTCTGGCGGAAACCGCCACCATGGAAAGGTTTTCCGTCATGCGGGTGAGCACCTTCACGTCTCCGGGCTCGCTGGACTCGCTGAGATCGCTGTATATCTGTTTTCTCAGCGCCTGTGATATGCTGCTGAAAACGCTCCGGGGCATGTCATCCTTTCCTTGACGCGAACCTGTGGCGTGCTTAGTATGCCGCCGCCGGGGGCGAATAGCTCAGCTGGCTAGAGTGCCTGCCTTACAAGCAGGATGTCGGGGGTTCAAGTCCCTCTTCGCCCACCATGAAAGCTTGCGGGGGTGAGGTCCAAAGCCTCACCCCCGCTATCTTGCAAGCCGAAAGCCGGCGTACCAACATCGATCACCGGAGGCGAACCTTCTGGTCCAGCCGATTCTCATGGCGTCGTGGTTCTGGGCCCAGCTTCCACCCTTCAGAACCCATACGGAATCATCGAACACCATCTCCGCCACATTTCCCGCCATGTCCGCAAGCCCGGCGTGGGAGTAAGGATACGAACCGGATGGAGCGGTGAAGGCAAAACCGTCATAATCCCTTCGGTTCCAGTCATCGAGGGCAAGATAGTTGCCGGGAATCCCCGGAGCCTCCTCCGGGCTGAGACGACCCCATGGAAACTGCCCTGAAACATCGCCGGAGAGCCCCAGGGATGCCGCATACTCCCATTCGTCACGGGTGGGCAGACGAAGGTTCATGGACTCCGCAACCTTCTCCGCTTCCTCGGGGCTGATGTTGACCACGGGATGATCGGGCATTGCAAGGATGTAGTTTTCCATCCCCGGAAAACCGGGATCGGGGGGCAGCTCGACCCGGGCGGCCCCGGCGGCATTCGCGTACAGGCGATTTGAAACTTCGTAGGCCATCAGGCTGAAGGCTTCCACCTGTACGGTTCTTCCCGAGGAGTTGGTGAAGGTTCCGCCGGAAATTCTTACGAAGAGAGTATCCTGTGGTTCGATCGGTGGAAACGAGACGGTTGAGGCAGAACCGCCCCCGCCGCCGCAAGCGGCAAAAACCAGTACCGCTGAGATCGCCTGGGCAAGGGGCCTTTTCACTCCGCCCCGTTTCCGCCCCCGGACTTGAGGATGATTCCCAGCGGGATCATTACGCAGTAACCCAGAATGAGAAGTATCGGGGACAGAAAAACATTCCCCGCCCTTAGAAGAAACCAGCCTGCGGTTATCACCACCAAGCCCGCGATGAAGAGGATGTAGTTCAGAGTGGTGAGCGGAGCCTCTTCGGTGCCTTCCCTGCTTCTCTTTCCGGTTGAAGCGGTCTTTTTCTTGCCGGAAGCCATTTTTCTTCCTTCCGAAATCAGTGTTCAAGGGGTAATTTACCATTTTTCAGGCGCAACGTCAGGGGCTGACCCACAGGTTCTTCTCCGCTTTGAGAATGGCTTCCCCCACAACGAAGAAACTGCCTGTAACCACAACTGCCCTGGCCGGACATCGGGATCTGCACGCATCGAGGGCAGCCTCGATGGTATCAAAGGGGGTGGATTCCACTCCGGCCCTGTTGAAAGCTTCAGAGAGTTCCGCCGCGGGAAGCATCCTCTCGCTGAGAGGCGTAACGGCGAACACCGGGCCCACGGAACCGGCAAGCATGTCCACCATGGGCCTCCAGGGCTTGTCCGCCAGGAAACCTATCACCGCTGGTACCGGTTTCTCCCATCCGCTGATGAACCCAAGCAGTGCTTCCATGGATTCAGGGTTATGGGCCACATCGAAGAGAATCCCCGGGGCTCCCTCCCTGAAATCCAGCCTGCCCGGCCATGTCAGCCCGGTTTCACAAAGGCTCTGATACTCCGCCCTTATCCGCTCGGTGGAGCATGGCAGAAGCCGGTCCGCGGCGGCAACTGCCAGGCCGCCGTTATGTCTCTGATGCCGGCCGGGAAGGGGGGAGTTCGCCACCACCGCCGGTGGAATCCTCTTCAGGTGAAGCCTTGCCACCGATTCTCCGATGGCGGTCTCCACGTCCGGAGACTGCTCACCCGCCACCAGAAGCGCGCCTTCTTCAGCAATGGCCAGTTTCTCCGCTGCGATAAGGGCACGGGTGCCGCCGAGAATTCTGCTGTGTTCGATCTGAACCCCGGTGAAGACCACCGCTTCCCCGCCATAAACCCTTGTGGCATCATGGCGACCGCCCAGGCCCGCCTCTGCAATAACCCATTCCGCGCCCCGCTCGGAGAAATACCATGCCGCCATTGCGGTTGTGATTTCGAAGAATGTTGCGGAATGCTTCTGTATCAACCGCCTGTGGTCCGTCACGAATCTTGCGGCGTCTTCTTCGGATATCCACTGGTCGTCGAGGTTGACTCTTTCCCTGTAGTTCAGCAGGTGGGGAGATGTGGTGTGTCCCGTTGAATGGCCCAGGCTGCGGAACAGGGCAGCCAGAATGGCGGTTGTGCTGCCCTTGCCATTGGTGCCAACCACATGCACGGTTCTGAAGGCTTCCTGAGGCCTGCCCATGGCATCCATCAGAGCCCGCATTCTGTCAAGGTTGTATTTCATGCCAAGGCGTCTCCGACTGAAGAGCCATTTCTCAGCTGTTGAATAGTTCATTTTCCCAGTTCTCTCACAAGCTCAGGCAGAAACGCCCCCTGCCTGGCCATGACCTTTTTGTGGGCTTCAAGAACCTCGGTGTGGTGGACGCTGTCGCCTTCTCCAACTTCGTTGGTCACCAGCCCGACCCCGAGAACTCTGCAGCCCTGCGACACCAGTTCAAGAGCCTCCTGAACCGTGGACATGGATACCACAGACACACCGGATTCCATCAGATACCGAACCTCCGAGGCGCTCTCATAGGCCGGGCCGGATACGCAGCAGAAAGTGCCCTCCCTTACCGGCGCGCCGAAGGCTTCGCCAATGCGAAGCGCTCTTCTCCGAAGATCGGTGGAATACACCATCGATCCCATCGGCGCCAGGGGGGGCGAAGGAACACACCCGGACATGTTCACATGGTCTTTGAAGACCACTGCGTCACCGGTTCTCAGGCCGGGATCAACGGCGCCAACGGATGTGGTGAGCAGCCATGAATCCGTACCGAGGGAAGCCAGCGCCGAAGGCAGAAGGGAGATCTGGTCTCCGTTGTAGCCCTGGTAATGATGCCTTCTGCCCATCAGGTATACCGTGTCACCGGAACAGACCAGAGTTCCAGCATGTCCCGCCACGGTGCCGCCTTCCATTCCGGGAATCCGGTCAAACCTTATGGAAACCCCTGCTTCAGAACCCTCCGCCAGCCAACCCGCTCCCGAGCCAAGTATCACACCCACCCGGGGAATCCGGCCCCCAAGCAACCCATGAAGGGCAGTGGCGGTCCTGGCCACTTCCGGCCGGGGATAAATGCTTCTGGCCATGATCATCGCCCCTGCGCCGTCCTTGTACCGAAACGCCGCTGGGCCCAGTTCATCGAAACCCATCCGCCGGTAGAGACCCGCCGCGGCTCCGCCGCTGCGCACTTCGAGATAAACCCTTTCAGAACCCCGTGCACTCCCCCAGTGGGCCAGAGCCGAGATCAGTCGGGCTCCAACTCCCCTGTGGCGGTGCTCCGGGCATACGGCAATGGAAAGCAGGTGGGTTTCCCGGCAATCCTCGACGGCAGCCGCGGCATAGCCGACCAGTTCACCTTCGAAGAACGCCCCGATACAAAGGGTATCAGCTCTTCTAACGAGAATCCCCCGTAATGTTGAACGGCTCCAGGGGTCTTCGGGGAAGCATATCCTTTCAAGCCGGACAACACCGTCGATGTTCTCCCGGGCGATTCTTCCCATCTCATGCATCAAGGTTTCCGGCCTTTTCCATAAAACCCCTGAGGTAGAGGGGGGAGGGGGCAGAATCGAAACCTCTGCCCATGGCCATCGACCTTCCAAGAATCGCGCATGCTCCTGGCCCCGGATTGTCATACTGATCGGGAAGCCAATCCAGGCCGGAATTGGGCAGTTCGTCCCTGCCTGAGCCAACCGCCACCGGGGAGTGGGTTCGGGCCCGGGCGGCCAGGTCGGCGCTGGAATACACTCCGGAGGGGATCAGTTCCATGGAGAAAGGATCGAACGAGGCGAAAAGGGCGGCGAAAACCTCGCCCCGCCTGGCCCGGGTTACGGACAAGACCGGTTTCAGGGAACCGGTTCCAAAGGCGAGCAGTCTCAGTGTGGGAACCCCCTTCAATGGAACACCCCAACCCATGGACAGCCCCCAGACGGTGGCGGTGGCTATTCGAAGGCCTGTGTACGATCCGGGTCCGGCGGTGAACGCGATTCCCTCCAGGTCCTCTCCCTTTGACCCTGCCTTTTCAAGGCATTGCTTCACCGCGGGAAGCAGCCCTTCCGAAGTGGGCCGCCGGTCCGGAAGCACCTGCAGGGCCTCAATCGTTTCGACCCGGACTACCGCAACGGCGCCGGCGCTGAAAACCGTGTCAATTCCCAGCCACAAGCCTTTCAACAAAAACCTCTCTCAATGAAGGGTTCGATACCGAGCGAAGACACACGTGATAACCAGGCATGCCAAGCAGATCCGGAAACCTGTCCGCCCATTCCACGATAACCACGGATGGGGAATCAAGTATCTCGTCGAAGCCCAGCATCGCGATCTCCCTGGGGTCTCCGGACAGCCGGTACAGGTCCATATGATGTATCTCAATGCCGGGCAGCGTATACACCGCATCAAGAATGTAGGAGGGGCTTGGAATCGCGCCCTCAACCCCGAGGGCCCGGATGACTGCCCTGGCCAGGGTAGTCTTGCCCGACCCCAGTTCACCCACCAGGAAAACCCTGCCCTCCGGGGCCAGAAGCGGAGCCATACTCCTTCCGAGGCTCTCAAGCCCCGGCTCGTCCAGGAGGAACCGGCCCTGAGTCACATCAGCCTTCTCGGTGTGAGCACATCACACGGAACAATCATTTCATCCATGGATACACCGCCGTGCTGAAATGAGCCCTTGAAGTTTCTGAGGTCCTCCCTGGCCACACTCTCGTGAAACAGCATGTAGTCGCCCCTGGCAAGGACATATGATTTTCGGGGGTTGTCATCGGGCAAACCCCATACCGCCGGCTGCTTTATCACCAGTGACTGACGCGGGTCACCGAAAAGCGATAAACCGAACCTGTAGCGCACACTGCTGCTCATTCCCCTGGCGCCCCGGACCCACGCAACCCTGCGGGCTTGAACGCTTCCATGGTCGCTGGTAACGATAATCTTGGCGCCCCGGGCGCTAAGGGTGAGCAGCATCTCCCGAAGAAACGAGCTTCTGAACCATGACTCGGCCAGCGCCCGGAAGCTTCCCACATCCGGAGCAAGGTCGCGGATCAGGTCGAGTTCGCTTCTGCCGTGGGTGAGGTGGTCTATGTAGTTCACAACCAGGGCGAGGAATCCGCTTCTGACAAAGTGTGACAGACCCTTGCGGATATTGTCGCCCTCCCTCTTGTTGGATGCCTTGAGATACACTGCGTTTTCCGCGCCACTCCATCCAAGCCTCTTCAGAGCGTCCACAAGAAAACGGGGTTCGCTTCTGTTCAGGCCCGGCGCACCGTACTCCTCGATCCAGTCGTTTCTGTAGAACCGGCTGATGTCCCTGGGCAGCAGACCGCTGAAAATGGAGTTCCTGCTGTACGGTGTGGCGGACGGAAGACCGGCGATCATAAAACCCGGCTCTCTGTGAAACCACTGTTCTATCTCCCTGGTCATCAGAAGCCACTGATCGTATCGCATGCAGTCTATCACCATCAGCACCAGTTCACCCGGAGTATCGAGGTGGGGAAGCACCACCTTCTCAAGGAAGGTGTGGGACATCACCGGGCCGCTGTCGGAGGATATCCAGTCTCTGTAGTTGTCCTCCAGGAAACGGGAAAAATCCATTTGCAGCTGGTCGAGGCCTATCCCCTGAAAGGAGCCGTAATCACTGGCAAGATGCCCTTTGGTGGTGATGTCCTTCTCCATCCAGGAGGCATACAGGTGTATCCAGTCCGACAGGGAACGGTCTCTGGAAAGCCTCAGGGTTTCAGCCTCGTGCATCACTTCCATGGCTGCGTGCTGAAGCTTCAGTTTTCCCGATGTGAGCAGTTTCTTCACAACCAGAAGAATCTGGCTGGGGTTCACGGGTTTGGTGAGAAAATCCGCCACAGTTCCGGTAAGAGCTCGGTCCATCAGCTCTTCTTCCTCGCTCTGGGTCACCATGACTATGGGAAGCTCCCTGTAGCTCCTTCGAATTTCCATGACGGTTTCCAGTCCATCCATGCCCACCATCATCTGGTCAAGCAGAACCAGGTCCACCCTTCTGCTCTTCAGGATATCCAGCGCCATTCTGCCGCTCTCCGCGGTGTACACCGTGTATCCCCGTTTTTCAAGGAATCTGATGTGGGCCTGAAGATGGCTGATCTCATCGTCAACCCAGAGAATTCTCAGCAAGGCTCCGGCTCCTTCCGGCTCACGGGAAGCACAATGGAGAATGTGGTTCCCTTCCCAGGCACGCTGGAAAGAAGGCTCAGACGGCCTCTGTGGTACTTCTCCACAATCCGCTTTGAAAGCGGCAACCCGATTCCCCAGCCTCCGCGACGGGTGGAAAAGCCTGATTGGAATATCTTTACATGTTCTCTGGGGGGGATTCCCCTGCCGTTGTCGCTCACCTGTATCTCCACGAGAGAGTGGCTTTCATCGGGAAACCCGCACACCACTTCCACCCTGCCACCGGATTCACCTGTGGAACAGGCGGCCACCGCGTTCTTGATAAGGTTTTCAAGAACCCAGCCGAGAAGAACGGCGTTGCCATTCACCTCCGCGTCCACAAGACTGCCGGTCTCAACCGAAACTCCGCCCACAAGACCGGGCCTTTCCACGAAGTACGACACGATTTCGCAGATGACGGAAGGAATCGCCACTGGTTCCATCCTGGGTTTTCTGCCCACATGGGCGTACCTCTGGGTTATCTGATGGAGCCTGTCAACATCAATTCTCATTGAACGCAGGGCCTCGGACACCTCCGGGTCATCCATCATGGAAGGGTTTTCCGCAATCAGTTCCAGCCAGCCCATCATCGAAGAAAGGGGGGTGCTGATCTGGTGGGCGGTTTCCCGGGCGAATCCAACCCAGGACATTTCCCTCTCATGCTTTCTCTCACCCCTCATGAGAAGGAAGATCAAACCTCCGATGATGATCAGGAACGCCAGTTCAACCGCGGGCATCCAGGCAAGCTCCCTGAAAACCGGATCCGTGCCGTAGTAAAGATGCCCGAGTTTCGCGCCTCCCGGGCCGTAGATGGGAATTGGAGAGTTCATCCTGTTGAGTTCGAGTACTTTGGCCCGGTAAACCACCAGCGATTCGGAAGGTATGTCCCCGGGAATCGGCCTGCCGTCCACAACCTGGGGCAGGCCGCTGTTGTCGGTGAAGATGATGGAGTAGGGAAGCCTTCTGACCAGGTCGGCATACAGCCGGCGGGACATCTGCAGAACTTCGCGCCTGCTTTCGTCGCTCATCTCATCAGTGACCACGAACACCGTCATTCTCCGGCAGTCCGGACAGTAGGAGTAGGAATGGGTTTCGTCGGGAATCTCCATTAGAGGCGCGGAATAGCCGCATTCGGTACAGACCGAAAGGCCTTCCCTGCCGGCGATGAAACTCAGGGGGTATTGAATGCCCGCCCAGAACCAGGCAATGGTTTCGTTGGCTACCCGGTTTGAACGCCTCAGCCTCTCCACCAGATTGTGGGTGTACCAGACCAGCACCCACGAAATCACGGTTGCGAGCACGATCAGCAGCAGGCTTCTTCTGAAGGAGAAGGTCATGCCCACCATCCTCCGGAGGGGCGCGGAACCCGGAAATAGCTCTTCCAAAGCATTACGGGGCACGGTATGGACATCTTCCCTCCCGGGGCATAGACTCGTGTTCAGTGGTCTGAACATACAAAAGCATCGACCCTTGGGGGGTATCCATGCGAGAAGCCGGAAGGCGCTCATCGTGGTGCATGATTCTGATCATCTCCGTGGTTCTTCTCGCGCTGACGGGAACCGTCCAGGCCAGAGTGGGGGGCGGGCAAAGGTACGGGGGGGCACGGGGCGGTGACAATGGCGGTGAAGGCCTCGGCATAGTTGTCTATCTCCTCCTCAGGCTTTGCGTAGAGCAGCCCTGCATCGGAGTTCCCCTGACCATCGCGGTGATAGTGGGCCTGTTTCTCCACAGGAAGCACCGGAGAAAAGTCCAGGAAGCCACCATCGCCCGTTCCGCAACCGCCCGAAGGCAGTCAATGGCCGCCAGGGGCGACGCCGACCTCGAGGCCATCCGATCCTCGGACCCGGGTTTCACTGAAGAAGAGTTCAGGGAAATGGTAAAAACGGCTTTTGTCGCCCTGCAAAACGCCTGGAGCAACCAGGACATGACGCCTGTGAAGGCCTATGTCAGCGACGGTGTACTGGAAAGGTTCGGCCTTCAACTCGATATGCAGCGGGCCATGGGCTACAGAAACTCCATGAAGGAAATCAGGGTTCTCGGGGTCAGGATAGTATCCGCCCACACGGACAGCAGGTTCCACACGATTCACGCCGAGATTCACGCCAGGGCCGATGATACCGACGTGGACCTGAAAAGCGGCAGAACTCTCAGGGTAAACACCGGGGAAGACTTCATCGAATACTGGACATTTCTCAGAAAACCCGGGGCGGGAACGCCGGCGGGGGGAGGGCTGGTCGGGGGATTCTGCCCAAACTGCGGAGCATCCCTCGCTCTGACCGATGCGGGAACCTGCGGGTACTGCGGCGCCCACATTACCAGCGGCGCCTTCGACTGGATTCTCACCGGGATAACCCAAGAGGCCGAATGGCTTCCCGAAAGGCCATCCGAACAGATTCCCGGTTACAGCGAAATCGTCGACAAAGACCCCGGGTTCAACATTCAACCCCTGCAGGACACCGCGGCGGTGGTTTTCTGGCGGTATGTGAAGAGTTACTTCGACGGCTCCCCGGCTCCCATGGCGAAAGTTGCCCACCCTCTTTTCATCCCCACGCTGGAAAGAAACCTTCGACAGACCGCGGACGGAGAATGGCGCCTGTACTTTCACGACGCCGCGGTGGGTTCCGTGGCAATCCTCGACATCGAACCTGGCAATGAGTTCGACCGGGCGCGGCTTCTGATAAAATGGTCGGCCTGGAACCGTTACCGAAACTCCGACGGACGGGTCCGGGGAGCCGGTGATCGAAGTATACGGCCCCAGGTTTTTACCCTTCTGCGTCGGTCCGACACGAAAACCCTGGTGGAGAAAGACTTCCACTCCGCCCACTGCCCGGGGTGCGCCGCCCCCTACACCGGCGGTCCATCGGGACAATGCGATTATTGCGGGAAACCTCTGAACGACGGCTCTGGTGCCTGGGTGCTGGATTCCATAACCGCCTTCTCGGCGGACATGCTCCGGGCGTCCTCCGCGGGCGCGGGTACAGTCAATCCTGAAATGGTTCTCTGGGCCATGGCTGCCACCATGTTCGCCGACGGCAAAGCCGACGCGGCGCAGAAGGGGCTTCTTGAGAGCTTCTCCGCCGCCAGAGGGGTTTCAGCGGGAAAAGTGGCGCAGATGGTGGCCGCCGCCGAGAGCGGCGAACCCCTTCCAAAGCCGGAAAACCCTGTTCAGGCCAGGGCGGTGCTTGAGGAAATGGTTGGAATGGCCCTGAGCGATGGAACCATCTGTGCCTCTGAAATGAAGTTTCTCGAGAGCTTCGCCGTCAGCGCCGGACTATCCGGGGCGGACCTGAGAACGGTAATCGCCGGAAAACGAAAAACCCTGTACAGGGAGGCCAAAAGGGAAATCAGCGGATAATCACGAAATCCGCCGATTCCTCGATGAATGGCTCTGCCTCGGAAAGCACCTTCACGGTCAGGAACGATGTTCCCGGAACAAGTTGGTCGGGAATACCGGAACGGAAGTCGCTGTGGAAGCTTCCGCATATGAATACACACCTGCGACCGGCGATGGACGCCGCCATCACCGCGTCTTTTAGAAGCTGGGCCCGGTAAAGATTCAGTGGCGAAAGGAGCATGCCGTGCATCCTGTCTCCCAGGGCGTCCATGGTTGCCAGAAATCTCTCCCTGTAACCCGAGTTTGATGAATCCACGGAAACCGTACCGGGGAAAGACTCCCTGTCCAGGGCTGCCCAGCCTCCCCGCGCAACCGCGGCGGCATAATGCCTGGGCACATTGGCGGCGATCACCGAAAAACCATGCTCCGCAGCGTAATCAACCATGGGAGCATAGGCTTCTTCATAGTTTCCCCAGGGGCGGCTGCCCTCCAGGAAATCCTCCCTGGATACCGCTCCGGAAAGATAGGCGTTTAGCAGTTCCTGCACATCGGTTTCGAACATCTCCAGTGCCAGCGCCCGCTCCGGAGCCGCCAGGGAACGCCAGATGAAAAACTCCCAGCGGTGAGCCAGCGAGTCTTCATGGTTCTCTCCCACGAAAACCACATCCGCCAGAGACAGCGAGTCGATCATCTCAGCCGGGTCTACCTCCGCTCCCCGGAAGAGAACGGTACCCGGAGGATGAGGCGCAGCAAGAACAGCAACACATGCCAGCAGAATCATCGTTCCCTCCAACCTCTGTCATTCCGGCCCCAGGGCCCGCTGATTGTCCGGTGGAAGGCTGTCCACCGCCATGAACCCCTGTGGAACCGTTCCGGTGAACCGGTAGATGATGGTGTTTCCCGTAGAACTCCTCCAGACTTCTTCAAGGAAGTCAGGAGGGTCCGCCACATCCCAGGATGTTCCGTCCGGTGAGCGGCGCCAGCGCCGGGAAAGCCAGGGACGAAGCACCGGAAGGTCGGGGTCGACCACAAGGTACTCCGCCCCGTGTTCAGCGAGAAAGGGCCAGAGAAGCATTTCATAGTCGTTCGGCCAGGTCAGGGTGGGTCTGCGGTAAACCCAGTGGTAAAGCTCCACATTGGGATATGTGACTACCCAGGCGGAATCCGATGTGTTGTCACGGATCCATCGGGCGCCCTCCATGGATTCCGAGGCCCTTGCCCCGTTATCGTGAGAAATCACCACAAGCAGCGGACGCAGCAGAACAAGGCCAACCACCAGTATCGATACCGGAGTGATACCTGGAAACTTCCGGTTGACCCGAAGAATTCCCGCAACACCGAAAGCGGCCACCACCGCGTAAGCCGGAGCCATGTACCTTCCACTGTGCTGGTGTACGGTCAGGGCCGCCAGAAGGGGAAGAACAACCAGGGCCGGAAAAAGCGCCTTTTTTCGATCCCCGGGATGCCTCAGACAAACAAGAGCGAACAGAAGGAACACCGCGAGGGTGGGCTGTCCGAAGGGCTCGCCCCGGTGGGTGGAACCCAGTGTGAAAGGTTCCAGAACCCGAAGCGCACCTCTCATCACGAACGCCGCGCACGCTCCTGGACCCTGGTTTCTCAGCATGTCCCCAGGCCCCGGAGGAGCGCTTCGCACACTCCAGGCGGACCAGTGGTTCTCATTCATGACGAACTGGCTGTTCTGGCTGTGGGTCGGGCTACCAAACACCCTGGTGTTTCGTGCGAACCATGGCAGAGCCACAACCAGGAAAACCCCGGAGAAAAGCAGGGCCTTTCCGACCCGGCCATGCCCGCCGTGGATGAGAATCCAGATTCCAGCGGAAAACCCAAGTACCATTCCCTGGGTTCTAGCAAGGTAGGCCAATCCTGAAAGAAGGCCCAGAAGAACGGCCCTTCTCCAGGAAACACCACCCTGCCCGGCCACGGTCATTGTAACGAAAACCAGCCCGGTGTACAATAAAAGGCTGTCGGGCTGTATGCTGAACCAGATGAAGGGAGGGTTCAGGGCAAGAAAGGCCAGGGCTCCGAGGGCAGCGGTATTCCCGAACGCTTCCCTGGCCCAGCCGTAAAAGGCCAGCAGGCACAGCATGCCCACCAGGACAGACAGTGCCTGGGCCGGTCTCATTCCCGGGCCGGTCACCCGAAAAACACCGGACAGAAGGAGAGGAAACAGGGGCTGCCGGTTCGCTTCCGGGCGAAGGTGTTCCCTGGAGTCGTCGTAAAGGGTCCATTTCAGATAGGTGGAAAAACCCTGCCCCCTGTTGATGTTGTCCGCGATGAGAATGTAGGCCGCTATTCCATCGCCCTCCGGCGCCGGTTGGCGAACAGCGGTGAAAACCCGTAGAAGAAGGGCGGTCAGTAGAATCGCACAGAGCGTCAGGTAATGCTTCCGTTCGCCCATGCTCCCCTTTCCCTGATTGCACTCCGCACCTGCGTCGTCGGGTTGTATCTTACTTCATGACCAACCCGGGAACCACTGAAGGAAGGAGTGGCGATGATTCTCACCGCAGCCACATGGAATGTCAACTCCGTCAGGGCCCGGCTCTCCCATGTTACCCGCTGGCTTTCGGAGAACCCGGTGGATGTTCTGTGCCTTCAGGAAACCAAGGTCACCGACGATCTCTTCCCGGGAGATGAACTCGCCGGTTTGGGCTATTCCGCAACGGTTCACGGCCAGAAAAGCTACAACGGTGTCGCGGTTCTCAGCCGGGTGACCCTGGAGGACGTTTTCACAGGGCTCCCCTCGGGTTTTCTCGGTGACCAGGCCAGACTGCTGTCTTTTCGCTGCAGGGGGATCAGGTTCCTTAACGCCTATGTGCCCAACGGAGGCGATGTGGCCCTGCCGGCGTTCGAACTCAAGTTGCGATGGCTGACCGAATTGCTTGCAGCGGCAGATTCTACTGCGGAACCGGTGATCGTTATGGGTGATTTCAATGTGGCACCGGGACCCGACGACACCCACTCACCGGAGGAGCAGGAGGGATCGGTCTGCTACCATCCCCATGAGAGGGAAAGGATCCAGGCCTTTCTGCACACCGGCTTTGTGGACATGTTCAGGGTGTTCCATCCGGAAGGAAAAGCATACACCTGGTGGGACTACAGGGCAGGCGCGTTCCGGAGAAACATGGGAATGCGGCTGGATCTTGTTCTGGCTTCTCAGACAGCGGCCCCACTTTTCCGCGGGGTAAAAATCGATCCGGAACCTCGGGGATGGGACAAGCCGTCTGATCATGTACCGGTGCTCTGTGATGTCGAGGTTCCGGAATAGATCCCGCGAATTGGGGGTATACCTGGCAGTGAACAGGAGGTGTCGCGTGAAAAGGCTTCCAATGGCTCTGTTACTGGTGATCGTTTTCGGCCCGGCCCAGGCGGACCAGAGGCGTCTTCCGGAAATCCATATCCACGAGTGGGGTGTTCTTTCATCCTGCGGCCCGGATATGGTGTTTTCCGGCATTCCCGCAACTCCCGAAGCCATTCCCGACCTCCCACCGGGCAACTTCGTGCTCAGAGCGCCGGTGCTTTACTTCCACGGCCCCGAGTTTTCCGGAACCGTTACCGTGAGCACGGGGAACGGTGTTATCTCGGAGGTGTACCCCGAACCTTCATCGGGAGGGGTCGGGCTCACCAGTTGTTCCTGGACCGGTGATTTCAATTACAATCCCGCGAATATCCATGAGAGGGATGCCCTTTCCACCGGCACCCCCTGGCCTTACCACCTGTGGCGTACCGGACAGAGCATGACGGTGCATTCCGCCGGGTGGACAGAAAGCTTTCTTTACTACGAGACGGCACCGAACCGGGTGGACTACCTCCCCTATCCCGCCGAATCAGCTGCAATGGCTGACGAATGGGCGGACCTGCAGGCTCTGGTCTTCCGGGAGTTCGAGGACGGCGTGCGCTTCTCCATCAGCAGCCTCGGCGCCTTAGCCGAAGGGGGCGACCTCATCTACCGGGAAATGGACCCCAACGAGGTGCACAACACCCTGCGGAAGTGGTCACGGGATATCATTGACATCTACGAGGTAGACGCACTCTGGAACACCTGGAGCCAGTGGATATGCGGAGAACACCCTTCAGGCTCCGACTACCACCGGGGGCTTGTTCTCTATCTGGTGCCGGATGAACTGCTTCACAATCTCAGTACCATCGTGCTGGAGCCCCACGGCCCGGCGGGATACCCATCAAGGCTGCGCAGGTACATACTGGCAGCTGTTCCACTGTAAGGGAGGGATATGCTGCCACTGCTGTTTCCCCTTCTGGCTGATACGGTGATCGCCCCGTACCCCCACGACTACGGCCAGGTTCGAGTGCATGAATGGGGAGTTGTCACCTTCACCTCGGCGGGCACCGAAATTACCGGCGCCCCGGGGGGGCTCTACGGTCACGATCCCTTCGGCCTTTTGCTGGTCGACGCCCCGGTGGTGTGGTTTCATGGAGAGCCCTTCGGGGGAACCTTCACCGTCAGGGCGGAGATGGGTTTCATCACAACCGCGTACCCCAAACCTTCAGAAGGCTTTTCCGGCCCGACTCCCGTTACGGCCTCATGGAGAATCGTTGGAAGAATGCCCCAACCCTTCACCGAGGTCCCCCGGCCTTCAGTACCGGAAAACACTCCCTTTCGCTGGGCCATGGATTTCTGGAGGGATGTGCCCTGTCTCGACCTCTACACCCAGGAAGAGGTCTACCTCGACAGGTTCCTGTACTACGAAACAGCAATTCCAGACGGCCTGCACGCCAGAATGAACACTGTTGTGGAAAACGGCAGACAACTGGCGGGATTCTTCTCCCCTGATGGAATCAGGATAGTCACCGGTCCCGAGCCTCTGATCAGACCTGACCGGATAGTCCCCCTTCCTCTGGTGGGCAGCAGGAGTACGGCGATCCGCACCACCATGCATCGACAGGAAATACTGGACCGGTTGTGTGACTGGGCCGGGGGAAATCTGAAATCCCATGAGATTGCCGCTCTCTGGAACACCTGGGAACCCTTCTTCACCGAACGGCCCCCCGGAGAGATCTGGCTGCTTTTCCCACTTCCTCCGGAAACAGTTGAAGGAATCAGCTCCATCCATCTCCAGCCTGATGATCCACATCTTTCCGTGGAGTATCACAGGCTCTTCCTGGGTCTCGTGCGTCTGGAATGACATACCCCTGCCTCCTGCTTCTTCTGGGGCTTGTGGTTCTCGAGGGCGGGTTGCTCGTTCCCTCTTCCCCCGAAAACTCCGGGGGCCAGTCCGCGGGATACAGCGCCGGAGTCCTTGGGCTGCTGCCCTATGTAATCCAGGGTGGAAACCCGTCACTGAGGTTGGAGCACGGCAGCATCCCCTGCGTTCTTCTGAGGCTCAGAAACGGTGTTCCCGAGTTCGCGGAAACAACCCTTCTGGCTCTTGCCAGGCGTGAATCCCATGAATGGCGAAGGCTTCAGGGGGAACTCCGGCTTCGGGAAGCCGTTGCCCCGCTGGTCGGGGGTGTTCCAGGGGATGACGGTTTGAACTCCATCTGGCCTTTCTGGCAGGAAGTTCTCCTTGAAGCGGCGGCTGGGGAAACCATTGTCATCTACCCGGTGCCCCGGGAGATATCGGAAGAGATGACTCGGCTTCAGAATGAAACGGAAGATGGAACCGGCTCGACTCCGGGGTTTATTCTGGCATGTGTTCCCGCGAGGGTGAACTAGTGGAGGCCTGCATGCCCGGGGCGGTTCTGCTCTGCGCGGCGTTTCTCCAGGGTTTCTGCGGATTCGGTTACTCACTTCTGGCGATGCCGCTGCTTCTTTTCATGATGCCGGCTCAAGCAGCGGTGCCCCTGCTGTCCGTGACGGGTATTGCCCTGAATGCAATTCTTCTGGTTTCCACAAGAAAAAGCCTTGACCTGCGGGGGATTCTGCCCCTGGCCGCAGCCGGGGTCGCCTTCACGCCCCTGGGCGCGTGGCTTGTTAGGGAGGTTCGGCCGGATACGGCGAAAACGGTGATAGGCGCCGGCGTGGCGCTGATCTCCCTGGCGCTTCTGTTAAATGCCCGGGCGGGTATTCGAAAAACCCCGGCGGGGCTCATCACCGCCGGAGCAGCCAGCGGTCTTCTCAACGGCTTCTCCACCTTCAGCGGACCTCCGGTGGTTCTTCTTCTGGCAGCAAGTGGCGACGAGAGGGACCGAATCAGGTCCACCCTGGCGGCTTACTTCCTTCTCCTGGGGGGAATCGGCCTGGCATCCTACGCAGCCATGGGAATCGTTGCCGTAAAAGACCTTCCAGGCATGGCGGCTCTGTTGCCATTCGCGGTTCTGGGGGGACTTGCCGGAGCGTTTCTTGCGGTCAGAATCCGCTCCTCCGGCTTCAGAAGGTTATCCCTGGTCATAATGATGTTTCTCGGTGCAGTGAGCGCGGTGTCGTAGTCTATAGAAAGGGTTGGCCGATTCTCCATTCACCCTGCTGCTGGACCAGGGCAAACCGGGCCTCCGCCGTTCCTCCGCAGATCAGGTCCACCTCGCACACAACGATGGTGGTGTCACCCCGCATTTCCTGGCCGGTGCATTGCACCATGCTTCTCTCCGGCAACTGGGAAATCAGTACGGGAGCATCCAGAACCACTCTGACAAAATCCGTTTCATTCCACCGGGAAAGCTCCTGGCCTGATACCTGCCTTCCCGTCTGAAAACTGAAACGTTCAGCGGCCGCAACCGGCTGAAGCCTGGCCAGTGCCAGCATCATGGTGAGAGCCGCCTGGTTCTCAAGGCTGAGCATTCGATAAACGGTTTCCGCGTCATACCTGTAAACGGCGTCTATGAAGGTTTCCATAACCCGAAGGGGACTTGCGGAAACCACCGACACCAAAGCAACAGCAATCCAGCACAACCCTCGAATCACTTCCTCTGTTCCTTTCCATTCCCGGGAAACGCAGTGAACGGTCACGCCTGTTCTACGCCGTCAAGTTCACAAGTGTTCCACCAGGTATTGCCGCGCCTTTTCGGGCGTTCTTATATTGATGCTGCGTGCGGTCTTGGTGCTTACCGCAGCGCTCAGGCCCTGGTTCCCGTGTCATGGACCCGTGCTCTGATTTGTGTTTCACAGGCATGACACCCCATCGAAAGGATCCTTATCCAGTGAATCTTTACATCGGAAATCTGTCCTACACGGCTACGGAAGACGAGCTCAAAGCCCATTTCGAGCGCTTCGGCGAAGTGACCGCCGCCCGGATAATCACCGACAGGGAAACCGGCCGTTCCCGGGGCTTCGGATTCGTGGAAATGCCGGATTCAACCGAGGCAGAGGCGGCGATTCTGGGCACCGAGGGCAAGGACTTTCTTGGCCGGGAACTCAGGGTCAACGAAGCGAGACCAAGGGAAAGGGAGTAATCCCCCCAACGCAAGAAGGGCGGAGGCTTTCGCCTCCGCCCTCCGCTTGTATCACCGGTTTTAGAAGGAAGACTTGATTTCACCCCAGGTGCTGCGGGTGAGAGAGGTTCCCCCCCACATGAACTCAAGGATGTTTTCCCAGATGGCAACGCCCTGGCTGGCATAGGCGGGTGTGAAGCCGCTTATGACGCTGCTGCCGTCGTTGGCTACGCAGATGCCGGCCTGACCCGACTGGGGAGAAGCGGTCCAGCCAGTGACGGGAGTGGCGTTGGATACCGTGAACCTGGCGTTCAGGATGCCAAGACCGGGGTCAACCCAGTTCCAGTCCGAAACGCCGTCGACAATGGGATGGCCGGCTTCCCAGACGTAATGAGGAATCACCGGGCTGCTGATGTTGGAAACGCCGGAGACGCCCATGTTGTTCGCCAGAGTCATCTGACCGGCGCTTCCGCTTGTCCATTGCCAGGTGGAGGCGAAAATCTTGGCTGCGCCGGTGTCGTACAGGTCGTTCACGCCCATCCAGTAGATGTCGTTGGTGTTGTTGTACCAGCACTCGAGGATGACGATGTCCCAGTTGGGGCCCAGGCTGTTCAGAGCCGCGTTGAAGGAGGCTGCGTTGCCGTTGTGGGCGCTGACCGTTGCCGAGGGCCAGAGGTTGGATATGGCAGTGGTGACGGCGGTGCCGTATCCAAGCTGAACATCATGGTAAACCAGAATGTTCTGGGGGGCCTGGGCGAAGGCAAGTACGGAGAAAGCAAGCAAAATGCCAATAAAAAACTTCATTTCTCACACCTTTCTTGGTTGAGTTGAGGGTTTACAGCGTGGCAAACCAGCCACGACGCCATTGTTATATGGCGCCTCCCGCGTTTTGTCAACATCTTCCATCCGCTCCCGGCCGGTTTTACACACGACACCTGGATATCCTGCATACCCGGCCGGACAGTCCATTGGAGCCATCCTCCCCGGTAACAAGGGTTCCCCTGTTTTCCGCGGCCATGACCCTGGCCGCCATGGGAGTGAACTCCAGCTCCAGCCATCTTCGGCCCGCGGGGGTTAACACTATCACATCCGCTTCCTCGGGGCTGCCTTCCATCTTGATGTCCGGGCCGCCCCGACGCTGAAACCTTCCCCGGGGGCAAAGGTAGCCTTCCCGGCCGACGGCAAGGGTTCCCGCCGGATATCGCCGAAAGGTTGCCGGGCATTCGAGTGAACATATGTCACAAACGCCTTCTTCATCCTGATGGGGCAGGCATGCCCTTCCAGGCCAGGGCGTTTTCACGCTGACCGCGGCGGTTGGGCAGACATCGGCGCAGTTGCCACAGCCGGTGCAGTCGGTCTCGACAAGGGGAAGGTCCATTGCCGGCCTGACCCGGGTGCCGAAACCCCTGCCCACGAAACCCAGGGCGGGCTTCTGAAGAAGGAGGGCGCAGGTTCTGACGCACTTCCCGCATAGAATGCATTTGTTGGCGTCGTAAACCATCTCCGGATGGCTCTCGTCCACCTTTTCCCGGGCGGTCTTTCCCCGAAACCGATCCATGTCCATGCCGTACTCCTGGCACAACAGCCTCAGGTCACAGTCGTCGTACCGGACGCACCCGCAGGAGAGGCAGCGTTCCGCCTCATCAGAGCACTGCTCCGCATTGATCGGAAGGGCAACCTCCACATCCATGTCGCGCCGCTTTTCCGGAGGCACAGCTCCCTGTTGGTTCGCGGGCTTCTCCTCCCGGCTGGGAAGCAGTTCCCTCCCCGGCTTTTCCCAGAAGCCTTTGCTTACCGTGAAGGGTACGGCCTTTTCAACTCCGGTGAGGTGGCCGTGAATGGCTTCCGCGGCGTTCCTGCCGTCACGGATCGCGTCGATGACCACCGTGGGTCCGTGGTAGGCCGCGTCGCCGGCGGCGAACACACCGGGCAGGCCGGTGGACACTCCGGTGTCGCTTCCGGTATCGATGGTTTTCCAGCGGGTGAGGCCAATCCGGTCCTTCAGACCGTCGAGAATTGGTTCCTGGCCTATGGCGCTCACGGCCAGGTCGCATTCCAGTGTGAACTCACTTCCTTCGAGGGGAACAGGGCTTCTCCTGCCGGAGGCATCCGGCTCGCCAAGGGTCATGCGTATGCATCGAAATCCGCGAAGCTCAAGGTTCTCGGTGCGCTCGATGCCCACCGGGGCCGCAAGCTCCATCAGTTCGATTCCCTCTTCCAGGGCCTCTTCTATCTCGAGGTCGTCGCAGGGCATTTCCAGCCGGGTGCGGCGATAGAGGATGATAACCCGGTTCGCCCCAAGCCTCCAGGCGGTTCTTGCGGCGTCCATGGCGGTATTGCCGCCGCCGACAACAACCACTGTCCCGGAAACCGGTGCTCTTTCCCGGGCGCTGGACACCAGAAAGTCCGCGCCGGTTACCACTCCGATGGTATCGAACTCCCCATCCACCCTCATTGCCTTGCCTGCCCAGGCACCGGGAGACAGAAGCACTGCGTCGTGGGATTGCCGGACATCCTCAAGGCCGATGTCCCGGCCTATCCGGGTATTCAGGCGGATTTCGCAACCGGAGACCCTTTGGATGTAGTCGATCTCCCTATCCAGTACCTCTTCCGGAAGCCTGTATTCCGGAATGCCGTAACGAAGCATGCCGCCAGGCTTTTCCATGGCTTCATACAGAACCGGGAAATGCCCCCGCAAACCCAGGAAGTATGCCGCGGTGAGCCCGGCGGGACCGGAACCGACAATGGCAACCCTTTTGCCCGTGGGCTTCTCCCTCTCAGGCAGCCCGTCGTAAACTCCGTCCTGGTCCATCAGGAATCGCTTCACCCAGTTGATGGATACGCACTGGTCAAGCTCGGTTCTGTAACACTGGTCTTCGCAGGCCCGGACGCACACTCTGCCGCATACCGCCGGAAGAGGGTTGCGAAGCCTGATGAGTTCCACCGCTTCGATGTACTTTCCCTGGGCGGCCAGGGCCAGGTAGCCTTGAATGTCCACATTCCCCGGGCAACCGGTAAGGCACGGAGAAACACAGTCCGCCCAATGGTTGGACAGCAGAAGCTCGAGAGCGGTTCTACGGGCGGCGTTCACCCGGGATGAGCGGGTATGCACAACCATGCCGTCGGTTACGGGTGTTGAACAGGCGGGAGCCATGTTCTTTCTGCCGTCCACTTCAACAACGCAAACGTAGCAGGAAGTGAAGGGCTCGGTGTTCTTCATGTGGCACAGCGTTGGAATCAGATCCAGACCGTTTTCATGCACCGCGTCGAGAATGGTGCTGTCCGGCCTGACTTCCACGGTGACGCCGTTGATGGTAACCTTCAACGCAGCCCTCCTATTCCCTTATTATGGCATCGAAGGGGCAGGCCTCGAAACACGCGCCGCACCTCGTGCAGAGTTCACTGTCGATGGAGTGAAGCTTTCCCCTTTCTCCGCTGACGGCGTTCACCGGGCACGCCTTCGCGCACAGCGTGCAGCCCCGGCATGTTTCGGGGTTCACGCTGAAGGTCAGAAGAGCCCTGCAGTAAAAGGAGGGGCACTTCCTGCGGAGAATGTGGGCTTCATATTCATCCCGGTAGTAGCGCAGCGTGGTCAGGATCGGATTAGGGGCGGTCTGGCCCAGACCGCACAGGCTTCCGTCAATGATCTGCCGGCTCAGGGTTTCAAGGAAGGAGATGTCCTCCTCCCTGCCATCTCCGGCGGTGATTCTCTCCAGGGTTTCCAGCAGCCTCTGGTTTCCCACCCTGCAGAAAGTGCATTTACCGCAGGATTCGTCGCAGGTGAAGCTGAGGAAGAATCGGGCGATGTCCACCATGCAGCTGGTGTCGTCCATGACCACCATGCCTCCGGAACCCATGATGGCTCCCGTTGCGGGAATGGACTCGAAATCCACCGGTGTGTCCGCCAGATGTTCAGGAATGCAGCCGCCGGATGGGCCTCCCATCTGCACCGCCTTGAAGGCCCTGTCACCCTGGATGCCGCCGCCGATTCCGAAAACAAGATGGCGGATCGGAGTTCCCATCGCCACTTCCGCCAGGCCTCCACGCTTCACCTTGCCCGCCAGGGCGAACACCTTGGTTCCCGGGCTTTTCTCCGTGCCCCTGGCCCGGAATGCGTCTGCGCCGTTCCTTACGATCCAGGGAACGCAGGCGTAGGTTTCGACATTGTTGTTGTTGGTGGGTTTTCCGAACAACCCCTTCTCCGCCGGGTAGGGGGGACGAAAAGTCGGCATGCCCCTCTTTCCCTCGATGCTCCGGAACAAGGCCGTTTCCTCGCCGCAGACGAAGGCTCCGGCACCCATTTTCACTTTCAACTCGACTCCCGCGGAGTAACCCTTTTCCGCCGCCTGAGAAATGGCGTTTTCAAGCCTTTTCACAGCAAGGGGGTACTCGGCGCGGCAGTAGATGTATCCCTTCCGGGCACCGATGGCCCGGGCGGCTATCAGCATTCCCTCTATCACCGCGTGGGGGTCACCCTCTATGATGGACCGGTCCATGAAAGCGCCGGGGTCACCCTCGTCGGCGTTGCAGACTATGTACTTCACGTCTCCCGGCGCTGAGGCGGCGAAGGACCACTTGAGTCCCGTGGGAAAGCCGGCTCCCCCCCTGCCCCGAAGCCCCGAGTCCTTGATGATTCGAACTATCTCTTCCGGAGCGATGGACATGGCCCGCTTCAGGGCTTCGTAACCACCGGTCGCCGTGTAATCATCCATGCTGTCCGGGTTGATGAGGCCGCAGTTCCGAAGCACCAGCCTGTCCTGCTTTGCCAGAAAGTCAGCGTGGCTTCCCCGACCGGAGCTGCTCCATACAAGGTTTTGATCGGGTTTGGCGCCTTCCGCTATCTCAAGGGCCATTTCCGGGCTAACCTCGCCGTAGAGCATCCGGCTTTCCCCGTCCCTGACTTCCACCAGGGGCTCCATGAAGCACATGCCTATGCAGCCCGTACCCGACAAAAGGAAATCGCCCTGAGTCCTCCTGAGGGCTTCCATCACCTTTCCCGCGCCGGCGGACAACCCACAGGTTCCGGTTCCGACAAGCATTCTTTTCATGGCGCATCCCCCCCACCTGCGAACTCGTGAAGAACCTTTACGGCCCCGGCGGGAGTCAGTTTCCCGAAAGTCTCCCCGTCGATCATCATCACCGGAGACAGCGAGCAGCAGCCCAGGCAGGCCACGGTGTGGAGGGTGAAGCGCATGTCCGGGGTTGTCCCCCCCGGGGCCACCCCCAACTCGCCGGAAAGGGCCTCGACAATTCGCCCCGCGCCAGCCACATGGCAGGCTGTTCCGGTGCAGACCCGGATAATGTGTTTCCCCGAAGGGGTGAATGAGAACTGGCTGTAAAACGAGGCCACTCCGTAGATTTGAGCTTCGGGTTCCCCGGTGGTTTCCGAGATAATGGAAATTGTCTCCCGGGAGACAAAACCGAACTCAGTCTGGGCTGCCTGAAGAAGGGGAATCACAGCCTCCGCGCTTCCCCGGGATTCTTCCGCCAGTTCGGCGAAGGATCGCTTCATGCACTGTCCTTTCCGTTGGCTCCAATGGCTGCGTATTCAAAAACGCCGAGGGGGTACCCCGATACAGGAGTACCCCCAAACACCTGCAAAAGCAGCCCTATCTTTCCGGCCCGTACCCTACACCACGCCCTGGGCTATCATGGCGTTCGCCACCTTCATGAAGCCCGCGGCGTTGGCGCCCAGAACGTAATTGCCGGGCTGCCCGTACTTCTCCGCGGCCTGGAAAGCCTGGCGGTGAATGTTGATCATTATCTGATGAAGCCTGCTGTCCACCTCTTCGCGGGTCCAGCTGCTGAAAGCTGAATTCTGCGCCATCTCAAGACAGCTGGTGGCCACTCCGCCGGCATTGGCGGCTTTCCCGGGACCGTAGAGAACCCGGTGCTCGAGGAACACCTCAACGCCATCGGGGGTGGTGGGCATGTTGGCACCTTCGGAAACCAGGAAAACGCCGTTGTTCACCATGTTCCGGGCGTCTTTCCCGTTGATTTCGTTCTGGGTGGCGCTGGGGAAAGCGCAGTCCGCCTTGTGGTCCCACAATGGGTTGTGGTCGAGGTCCGGATCCACCGGACAGTACACGGCCCCGGGGTACTTGTCGGTGTACTCGCTTATCCTGCCCCGCCGCACATTCTTCAGGTTCATAACGAAATCCAGCTTCTCGGAGGTGATGCCTTCCTCGTCGTAGATATGGCCGGAGCTGTCGCTGAGAGTAACCACTTTCCCGCCGAGCTGGTTGATCTTCTGGGTGGTAAACTGAGCCACATTCCCGCTTCCCGAGACCAGGCAGGTCAGTCCCTCATAGCTTTTGCTCCTGGTTTTCAGCATCTCCTCGCCGAAGTACACAGCGCCGTATCCGGTGGCTTCAGGGCGTATAAGGCTTCCGCCGTACTCGAGGGCTTTCCCTGTAAGAACGCCGCTCCACTCATTGCGAAGCTTCTTGTACTGGCCGAACAGGTAGCCGATTTCCCGGCCTCCCACACCGATGTCGCCGGCGGGAATGTCGGTGCTGGGGCCGATGTGCCGGAACAGCTCGCTCATGAAACTCTGGCAGAACCGCATTACTTCAAGATCGCTCTTGCCCTTTGGATCGAAATCGCTGCCGCCCTTGCCGCCCCCCATGGGAAGGCCTGTCAGGGCGTTCTTGAACACCTGCTCGAATCCAAGGAACTTCAGTATGCCAAGGTTGACCGAGGGGTGGAAGCGAAGGCCGCCCTTGTAAGGTCCGATGGCGCTGTTGAACTCGACCCTGAATCCCCTGTTGACCATAATCTCACCATCGTCGGAGGTCCATGGGACCCTGAAAACGATCACCCTTTCAGGTTCGACGATGCGCTCCACCACTTTCATGCGGCGAAGTTCGGGATGCCTGTCAAGAACAATTTCGAGGCTTTCCAGAACTTCCTGCACAGCCTGGTGAAACTCGGGCTGGTCAGGGTCTTTCTGGATGATACTTCGGTAGGTCTCGTCCAACATTGCATGAACCTCCAACAGTTTCGGGTTCCGTCATCGACTCCGGACCACTGGTTGGAGGGGTATTCCTTACCGGTCTGCCCGGAGAAAGTGCAAATATATCCGGAGGTCGGAACAGGTCAATATTTTTCGTGTTCCCGGGTGATCCTTCTGATGTCTTCCAGCCTGTCCCCATCCTCTCCCGGAGTTTCGAGTATACCCGGAACCCGGGAGAACCCTTGGTGGAAGGCGACAGCCGCCAGGGAAGAAAGCCCGATAAAGCCCATCCCCGCATTGGCGTGCCTGTCTTTCCTGCTGCCTCTTTCCACCTTGGAATCATTGATATGAAAGGCCCTCAGGCTCTCACCGAAAACTCCTTCCGCTTCGTTGCAGAATTCCAGGGCGCTTTCCCGGGAGTCCAGCCGGTAACCGAATCCATGGGCGTGGGCAGTGTCGAGGCATACTCCGGTTCTGCCGGGAAGGTCAATCAGGTTCAGAATCCCCCGCAGCTCGAGAAAATCCCCTCCCAGGGAATCACCGGCCCCGGAGGTGTTCTCAAGAAGAAGGGTGACTCCGGGAGGAGCTTCTTCGAGGACACTCCGGATCGATGAAGCAGCCCGGGCCAACGCCTGGTTTCTCTCGCCGCCAACGGCGGAGCCCGGATGAAGAACGCAAAAAGGAACACCCAGTCTGGCACAGCGCTCCAGTTCCGCCTTCAACGCGTTCATGGATCGGGTCAGCACATCCTCCCGGGGAGAGCCGGGGTTGATGAGGTAGGATCCGTGGGACATGAAGGTGATACCCCCGGAGTAACTCCTGAACTCCAGGGCCTCGAGGGAAGAAATCTTCGCCTCGCTGTACTGCCTGGGGTTCGATGTGAAAATCTGAGCAGCTGGAATACCCATTGCGACCACCCTCCTGCCGCAGGCGGAAAGACCCCCCGCGGCGGAGGCATGGATTCCTGTCAGCACTCTGTGATCATTCTGGTGAAGTGGTCCGAAGTGGACCCGGCGGCGGAGATCAGCTCCTGCCGGGTTTCGGCCAGGCTTTCCCATATCGGGCCGCATCTGTCCCAGGCGTGTTGAACGACCTCAACCGCTTCCGGCCCGGGAACGCCGGGAGCGCCGGGAATCACAAGATCTCCAAGACCAGCCATCTCCATGAAGCGATCGCATTTGCTGGAGTACGACACCGCCACCGGCAGCGCGCCGGCAACCACGGAAAGAATCGCCCCGTGAAGTGGCGTTGTAATCATCACCCTGCACCGGGCCATCAGGGCCAGGGCATCCGGCACGGTATCAAAGGTGGCGATGGAGGCCATGTGCGAAAGCTTCATGGCGTCGAGAATCCTTTTACAGAACTCACCGTCATCGTTTGAGAGGGTGCCGGTGTGAAAGGGAAAGAAAAGCACGGAACCCCCGTTGGCCCCGAGGTGCCTATCCAGAACCTTTGCCCATTCGAAAACCGCGGAAGAAGGGTCTTCAGGTCTGAAACCGGGGAGCTTCCTTCGCATCTCGAGAGGCAGAAGCCTCCCCTGCCTGTTCAGCACATTTCTGGGCGCGACCCCCAGTACATCGGAACCAACAGGCCCGGGTGAATAGCCGCTTCCCAGTGTGAGGGCGGAATCGGCGGCGATCTTCAGAACCGGCGAGCTGAAGCCCCACTTGATCAGAGTGTCATGGGATGACCGGTCTCGGACTGTGATGCCGGAGCAGACCCGCAGGGCGAACTTTGCCAGGGCCGGCGTGGTCCTTGCCAGTTCCTCGCTTCTGCCGATGCCCACCGCCCAGCAAAAAGCCCTGCGACGGAAGATTCTGGCCAGTAACAGAGGCGTCAGGTTGAACGGTGAGTAGAGCAGGCTGGATCTGTCCTGCAGCAGTTCTCCGCCTCCGACTACCACCACATCGCTCCATCTTACGCCGGACAGAATGGCGGCGAGCCTTCCTTTTTTCGTGCTAAAACACTTCACTTTCGGATAAATGGCCAGGGTGCGGCTCAGGTCTGCGGAAAGAACCCCGGTCTCCGCTCCGATATCGGCGAAACAACGCACCTGGGAGAACAGGATTGCGCCGTCTCCAAGATTGGAGCCCTCGGCTTCCAGCTCCCCCCAGCCGGCGGTAAAAACCTTCAGCCGCTGCAGCTGAACTCCCGAAGCGTCTCCGCCATCAGGCGAAGCCGGCGGTCAGCGATGCCCAGAACCGTCTCAGGGGGATAGGCTCCGGATTCGTCGGCTTCCCCTGCTTTTCTGCCGGTAAGGAGCTCAATCCCGCTGCTGATGGTATCCACGGGATAAATGTGGAACTGCTTCCGTCGCACGGCGTCCACCACTTCCATGTCCAACTGAAGATGAACCCGGTTGGCGCTGGGAATCAGAACACCCTGTTTCCCCGTTAGCCCTCTCTCCCTGCAGACCCGGAAGAATCCCTCGATTTTTTCGTTAACGCCTCCGATGGCCTGGACTTCACCGAACTGGTTCACCGAGCCGGTCACCGCAAGATCCTGTCGAACCGGAAGCCCCGAAAGGGCGCTGAGAAGCGCGTAAAGCTCGGTGGAACTGGCGCTGTCTCCGTCCACGCCGCCATAGCTCTGCTCGAACACGATACCCGCGGAGAGGCTGAGCGGGTAATCCCTGGCGAAGTGGTTCCTGAGAAAGCCTGAAATCACCTGGACCCCCTTGGTATGCGTGGGACCAGACATCTCCGACTCGCGCTCCACATTCACCAGCCCCTCCCGGCCCGGGCTCACGCTGACGGTGATACGGGCGGGCAGGCCGAAGGCGTAGTCCACACCCTGGTAGACCGCCAAACCGTTCACCATCCCAATCCGCCCGCCTTCGGTATCCACAAGAATCTGGCCGTCGAGTATTCTCTTGACAGCGTAGTCCGCCCCCAGGCTCAGACGGCGTTTCTTTTCCTGGATTGCCCTCTGCATATCAGCGGCGGTTATGATCTTCCGGCCGCTCTGGGATGCCCAGTAGGAAGCCTGCCGCACGTAGTCCGATATCAGGTTGAACTCCAGGCTGAGCCTGTCGCGCCTTCCGGTGAGCCTGGCCGCCTGTTCGCACACCTGGGCCATTCCCGAAGGGTCAAGGGGACACAGGTTTTCCTGGCTGGTGATGTAGGCGATGACCCTGGAAAAATCCATCAGGTTTTCGTCGGTCAGTTCCATGCTGTTGTCGAAATCGGCCCGAATTCGGAAAAGAAGGCCGAACTCGGGGTCACTGCCCGCAAGAAGCATGTACAGCCATGCCGGGCCGATAAGTATAACCTTGACATTGACCTTGACCGGCTCCGGTTGAATCTCGACGGCACCAAAGAGCCTCATCATGTCCGTGGCGCGGATCATGACCGTCTGGTTTCTGAGGGTTTGGGAGAGGGTCTGCCACAGCCCCGGCTGGCGGGCCACATCCATGGCGTCCAGCAGCAGGAATCCGCCGTTGGCTTTCAGGTAAGCTCCCGCGCTGATCATTGTGTGGTCGCTGTAGGGCTTGTTCTCCACCATGATCCGATCAATGGTGCCGAAAAGGCTGGAAGGGTCGGGAAAGTTCTCCACCACCACCGGACGGGTTTTCTTCTCGGAGTTGTCCACAAGCAGGTTTACCCTGAAGATGTAGAAGGGGTCGGAATCCGGGTTCGCTCCGGAAAAGGCTTCCAGATTCTCCAGAATTGTATTTGCAACGCCATCCGCGAAATCGTTGAGAGCCTGGCCACCGTCAATCTGCTTAAGCGATTCGGTGATTCCAAGCACGGTGGGTTTAACCAGATCCACCATCAGCTCTGCCACGGCTGCCTTTGCCTTCATCTCCACATCGTGGCTTCGACGAAGGGCCTCGCTGAGCTTTCCAAACAGCTTCTCGTGGTTTTCCCTGATCTCTGCCATCTTCTCTTCAGAGATGGCTCCTTCCGAGGCCATCTGCCGAAGCTGATCGTGGGTAACGGGCTTCTCGTCAATCACCGGAAGCACATCGGGCCTCACCTGGCCGGGTCCCACAGTGATGCTGACCAGGGCAAATCCGGTTTCCCTGGCTTCCTGGGTTACGGTGTTCATAAGCTCTTCCTTCTTCTCGGAGAAGGATCTTAGCAGGCGACTCCGTTCCCCGGCGGTTCGCTCGCTTTGCAGAACAGAAGGAATGTTTCTTCTAAGGAGTTCCACGCAGTTTTCAATGGTTTCCCTGAGCCTCTTTCCGCATCCCGCAGGCAGCAGAAGCACCCGGGGTTTGGTCGAGTCTTCGAAGTTGTACACGTAGCAGATGTCCTGCAGGTCATCCGTGGTGATGTCTATCCTGTCCAGTATCCGCTTAACCGTGGTTTCCCTGCCACTGCCGGGCACCCCGGTGACAAACATGTTGTAACCCGAACTTGGAATCTCGAGGCCCAGCCGTACTGCCCCAACCGCCCGTTCCTGACCGACGATTCGTTCAGTGGGTTTCAGTTCGTCGCTGGTTTTGAAGCTGAAGCGAGAAGGTCTGCACCTCCAGCGAAGATCCGCGGTTTTAACGGATTTGATCGGCATGGAAACCTCCCGGTTTTGATTGAAAGCCTGCGGGAAGAATACGAAAACCTGCGGCTTCAGCCCAGTACCGGCCCTGAGGTCACCAGTACGGCGGCAGTCCTTCCCCGGGGTTCTCCCCGACAGCGGATCACCAGGGTTGCCCCTTCCCTTCGAAGAATACCGTCCGCAACACCGTAAAGGGGCGATGGAAGAAAAACATCCGCCACCCCGGAAGGGTCCTCCAGCATTATGAAACCCGCTCCACCGCCAAGGGAACGGGAGGAGGCGACCCTTCCCCATAGGCTGAACCCGCCTTTCCGGGGAAGGTCCACGATGGCAATGGTATCAGACGGCCGCGGCAGAATGGAGAGGGGGTGGAGTTCAGTGGTGACACCCATCACATCCATCTCCGCCCTGACCCTGTACTCCTGGGTGTAGTCCGGGAGCCGGGGCGCGGGCACACCGTCCGGAAACAGGCCGCAACCCCGGCTCTTCACCGTCCAAACCGCTTCGGAACGGGAAACACCCAACTCGTCGAAACAGCCGGCCATGGCCATCGCAGTTGCCAGAACAGGCCCGATGCCCGAATCCCTGACTCCTTCGGGTGAGTGGTAGGGACGCCCCGATTCCAGCCTGGCAAACTCACCTTCACCCATGCCCCGCACGAGGCTGAACCCAAGCATCAGCGAGCCGTTCGGTGTCTCCGAGCACAGCCACTTTCCTGTGTTGACTCCGGGGGAGACGATGGGAACACCCATCCTTCGGGCCTCCTCCACATACACCGGGGGAGAATAGAAACCCCCGCCTGCGGCTATAAAAGCGGCCATTGCTCCTGCGGGTCGAAAAGCCTTCAGCCAGGCGAAGGCGCAAGCCTCCACTGCGTAGGTTACCGCGTGCGCCTTGCAGAAGCCGTAACCGGCGTAACCCGACAGAAGCACCCAGCCCTTTTCCGCAACATCCCGTGAATGGCCGGCGGACATGCAGAGTTCGATTATCTCGTCCCGTTTTACCTGACCCGCCTTCAGCCTTCGTCGCATCAGATCCCCCCTGGCCGGAGAAAGCCCAAGCAGCACGCATGCCGCCTCGGAGACATCCTCCTGGTACAGCATCACTCCCCGGTTCTCCCTGAGAATGTTGTGAAGGCAGCGGGGTGCCCGGAGATCTCCTCCCCGAATGTACAATGCCCTTCCACCGCCGGCGGACGCTCCGGGACGCACCAGCGCCAGGGCACGGGCGGTGTCTTCGACGGTTTCAATGCTCATCTCCCGGAGAAGCCCCCTCATGGCAGGGCTTTCCACATGGGGCACTCCTATCGTATCGCCCCGGTTGAGAAGCAGTTTTACCGGCTCATCAAGTTCATCCTGCCGTGCCAGCAGGGCCAGGGGGTCTCCTTCAGAAGCGGAGGAGATTGCGGACAGCCCCCTCTGGCCCAGAAGGTCCATTTTCAAGAGACCGATGAACTCCACGCCATCCTTGTCGAACTGGGTCACCGAAAGCCCTCCCGCACAGCCCTGAAGAGGAACCCGGGAAGCTGCGGAGCCGTTGCAGACCACCAGCCCGCAGGGGTGGGGTCCGATTCCGGACGGCAAACCCTTAAGCAGTTCCGCCTTTTCAAGAATCATCCGGTTCTCTCCCGATGTCCAGACATTGTCGCAAGGATATCCCGATGCTCTGGCCAGCACTTCCGCCTCGTCGGGGCCCATGCCCGACGCTGCGGCGCAGAACCTGACAGCAGAACGGGTCCGGTAGGTCCCGAAAACTGAAACAGCGGCGGTTCTTTGCCCCCAGCGCCCCATGAACCATTCGAACACCTGGTCCCGACGGGCGCTGTCTATGTCCAGGTCGATGTCCGGTGGACGGCTGCGGAGAGGGTTGAAAAACCGGGGAAAGGACAGGCCGTACCGGATCGGACACACAACGGTTAGCCCGAGCAATCTGGCTACCAGGCTTCCTCCCGCCGAGCCTCTGGCCACAGCGAGTATGCCCCTTTCCCGGCAATGGGAAAGGATTTCATGAAAAACAAGAAAGTATCCGCAGAGGTTCGCTCCGGCCAGAGCGCTGAACTCTTCCTCAAGCCTCAGGGAAGCAGCTCTGCCGTTTCCGTAGAGTTCCCGCAGCCTTCCCAGCAGAATCTCCCGAAGCCTGTTCGGATCATCGGTGCCCATGACCGGAGGGTCGTAACACTTCTCCACGGGCTCCCGCGAGGCGGAGTCCAGAAGGTCGAGATCAGCCGCCATGGCTTCCGCGGGCCAGGGTTTGCCCCGGGCAACCGCAAACCGGGGATCGGGATTCACGGGAAGAGTTACCCAGGGTTCCTCCAGAAGGCCGTCCACCTTTCTCAGGATGTGATGGACCTCGGGAGAACCAGGCCTGGCGTACATGCACGGAGAAACCGCCAGCGGTCGAACCCCGGCGGGCAGTGCGGGAACAGCGCCGCCGGGGGAAACCGGCACATACACCCGACCCTTCCAGCCGGACATCCGGATCGCTTTCGCTTCCCTGCCACTGGTAACAATGGCGAAGAGACTGCCTGAATCCTCCAACGCCTCTTCCGGAGATACCGCTTCAGGCAAATGGGTGGATGTTACGAGACGGCACAACTGCCCCCACCCGCCCTCCAGGGCTCCCACCGCCACAATGTGACCGCCCGTCTGAATCTGGGCGCCGGGAATGGCTCTGATACCGAGCCTTCCGCATGCAAGCGATAGCCTGTGAAGCCCGTAGACGCCATGAATGTCCGCCGCCATCACTCCTCTGAAACCGGCGCGCACCGCAGCCTCCGCCAGAACCTCAGGCGAATCTGTGCCGTACCGGAAACTGAATGCGCTCTTCACCAAAGCAATCATAATTTGGGGACACCATACTAAATTATTGTTAATTGCGGCGGGAAATTTCTTAATTTTTCTAAAGTCAGACTTTCACTATTGTGCTACTTGTATACAAGTTGTACAATTTATAGATGCTATACAATACTCAACTGCTACGATGTATCCGAAGCGCCAGTCACGCTTCATGAATCAGTCAGCGCAGACGAAATGTCAAGTTCATTTCGGAAACGAGGGAGTTTGGCTTGAGCTTCATTGCGGTGTCCACAATGCTATATGTTGTATACTTTCTATTATAAATACATGTATTCGTAGTTCAGCCTTGAAGATATCTAAAACAACACTTTGAGTTATCTCATGTTTCAGAACCTGAGAATGAGAATAATTTAGTATGGTGTCCCCCAATTGACGGGCATGGTAGATTCGTGGGGGAGGTTGTATTGGAGGAAGCATCAGGAAAAGGTTACTGGGACCGTTTCTGGAGCAGGCCCAGAAATCTGAATGAGATCTACGACAATGACGACCGGATTCGTCAGGAGGTGGTGCGCCGATTCTCCCCTTCCGGGTTTCTGACACTGGAAGTCGGGGCCGCCACCGCCAGGGACAGTGTATCCCTGGCCAGCGAAGGCGCCCTTCCCGTGGCCCTGGATTACTCCCACAAAGCCCTTGCCCGGGCGGCAGAGGCGGGGGGAGGGGTTTTGCTGGTTTGCGGAGATGCCGAAGCACTTCCTTTCAGGGATGGGGCATTCGACCTGGTCTTTCACCAGGGGGTAATGGAGCACTTCCGAAACCCCGACCCCATGACCGCCGAGTGCGTACGGGTGCTTGCTCCAGGCGGGAAGCTGCTGGTAGACGTTCCGCAGGCACTTCACCCATACACCATGCTGAAGAAAGTGCTGATAGCGTGTGGCGCCTGGTTCGCCGGCTGGGAGACCCAGTACACACTTCGGGGGCTGCGGCGGTTTTTAGTGCGGAACGGCATGCTGCCGGAGAGCTGGTATGCCCGGTACTTCTCGCCGTCACTGGCCTACAGAATTCTTCGGGAAATCCTTTTTCGGGCGGGGATGAAACTTCCACTCCATCCGGTTCTGGCACCCCCTGCTCACCGGTTCAGAAAGAGGGTAAGGACCTCCGTGGAGAGAAGCTTCATGGGCGCCATTACCGGAGCGGTTATCGGCGTGATGGCCAGTAAGCCACGGCCATGAAGATACTGGCCCTGAACTGGAGAGATCCCAGAAACCCCGAGGCGGGCGGGGCGGAGGTACACCTTCATCACATCCTGAAAAGAGCTGTGACCGCCGGGCACCGTGTGGTTCAGGTATCGCACCGGGTCAAGGGCCTTCCGGACCGGGAAACCATTGACGGTGTGGAAATCCACAGAGACGGCAGTTGGTACTCCTACAACCTGTCGGCCAGGAAATTCTGTGAAGCCCTCGGGCTTTCCTCCTTCGACCTGATCCTGGAAGACATCTGCAAAGTTCCGTTGTTCTCTCCCGGATGGTCGGATACGCCGGTTCTCGCTGTAGTCCCGCACCTTTTTGGCACAACAGCCTACCGGGAGGTGGGCTGCCTGAAGGCTCTGTATGTAAATGCCCTGGAATCAATGATCCCCCGGGTCTACCAAAACTGCACGTTCGTGGCAATCAGCGACAGCACAAAGCATGACCTTGTCCGAAGGGGTATCCCCGGTGAATCGATTCAGGTTGTACCCTGCGGGATGGACACCGGAATCTACAATCCTGACCCCCGGGTACCGGTGGAGCATGGCATGTTCCTTTACGTGGGCCGTCTCCGGAAGTACAAGGGGGTTCAGTTCGCCCTCAGGGCAGTGTCAATGCTTCGGAATCGTGGAATCAGCGCATCCCTGACCGTACTTGGGGAAGGCGATTACGCCCGGAAGCTGCACCGTTTGGCCAATCGTCTTGATCTCGTTGATCATGTGTGCTTTGAGGGTTTTGTTCCTCTGGAGAGGAAGCTTGACAGGCTAAGAACTTGCTATGCCGCGGTCTTTCCCTCGGAAAAGGAGGGATGGGGTCTCACCGTGATCGAGGCAAACTGCTGCGGGGCTCCGGTAATCGCCAGCCGGTCCGACGGCCTGACGGATTCGGTGCGAGATGGAGAAACCGGTATCCTGACCCCCCACGGAGATGTGTCCGCCCTGGCGGACGCCATGCAGAAACTGATGGAAAACCCTGGAGAGCGGGAAAGACTGTCAGCCCTGGGTGTAAAATGGGGTGGGAGTTTCGACTGGGACCAAACGGGAGCCCGAATGCTTTCCATCATGGAAAAAGCAGTCAATGGCCGGTCAAAAGCCTCTCCGCAAGAAATGCAGGCAACCCGGCCCTTCTGATCTCCATCACTGTAACTTCCACCGGATAGTCCACTCTGATGGTTTCTGCGGTGTTCTCTACGGTGTCCACCATGGTGAATGCCGCACGGGGGTTACCGTCCCGGGGCTGCCCAACACTGCCGCAGTTTACCAGTGGATGGGTGTTCAAATCGGTAACTCGTTCCAGCGCTCTAACGCCCGTGGTACTCCATGCGCATGGGCTGTGTGTATGCCCGAAGAACCATGTCTGCCCGGGAAGCTCTTTAAAAACCGCCAATGCGCTGGTGCCGTCGAGAATGTACTCCCAGGAATCCGGTGCCGGCGGATAAGCGTGACAACCATGGATTCCATGCGTCTCTACTGCAAGGGGAAGCTCCTTCAACCAGGATTTTTCAGCATCACCAAGTTTGTCCTTGCTCCATCGAATCGCCAGTTCACCCCAGATGTTGAACCGCTTCAGGGGAAGCAACCCGACGCAACCCATGTCATGGTTGCCGGCAACGGAAGCATCGCACACGTTTTGCACAAGTTGGATGCACTCCGAAGGCCAGGGCCCGTACCCCGTGATGTCTCCGAGACAGACAGTCAGGTCGTTTGCCAGCCCCGCGGGATGGTTCAGAACTTTTTCAAGGGCGGGAAGATTCCCGTGTATGTCACTTATCAGCCGAATTCTCAGGGCTTTGCCCTCCGTTCCCAATCAGAATCCTGTGCAAAACACCGTTCACAAAGGCCCCTGCGCCGGGCTGATCGAACTCCTCGGCTATCCTCACCGATTCCCTGATGACCACCGGAGCCGGAGTACCCACATGAAAGGCTTCCGCAACCGCCTGCTCCAACAGCAGACGGGTGACTATGGAAAGCCTGTCAATGGACCAGTTGGAAAGCGCGGTTTCTATTTTGAGAGAAATGTCTTCGCTGTTTCTGACCGCGGCTTCGGAGATGCCTCTTATCCATTCCCGGGTTTCGGGATCGAACAAACCGCTGAATCCCAGGGCGTCCAGGTTGCTGACTACCGTCCCCCCGTTCAACAGGGCTGCATACCGGGATTGAAGCAGAAAAATCCGGGCTTTTGATCGCATTCCCACGGTTACTGGTTCACCGGTTCCTTCTCCGGGTCTTCTCCTTCGGAAAAGCCATACACCTGCCTGTACAGGTTCACCATTTCCAGTGCGGTCAGGGCCGCGTCGAAACCCCTGTTGCCGGATTTCGCTCCGGCCCGGTCTACCGCCTGTTCCACGGTGTCCGCGGTGACTATGCCATATGCAACCGGAATCTCCGCATCCATGCCCGCCTTCGCCACGCCCTTGGCGCTTTCCGCGGCCACATACTCGAAATGCGGTGTTTCCCCCCGGATAACGGCGCCAAGGCAGATAACCATGTCAAAGCCTCGGGAGCAGACCAGCTTCGCCGCCATTGCAGGTATCTCCCAACAGCCGGGAACCATGAAGACATCCATGTCCTCATCCTGCACTCCGTGACGAAGAAGGCAGTCCGTGGCGCCTTCAAGAAGCTTCGAGGTGATGAAACCGTTGAACCTGGATACCACCAAAGCCGCCTTCAGACCCTCGCCATCCAGTTGTCCCTCATGAATCCATGCCATCTTCGCAGACCCCTTTCAGAATGTGGCCCATCTTGCTCTTCTTCGTGGCCAGATAAAACCTGTTCTCATCTGTGGGACATATCTCCAGCCCCACCCGTTCAGTGACTGTAAGACCGTATCCGGAAATCCCCACGATCTTTTTCGGATTATTCGTAAGAAGCCTTATGCTGGTGAGACCCAGGCGGGTGAGAATCTGGGCTCCGGTTCCGTAGTCTCTCAAATCAGGGGCAAAGCCAAGTTTCTCGTTGGCCTCAACGGTGTCAAGGCCGTGATCCTGAAGGTGGTAGGCCTTTATCTTGTTCGCCAGGCCGATGCCCCTGCCCTCCTGTGCCATGTAAAGAACCACTCCGAGCCCCTCTTCAGCAATCCTGGCCATGGCGCCGTGAAGCTGGGATCCGCAGTCGCAACGGCGGCTCTGGAACACGTCACCTGTGATGCACTGGGAATGGACTCTTACCAGAACATTCTTCCGGCCTCGGACATCCCCCTTTACAAGTGCTACATGAGTCGCATCGTCCACCAGGCTCCGGAAAACCATCATTCTGAAAACACCGCTTTCCGTGGGCAGATCCGCTTCGGCCTGCAACTCCACCAGGATTTCGGTTCTTCTAATGTGGTTGACCAGTTCAGCCACGGAGGTGATGAGAAGGCCGTGCTTCTCACCGAACTCCCTCAGCTCCGGAAGTCGTGCCATGGTGCCGTCGTCATTCATGATCTCACAGATCACTCCCGCAGGAAACAGCCCCGCAAGTCTTGTGAAGTCCACCGCGGCTTCGGTATGACCCACACGGGTCAGTACGCCGCCATCTCTGGCGGCCAGTGGAAAGATATGCCCTGGCCTGGCAAGATCTTCAGGCCTGGACTCGGGATCAATGGCCACGGAAATCGTTCTCGCCCGGTCTCCCGCGCTGATACCCGTGGAAACGCCTGACGCGGCATCAATACTGACTGTGAACGCGGTTTCGTGCAGGGACGTGTTTCTGGGGCACATCTCCCTGAGATCAAGCCTCTCCAGGGCCTCCCTTTTCATCGCAAGGCAGATGAGCCCCCGGGCATGTCGGGCCATGAAGTTCACAGCAGCCTTGTCGCAGAACTCTGCCGCCACAAGTAGATCGCCTTCGTTCTCGCGATTTTCGTCGTCGACGACAATGACCATTCCGCCACGCCTGAGGACTTCCAGTGTTTCGGGAACACTGGCGAATTCATCTTTGCTCAAGTTTTTCCCTCAATCCGGGCCGGTTCGCCAGCCCTATGCTTCTTTGTATGTACTTGCCAATGATGTCAAACTCCAAATTTACCGCTTCGCCCGGTTTCCACCGGCAGGCATGGGTTCTGGAAAGCGTTTCTGGAATCACAGCGACACTGAAGCCGACACCAGGCAACAGATCTGCCACAGTGAGGCTTATTCCGCTGACCGCCACAGACCCCTTCTCGACAAGAAGGCTATGCCAGCAGGCGGGGCAGGAAACTTGAACCGTGGAAAAGGCCCCCTGTTTTCTCACTGCTCTTACCACCCCGGTGCAATCCACATGACCGGTTACCAGATGACCATGAAGCCTTCCCTCCAACTTCATTGGCCTCTCCAGGTTGACATGAGCTCCCCTCAGAAAGGGGGCTGCCCTGTCAACTGATTCCGGACTCACCCTGAAAAATGCGTCGTTTCCCGAAGCCTTCTCCACGGAAAGGCACATGCCGTTCACCGCCAGGCTCTCTCCCGGGTGTACATCCCCCGCGAGCCGGGTTTCCACCACAAGAACGCTTCCGGTGGCCTTGACCCGCCCAACATCCTCAATAAGACCGGTAAACAAGTTTCCCCTCCACAAGGGTGTCTTCGCCCAGAACCTCCACCACAGTGTTTTCAAGGTTAACGGCACTGCCGATATCCGTTACCCAGAGATCTCGAAATACGGGAATGCCACCACCTCCGAGCAGCTTGGGCGCTGTGAACACGCTTATTCGGTCTACCAACCCCTCGTTCACCAGAGCGGTTGCGATACCGGGCCCCCCCTCGCACAGAACAAGCCCCAAATCAAGTGAAAGGGTCAGCTGGAGAAGGTGAGCCAGGTCGTTGAACACTATTGCTTCGCCAGGGGGAGCCCAGTCGCAACCCGCGGAAATCGCGGTGATGGTGCGATTGCCGTCTTTGTACACGGTAAGATCCTCAGGAAGAGCATGCTCGGTGACAATGACCCGTACTGGTCGGTGTCCGCTGTATTTTCCGGTGGAAAGTGTCGGGTTGTCACGAAGAGCGGTTCCCCCGCCCACCATGACGGCGTGAGCGCGGCTTCTCATCTCATGAACCCTTTCCCGGCTTGCGGCGCCGGTGATCCACCTGCTGCTCCCGTCCGAGGCGGCGGCCCTTCCGTCCAGGGATACGGCCATCTTCAGGTGAAGGAAACTCCTTCGGGTGCTCATGCAGTGAACCCACACCCGGTTAAGATCCCTGGCCTGCTCTTCGAAAAGCCCCACTTCCACATGAATTCCATGTTCTTTCAGGTATGTCACTCCCCGGCCGCTGACCCGGGGGTCGGGGTCAACCATGGCCGCAACCACCCGCTTCACTCCTGATGCGGCAACGGTTTCAACACATGGAGGTGTTTTACCCTGATGGGCGCAGGGTTCAAGGGTTACCACCAGAGTGGCGCCATCCAGCCTGCCTTCAGCCCGGTCGATGGCCATCACTTCCGCATGACGGCCCCCGCAACACTCATGATGGGCCTCACCAACGGGGTTTCCATCGCTGTCGAGAACAACGGCTCCCACCATCGGGTTGGGAAACACCGAGGGCCACCCTTCCCGGGCAAGCCGGAGAGCCCTCAACATGGCTTTGCGCTCGCCCGAGGTCACATTCACTCGGTTATCTCCCTGACACTGAGCCTTCCGATAACTGCGTTGATGGTGTACTGATCCTCGAGGCTGCCCATGGCAAGGATGATATGGGTGGCATCAGCCAGCAGCATGCCGAATGTGGGGTCCATGGCAACCCATTCGCCAACCCACACCGCCGGCCAGGCGTGGTAACCGAATCTGCCTTCGTCTATGTAAACGATACCGTTGCAAACCACGGCTGGAATTCCAGCGGCCCTGGCCAGGGCCACGAAAAGGGCGGTGTGCTCATTGCAGTCACCCCTCATGGTATCAAGAACCTCCACTGCAGAGGGAAGGCTGACAGTGGGAACATCCTCCACCGCCCTGTCGACATAACGGCAGATGGCGGCCGCGGCCTCCCAGGCGTCCCGGGAGTCGGCGGTGAGCTCATTCGCCAGAGCGACAATGGCAGGATCATCGGATTGAAGAAGAGGTTCCGGCTGAAGATGCGGGTGAAGGTCGGCGGGAACTTCGGATATCGAGATGGGGAAAGAGGGAACCTTGTCGGGTGACGGAAGAAACGCTGATACAGTTACCACCGGCCCAGGTTCCGAACTCTGAAGCCCGTCATAGTCCAGCGTGAATGTGTTCCAGTCTATGTCGCCCTCGAGCAGCCAGACCCTCTCGCCTCCGGCCCTGGGCTCGTTCACAACAGTGGAGGAAACCGAGTAGAGAAGGTAGAGGTCACTCTGGGGATCGATCCTTCCATCGGAACCCGGAGGAACGCGGGTAAGAACCATTCCGAGCCCGGGCTCCTCCTCCCTGACAATTTGGCCTTCATGTACCCAAACAAGGTTGTTCATGCCTGCCTGGCTTATAAGAAGCCGGTATGCCAGAACCTGATCGCCCAGGAGGTCTACCGTTTCCTCGGCCTGACAGACCACTCTGGCCTCGAGGATGGACCCGGTTGATGGATCGAAGGTATCGTAGACCCTCTCCTCACCAGGCACCCAGTCCAATGACGCCATGGCAAGGTCCATGAACGCAGGAAGGTAATCCCCCTGGAAGTCAACACTTCGGGAAATCTCCCGACCCGAGGTATTGATTGTGGTTTCCACCGAACTTTCCCGGCGGATTGTATGCACGCTTATATCGCTGGTTCCATCACTCATGGTCATAACCAGCGAGCCCAGATCGAAGTCAAGACCGGTCCGGGCAATTGTGTTCATTGACACATGTCTCTCCGTACCGAGCAGGACAATCACCCACTCCATGTCCTGATGGACAAGAAGCGAATCCTCCCCCAGCCTCTCGACGGCCATCGTCATGTAACCTACATTCTCCCCCATGAGGCTTACGACGAACCGCTGAACATCCTCTCCGGCGAAACTTGCTCTGGGTCTGGACGAGCCGCAGGCAGCAATCAACATTATTGGAATCAGAAGAGCGTTTCCCATTTTCATCGCATTACTCCTTCAAGGTAGCCCAAAACCGCGTCTGCTGCCCGTTGCCCGGCTTGACCGTCCCAGTATGGGATCTCTGGAAGAACGGCCTTTCTCGCCGACAGGCGTTCCTTGACGGCATCGGGGATGCCTTCTGGTTCAGGGCACAGAACATTGGTGCCCAGTTCACAGGTCACAGGCCTTTCCGTATTCGGCCTTACGGTAACACAGGGCACTCCCATGACACTGGTTTCCTCCTGGACTCCCCCGGAATCGGTAATCACCACCGCAGCTTTCTTCTGAAGGGCTATGAACGACAAGTAGTCCTGCGGAGGGAGAAGAGTGAGGTTGCGGGGCATTTTCCCGGAAAGCCCCCACTCGGCAAGGTTTCTCAGTGTTCTGGGGTGAGCGGGAAAAACCAGGGGCATCTCAACTCTTTCCAGCGCGGAAAGAATCCGTTCCAGCTTTGACGGTGTGTCCACATTTCCAGGTCGATGAAGTGTGACCAGCGCGAATTCGCCATGGGGAACTGGAATGTCATCGGTTTCTGGCAGCAGCCGCAGCAGCGTATCGATCATGGTGTTGCCCACCATTGAAATGGCATTCCGAGGCCTGCCCTCGGCCAACAGGTTGTCTTCGGCTTCAGCGCTGGTTATCAGGAGGAGTTCCGCGATCTGATCAGTCAGCAGACGGTTGATCTCCTCGGGCATGGTTCTGTCAAAGCTTCTGAGCCCCGCTTCAAGGTGTACGACGGGAATCCCGTGACGAACCGCAGTCAGGGCGCAAGCGAGAGTCGAGTTCACATCGCCGACAACCACCACAACGCTGGGGTTGCCCTTAAGCAGAACCGGCTCGTAGGCTTCCATGATACGGGCAGTCTGGCTGGTTATGGACCCACCCCCGCATCCAAGGGAGACATCCGGCCTGGGAAGCCCAAGCTGGTCAAAGAAGCTTCCAGACATCGCATAGTCGTAATGCTGCCCTGTATGAACGATTCGATATGGAAATCGGGCTGCTCTGACCAGCGGATCAATCTTCATGAAGTTCGGGCGAGCGCCGCAGATCAGATCAATCACCCATGGCCCCCGGATCCAACCCCGCAATCCTGCGGGTGTGTCGGCCGCCTTCAAACTCTCCGCACAGAAATGCGCCGACGATCTCCCAGGCATGAAAGAAGGCGGTGAACCCCCCGGCGAGAACCAGAACGTTCGCGTCGTTATGTCGCCGGGCAAACGCTGCCATTGTGGTGTTCAGGCATAGCGCCGCCCGAATACCCCTGTGTCTGTTGGCGGCGATGCTCATCCCGATTCCCGAATTACAGATCAGAAGGCCCTTGTCGCATCTGCCGGCCAAAACCTCCAGGCACAGGCGATGGGCGTAATCGGGGTAATCCACGGATAGCATGCCGTCTGTTCCCAGGTCAGTCACATCGTGCTTATGATCTGTCAGTTTCGCAACCAGCAGGCTCTTGAGAGGATACCCGGCATGGTCCGATGCTATGGCCAGATTCAAGATGAAAGCCCCTTAATGTATGATGCCACAACCCCGGACAGAACCAGGCTGCAGAGCTTGCTTTCTGCACTGTCCGCACGACTGGTGAGGACTACGGGGTTCTTCGCCCCCATGATCACCGCTCCCAGTTCTGCGCCGGAAAGAAAAATCAGCGTTTTGTAAAGCACATTGGCTGCTTCAATGTCTGGAAGAAGAAGAACATCCGCGTCCCCCGCCACCGGGCCGGTCACCTTCTTGATCTTCACCGCTTCCTGCGAGACAGCCAGGTCCATCGCCAGAGGAGCCTGGAAAAGAATGTCGCCGAAAACGCCCTGATCGGCCAGTTCCTGCATCCGGGCCGCCTCGATGGTGCAGGGCATCTTATCGTAGGGAACCTCTTTGGCGCAGACATAGGTGCATTTCGGGGGGTCGATACCCAGGGCTCTCGCGACGGTGACAGCATTGGAGAGCATTTCCCTTTTCTGGTCGAAGTCTGGCGCGATGTTCATGGCGGCGTCGGTTATCAGAAGCAGCTTGTGGTAACCCGGCACCTCAAATGCCGCCACATGGCTGAGAAGACCTTCTCCGCGAATGCCGCAATCCCGGTCAAGAATAGCCTTCAGAAAAGTACTGGTGGCCACGAGTCCCTTCATTAGAACTCCGGCGTCACCTTTCCTGACGAGCTCAACACCAATTGTAGCGCTTTGATTGTCATCTTCGGCGTTCACCAGCCTTACGCCGTTCAGGTCGAAGCCCGCCTCTTCGGCGGCACTGCGAACAGCGGCGTCGGGTCCGATGAGAATGCAATCGACCATGCCGCCGGTTACCGCTTCACGAACCGCCGCCAGTGTTTCCACCTCGTCTGCCCGAACAACGGAAACCGTCTGGGTTGGCAGATCCAGGGCGAGCTTCTTCAACTGCGAAAGGGTGTTGATGGGTTTCATTTTCTTCCTTCCCCGATGAGAAAGACGCTTGACGCTATTGCGTAACCACAAAACACAATATTGAATATACGCCCGGCGCAAGCCGGCACCAAAGGCGATGAGTTGACAAGAAGAGAACCGGCGGCAAGATTAGCCGGAGGCTACAGGCCCTGTATCGGCAAGACATAATCTCTCTTACATAAATAACCCGAATCAACCCGCAATGCCGGAAGGACGCAACCAATGACAAGGATACCCGCTGACAAGGTGAAGGAAACAATTTCCAGGTACATGCTTGCTGATGGTTACGACATGACACTTGATATCAGGAAAAGCCGGGGCGGATTCATCCATGATGCCATCTCCGGCAGGGATTATCTCGACCTTGCAAGCTTTTTCGCCAGCGCCCCCCTGGGGATGAACCACCCCGCGCTGACTTCCGAAGAATGGCTTAAGCATCTGGGTGAAACCGCGGTCAACAACCCCAGCAACAGCGATTTTTACACCGAGGAAATGGCGGTTTTTGTAAAAACGTTTGCGGAAAACCTTATACCGGAAAGCCATCCACACCTCTTCTTCATCTCCGGCGGTGCCCTTGCCGTTGAAAACGCTCTGAAAGCAGCCTTTGACTGGAAGGTCAGAAAAAACATCGCCGCTGGCCGAGGAGAAATCGGAACCACTGCAATCCATTTCAGAAGCGCATTTCACGGCCGGTCCGGTTACACTCTGAGCATCACCAACACCGCCGACCCAAGGAAGTACATGTACTTCCCGAAGTTCGACTGGCCCCGGATTGACCCGCCTTCCATAATCTTCCCGCTTGAAAAGAACCTGGAGCAGGTAAAGGCAGCCGAAGCCCATTCCCTGAAGCAGATTGACCAGGCTATTGAAGCCCATGGACACCATATCGCCTGTCTGATAGTGGAGCCTATTCAGGGTGAGGGCGGTGACAATCACTTCCGGCGGGAGTTCTTCCAGGCTCTGCGGGACAGGGCGGACAAGCACGATTTTCTGCTGATTTACGACGAAATTCAGACTGGAATGGGCATGACCGGCCACTGGTGGGCCTGGCAGGGAATCGGTGTTCCCCCGGATATCTTCTGCTTCGGCAAGAAGGCTCAAGTCTGCGGTATCGCTTGCACTGCCAGAGTTGACGAAGTCCCTGGCAATGTTTTCCGGGAATCAAGCCGCATCAACTCCACCTGGGGAGGCAACCTGGTGGACATGGTGCGCTGTACCGCTTACACGGAGATCATGGTCAGGGAGAACACCCTTCAGAATGTTCGGGACCGGGGCGAGCAGGTAATGGCGGGGCTTCACGGCCTTGCCGGAGAGTTCCCCGAATGGGTTTCCAATGTTCGGGGAATGGGTCTGATGTGCGCCTTTGATCTGAAGACAGCGAAGATGAGAGACGCACTCGTAACCCGGATTTTTGAAAACGGGGCTCTGATTCTGCCTTGCGGCGTGACTTCCGTCAGACTTCGCCCCCCCCTCAACATTTCTCCCGAAGAAGTGACCAGGGCTCTGCATATCATCAGGATTTCTCTTCAGGAACTTCTTTCCTGACGTTTTTTCCCCGGGGTTGTGCAGCAACCCCGGGTTTGTATATTGGTTGCATGTGTACGGAAGCACTCGACGGGCATAGACTGGAGATCGCCCTGGTTGCCGCTCACCTGGCATCCATGGGATGGTGCGAGGGAAACGCCGGTAACATCTCCCTTCTTCTGCCCCGGGGAGAACACCCCCATGACGATCGCATGATGGCCTCGATGCCCCTGCCGGAACCCATCCGTAATCTGGCTGGAAGAACCATGCTTATCACCACCAGCGGCAGCCGTTTCAGGAGAATGATGATGGACAGGGAAACCGCCATTGTTCCTGTCAGCATCTCCCGGTTCGGAAACTCGATTTTGTGGCCCGGCGAGTTCACAAGGCCCTCGAGCGAGATCTTCACCCATCTGCAGGTTCTGGCCCTGGCGGACTCCAGGGGATGGCCTTCGGCTTCCATCGTTCACACACACTCTACTTCAATGCTGGCTCTTTCGTCCAGCGATCTTCCGGGTGAAACCCTTGAAGACGCCATGTGGCGTGCTCATCCCGAGCTCTCACAGCTTCTTGAGAGGGGTCTCCACTTCCTGGATTTCCAAACCCCAGGCACATGGGAGCTTGGGAAAGGCACCGCTGAGCTTTTCGTTCAGTCCGATGTTGTGATCTGGCGAAAACACGGTATTCTGGCGTTCGGGCCCGATCCCGAATCTGCCTGCGACTATGTGGAACTCGCGGAGAAGGCGGCTGTTCTTCTTCTGCTTGAGATGAATGCCTTCGGTCGTTTTCAGGGGCTGAAGGATAGAGAGTTGAAGGTTCTGCGGGATGACCTGGCAAAGGAGTAGGCCTTCGAACCAACCTGATCGGATACCGTTTTGTCAGATCGCCGCGCCGATTCTGCCACTATCGCAATCAATAAATGAAAGGGATCATACCGGAATGAATAAGATTAATCTTCTCCTGGTTCTGCTTATGGTGATACTCGCGGGTTGCGACTCCCAGGGCCCCATAAGTGTAAACGGCACCCTTCCCATAGTCACCGGGCTCACTCTCAGGGAAGAAGCATGCAGGGGCGATACACTGGTTTTTACCTGGGATTCCGTCTCGGTAGAGGTTGATGGCTTCGGCCTGTGGTTCTCGGAAAGCCCTGATTTCATGTGGATCAAAGCCGGTGATTTCTCTGGAAGAACCGGGATGCATGTTGTCAACCGATGCTTCACTTACGGTGTATGGGCTCAGAGGGGAAACGAACACTCCGCGGCCCTTTCCAACCGGGTCACAGTCGGCACCCTCGCCCTGGGAACCGCTATTGAAGAGTCCGGCGACCGAATTGCCGGCTTCGCCATCACACCGGATACCATATTGGGCGGCAACGCTACAAACCCCGATTTCCGACAGGATTTCTTCATCCGCAGGCATCTTCAGGGCTACCTGCTGTATGCCGGTCATACCGACCCCAGAATGTGCCCCGGCGGTCGCTGGGCACAACTCGCCCCAGCCGGGGGCGATGGCTTCAGAGCACCACATCCCGACAGCGACCAGTGGTCCGACAGTCTGTACCTGTTCTCTTCCCCAAGGTTCTTCATTATGCTTGAGAACGGTCATTACGGCAGGTTCACCGCCATGGTTTACGAAAGCACTGTTCCCGACCCTGACCCTGACAACCGGGAAATGCTCGCGGAAGTGAGCTTCGTTCTTCAGCCGATACAGAGAGTGCGGCTGTTCGACTAGGTTCGAAGGGCAGAGTATCGGAGGTTCCCCGGGGTGTTTTCGGGAATCAGGGGGCAAGCCTTTTGATATCCCTGGGGAACATGGTGGTGTACCTGATGTTATCCACCCCCAGGAACCTCGCGGTGAGCCTCTCGAGCCCGATGGCCAAACCGCCGTGGGGAGGCAGACCGTACATGTGAGCCTGCAGGTAGTCTTTGAAATCATCAGGCTCCAAGCCGAATAGTTTCATCTTGTCCACCTGCATCCCGTAGTCATGAATCCTCTGCCCGCCCGTGGTGATTTCGAGCCCGCGGAACAGGAGGTCGAAGCTTCTGGTGGTTCCCGGGGCTTCGGGGTCGTCCATGGTGTAGAACGGCCGCTTCTCAGTGGGGAAATGGGTTACGAACACGAAATCACTCCCCCATTCCAGCGCTGAATGCCTGCACAGAAGCCTTTCTTCCTCCGGCTCCAGGTCGGGCTCTGCGGAGTAGTCCGTGTTTCCCATTGCACCGGTGATGGCATGGGCTTCCGCCAGGGTCACGCAGGGTACCCTGTCTGGAATCTCAGGCATTTCCACCGATAGAAGGCTCAGTTCAGGGGCATACTCCCTCTGAAGAAGCTCCAGGCAGTAGCGCAGCAGATCAACCTCAAGCTTCATCACATCCGTGTGATCCTCGATGAAACCCATCTCGAAATCAAGCGAAGTGTACTCGTTGACATGTCTGCTGGTCTGGTGAGGCTCGGCACGAAAAACAGGCCCGGTTTCAAAGACCCTCTCGTAAATCCCCACGCCGATCTGCTTGTAGAACTGCGGCGACTGGGCGAGGAAGGCTTCTCTTTCAAAGTACTTCACAGGAAAAATGTTTGCGCCACCCTCCGCCCCGGCGAGGCAAATCTTTGGTGTGTGAATCTCGGTGAATCCGCAGCCCTGAAGATACTGGCGGAAACCTCTGCAAAACCCCTCCGCCACCTTCAGCCTTGCTCTTTCCACGGGGTGGCGCAGGCTAAGTGGTCTCAGGTCGAGGTTGTTGTCGATATGCAGATCGAGAACCTTCTTGGAGAGGTCGACCGGGGACCTGCTGAAGGGGCTGGAGAGCAGCCTGAGGCTTTCCAGGTGAATCTCGACATTGTTTGGATGAATCGACGGATCCTTGATGACCGCTTCTTTCACCAGCCCGGTTATCTCTACGGACTGCTCTTCGGAAAGCCCCTCGAGCAGGCTGTCCATCCCATTTCCGGAAATGATGCACTGCACAAGCCCGTCGTGCCGTCGAAGAACCACAAAGGCCCCCCAGGAAAGCTTTCTGATTCGCATGACCATCCCATGGAGCGTTACGGCAGAACCAGCCATTCCCGCCAGTTCGCCTGATGCAAGGGGTATTCCGCACTCTCCGGCGGGTATTGTTGTCATTGTTTCTCCTCAAGGGTGCTCTTCATGGCGCGCACCAGCCTGTTGGGGGTTCCCGAATACCGGGCCAGAGCCTCCCTGCATCTTTCGCCCAGAATGCCGGCAAGGTCATTCAGTTCAGGTGTCAGCGCATCGGCTCTTCGGGCGGAATAGAGCAGCTGTTTCAAACGGGTCTGCACCTGACTCACCCTTAACTGGTAGTGATTCCTGCACCTTTCCCTGAACAGGATCATCTCATCAAGCCCGCCATGCAGGGCTTCCTCCTTCTCCAGTTGAAAACCCTCTTCCAGCCGGCTCAGTTGTCTGCCCAAAAAAAGCAGTTCAGCCTCGATGTTTCCAAAAACCACCTTTTTGCCCATCAATCCATGCTTTCCGGTGAGTGCCCGGGAGAAAGATACAAAAATCCGATTGTGATGGAAAACACCGGTTGCACAGCCTGTGACGGACGCATAGATTTCAAACAAGGATTCGAATCAGAGAAGTGCAACCAGACCAGGGGAGGAACGATGTCCACCGAGCCAAGAATACTGGCGGTCAACCCAGGCTCCACTTCCACGAAGATAGCTGTGTTTGAAGGAGACAAAGAGGTCTGGAAACTGAAACTGGACCATACAACGGAAGAACTGGCTCCATACCACCGGATCTTCGACCAGTACGATTTCAGGAAAACGGTTATCACCGAATCCCTGGAAAAGGCAGGCTATCCCATACGCAGCTTTCAGGCCATCGTTGGAAGGGGCGGCGTTTCAAAGCCAATTCCAGGAGGAACCTACAAGGTGAGTACCGCGCTTCTAAACGACTTGTCCTCAGGTATTTACGGTGAACACGCCTCGAATCTCGGTACCCCCATCGCAGCCAGGCTTGCGGAAAACGCCGGATGCGAAGCCTTCATGGTTGACCCTGTCGTAGTGGATGAACTTGAACCCCTTGCCCGCTACTCCGGCCATCCCGTTATGAAACGCCTGTCCATTCTCCATGCCCTGAACCAGCGGGCGGTGGCAAGAAAGGTGGCCTCGGAAATGGGACGGGCTTACGATGAGTGCAATTTCATTGTTGTCCATCTCGGAGGTGGAATCAGCGTCGGCGCCCATCGAAAGGGAAGGGTGATTGACGTGAACAATGCCCTGGACGGTGACGGGCCGTTTTCGCCGGAGCGTTCCGGCGGCCTGCCCTCCGGGCAGCTTGCGGCTCTGTGCTTCAGCGGGAAGTACACCCACGACGAAGTAAGGAAGATGATCAAGGGCCAGGGGGGCATTGTGGCCTATCTGAACACCAATGACATGCGGCTTGTAGAGGACAGAATACAACAGGGCGACAGTGAGTGGAGGGAAGTCTACCACGCCATGGCCTACCAGGTTTCCAAGGAAATCGGAGCCATGGCAACTGTACTCCAGGGAGACATCGACGCGGTGATAGTAACCGGCGGAATCGCCTACGACAAGCAGTTCACCATGTGGATCGAAGAGATGGCCGGCTTCCTGGCCCCGATGAGGGTTGTCCCCGGAGAGATGGAGATGGAAGCCCTGGCGCTGGGCGCCCTCCGGGTTATCACCGGCAGGGAAACCCCGAAAACATACGACCCGGACTGATCGAAGGAGATCACCCATGACCAGCGATTTCGAAAAGGCAAAGAAGAACTGGGAAGAGGGCACCCTGAAGAACACCCTGGATAGGTTCCCGGAGCGAAGGGCCGAGTTCAGAACACCGGGCGGAATACCAGTGGAACGGGTGTACAACCCGGAGTGCCCCTGCTCCGACCCTGTGGAAACTCACGGTTTTCCCGGCGAATACCCCTTCACCCGGGGTGTGCAGCCCACAATGTACCGGGGAAGGTTCTGGACCATGAGGCAGTACGCCGGCTTCGGCACAGCGGAGGAGTCCAACTGCAGATACCGCTACCTTCTCGATGCCGGGCAGACGGGTCTTTCGGTTGCCTTCGACCTTCCCACTCAGATAGGCTATGACTCCGACCACCCATTGTGCGCCGGGGAGGTTGGCAAAGTAGGGGTGGCCATCGACAGCCTGGCGGACATGGAGATTCTATTCGACGGCATTCCCATGGACACCGTCTCCACCAGCATGACCATCAACGCGCCAGCGGCTGTTCTGTTGGCGATGTACATCGCAGTTGCTGAAAAACAGGGGGTTTCCTGCGACAAACTCCGGGGAACAATACAGAACGACATCCTGAAGGAATACATGGCCAGGGGAACCTACATTTTCCCCCCGGCGCCCTCAATGAGGCTGATAACCGATATCTTCGCCTACTGCAGAAACGATGTTCCCCAGTGGAACACCATCTCCATCAGCGGTTATCACATCCGCGAGGCTGGAAGCACAGCCGCCCAGGAGGTCGGTTTCACCCTCGCCGACGGAATAGCCTATGTCGAAGCGGCTGTTCAGGCCGGCATGGATGTGGACAAGTTCGCGCCGAGGCTCAGCTTCTTCTTCAACGCCCACAACGATCTTTTCGAGGAAGTGGCAAAGTTCAGGGCGGCGCGAAGGCTATGGGCGCACATAATGAGAGACCGCTTTCAGGCCCGGGATCCCAGAAGCCAGATGCTCAGATTCCACACCCAGACCGGCGGCAGCACTCTCACCGCCCAACAGCCCGACAACAACATCGTCAGGGTCGCCGTTCAAACTCTGGCTGCTGTTCTGGGAGGCACCCAGAGCCTCCATACCAACAGCCGGGATGAAGCCCTGGCGCTTCCCACCGAACACGCGGTGACCATTGCCCTGAGAACCCAGCAGATCATCGCGCATGAAAGCGGCGTCACGGAAACCATCGACCCGTTGGGGGGCAGCTGGTACCTGGAAAGCCTGACCGACGCGGTGGAGAAGGAGGCCAGGGAACTCATCGCCGACATCGACACCATGGGCGGCATGGTGAAGGCCATTGAGGAGGGTTACCCTCAAAGAAGGATTCAGGAGGCGGCCTACACCTTCCAGAAGCAGGTGGAAACCGGCGACAGAGTGGTAGTCGGCGTAAACAAGTTTCAAAAGAAGGAAGCCGGCAGAACAGACCTCCTCAAGGTCAACCCGGAAGTTGAAAACTCACAGAAGGCAAAACTCGCGGATGTGCGCCGGAATCGCAGTGATGCCGATGTGACCGCGTCCCTTCAGACACTCCGGTCCGCGGCTGGAAACCCGGACAACCTTATGCCCCCCATTCTCGATTGTGTGAGGTGCTACGCAACCCTCGGCGAGATATGCGGTGTTCTCAGGGATGAGTTCGGAGAGTATCAGCCCGGAACCGTGGTGTAACAGTTGCCGGCTCCCCCCGTGGGGGGAGCCGGACTCATCATCGGAAAGTCGGCGTTAGAAGGAGTTCTTGATCGAACCCCAGGATGCCCTTTCCAAAGCGGTAGTGTTACCCTCGATAATGAACGGAAGGCCCTTGGGGGCACCGTTGCCCGAGTCGATAAGGTTTGCCCATCCGCTCGAGGTGTACTGCATGGCGTTGCCGGTAGCGGTTTCCCCAAGGATGGCCACCGGATTCCCCCAGGGGCCCGAGGAGGAAACACCGTCAAGCTGGAACACCAGCCAGTACTCACCGGCGGGAAGAGTGAGGTCGGTGAATTGGGCTTCAGCCGCCATGACAGGACGCGCGGAGTTGCTGGCATCGCCGTTCAGTACCCGGTAGCAGTTGGTGAAGGACGCGGTGGTGAACACATTGTTGTTCATGTCTCCGTAGACCATTGAGCCGGTGGTGGGAGGGTCGTCGTAGATGGCAATGTAAAGGCCGTTCAGAGTGGGTGAGGGGCCTGAGTTGGTCTGGTAGCCGAATACGGTGATTTTCGTGATGTTCCATGTTTCGCCGGCGGGAATCTCGAAGTCGTCGGCGCCCATGTTGCCAGCGCTGCGCTGGATACCGAAACCGTACACATTGTCAGTGGGTTCCATCATGGATACATCCGCACCGGCGTATCCGATTCCCTCATGGGTGACGAAGGGACCGTTGTCGAACAGAATCGCCAGTGACGGGCTCCAGATCGGGCCGCCCCCCGACGGGCCGCTCCAGAGATACGGGCCCTCGTTGCCGACCACATCCGCGACATTTGAAGCAAGGGCTGCGAATGCAATAACAAGAACACACATCAATATTTTCATGATTTACCCCTCTCATGCTGAAAAAAACCGAATAATTTCCGTGCTGACCTATCCGCCAGCATGGTAATCTTTACACAACAGCCCCAAAGATGTCAAGTGGGAAGAAGGAAGGCAGGAAATGCCTGCCGCGCAAATACGGATACCAATGTTTCAAGAAACATTGCGGACAACAATGCGCGTCTCGTTCAACACAGGCAACAGCACTACCCGTTTGCGACTTATAGCGCCAGGAATCAACGGCTTGGGGCTATCGTACCACCGTGAATCTTCCAGTCGAAGAAGCGCCGTTAAGATAAACCCGGACAAGGTATAAACCGGATTGAAGCCCGCTGACATTCAGGCTGTTTTCGCCATGGGCAACAAGCCTTCCCGTCAGGTCGTACACCGAGATAGCTCCGTTTCCGTTGATCGCAACATTCCCCGGGCTTGGATTGGGATGAACCGAGGGCGCCGGAATGGTCTGGGGCGGCCCGTCGACCCCGAGGGAATACGGTGCCGGAACGATGGTGGGATCTCCAAGGATGGTCATGCCCAGGTGCCAGTACATCTCGGAATGGGTGAACCCTCCGTGCTGGATGTACTCCCACCACTTGAACATGGCCTCCCCGAAGCTGTCGCCCTGACCCAGGGGGCCGTAGAACTGGCCGAACTGGAGCATTGCGCCGCTTTTGGTGCTTCCCACCGCCGCCAGCCCTGTCCCGGTGCCGAACACATACACACATCCCATGCACCAGTTACTGGTGAACCTGGCATTGGAACAGGCAAACAGGTTGTAGAACCTGCTGGGCGGCTGATCCAGCCAGATGTGCCCGCTGGTGGTGCTGGGGCCCGGGCTCCACTGGTGAATGGTGGGGCTCGAATGGACGAAGGGGCTGATCCATGTGTATCCGGCTGGAAGCCTGTTTTGACGGTAATCCGTACCATTGGTGGAATCTGGGTTGCTTACCAGCTCGACATTCGGATACAGCATCTGCATGTCGTTTCTCCAGGCCTGAGCCCACCACTCCCAGTCATCATCCACATAGCAAAGCGCGTGAGGGTCAGGATCGCCCTCCTGACGCCACAGATGAAGCCTTTCCAGATAGTCGTTGATGAGCTGATGCTGGTCGCCGTTGAGAATCACGCTGGTAAGTATCCGGCCCACATAGATCTCGGGGTACAGGTTGCCCTGCCACCCGTCGTAGATGCCGTCGGCTCCGGGAACCCCGCTTCCGGGGTACCCTGTCCATTCATCAAGCCATTCGCCGTCGAGGTCCCAGTAGAAGTAGTCGGTGGGGAAGGTTTCATTTGCCCGGTAATCCGTCAGATCCTCAAGGGCGGCCCAGGCAGTTGGAACATCGCCCACCAGCACCGCGCCCTGGAGTCCATCAAGATGCATTCCGTGAAGCCACTCCCTGATTTCTTCGGGTGCGCTCCAGGTTATGGCCACCGCCGACGGGGCAAGACCCTGCTCCTCAATATCCTCCAGCCACTGGTCGAGAAGGGCGGGATTGAGATTGTCCGCCACTTCCTGGGAAAGCACAACGACAAAGCTGCTTCCCCGGGCTTCCCCCCTCAAAGAAGTAACCTGAAGCGGTTGAAACGGAGGTCTCCCGGCGAGGTATTCCTCCCGGGTTCCCGGAATGTAATCAGGGTCGAGGTTCCGGGTTATGGGAATGTCGCCGTACAGCCCTGAGGCCAGAAGAATCAGTGCCGGTAGCAGAATCATATCAAGTCCTTTCGGAGCTAGAAGAAGTAAGGGTAAATCCCAAGAAGCCTGATTCCGATAATCATCACGGGATACAGAAGCCTGGAGATGACCCCAAGAAAAAGCAGGCCGAATATGATCATCATGCCGTAGCGCTCCAGGCGCATGTAGTTCCAGTAGAGCTTTCCATTGAGAAAGTTTGCGACTATCCGGCTGCCATCAAGGGGAGGAATGGGAATGAGGTTGAACGCCATCAGAATAACATTCATCAGTGCCGCGGTTGCAATCGCCTTGGCCAGAAACAGAGGCATCACTCCTCCCGCAAATCGAAGAAGAAGGCTCATGCCCAGAGCCAGAGCCAGATTGGTTGCCGGACCGGCCAGGGCCACCAGCATCATGCCCTGCTTTCTGTTCTTGAAATAGGCGGGATTCACCGGGACCGGCTTCGCCCACGCGAAAAGAAACCTGCTTCCTATGAGGAGCAGAAAGGTGGGCAGAAGAATTGTACCGAATAGGTCGATGTGAACCATGGGGTTGAACGAGAGGCGCCCCATGCGCCACGCGGTGGGGTCGCCGAGTTTCCAGGCGGTGAGGCCGTGGGCGATCTCGTGGCACACCACGCTGAAAAAAACCAGAACTATCACCAGGGGGGCTTCGAGAAGCACTATCGCCTCCTGCCTGCCATTAGGAGCCACACCATCTGACCCAGTGCTGCCAGCGCGCTGGCCACATAGGTCAGAGAGGCGGCTCGAAGAACACTTCGCACTCCCTGCACTTCCACTGGAGGGAAGCCATGGGCTTTCTCAAGCCAGGCTACCGCCCTGGCGCTGGCGTTGAACTCCACGGGAAGGGTGAACAGGTGAAACAGAAGGGCAACTCCGTACAGAGCGGCGCCTATGTAGATCAGGTTGGTCATCTGGAAGAAGAAGCCTCCTATGAGGAGAGGGAAAAGCATCCTGGAACCCAGGTTGGCTACTGGTACCAGAGCGTTCCGTATCTTCAGGGGGGAGTAGCCCATTGCGTGCTGAACCGCATGTCCCGCCTCGTGGGCGGCTATGCCAATGGCGGCAACGGAACTCCCGCCGAAAACCTCTCGGGAAAGCCGCAATGTGGAGGAGCGGGGATCGTAATGATCGCTCAGGGTGCCCGGAGTGACCTCGACACCCACATGGGCCAGACCGTATCCGTCAAGTATGGCTCTTGCCATCTGGGCTCCGGAAAGCCCCCTGCTGTTGGGAACCTGATTCCATCTGCGATAGGCGCTTCTCACGGCTCCGGAGGCGAACATGCCAAGAATCATTGCGGCAATAACAATCAGAAGCCCCTCGTTCATATTCATCAGATACAACATTTCTTCACCTCTCTTCAGAGCCTCATCTCAAACATATAAAGCAATTCGCTTTCCCGGGGCAAGCCATTGAATGAATTGGATTTATGTCGCAGCAACTATTCGGGTGGGCCGAAAGGGCACGATTCAGCCGGTCACCTCCCTGTAAACCGCGAAAATTCCCTCGAAACAGGCATCCCAAGTATACTTCTCAGCAAATCTTCTGAAACCCCTGCGTTTCTCCTCAGGTTCCGCCATGGCCGCCAGGGAAGACTCGAACAGGGCCCGGGGGCTGTTCCATGGACCGTAGGAAGAAGTTCCCCCCGCGCCCCGAACCAGCTCCGCCGCCGCCGCCTCGACACACGCCGCAACGGGGGTTTCGCAGCAGAGAGCCTCAAGGGTCACCAGGCTGAACGTATCGCATGGACCCATGGACAGAAAAGCATCTGCGCTGGCCATAATGGAAGCGCTCTCTCCGGCATGGGACGCATGGGGAAGCAGCTTCAACCGTCCCCCGAACCGGGATGCGGCCCTCGCCACCCTGTTTCTCCAGTGCCCCCGGCCTGCCACGGCAACCACTATGCCGGGGTCCTGAAAGAAAAGGGGGCAGGTTTTCAGAAGAACATGGATACCCTTCTCCGGGGCGAGCCTTCCCATGTAAAGAACAAGCCTGCCGCCCCGGGGAACTCCAAGCTTCTCCCGTAGTTCTTCCGACCTGGCTTCCGGGGAGAAAACGGATGGGTGAACACCCAGAGGTGTTTTCCTGACCCGTTCCACTCCCGCCCTGCGAAGCACGGAAAGGGATGTTTCGCTGGCGGCCATCACCCTGTCCAGATTCCGGTAGGCCTTTCCCATCCAGGGAACCGCGAAGCGTTGGAAAAGATTCGGAATCGGACCGCCGGTAATGTCAAAAACGCTGAGAGGAAGAGCAACCGGCCAGTTGGAGTGGTAGAAACCGAAGGATGGAATGCCTTTTATGCTTTTCTCCACCATGCGGGGAACCACGATGCCGCTGCCCAGCTCCACGACATCCGGTTTGAACGAGGCGATGATCTCCCTGATGGGGGCGCCCCTTGTAAAGAAATGGTATCCGGACTTCGCGAGGGGAGGTGACTTGACACCGTAAAGGGTGCCTCCTTCGAACCGGGTGACAGAGTTTTCCCCGGAGGGGTGAATCAGGGCGCACTCGATTCCTTCCCTCCGACACCATCGAAGCTTCTCATGATGATAGACCCGTATTCCTCCGCCCACCGGGCTGTAGAAGTTGTTGATGTCCAGTACCCGCAGAGGTCCTTCCCGCATTACTCAGCGAATTCTGTCGCCGGGCCGCGCTTCCGGAGAAGGCCTGAGAACTCTCACACCGCCTGCTCCGTCGCTGGCCAGAATCATTCCGCGGCTTTCAACCCCGCGAAGGGTTACGGGCTTGAGATTGGTAATCACCACCACCAAAGTGTTCAGAAGCTCCTCCGGAGAATAGTGAAGCCTGATTCCCGCCACTACCTGCCTGGTTGCATTTTCACCGGTATCAACAGTGAGCCGGTAAAGCTTGTCGGCGCCTTTCACCTGGCTGACTTCGAGAACCCTTCCCACTCTCAGGGAGAGCTTCGCGAAATCTTCGATTTCCACAGTCTCAACGGATTCCATTGCTGGTTCTTCCGGTTCCATCAGCTTCTGGAAGCCGTCATCCAGCTTGGTGAAAAGAATCTCCGGCGGACCCAGAGGAGTTCCGGGGGTCAGAACCGTTTTGCCCGCCAGATCCCAGGTGGCGCCTGCCGTGCCCAGCATGGCACCGATCCTTCCCGTGGTCTCCGGTATGAACGGCGAAAAAAGAACCTGAAGGGAGGCGCAGTAGTTAAGGCACCCGGCGATATCCCTGCGGCATGCCTCGGGGTCGGTCTTGACGGTTTTCCAGGGCTGTTTCGTGTCGAAGTACCTGTTCCCCTCCCGGGCCACATCCATGGCCACGGAAACCGCATGTTTGAACCGGAACCTTTCAATGAGTTCACCCACCTGAGTCCCGCCCCGGGCGGCGACTTCCATAAGTTCAGGGTCCGGCTGTCCCTCGGGGACCACGCCTCCCAGTTTGGATGTGGCGAAACGCATGGTCCTGTTCACGAAGTTGCCCAGAACATCCGCAAGCTCATTGTTTCGTACCCTGAACTCGTCCCAGGTGAAATCCGTGTCCCGGGTTTCCGGGGCGTTTACCGCCAGGGCATACCTCATGGGGTCAGCGGGAAAATGCTTCAGGTAATCCCTCATCCATATGGCAGTTCCCCTGCTGGTGCTGAACTTCTGCCCTTTGATGTTCAGAAACTCGTTCGCCGGTACATTCCAGGGAAGAACAAAGCCCTGAATTCCGTGAAGGATCGCAGGCTCGATGATGCAGTGAAAAACAATGTTGTCTTTGCCGATGAAGTGGACCAGGCGGGTCTCCGGGTCTTTCCAGTAGCGTTCCCACCCATCCGGGTCTCCCTTCAGTCTGAAATACTCCCTGGTGCTGCTGACATAGCCCAGAAGAGCTTCAAACCAGACATAAAGCACCTTGCCCGCCGTGTCTGGCAGCGGAACCGGGACCCCCCAATCAAGATCCCTGGTGATGGCCCTCTCCCGCAAACCGTCCTTCAACCAACCCCTGCAGTAGTTCAGAACATTGTCCTTCCAGCCCTCCCGGCTGTCCAGCCATGTGGTCATCCACTCCTGAAACCGCTCAAGAAGAAGAAACCAGTGCTTCGTCTCCCTCACATGAGGTGTTTCGCCACAGATGCTGCACTTGGGGTTCGCAAGTTCCAGGGGTTCGGTCCATGTTCCACATGCTTCGCACTGGTCTCCCCTCGCATCGGTGCAGTGGCATTTGGGACAGGTGCCGCCGATGTACCGGTCCGGAAGAAAACGCCGGCAGTTCGGGCAGTAGAGCTGTTTGATGGTTCGGGGTTCTATGAAGCCCCGGGAGAGAAGTTCAAGAAAAACCGACTGTGCGAACTCCCGGTGTTCGTCAGTGGTGGTTCTGGAGAAGTTGGAAAAAGATATGCCGAACGCGTCGAAGTCCTCGCGAATGACTTTGTGGAACCTGTCCACCGTTTCCCCGGGAGAAACACCCAGCTTTTCCGCTGTGATTGTAATGGGAACACCATGCTCGTCGGTACCGCAGGCGTAAACCACGTCATTCCCCCGCATGCGAAGGTACCTCACATAGATGTCTGCCGGCAGGTATGCGCCGGCAAGATGACCGAGGTGAAGAGGTCCGTTGGCATAGGGAAGAGCGCTTGTCACCATGTATCGGGCCATTTGCTACCGGCTCCTTTCCTTTTCGGCGCCGGAAGTTCTGCGCCTTCTTCTTCGGCGTTTTTTCGGAACTTCCCGGGCTTCTTCCTTCTCCGGGGCCGTGGGTTCAGGAGGGGGAGGCGAATGCGTCATGCTCTTTCTTCTTCTGAACTCCTCCAGGGAAACAGTTTCCGGTTCACCGGACCCTTCTCCCGAAACGGTCACGGTCTCACGGAAAATGTCCACCCCAAGAACCTCACGGGGGATGCCCATGAGGTTAACCTTCTGGCCCGGCTGGGGATACTCTTTCAAAGCCTTCTGGTAGAACTCCGACTCGTAGGCAAGGCAGCACATGAGCCTTCCGCAGGTCCCGGAAACCTTTGAGGGGTTAAGCGAAAGATTCTGTGTTCTCACCATCTTCAGAGTGACCGACTGGAAGTCCTCGAGGAACCCCGCGCAGCAGAGTTCGCGGCCGCATATTCCCAATCCGCCCCGGTGCCGGGCGTCATCCCTTACACCGATCTGCCGCATCTCTATTCTTGCCCTGTAAGATGCGGCAAGATCCCTGACCAGCCCCCGAAAATCGGTTCGCTGGTCGGCGGTGAAGAAAACACGGATACGGTTCCTGTCAAGCTGGACTTCACAGTCTGTGAGTTTCATGTCGAGTTTTCTTGCCTCGACCCTTTCTCTGCAATACTGGAACACTGTCTTTTCAAAATCATTGTTGGCCCGGTGGCGCTCCAAATCTTCCTCGCCCGCGAGCCTGAGGCAGTCGCCGACGCACTGGTCAAGCATCTCATCCGAGGGAGGGTGCTTGGATATCACCTTTCCGATATCGATGCCCCTGTCAACGGTCAGAATCACATAACTGCCATTGCTCACGGGGAGGGGGCCGAAGTTTCGGTAGAGCCCCTTTCTCCCGGCTTTGAATGCAACCTGCAGTACTTCGATGGCCCCATCACGAGTCATTGTGTCAACTCCCGCCCAGTGTAAGCACAGCAGCTTCCAGAGCCATTGCCGGCGAAACATTCCCGCGCAGTCTTACAGAGCACTGAAGGAATTCCGTCTGAACACGCTCCAGAAAAGAATCAGACAGTACGCGGGAAGGCAGGGTTTCGACCAGTGGTTCTGTTCCCCTTGCCATGCTCCTCCGAAGATCCTGGGCTGCGGAAACAACCCGGCAGCAAAGCTCCAGAAGCCCCTCTCTGCCAAGCTCCCGGGCAAGACCTCCGGCGTACTGCAGAAGCCTGAATGGTTCCCCGATGGCGGCAAGGTTCCGAATGACCTCCATCGCCCTGTCTTCGTGTCTCCCCTCCCATTGCGCCGCTGCTGCCAGGGCCCTGCCCGGGCTTCCTCCGCAGGAGAGCGCCAGTGCTTCGGCATCCTGTGGTTCAAGGCCCGTTCGCCGTATCAGAATGCTTTTGATCTGTTCCGGCCTCAGGGCTCCAAGACGCACGGAATGACATCGTGACCTGACCGTCGGAAGAACCCCGGAAAGAAATGATGTGGTTAGAACTATCAGGGTGTGCCCGGGAGGCTCCTCGAGGGTTTTAAGAAGTGCATTCGCCGCCTCTCTCCGCATCAAGTGGGCATCGAGAATGATCTCCCCATGCCCCCTGCCCTCATAGGACTTCTTCGACAACCGTGCCTCGATCTCCCGGATCTGTCCTATCGATATGCCGGTGTTTCCCGGAAAGCGCAGGGGGGTGACGCCGTCGGATGCCCTGGCGGCAAGCAGTGCCGCCTCCGCGTCCGGTGTTACTGAAGCGGTTCGGGGTATTGTAACCCGCACATCAGGATGGTTGAGGGTGAACACCTTTCTGCAGTGGGGGCATTCCCCGCAGAACCCGGCTTCCTCCTCGGGGCAGACCAGACATGCCACGAGATCAAGAGCCATGGTGAACCTTCCACATCCTTCGGGACCGGCAAGAAGGTAGGCGTGGGCAAGCCTGCGGGAATCAACCGCTGCCTGAAGCAGTCTGCAAGGGCCTGTTTGGCCTTGAATGGATTGGAAAGGTTTCACTGGGCACGCTCCAGAAAGACCAAAGGATCAACAGGCTCGCCGCCTCTTCGCATTTCCAGGTAGTAGCCGGGTCTGCCCCCGGGCAGCGGGCCGGGGACACCAAGCACGGCCCCTTGGGACACAGTATCACCCCTGGCCACCTGCAGACTTCCCAGATGGCCGTAGACCGAGAACCATCCGTCCTGATGATCTACAACCACCATGCGGCCGAGGCTCATGAACTCTCTGGAAAAGACCACGGCCCCCGAAGCCAGGGCCCGGACTGTTTCGCCGGGAGTGGTCGCCACGCTGATTCCGTCACAAACCGTTTCGGTTCCATAAACCGGATCCCTTTCGACACCGTATCTTCTGACCACTGAACCCCTCCCCGGCCAGGAAAGGGCTCCTCTCATGGAGTCGAAGAAGGAATCCGCCCCGGGCTGCACAAGATGCGGAGTTGTGCCGCTGACCGACGGAGATGTGGTTCTGAAGCCGGCAACCAGTGCGGAAAGCTCTCTCCTCTGTGCCTCAAGGACAGCGGCGGATTCCGCCGCGGCAACGATTTCGTCTCTGAGGCTCATCCGAAGAAGCGCTTGGCGCTCCTCCTCCCTGTATATCCTCTCCTGCATCTCCTCCATCTCGAGCCGCAGGTTCCGAACGCTCACCCTCAGAGTGGAAAGGGAATCCCGGTAGTGGGCAAGACTGTCGCTGCTTTGGATGAGTACCTCCACCTGAGACGCTGCCCTTCTCGCGAGATGGTCAAGATACACTTTTCTTCTAACCAGCCTTTGCACTCCGCCGCGGGAGAAAAGAAGCGCCGTGGAAATCCTTGATCGCTGAGAGTACAGATATACAAGATAAGCGCCAAGGCCGTCTTCCAGAATGGTCCGGGCGGAATCCTCCAGCATCCACTTCCCATTGATCTCGTCGATGGCCAGGGTAATCCGGGCTTCACGAAGCACAAGCTGGTTGTAGTAATCTCTTGCCGCGGCAAGATGGTCGTGAAGTGCCAGGAGAATCTCCCTGGCCCCGACCTCCCGGGATTCAAGAATCTCAAGGCGGATTCTGGCCTCCTCGAGCCTTCGGTCCAGGCTGTCGGCCTGGGAGAACCCCGTGAGAAAAATGGCGAGAATACTGAAGAAATACACTTCCCTACTTCAGAAGCAGCGCCGAAAGCTCAGCGGCCTTGTCGGTTCTTTCCCATCGAAATGAGCCGTCTGCGCCGTTCACCCTTCCAAAATGGCCGAAACTGGCGGTTTTTCTGAAAATGGGGCTCTTCAGTCCCAACTCTTCGATGATATCGTAGGGCCTGAGGGGGAATATATCGCGAACAGCCTTCTCAACCTGTTTCATATCCCCGACCATCTCGGTTCCGAAGGTGTCCACCCTTACGCTGAGCGGATCGGGATACCCGATGGCGTATGCCAATTGAATCTCGCACCGCTCCGCCACCCGGGCGGCAACCAGGTTCTTGGCAATGTATCGGGCCATGTAGGCGGCGGATCTGTCAACCTTGGTGCTGTCCTTGCCGCTGAAAGCGCCTCCGCCGTGGCGGCCCGCTCCGCCGTAGGTGTCCACGATGATCTTGCGGCCGGTAAGGCCGGTGTCGCCGTTGGGGCCCCCTATGACAAATCGTCCGGATGGATTGTACAGCAGTTTTCCGGACCACTCCAGGCTTGGTGAAATGGACTCGAGAACCGGCTCGATGATCCGGTTGCGGACTTCCCTGCTCATATCCTCGTTGGTTGCGTCGGCGGAATGATGGACCGACATGAGAATCTCACTGATGGCTACCGGTACATTGCCCTCGTACTCCACGGTGACCTGGCTCTTGGCGTCGGGTCTGGCCCAGGGAAGGTGTCCCGACCGCCTCTCCAGGGACAGCTGCTCGAGAAGCCTGTGGGCAAGCTGAATGGGATAGGGCATCAGGGCCTCGGTCTCGGTGCAGGCGAAGCCGAACATCATGCCCTGATCTCCCGCCCCCCTGTTGGAGGTGACTCCGTTGTTGATGTCCTGGGACTGGGCATGGATCCTTACCTGGTACTCAACATCATCGGCGCTGAAGCCGATTTCCGGAACATCGTAGCCGATGGACCGTATGGTCTCCCGGGCCACGTCCAGGTAATCCACCTGACCATCGGCCCTTACCTCTCCGGCGATGAGACAGAAGTTGGTGGTGACCAGGGTTTCACAGGCCACATGACTGTCCGGATCCTGGGAAAGATGAGCATCGAGCACCGCGTCGGATATCTGGTCACAGACTTTGTCCGGATGGCCTTCGGACACGGATTCACTTGTAAAGAGCTTCCTCAAGACTAACCTCCTATAAACAGAAACAGCCGTCGGCCGACGGCTTGAGGCGGAGCTGACGGCTTTTTAGCACTTTTTTTTACGTGGTTGCAATACGCCTCAAATCACTCCACGCGTGACCATCGTAATATCCCCGGCCTGAGGGGAAACGTCAATCCTTTGAAGCCAACCCGGCGATCTGGTCAAGGTTGTCGGGATCGTGCTCGCCCTGGGCCCGGCTCACACTTCCGGACAGCTTCTCCGATAGGGTTTCCATGTCGTCTGAAAAGCGGTTTACAAGCGCGTCGCTCTTGAGCTTCTTCCTGCGGTCCGCCAGGTCGGAAGCTTCTTTTTCTCTTACAGCCGCCTGGGTTTTCTGCCATTGAATCCGACGTTTCTTCTCGAGATAGGCCTTTCCCGAACTGTCGGGAAAAAGGTAGTAAAGCATTGCTTCCTGTGGAGTTTCAGCGAGGGGAAGGTCGGTTCCGGATGCCTTTGGAATCTCCCTTTTGAAGGAGGAGGAATCGTAGGCCCTCTCTTCGGAAAAACCGCAGACCTCCTGCCTGTACTCCGGGCTTATCGGGAAAGGAGTTTTACCGTAGTACCCGGCTATGAGATTCACGAACTGAACGGGGTTCACATTCTTTCCCATGGCGGTGAAATATGCCTTGACACCGACGATCTGGCTGGTCGGAGTGACCAGAGGACACCATCCCGCCTTCTGCCTGACTTCCTGAACGGCCTCAAGGGCCCGGCCGAGGTATTCCGACTTGCCGTCCTTGGCCAGTTGCTTCACGAAGTTCGAATACATGCCCCCGGGTATCTGGGCGTTCAGTACCTTGATGTTCGGAGGCGGAAAACCGCACCGGGCCTCGATATCATGAAACACCGCGAGTGCTTCTTTGATGCTTCCCCTGCTGAGTTGGGTCAAAGCCCTCTCCGCCAGGGGAAGCAGTGTTTCCCTGCCGGGCCAGACCGACCGGTGTACCTTGAGATCGAACTCCTTCTCCGCTTCGTCTACCACAACCCTCATCTCCCTGTGAAGGGGTTCGAGGGCTTTCTCTGAAAGATCAAGCCCGGTGTCTATCCCGAGAACATCCGCGAAGACACCCAGAACTTCCGCGGATGGGTGTGAGCTTCCCCCGGCAAGGGGCAGAAAGGCGGTATCTATCATGTCCACACCACAAAGCATTGCGATCACCGCGGCGATGTGACCATATCCCGGGGTGCAGTGCGTATGGCTTACAACGGGAACCGACAGGGTTTTCTTCAGCCCCCGATAGTACTCCCAGGCTTCAATCGGCGATTTCAGGCCGGCCATGTCCTTGTCGCTGACCATGTCCGCGCCCATTTCCTGAAGCTCCAGGGCTTTTCTAACGAAATGACCGGTATCGTAGGGTGTTCCGGTGGTGTAGCAAACCGCGGCGTCGAAAACGCCTCCGGCCTCTCTGACTCCTTCCAGGGCCGCCCGGAAATTCGGTGTGTGGTTCAGGGCGTCGAAAATCCGCATCACCGTGGTACCGGCCTTAACCGCTTCTCTGTTGAAATCCTTGACTATGTCGTCAGGATAGGGGTCGTAACCAAAGAGGTTCTGGCCCCTGGAAAGGGTGCGCAGACCGGCGCCGTAGGGTTTTGCCCTGTCGCTCATCAGAGCAAGCCTTTCAAAGGGGTTTTCGTCAAGGAACCTCATGGCGCTGTCGAGAACCGCGCCTCCCCACACTTCCATCAGGGTGACTCCGGTATCGAGAATGGGCGTCATTAGCCGCATCACCTGGCTGGTGGACATTCTGGTGGCCAGAAGTGACTGCTGCCCGTCCCTCAGGGACAGGTCGATGAATCTCACCGAAGCGGCTCCGCAATGAGACATTCTGGGGGCAGTTTTCAGCCGTGACAACAGATTACGCATGGCTTCGAAACCTCTCCGTGGGATGGGGGCTTTCTCATCAAAGCACTGTGATTATATTGCATCCTGTCACATCAGTGGTATTCTGCCTGTATTGGGCTATTCCGGAAGGACGGAGGTCCGTGGCCGATCAGGTCAAGGTGCGGGAATGCATTATGCAGGCCCGGGAACACATCGAAGCAGGCGAACGGGACAAGGCTCTCGAGTTGATTCGAAAGGCTCTTGCTCTCGACCCGGACGAACAGGTGATCACGGAAACCATCCTGTTCATAGAGGAAGACCGTTCCGCAGTGGCCCAACGGCCTTCACCCACGACATCCAAACCAGCCAGGCTGCCTGAAAGGACCGACCCCATGGCCATTGATCCGAAACTTGAAAAGGCACTGGACCTTTCCGAAAAGTGCCGTAAAAGCGGAGATAACGCCAAAGCGCTTGCCTACCTTAAGAAGGCGATCAAGCTCTTCCCGGGCAACGCCCTGGTAGAAGAAAAACTCACCACGCTCACCACGGTTCTGAAGGCGGAAAACCTGGTTGCCATGGCCAGAACCAGAATTGAGAGGGGGGAGCCCGCCGGCGCCGTAACCTCGGCAAGGCTGGCGTTTCAGCTCCTTCCTGACGTCCCCGGCCTTGTGGAACTTCTCGACGACCTCGAAGCCATGTCCCAGGGGGAACCGGAATCCGGCGAGTTCAACGATGACCTTCCTGACGACTTCGACCTGGAAGAGGAAGACATTCTCGAGGACTACGAAGATTCCTCAGACACCGTGGAAGACCTCATAGAACGAATAAGGCAACTGGTCAGGGAAGACCGGTGGGACGATGCGGCAATCCTGGTGGAACAGGGCGTGATGGACTTCTCCGGAAACGAACTCCTCGAAACCTTCAAGGTCAAGTTCAAACGACTGGGATTTCTCAGCTGACCGGAACTACCCCTTAAAGAAATCAGGGACGCAGGTTAGAAGAATACCCGATACAAGCATCGCAAAACCGATTACAAAAAGCATACCCGCGGCAAAGCTGCGAAAGCGTTTTCTTCCCAGAATGATAAACCCGGCTGATGTCGCCGCCAGGCCCGGTATCACAAGGGCAAGATACCCGTAATTCACAAGAGAACCTCCAGTGGTTTCCGACCCGGTGAATATACCCTGTCTCAGGCCTCGGGGTTATCCGCCTGTGCCTTTGATCTTCTCCCAGAGAGCCTTCTCTTCCGAAGACAGTTTTTGGGGAATTCCCACAATCACGTGAACCAGCTGGTCACCCTGGATGCCCCTCTGTATGGCTCCCCTACCCTTTATGCGAAGCACTGTGCCCGGTTGGGTGCCGGGGGGAATCTTCAGCCGGATTCTTCCATCGAGGGTTCTGACCAGTACCTTTGCCCCCAGGGTTGCCTGAGCCGCCGATATCTTTACATCGCAGTGAATGTCTCTGCCCTCGCGGCGCAGAAAACTGTCCGGGGTTACTCTGATTCTCGCCTGAACCACTCCCCCGGCTGTGGATAATCGAAGGGTGCTTCCATCTTCGACTCCCGGAGGGATGGAAACCGATACCCTGTTCCGGGTATCAACGCTTCCGCTCCCCCCGCATGAGGCACACCTGTTTTTGAGGGTGAATCCCCTGCCGCCGCATTTCGGGCAAGGGTGGCTGGTGGAGAAAAGGCCATGACCGCTGGTGACCCTGCCGCTTCCGTCGCAGGAGGCGCACTTCTCCCTTCCGGTTCCTCCAACACCTCCACATGCGGAGCAATCCGCGGGAACATCCAGAAGAGCGTCAATGTCGCCTCCCCGTGCCGCGGTGGAGAAGGGCACGGAAAGCTCGACAACGGCTCTCGAACGCCTGACTCCGCCTCCGAAGCCACCTCCGAAGATACCGCTGAGAATGTCGCCCAACCCTCCGAAACCACCGCTGAAGTCCATGTTCGGCATGCCGTTTTCAAAGCTTGCCCCGCCGCCTTTCTTCGCGGCGTCGAACTTCTCCCTCTTCTCAGGGTCTCCCAGGATGTCGTAGGCGTCCTGGATTTCTTTGAAACGATCCTCCGCGGTCTTGTCGGCGGGGTTGGCGTCAGGATGATACTTTTTCGCCAGTTTTCGGTAGGCCTGCCTGATTTCGTCCTGTCCCGCGCCTTCAGAAACCCCGAGGATAGCGTAGGGATCCCTATTCACCGGCGTCTTCGACCTCCCGTTTCAGCCCGCGGCTGACCTTGACTCTGACCGGTCTGATAAGATCCTGCCCGAATCTGTACCCCTTCTGAAGAACCTGCATCACCTCATCCACCGTGCCGTCCGCTGAATCCTCGGCCATCATCGCTTCATGGATGTTCGGGTCGAAATGGTCACCCTCTTTGGTGACCACCTCCGCGAGTCCCTCCTTCTGAAGAAGGGAGACAATCTGGTTGCCGATCTGAATCAACCCGGTGATGATTTCCGAATCAGGGTGCTTTCCGTCAAGTGTGTCTCTTGCCCGGTCAAAGTTGTCCAGCACCGCCAGCAACTCTGTTACAAGCTGTCGGCGACCCTGGCTTATCAGACGGTTGAAATCCCTGGCCTGCCGCTTGCGGTAGTTGTCGAACTCGGCGGCGATACGCCTGTAGTCCTCCAACAGGTTGTTGTAGTCTTCAAGGGAGAGCTGTTCAGTGTCTTCATCGGGAGCCCTGTTGCTGCCGGCGGATTCCCGGCTGGTCGGCTCCGCGACAACTCCGCCTCTTCTACCGGCTTCAGCGGTTCTTCGGGGGTCTTCCTGTTCCGACTCCGGGGGCTTCGCGCTACGCCTTGTCATTGTCATCCATCACTTCGTAGTCCGCTTCCACTTCCGGGCTCGAATGCCCGCCGGAAGCCTCTCCCTGGGGTTCAGGGCCGGGGTGCTGACCCTGCTGCTGATGCATTTTCGCCCCCAGTTCCTGCCAGGCCTTCTCGAGTACCTGGGAGGCAACCTCTATCCTTTTGTCGTCTTCAGACGCAAGTGCGGATTTGACATCGTTCACCGCGTTCTCAAGCCTGTTTCTATCCGCGGGGTCAAGCTTGTCTCCCAGTTCGGACATCTGATGATCAACCTGGTAGGCAAGGTTCTCCGCGCGGTTCCTGGCCTCCACCGACTCCTTCCTCTTTTTGTCTTCGTCGGAGTGGGCTTCGGCGTCTTTCACCATTCTGTTGATCTCGTCTTCCGTGAGGCCGCTTGAGGCTTCAATCCGAATTTTCTGCTCTTTTCCGGTTGCTTTGTCGGTTGCGGAAACATTGACGATTCCGTTGGCGTCGATATCGAACGCCACCTCGATCTGGGGAAGACCCCTGGGAGCAGGGGGAATGCCGTCAAGGATGAATCTTCCCAGGGTTTTGCTGTCGGCAGCCATTTTCCTTTCACCCTGGAGAACATGGATTTCTACGCTGGTTTGATTATCGGCGGCTGTACTGAATATCTGGCTTTTCTTAGTGGGAATAGTGGTATTTCTTTCGATGATAGGCGTTGCCACCCCACCCAGTGTTTCTATTCCAAGAGTCAGGGGGGTTACATCCAGCAGGAGAACATCCTTCACGTCACCCGAGAGAACGCCTGCCTGGATCGCCGCGCCAACAGCCACCACTTCATCGGGGTTCACGCCCTTGTGCGGCTCTTTCCCGAAGAGTTCTCTGACCTTGGCCTGAACCAGGGGCATACGGGTCATTCCTCCGACAAGAATCACTTCGCTGATGTCGGTGGGCTTGACCTTGGCGTCCTTCATTGCGTCGAGGCAGGGTTGAACCGTTCTTTCCACAAGTTTGGCGCTCAGCTGCTCGTACTTCGCCCTGCTGAGGGACATGTTGAGGTGTTTGGGGCCTGTGTTGTCGGCGGTAATGAAGGGAAGGCTGATGTCGGTGCTCTGGGTTGTGGATATCTCGCACTTGGCCCTCTCAGCGGCTTCCTTAAGCCTTTGAATCGCCATCTGGTCAGAGGAGAGATCGATTCCCTGCTGCTTCTTGAACTCTTCGACAAGCCAGTCTATGATCACCTGGTCGAAATCGTCTCCGCCAAGATGTGTGTCGCCGTTGGTGGACTTGACCTCGAAAACCCCGTCGCCGATCTCCAGGATGGAAATGTCAAAGGTGCCTCCGCCCAGGTCGTACACCGCGACGGTGGTGTTGCCGTGTCCCTTGTCCAGTCCATAGGCAAGAGCGGCGGCGGTGGGTTCGTTCACAATTCTCAGAACTTCAAGGCCGGAGATCTTGCCGGCGTCTTTTGTCGCCTGTCTCTGGCTGTCGTTGAAGTATGCGGGAACGGTGATGACCGCCTGCTTCACCTCCTCGCCCAGGTAGTCCTCCGCGGTCTGCTTCATCTTCTGCAGTATCATTGCGGAAATCTCGGGGGGAGAATACTTCCTGCCCTGAATTTCAACCCAGGCGTCGCCGTTTTTCCCTTCCACGATCTTGTAGGGAACCAGCTCGGCTTCTCTGGCAGTTTCGCTGAATTTGCGGCCCATCAGCCTCTTTATGGAGAAAACCGTGTTCCCGGGATTGGCCACTGCCTGCCTTTTCGCCACGATGCCTACCAGGCGCTCGCCATTGTCGGTCAAAGCCACCACCGAAGGGGTTGTTCTGTTGCCTTCGGCGTTGGTTATCACCACAGGGTCTCCGCCTTCCATGACGGCAACGCAGCTGTTGGTGGTTCCAAGGTCAATTCCTATGACCTTTGCCATTGCAATCCTCCATTCATGATCAGCTTTGAATTCCTTTCCGCCGGGGAGGATTCTTTCCATCCCTCGCGGCTTCAAATACATCTGTGATCAAAGCAACAAGCTTGCCACTTGCCCCCGGTATGCCCATATGCCTATCCTATAGGAGTTTATGCGCCGATTGGGCCGGCCTTCTTGTTTACTTCCCTTTTTTGAGGTGTCTATGTGGCACGGATTTCCACAGGGAAGCTATATTTTTCAGATTACACCGGAGAGGCGGTTCCAACTTTGCCCGACCACGCGATAAAAGTCCGGGGAGCCAGGGTTCACAACCTGGCAAGCGTTTCCGTGGACATCCCCCGGAACCGGCTGGTGGTGCTCAGCGGTGTTTCAGGCTCCGGAAAGAGCTCTTTCGCGTTCGACACCCTCTACGCCGAAGGGCAGCGGCGCTACATCGAGTCACTTTCCGCTTACGCGAGACAGTTTCTGGGTCAGATGGACAAACCCGACTACGATTCCATTGAAGGCCTGTCTCCCGCGATATCCATCGAGCAGAAAACGGTTAGTCACAACCCGAGGTCAACAGTGGGGACCGTAACGGAAATCTCCGACTATCTCAGGGTTCTGTTCGCCAGAGCAGGTCTGCCGCATTGCCCCGTTTGCGGTAGGGCCGTGTCCTCCCAGACAACCCAGCAGATGACCGATTCCATCCTGAAAATGCCGGCGGGAACCAGAATCATGGTTGCCAGCCCGGTACTGATCAACCGCAAGGGCGGCAGGGCTGATCTCATAGCGGAGATACGCCGGAAGGGCTTCGTGCGGGTAATCCTCGACGGAGAGGTCACCCCCCTTGAAGATGTGAAGCTTCTCGATCCCAGGAAACGCCATTCCCTCCACATTGTGGTCGACAGGCTTTCGATCGGTGCAGGCGTGGAGAGCAGGCTGGCAGACTCGGTGGAGACGGCGGTAAAAGAGGGCGAGGGAATCCTGGCGGTTATCGATGCCGACACCGGGGAGGAAATCCTGATGAGCGAGAAGAGCGCCTGTGTCCGATGCGAGGTGAGCATGCCGGAACTCTCGCCCCAGCTCTTCAGTTTCAACAACCCCATTGGCATGTGCACCTTCTGTTCCGGGCTGGGCTACCAGACAAGGGTCGATCCCGACCTGGTGGTTCCCAGACCTGCCCTCTCCATCAAAGACGGCGCCGTTGCGCCCTGGGGCATTCCCCACGGCTGGGTTTCATCCGCGTTGAAAAGCATGGCAAGGGAGTACGAGTTCAATCCGGGAACACCGTGGAAACGGCTTCCACAGGAAGTGAAAGACCTCATCTTCTACGGCTCGGGCGACAGACCGATAAGGTTCGACTGGCAGGGCTCATCAAGCCAGGGAAGCTGGACAGGACCCTTCGAGGGGGTGATACCAAGGCTGGAAAGGCTTCAGCGAAGCACCAGCAGCGAGGGAATGCGGGAGCAGTACGAGAAGTACTTTCGGCGCTATACCTGCGAAAACTGTCAGGGAACAAGGCTCCGCCCCGAAGCCCGGGCCGTTCTGTTCTCCGGAGCCTCCATATCGGACATTCTCGCGATGACCGTCGGTGACGCGGATGATTTCTTCAGCGGCCTCTCCCTGGACGACAGCAGTGCTGCCATCGCGGGTGGTCTTCTCAAGGAGATATCCGCCAGGCTGGGGTTTCTCCGGGATGTAGGGCTGCATTATCTGGCCCTGGACAGACCGGCCCCGACCCTTGCCGGAGGCGAGGCCCAGCGGATAAGGCTCGCCAGTCAGATAGGCAGCGGGTTGACAGGGGTTCTGTACGTTCTGGATGAGCCTACGGTGGGGCTTCACCCCAGGGATACAGCCAAGCTCGTATCCACTCTCGAACACTTGAGAGACCTGGAAAACACAGTGCTTGTGGTGGAACACGACCCGGAAACCCTGCTGAAGGCTGATTACATACTGGATTTCGGGCCGGGTGCCGGTTCAGAGGGCGGCAGGCTTGTTGCCCAGGGAACCCCCGGTGAAATCATGGAGAACCCCGACTCCCTCACCGGTGACTATCTGTCGGGAAGAAAGACAATCGTAAGGCTCGCCTCTCGAAGGACGAAATCCAGGGGAGTCCTGAAAATCCGGGGCGCCTCACTGCACAACCTGAAATCCGTGGATCTCTCGATTCCGCTTGGCAACATGGTGTGCATCACCGGCGTCTCGGGTTCAGGCAAGAGTTCTCTGATAACCCAAACCCTCTACCCCGCCGTAGCATCCGCTCTGGGAACCGGCCCCGCCTCCCTGAGACCGGGCCCCTTCAGGGACATGGCCGGCATTGACAGGGTGGATAAGGTAATCTGCATCTCCCAGGATCCCATAGGCCGAACCCCAAGGTCAAACCCCGCCACTTACACGAAAACCTTCGACTCGATCAGAAACCTGTTTGCCGAACTTCCGGAATCGAAAGTCCGGGGGTACAAACCAGGCAGGTTCAGTTTCAATGTGAAGGGCGGCCGTTGTGAGGACTGCGGTGGCGCCGGGGTGAAGAGAATCGAGATGCACTTCCTTCCCGATGTTTATGTGGAATGTGACACCTGTCACGGCCATCGCTTCAACCGGGAAACCCTAAGGGTCAGATTCAGAGACCACAACATCTCCGATGTTCTGAACCTCACCGTGGATGACGCCATGATCCTGTTCGAAAGGATACCCCAGGTTTACTCCACCATCAGAGTTCTGGCTGATGTGGGACTGGGATACATCCATCTCGGACAGCCCGCCACAACCCTCTCCGGAGGGGAGGCTCAAAGAGTGAAACTCGCCAGGGAGCTGGCAAGGCCCTCCACAACCCACACTCTCTACATTCTCGACGAACCCACTACCGGCCTTCATCCCCACGATGTCAACAGGCTTCTCATAGTGCTGGACAGGCTGGTAAGCGCCGGCAACACGGTGATTGTCATCGAACACAACCTTGACGTGGTGAAAAACGCCGACTGGATAGTGGACCTGGGCCCGGAAGGGGGCGAAGGAGGCGGAAGGATAATCGCCGAAGGCAATCCCGCCGCAATCGCTGAAAACCCCAACTCCCCCACCGGCAGCTATCTGGCGGATTTGCTGAGAAGGATGGAAGCACAACAGCACTCTGAATCCGCTTCGGAAACGCCAACAGCCCAAAAGGTTTGAAAGGCCGCATGAAAACCGTGCTGGATGTGACTTCCGCCACCCACAGCCGGGGGGGGGTGGGCAGGTGGATAGCGGGATTATCAAAAGGGCTTCAGAACGCCAACCCCCATCACGCATCTCTGGATGTGCCGGAAACCCACCCCGGATTGAAGACTCCGGTGGATAAAGCCAGGCTGCTTCCCACTCCACTCTGGCTTGGGGTGCCGCTTCTCAGACGCCAGTTTCTCAGATTGGGAAGACTGGAAGCAACACGGGAGAAGAGAATCCGCAGAATTCTCGGAACTCCCGATATTATGCACCTCTCGGGAGTTCAACCCTTCGGGGCCGGAAAGATCAAAGTGGTAACCTTTTTCGACGACACACCATGGACTTCTCCGGAATCCCACACGGAGCACACTCTGTTCTATGCGAACAGGCTTGAGAACCTCATCCGGGGGGGAGCGGCGGTTCTGGCAATCAGCGGATGGGCGGCGGAAAGGGCGCGGAAGCGTTTCGACATTCCAGCGGAGAGGATAGGCATCGCCGGAGGAGCCGCGGATGACAGCTTTCATCCGGGAGAACCCGACCCCGGAGTTCTGGGCTCTTTCGACCTCGAACCCGACCGCTATTTTCTTCATGTTGGAAGCTTCGTTCCCAGGAAGAACATACCCTTCCTGACCGAGTGCTTTCAAAAAGCGCAGTCATGCGGCGCCAAACTTGTGCTGGCGGGTTCGGAGAAATGGGGAGATCAGGGCTTCAACTCCTCGGAACGGATCATATGCCTCGAGAGAGTAACAGACCTGGAACTCCTTTCCCTCTACAGGGGCGCCAGAGCGGTGTTCATACCCAGCGCAGAAGAGGGGCTTGGGCTTCCCCTGCTCGAAGCTCTGGCATGCGGCACTCCGGTTGTATCCTCCGATGGAGGGGCGCTCCCGGAAACCGTAGAAAAGGCCGGGCTTGTTCTTCCCGTTCTCGACAGCCGGTCCTGGGTCGCGGCGATCACCGATCTGGCAAAGGGAACCACGCTGTCCACGCTGCGAAACATGGCGGCGAGTCATCGAAGAACAACATGGAACTGTGTCGCGGCCAGGGCGATGGCATTCTACGAAAGCCTTCTCGAGCAACGCTCTTCGAAAACAGTGAACCAACCTGGAAAGCAGGGTTGCTGAAGCGGTTAACCCCGGTGATCCGGATCCGCGGAGGGTGGCATTATGACTTGAGAAGTTCCGCCATCGGGCCGGTTTACCACAGCCGGTACAGCCTCTCCAGAAGGTCGGCCAGTTTCCTTCCATACCCCCGGTCCGCGGCCCATGTACCCGAAAGCCCGTGGATGTCCGGGGATTTACCCTTCGGATTCACCAAATGGTAGCGCGGATCCACCAGTTCGCCCACAAGGGGCTCCGATGACCCGTAGGCCTTCAGATGCTGAATATGAGCCCTGACCCCGATTCGCTCATCGGGAAAGTGCAACCCCGGTTGCTCCGGGCCAACCGCCCCAAGACCGCAGAAGTTGTTCATCCCTTCGGTGACCAGCCCTCCGAACCGGAGGAAGCCGGTTTCCAGGCACATCTGAATGAAGGCAATATCGGAGTTGACTCCCTCGAGCGCGGATTCTTCGATGTAAAGAGCGGCGAGCCGAAACACCTTTCTTTCATCCGCCTGGGGATTGTGTTCAAGGAAGAATGCCACAAGCCTTTCGGCACTCATTCCCCCTCTGCCCATTATCAGTTCGGGGGGGGCGTCTCCGGATTCCCGGGGCAAGACCCCGCCTCTCTCAATCAGAAGCATGCCCTCCGAGGCGACAGCCGTCGCCGCAAGGGCAAACAGAGCAAAAAGATTCAAACTTCTCATGCGTCTCTCTTCAAGGGTGCCTTCGCAGGTTGCATGCCTCCAAATATGCCACGACCAAAAAGGCCTCGTCTACGACCCGATTCGGCGTTTTAATCCATCTCCTATTGTTCAATTCGACCAAAGCGGATCATCTTCGGTAAGAAAGCCCTTCAAGCTCCGTGCGGATGTGACAACCGACCGGTGAAACGGGCCTCCCTCCAGATAGGTCATGTCCTCTCCGAATACTCGGGTTATTAACCTGACCGCCTGCTCTTCGCCGTACCTCTGAACGAACTCATCCCTCAGCCCAACGAAGCGATCCCGATACATCTCCATTATCGTCCGGAGTTCAGCGCCGGGTACGGACAGGGCAATGCTGCCGGTAATGAAAAGCGCCGACAGCCTGACATTCAAATATGCCGGCGAAGATGGCATTTCCCCCAGGATCCTCTCCAACTGGCCCCCGGGAATCAGGTCGCCGCCAGGCGAGAAAAGCGTGATGGAGGCTGCCGGGCCTCCGTTGTTCCACCAGAACTCCGGGGCAGACGGCGGCAATCCCTCCAGGCTGTTGGCCGCGATATCCATTACCCTTCCCCCATAGCAGTCCATTTCAATGACGCGGAGAAATGATTCCCGGAGTATCTCACCCTCCTTCCCCGGGGAGATTGATGCGGCAACAGCGAAGATCCGGCCCGCGCCTGGAAACAGCTCTGCCAGAGGGTAGCAGGTGTCGTTGAGAAGAAAGGCCAGTTCCCGGGCGGTGTTCAGATGGCGCCCCCTTCCCTCCTCAACCGAGAGCGCGGAGAGAATCCATCTGTGGTATGGAGCGTAAACACCGGGCGTGTTCAGGGCCGATATGCAAAGCTCCTCAAGTCCCTCCCGGCGTCCGGCGCTTAACTCCTGCTGAAGCCTGTAACCCTCAGAAGCAAGCTGAAGCTCGTTTTCAAGGGCCATGCCAACCTCTTCAACAATTCGATTGCCTGCCTGACCAAGAAGAGAGTCAGTCGTTTCTCTCATACCGGGAACCGCATCGGGGGCATGGTTGGCCGCAAGGGCATAGGTAACTCCCAGGGCATTCAACATCCGGTTTGTGTCGGTCTCATCTTCAGAAGCCGGGTTTCGGAGGCTGAAACCAAGAATACTGCTGTAGATGAGATTGGCGAACTCCAGGGACTTGTCCGGATCAGCCAGGGGGCACAAAGCAGTTCCCGAATCGACGGCGAATCTCTTTAAGTGATTGTGATAAAGATAGACGCGCATCATGTCATCAATCGCCTCGTTCCACATTCCCAGCCGCATCAGGGGCAGGGTTCTGTTTATCGCAATCCTGTCGTAGTTCCGCGCCCTGCTTTCAAGAGAATCGTAGACCGCAAGACCCTTCCGAAGATGCTCCTCCTGTCTGGCCGGCTCTTCGGTGCTGAATGCGTCCAGCACATGAAGGTTCCCCAGAAGAAACCACGACTCCAGGGTCCAGGAGTTGTACTCCAGTGATCTGAGACACAGATCCCTGGATACTTCCGAGGGCTTGCCGTCTCTGTGGGCATTCACCGCCGAGTCATACAGCAGTATCGACCTGATCATTCCGCATGCTGTGTTTGATCCGGTTACAGCGAGGGTCAATCCTGCGAACAGCGGTATGAAACCGGCCCATCCGGGAATTCTCCGGATTCCTGCTCCGGAAAAGCCCTGCATTGACGACAAAAGCAGTGTGAAAAGAAAAAATGTGGTTGTCCAACGGAAAGCAACTGAGACAAGCCCTTCGATCAGAACAACAGCAAGCGCCGCCACCACCCCCCACTCCTCCGCGGTTCCCTTTCTCCCGCGGAATGCCCGTCTGAAAAGCAGGTTCAGAACCACAATGCAGACGATGAAACCCGCAATTCCGTTCTCTGTGAGCAGTTCGATCGGCTCGCTGTGGGCATGGGCAACATTGGGAGGTAGGCCTCTCCTTGCGTAGTCACCGGGGCGGAACCCGCTGAACACCAGATGGAAGGAACCGGTCCCCCAGCCGAAAAGCGGCTTCCGCATGAACATCTCTCGCGAACCCTGCCAGATCACCTGCCTTGCACCAGCTGAACCCTCCAGCTCCGGAGCCCGGATCACATTCTGGAAAAGGGTGGCGAAAACAGCTGTCATGTAAACAAGAGCCAGGGGGAACAGCAGTTTTCTCCTCCATCGCAGAAGCAACGCAACAGCGGTACCAGCGGGAAGCGCAATAATGCCCGCCCTGGTGCCGCTACTGTGTATTACTGTGACGCAAAGCGCTATAAGTGCCGCCTGAAGCAGGGCCCCCTTCCAGCCTTTTCCCCGGAGCATGCACACTCCCAGCGGTATGATACCCGCGGCATAACTCGCGATGAGGTTCGCGTTCAGGAATGTTCCGGAAAGCCTGTGAGTCGAGTTCGGAACAACGAAGGAAATCAGCAGGGCAAACACCCCTCCACATAGAAGGGGCAACAGAATGAGGCGCGGTTTGAACCGGAACACTCCAGCGGACAAGAAAACCGCAGAGCCGGACGCGACAAGAAGAATCCTGGTTACTCCGTAAACGGAAGGCGCATACAGATGAAAAGCGGTGAGACCCACAACGAGCGCCACCGGGACAATGTGAAAAGGCCCCTCAGCCCGCCCCTTTAAAACGTGCAGCCCCGCCAGAGCCAGCAGCAGCCCGGAAAGAGCGGTAAAAACCAGAAGCTTCACGAGAACAGGATTGTGGCTTCCCGGTAGATAAACCAGCGGAATCATGATGGACATCAACCAAACAGTTATCAGGGAAACTTTTTCGGTTGTGCTCCTTATCGCGGTTTCCTTTCCGGAAAGTGTACTGCCGGCATTCAACTTCCGATTCAATCAAACCGGCCCGAGGGTATTCCGGAAAGGGGACATCTCGCCACACAGATGCCGCAATCCGTCCCCATCCTTTTCCACTGCGAGTAGCAAGCTTCGTCATTCACCGGACGAAACCGGAACTTGCGGCCAAGCCTGTCGTCAATCGCATTCGCAGGGCATTTTTGAGCGCACAGGTTGCAGGTTTCACAGGGCAGGGAGGAAGCTGATACCATTGCTTCTGTTCGCTGAAGAGGCATGTCGGTCACCACCGCGCCCAGCCTCACGCACGGCCCGTACTCCCTGGTCAGCAGAAGGCCCGACCGTCCAATGGAGCCCAGGCCAGCGTAGCGAGCCGCGACAGGCAGAACCAGGTCGGCTCTTCCATCCATGGTGCAGGCGGCCTCCCATCCCCAGCCGCGAATACAGTACGAAAGAACCAGTCCGATCACTGCGACCCGGGTGTACCCGTTCACCACTTCGGCGGCTTCCTCAGGTGCGGGGGCAGACGCGATGCTGACGGGATTCATCCGCACCGCGAATACGATACCCTGCTTGCCGGGAACCTGAACCGGCGTACCGTACTCGCTTCCACGCCCCCTGGTTGAGTAGAAGCAGATGTCTCCAAGGGGCGCGATGCCAAACAACACCGCTCCATATGACTCGGCGCAGGATTTCAGTGTTGCGGTTGCGGTTTCAGGAGAAATCATGGTTTTCCCGGGACTGGCGCTCCCGCGGGCCAGTGGCCGGATGTCCGCAAGAAGCCTGAAGGTTGACTCTGTGAGAAGCCTCAGTGGTATGTGATCGGCAAACTCGGCTCCGGTCTCCCGGAAACCGTCATCAACCTGCCTTTTTTCGGGATGGCGTGCGTAGTACTCATCATAGCTTACAGTTCCTGGTATGAGTTCGAGCCGTGAAAAGATGGTATCCCGCTCGTCGAACTTTCTCACTTCCTCTTCCCTGTCTCGCCGCAGCAGAAAACTGAAAAAACGGCTGAAGCCTCTTTCAACGGGACAGGCCGGAAACCGGCACACGGTAATGCTTCAACAGACTGTCTGAACCGAAAGAACCTATACGCCCGGTCTTGTATCCGGTCAATGGACAACAGGGAAAATGCGGGGCTCAACAGCTCTCCCGGCTTTGCCGAGGGGGGGCGATCTATCGGTCCGAGTCTCTGCCGTGCCAGACACCGCCCCCGATAAGGGACTGGGCGATATTCGTGAAGTGGTCGGCGGACCTCTCACAGTATAGAATGTAGTCCAGAACGGCGAGGCCTGTCATGTTCGCCATCCGCGAAGCGAGAGCTTCACCGTATTTCTCTCTGGCTTCCTCGCTTATACCGTTCATACGGCCTTCCAACACCAGCACCCGCTGGGCCGCCTCAAGGTCCTGATCCCTCAGGGCTTTTACAACATCAAAGGCCATCTCCCCAAGTGTTTCCAGGGTGGCCACAGCCAGAGCCGGAAGCGGTCCTTTCTCCTTCATTACATTTCGCGCGACCCTGTCCCTGGCGCCTATGATTTTCACTGCGTGGTCTGATATGCGTTCAAGATCGTTTATGGTGTGTATGATCACTGGAAGGGCCCGGGATTGCTTCCAGGTGAGTTCCCCCTGGAACAGCTTCGCGGCGTAATCGGTCATATCCCGTTGCATGGCGTCAACAACAGCCTCCATGCGGTTGATCTCAGCGGCCTCGTGGCGACCGGTCAGAAAATGTTCAGAGGCCATGACGATGCATTTTCCCGAGTAGTCCGCCATCTTGGCCATCTCTCTGTTCAGGTTGTCGATGGCAAGAATCGGGCTTTCCAACAGGTTGATGTCCAGAACGATCTCGGGTTGCTCGCCTGCGAGTTTCTCGCGGTCGGGAATCACCAGTCTGCAGAGCCTGGTCAGCATGGGTATCAGGGGAATGAATATGATGCAGTTGACTATGTTGAAAATGGAGTGGGCGTTTGCCACCTGTCGCATTGGCTCTGAAGAGGTGAGTCTTACCAGCTGCAGGAACAACCCGTTCTCCTTCAGGGCAAAAAGCATGAAGTAGGCCGCTCCTATCAGGTTGAAAAAAGTGTGGGCCATGGCGGTCTGCCTCGCGGCCCGGTTGCTTCCGATCGCGGCAAGCTGGGCGGTGATTGTGGTGCCGATGTTGTCGCCCAGAACAAGAAAGACTGCGCCCTGAAGGTTCACAAGACCAGCCCCGGCAAGAGCTATTGTAAGGCCAACGGTGGCGCTGGAACTCTGAACAATCACGGTGACGAAAGTGCCTGCGAATACTGCAAGAAGGGGGTTTGTGCTGAAATCCGCGAAAAAGTCGCGAACCGGAGCGCTGGCCCTGAGGGGTTTCATCACATCGTTCATGATTCCCATGCCGAAAATCAGAAGGCCCAGACCCATCAGAGCTTTGCCCCAGAGCTTCTGTGTCTTGTGCTTTCCAAAGAATGAGAGGGCGAATCCCACGGCAATGATCGGGAACGCGTAACTGGTGATCTTGAACGCGATGAGCTGGCCGGTAATGGTGGTGCCGATGTTCGCTCCGAGAATCACACCCACAGCCTGCTGCAGTGTCATCAGGGAGCTGTTCACAAAACCGACGGTGATCACCGCGGTAGCGCTGGAGCTTTGAATGGCCGCGGTAATCAATGCCCCGGTGGCAACCCCCATGAAGCGGTTGGATGTAATCCTCTTAAGAATGCCCTTCAGCCTGCTTCCGGCAACCTGCTGCAGATTCCCCGACATCATATGCAAGCCCATCAGGAATATCGCGAGTCCGCCCAGCACATGGAACAGAAGGGTGAACATGTTGATGGAAACCAGAGCGATGGAAGCCCTTGACAGCTCTCCCAGGCTGTCGCCGGCTACGGCGGTCAGCAGAACTTCCCCCATGTTGCTCCCAAACTCGAGATCCATCATGGCCATTCCCGTTGAATCGGTATACACCACGAATCCCGACAGCCCCTCCTGCATCACTGTCAGGAAACCCCGGTGGGGATGAAGCTGGGCGTCCCCTGTCTGAATCGCGAAGTTCACCGGAACTCCCGTTGCCGGGCTGTTGTCGTGTGTATTGAGAACCTGTATCGACACCGGTTCTGAAAGCATCTGACCGGTGTTGCCGTGGGTTTTCGAAAGGCGGGAGTAAACCTGAACATCCGCCGCGCCCGCCACTGAAGAAAACAGCAATGTCAGCATCAGCAGGTTCTTCACGAATACTCCCCAAAGCAAACGGCGACCGACAAGCCCCGGCCCTGAACAGCATGCGACGGGAGTTTGCACTGCTTCACCGGGCTGGAAACGGAGGCCCGCAGGGGTATCACTTTCAACCCGGCTACTCATGAGTCAATTCTGACCGAATCCGGTTCGATCGCATGTTCGCGAACCGGGGGTCCCGGGAATGCTCTTCAACAAACCGCTTCACCCTCTGCTCAATGCAATCCCTCGCTTCCCTGAATCTGACACAGGCAACTTCGGATGTATCTCCCTGAACATCGGGATTCTGAATCGCCCAGTACTCCCGTATATGCGCCCCCGGGTAGATGGGACAATCGGCTTCGGCTCTGTCACACACGGTGATCAGGTATCCGATCAGTACATGCCTGCTTATGTACTCATCCCAGACACCCTTGGATCGGTGGCCCAGCAGATGAAGGTCGAGCCCCTTCTCCCTCATGACTTCATAAGTGCACGGATGTATCTCAGACGGTTCCAGGCCAGCGCTGTGAGCCTCAAAGAGTTCCCCTCCATGCAAATTCATGAAAGCCTGCGCCATCTGACTTCTGGCGGAATTGTGACTGCAAAGAAACAGCAATCTGGGTTTTGGCATGACACGCCTCCGGTTCTGCATGGGACACACTCCGGCAAGAAAATGCGTGTTGATTGTTAAGAAAGTATGAAGAAGCCCTGAGGTGGCTCGGGGCAAGACCTGAACCTGTCCATTCTCCGATGCCCGCACAACCGGGAAGCCGGCCCGCGCGGGGTGAAGACGCAGGCCGGCCGACAGGAGGAGTACCGGGCTTGCTCCCCGAAGGCGCCCGGCGCCTTCATCACAGTGGAGAGGACGGGGCAGATCAGTTGAAATCCACAACCTCACCGCTGATGGTGAAGATGATGCGTTCACATATGTTTATCACACGGTCACCAACCCGTTCCAGGTTGTGCGCGATCCAATCCAGCTGCATGCACTGCTCCATGTTGGTCGGTCGCTCCATGACAAAGGTGAGCAGCTCACGATGCACCTGCCTGTAAAGAACATCAATCTGAATATCCCTGGTGGGTATCTCCCGGGCAGATTCCTCGTCTTCCTCACAGAATGCCTTCTGGGCGTCTTCCATCATGCCTATCGCTATGTCGGCCATACGGGGTATGTCCACCAGAGGCTTTACAAGCGGGTCACCGCCTATCTTGCGGCTGATTCTTGCTATGCCTTTGGCGTAATCGCCTATTCTCTCCACCTCGTTTGTGATCTGAAGCACACTGAAGATGAAACGCAGGTCTCCGGCCACAGGCTGCTGGGTCGCAATAAGGCGGATGCACCGCTCCTCGATGTTCCAGCATTTATGATTCACCTGCTCGTCGGACTGGATCACGAGATCCGCGCCCTTCATGTCCCGGCTCGCCAGGAAGCGAATACTGTCTTTGAGGTTCTTCTTCACCAGTTCCACAACTGATGTCATCTGGTTCTTCAGATCCTGAAGATCCGTCTGATACTGATCCCTGCTCATTTCGGCTTCCTTTTCTAACCGAACCGACCGGTAATGTAATCCTCGGTTCTCCGGTCAGTTGGAGAAGTGAATATCCTGCTTGTGGTGCCGAATTCCACCATGTTGCCCGCCCTCTGCTCGTCGGTGAGAAGAAAGGCGGTGAAGTCCGACACCCTGGCGGCCTGCTGCATGTTGTGGGTGACGATTACTATCGTATAGCTTTCCTTCAGGGTGTTCATAAGCTCTTCGATCTTTATGGTGGCCACCGGATCAAGAGCCGAAGCAGGCTCATCCATGAGGATGACTTCAGGTTCGACGGCAATTGCCCTGGCGATGCAGAGCCTCTGCTGTTGCCCTCCGGACAGGGACATCGCGGGCTTGTTAAGCCCGTCTTTCACCTCATCCCAAAGCGCGGCCCGAACAAGGCTCTGCTCCGCTATCTGAGCCAGCTGTGAGCGGTTCCTTACACCGTGAATCCTGGGGCCGTAAGTCACATTGTCGTAGATGGATTTGGGAAATGGGTTCGGCCTCTGAAAAACCATGCCCACCTTCTTTCGAAGATGAACGACATCCTCCCGGAAGATGTCACTGCCATCCAGCAACACCGAGCCCTCGGTTCGCACCCCGGGAATCAGCTCGTTCATCCGGTTGAAGCTCCGCAGCAGGGTGCTCTTGCCGCAGCCGGAAGGGCCGATGAAGGCGGTGATCCGGTTTGCCGGAATTTCCAGGTTGATCCGGTTCAGCGCTCTGAAATCCCGGTAGAAGAGCGAGTATTCACTGGTTTCGAGCCTGATCTGTTCCATGTTTACCTCGTACCCCGGGTGACACGCCGGGATATCATGTTTATCGAGAGGTTCATCACAATCACCAGCACAACCAGGACAGCGGCGGTGGCCATCGACTTGTCAAAGGCCCTGGTCTCCATGGCCAGATAGTAGACATGAAGAGCCATGGAGCGGCCGCTGGAAAGCAGTGACGTGGGAGTGCGGTAGCTTCCCCCGAGGGTTACGAAGAATATCGCCGTCTCGCTCACGATTCTTCCCGCACTGAGAACGATTCCCGTGGTGATTCCTGATATCGCTGACGGGAGGACGACCTTCCAGACGGTTTCCCAGCGGGAAGCACCGAGAGCAAGCGAGCCTTCCCGGTAGGAGTCAGGCACAGCTTTGAGTGCCTCCTCGGTGGTCCGGATGATCACCGGAATGATAAGGCATGAGCCGGCCAGCGCCGCGGATGCCAGGCTGAAACCAAGGTTGAGCGTGGTCACGAACAGGGCATATCCGAAAAGACCGAAAATTATCGAGGGCACTCCGGCCAGGGTTTCGACACCGAATCTGGCGGCGGCGGTGAGCTTCTTCACAAACCCGGATTTTGCCTGATCCGCGTACTCCACCAGATACACTCCAGCTCCCACTCCCAGGGGTGTGGCTACAAGCAGCGTCATAACCACCAGATAAACAGTTGTTACAACGGTGGATTGAATTCCCCCCTCCCCGGAGAGCCCGCCCCGGGGGGATGTTGTGAAGAAATCCGGGGTGATGTGAGCGAAACCCTTCACCACCACATAACCCACGACTGAAAGCATGATCAGCACCGCTGTAATCCCCGCCAGCCAGAACACTGAAAACGCCGCGGTCTGTACAGTTTTCCTCATCGGGCGACTCCTCCTGCCATACTCGCTTTGATCAACCCTCTGGCGGTTGTGTTCACAATCATTATCAGAAGAAACAACACAACCCCGGTGGCAAAAAGAGCGCTTTCGTGAAGCCCTGTGGCGTAGTTTATCTCAACAGCGATGTTTCCCGTCAGGGTTCTTGCCCTGCTGAGAAAGATGGATAGAGGATTCGAGGTAATGGCCTTGGGCATTATCACCGAGTTACCGATAACCATTATCATGGCTATTGTCTCACCCAGCGCTCTTCCCAAACCCAGAACCACGGCGCTTAGGATTCCCGAACGGGCGGCGGGGATGTTCACCCGCCGAATGGACTCCCAGCGGGTTGCGCCCAGGGCCAGTGAACCATTGTAGTAGGACCGGGGTACGCTTCTGAGAGCGGTTTCAGTAACACTGGCAATGGTGGGAAGTATCATCACCGCCAATACCATTGAAGCTGTGAGCAGGCCGAATCCCACATTTCCCGGCACATCGATTCCCCGCACCGCCGGCACCAGCACCACCATGCCGAACAGACCGTACACAACGGATGGTATTCCGGCCAGCAGTTCCACGGAGGGGCGGACAATGTTTGCGATCCACCTGGGGGCCACCTCCGCAAGAAAAACGGCGCACCCCAAAGCCAGGGGCACGCCGATAAGAATGGACCCCAGGGTCACGAGGCCGGAGCCGGCAATCATGGCCAGAATGCCGAAGGATTCCTGTCCCGGCCTCCAGACCTTCTCAGTAAGCATGGAGAGGGGTCCGATGCCCTGAAAGGCTGGAATCGCTTCTTTCAGAGTGAACACTCCGATAAGCAGGACTATGGCCACGGAGGACAGCGCGGCAACCATGAGCAGGGCTCTCATAACGCTCTCCACCCTGTTCTTTCCCCTGGCGCTGTCCGGGGTCACTCTGATTCCGCCTTTCCTAGTTCACCGGAAGGTAGTGTTCGGCAACGACAATCGCCTGGCCCTCATCGCTGAGTATGAACTCCAGCCAGGCCCCGGCGATTCCGCCGGGCTGTCCGTCAGTGATCATGTTCAAGGGCCGGTACACGGGATATGTGCCGGCAGCCACATTTTCAGGTGTTGGAAGGGCACCATCCACCGCAACGGTTTTCACCGAGCTGTCCAGATAGCCGAAGGAAAGGTAGGCCACCGCCCCGGGGGTAGTGCTGCATGTGGTTCTCACCGCGCCGTTTGAAGGCTGAAGAATGGCGCTCTCAGCCATCAGGGCATCACCAAGAACCAGTTCCTCGAAAGCCCCCCTTGTACCGGAACCCTCTTCCCTGGAGACGACGATGATCGGCATCGCCGGCCCGCCAACCTCGTTCCAGTTCGTTATCACACCCGAGAAGATGTCCCGGCACTGAAGCAGGGTGAGCCCGTCCACGGGAACAGAGGGCTCCACCACTATTGCTATGCCGTCGTTGGCTACGGTGTGCACCATTATGTTCGGAGATTCCTGGAATTCGGATTCCTTCACATGGCGTGAGCACATGCCAATATGTGCGGTTCCGTCGGCGCCGCTTTTTACGCCCACGCTGCTGCCACCACCGCTTACGATGATGGTCACACCGGGGTTAAGGGTTTCGAAGGCTTCAGCGAGAACCTCCGCCAGCGGCTGAACCGTGGTGGAGCCAACCACGCTGATCTCGCCTCTGATTCCTGCGGGGGCTCCGTTTCCGGCCTCCCCTGCCGTTCCGGGCTGCTGGCCGCAACCGGCTGCGACCACCAGAGCGGCCAATAAGGCTAGCTTTCTCATCATCTGTCCATCTCCAAATCCATCCGGCGGAGTGTGCCTAGAAGTTCATCCGCCAGTTCAGGTACATGTTTGTGTAGCCGTCCACATTCTCGTTCTCGAAACTGAAGTTCCTGGCTCCCAGCATCAGGGTGTTTCTGCCGCTGGTAATGTCCAGCCCGACACAGAAGTCCAGAACCGTTATGTTGTTCTCGGGCTCATCCGCGCCCTCGGCAAGCATCGTGGAAGGATCCACCATATCGTAGCGCACAGCGGGACGCACGGTTCTCACAAAGCCTTCACCAACGCCGAACTCGGTGGCCAGAGCAATACTCATGGCAGTTCCGTCGTTCTTCTCCATACCCGCAACATCGGGCCCGGTACGGCCCAGCAACGCGTACTCGCCCTCGAAGAGAAGAGAGGCGTTGTCACCCAGGGGGTACTTCCCATGGGCGAAAAGGTTTATTCCGTTGCTGCTCCAGCTGGGAGTGGTTCCGGTGGTGTCCTCGATCTCGGGCTGGCCGATGGAGGCGAAGGAGGCTCCCATGGTAAGCCAGGATGCGGCGGAAACATTGACCCGGGCGGCGAACAGGTTGTTCTTGTCGTTATCCGCCACTTTGTTGGCGCCGACTCCATTGTACAGGCCCAGATCCACCGTCACCGGATCGAAGCCGGCGATGATGGAGATGCCGTTGTCCCTCACGGCGTAGTTCCTGTAGTCGCCCATGCCGGCAACATACGCCCGGTCAGCGAAGTACATGCTGCTGCTGCTGCGGGTGTTGGCGTAGCCGAAGGGGGATTTGAACTGCCCGCCGCGCAGGGTGAAGTTGTCGGAGAGGATCAGGTTCAGGAAAGCATCTGCAAGCCTTATTGTGCCGCTGTTGCTGAACATCTCCAGGTCAACCCTGCCATTTACTCTGTCATTCAATCTCCGCGCCCAGTTGATGTTGAACTGGGACCTCATGTTGTTCTCGGGATTGTAATCTTCCTGGCCGTAGAAGTCCCAGCGGAAGTAACCGCTTCCCGAGAACCTGAATCTTTCCGCGCCGCCGGTCTGGAACTCGCCGGAGGCGAAGGCGCCCAATGTGAGCACCAGGACTGCAATGAATGCAAACTTCATAGAGAATCCCCTTTCAGTTTTTTACTCCGGCACCTGCGGGTGCCCGGGAGTAAAATCCGCCGGAGATGTTAACCGGGTATTCAGGCTTTGTTGAGGCGGTGTTAAGGAACGCAGGGAATGGTAACAGTGAAGATGGTTCCCGCTCCGGGGCTGCTTTCGACCCTGACGGTTCCACCCATGCCTTCCACGATGTGCTTCACGATGGCCAGACCCAGACCGGTGCCCCCGGCCCTTCGTGAACGGGAACGGTCCACCACATAGAACCTTTCGAAAAGCCGTGGCAGGTGCTCGGGGGGGATGCCAGCTCCGCTGTCCGAGACGGCGATGGCCACCCTGTTTCCGTACTTTTCCGCGATAACCTGAATCCGGCCGCTGTCGGTATACTTAACGGCGTTTTCCAGAAGATTCACCATCACTTGTTCAAAACGATACCGGTCAACTACTACCGCCAGATCGGGATCCCTCTGGATCACCTCAAGCTCAATCCCCTTCTGCTCAAGCCCGTTCCTGAACAACGGAAGCACCGTCTCCAGAATGTCTTTCAGGGGCACATGGATCGGGGGTTCCGAAGCCGATCCGTCCTCAAGCTCGGAGAGGGTCTGAATGTCCCGCACGAGGTTTATCATCCTGTCCGCATTCCGGGCGATCACCCTCAGCAGAGGGCCGGAGTCTTCTCCGCTGTTCTCCATAAGAGTCTCAGTGTAGCCCTTGATAGCAGTGAGAGGAGTACGAAGTTCGTGGGCCACATTGATGGTGAACTCCCGTTTTATCCTCTCCACCTGCTCTTCTCCGGTGATGTCCCGAAATGAGAACACCCTGCCGGAAGCCCCCTCGATGGGGGCGGATACATAGGCGATTACGGCGCCGCGGTACTCAAGCCTGCCCCTCTCGCTTTTTGAGGAGAGAACATCTTTAACCGCAGGGGGAACCCCGCTGCCGTCAGTGGACGCGCCGAACATGGTCAGAAAGGAGTCGTTGATCATGCGGATGCCTCCACGGCCGTCGGTCACCGCGAGACCTTCCACAAGGGATCTCAGCACAGCCCGGTTCCTGTGGTCGCTGTCCCGGATTTCCTGAACCAGCTGCTGCGTCCGGGCCAGGGTTTCGTTCAGGGTTCCGGCAAGCTGCATGTGTTCCCTGGTGCTTCCGGGGGATGCGCGGGCACTCAGATCGCCTGCCTTTACCCGTTCAGCCACTTCGGCCAGTTCTCCCAGGGGGCTTGCGATCCCCCGGGCGATAAACCAGCCTGCGATCACTGCGAAAAGCAGAAGCGCAAGAAGAACCAGAAGAATCTTGTTGGCCAGCCTGGTCATGGCTCCGGACCATCGGTCGGTTTCCAGACTGACCCGCATCACGGCGATCACGCTGTCAACAAAGAAGATAGGAACTGAAATGTTGAGCATGTAAGGGTCGCCCGGACCACCGGGACTCTCCCAGGTTCCCTCCCTGCCCAAAAACCCTGTGATGACGTCGGGCTTCGTGCGGATGTTGCCGGGGACCGGAGACCCGGTGTCGCTGTCGGCTATGACTTCACCCAACCGGTTCACAATCATGATCCGGGCGCCCATCGCGGTGCCGGCGCTTCGAATATGGCTCTGCAGCCTGGAGAAGATGGAATCCGCCACCAGTGGCGTTACAGATGGTTCCAGGGCCCTTCCGACACGGGTAAGGTCCTGCAGGGACGCCTCTCTGGAGGACGAATGAACCTCGCTGAGGATCACAAGAGCAAGCAGTACGGTCATGGCGAAAACCACTACAAGGTAGCCTGTGAAAATCCTCAGAAAGATCGACGGCGGGGATTTCATCTCTCCATCCTGTAACCAACGCCCCGGACGCTTCCAATCATTGCGCCGGATTCCCCAAGCTTCTCCCTGATGTGGGCGATGTGCACATCAATGGTGCGTTCGAAAACGAACTTCTCCCCCTCCCACAGAAGATCCAGAAGACTTCCCCTGCTCAGCACCCTGCCCCTGCCTTCCACCAGGGCTTGAAGAATTCTGAACTCCGTTGGGGTCAGGTCAAGATAATCGCTGTTCAAGCATGCCTTGAATGACTCGGGGAACAGGGTCAGGGTACCCCATTTCACCTCTTTGCCAGTATCATCCCTTGCCTGTGACCGGCGAAGAACCGCCCTGACCCTGGCAACCAGTTCCCGGGGTGAAAAGGGTTTAACGATGTAGTCATCCGCTCCCAGCTCAAGACCGAGAACCTTTTCCGTCTCATGTCCCAGTGCGGTAAGCATGATTACCGGCACGGAGCCAAGCCGTTCTGAAGCTCTGACGGCCTTGCAGAGGTCGGTTCCCTGAACGTCGGGAAGCATGATGTCAAGAATCACCAAAGACGGAGTGTTATCCTGGATGAAGGAAAGGAAAGCCGACCCATCGGAAAAAGCCACTGTGGCAAAACCCGCCTTCCTGAGGTGCATCCCCACCAGTTCAGCGATGTCATCCTCGTCTTCAACGATCGCTATCGGAGTTTCGTTCCCACGGGAAGCGGCAAGCTGACCCTTCCTTGAGGTCTGTGAAGCCTGGCAGTCAATTTTTTCCATAAGACTCCTCCGCATTTGGAAGGAAGGCATGCCTCAGTATGAAGCCACCCCTTCTCTGGAACTCAACATCCACACTCCAAAACCTGCAGGAATCTAACTAATGGCCGTTCCACCATGAACATTTCCCGCTGCGGGAATGAAGTCAACGTGCGAGTCCAGTGACTGAAGTGGCCGGCAACACTCCACTCTATCATTGCCTCTTAAGGCTTGACACGAGAAAATGTATACATATGTTTACTTGCGTTCCGCCGGTTTCTTATTCTGTCAGGAGGGAAAAATGGAAAACGACTGCATGAAGCACGGGGCATTCGGCTGGTTCGAGCTGATGACCACCGACACAGAGGGCTCCAAGAAGTTCTACGCCGACCTGTTCGGTTGGGAGTACGAAGACTACCCCATGGAGTGCGGCCCCCCGTACACCCTGGTAAAAGTCGATGGAAAAACCGTCGCGGGCATCATGGTTCAACCCGAGGAGTGCAAGGGCATGCCCTCATCCTGGGATGTTTACATTACTGTAGACAATGTTGATGCCACCGCGGAACAGGTTGTGTCAGCGGGGGGGAAACTGCTTCGACCGCCCTTCGACATTCCCGGGGTTGGCCGCTTCTGCGTTCTGCAGGATCCCCAGGGCGCTGTGATTATGGCCATCACCTATCTGGAGAAGTAGTTCCCACAGTGCCTTTTTCTGCCGGCCGCCTCCCGCGGCCGGCTACACCTCTTCCGTCTTCATCCCTTCCCGCTGCCGGCCGGTCAGACCGCGACACCGGAAGCCATCACCGCAAAAGCAGGCTTTCGACTTCCCTGAACTTATCGATGCAATAATCCGGACCCGCAGCGAGAAGCTTCTCTCTGGAATGCGAGCCGGTGGTGATTGCTATGCTTCGTGCTCCGAGGTGCGCCGCGGTTTCTATGTCAAGAACCGTATCACCGATCACATACATGGCCTTGAAATCCCGTTCATGCATCTTCTTCACCTTGGCAAGGGCGCTGTCCGCGATTTCAAAACGCTTCAGACCATCCTCACCGTAACCGCCGGTGAGAAAGCAATCCCATATTCCAAGTTTCTTCAGCTTGTACTCCGCTCCCACCGAAAGCTCGCCTGTCACAAGGGCCAGTATGTATCCCCGGGCTTTGAGGGCTCGAACGAACCATACGGCGTCGACGTTTTCCCGCCAGACATCCGTAGCCGCAAACTTCTCGAGTTCCTTGATATACAGCCTTAGGAACTCGTCCCACCTCCCATTGCTGAAAGCCTTTCCATTCCGCTCAAGAACCTCGAGGAAAACATCCTTGTCCGAACGGGCGGAGGTGTCAACGCCCTTCATGGCGTCAGTGACGCCAAGCAGGGTGTCGATGGCTGTCGAGAACGGAATGTCCGTTCGTTCATCCCGCAGAACAAGCGTTCCGTTTATGTCAAAGAATATCAGAATATCCACTGTCTTTCCTTTCAGCGCTGTAAACCATGACATCCGTTTCTTTGCCCAGGCAAACTACCCGGGGAGTTCTGTCCGGTCAACACTATGCAGGGGTGCTGTCGGAAGCGTTTACCGTTAGAATATCGCCAATACTCCTCAGCAGCCTGGACCGCCCGAAAGGAGACAGCCCCTTGAGTATTGTTCAATACACCTGCGGCAAATGCGGTAAACCCACAGAACGCTCGAGTTCCAGATGCCCCCACTGCGGGGTTGCATTCAGCGGAGTTAACTGCAAGGGCTGCGGTTATACGGGATCGTCGTCGGACTTCGCCGGAGATGTGTGTCCCAAGTGCGGAAAGAATCCCCACACCGGAGCAAAGCCGCCGGGGAAGCAGGAACCCCTCACCCCGAAAGACAAAGCCGGAGCCGCGGGTTGCGTGGCTGTTCTCAGCCTCGTCATCATTGCTTTGGCGGTTCTCTCAGGCATGCCGGGCAAATGCGGTACGGTGACACTTGTGATTGGCGTGATTCTCCTGCTTCTCACAATCCCCATGACCCTGGATATCTTTAAGCGGGAGGAGGAGAAGGACGGGCAGCCGCCCGCAGAGAAACCCCCAGTTATCACGCCGGTTCAGGAGAAGCATGCTTCCGCGACGCTGTCGCCCCTGCCGACGATTCCTTCCTATCCCGGGGTCTGCCCTTTTCCCAGGTATCCCCGCAGCGGCTGGAAAGACCCGCAGTCCGGGGGGTTCTTCGAACCTCATATAATGAGCTGGAACGCCGGTGTTAAGAACGCCAACGCAGGGGAAACTCAATTCATCATGTCCGGAGAGATAAAGGGTAAGTTTCTCTACGCCCATTTTTCAAAAACAAACGGATCATGGAACGCGGTGATCGACGACTACCTGCCGTAGCGTGGCAGGAGAGCAGAAGGTTGACCTTAGCCACCGGCGGAGCGCTGCTGTACCCCCCGGAAGCCTCATGAACCGGTATCTGCGCAGGTGTGGCGGAGGTAACGGGTGTTCCGATCACTCCATTCCAAACCGCATGGATTCTCATGCGCCGTTCGAAGCAGGACGAATGATGGCGCTTGCTCTTTGTCTGCCGGTCATGCTCGCATGCAATCCCGGAAGTGAAGTGCAGTCCGTCGTTCCGCACAGGACACTTGTGCACACGCCGGAGCGTAGTTTACATTCTCGCCGGTTGAAACTTTACAATCTCGCCGGAGCAAAGTTTACAGATTCGCCGGTCGAAAGTTTACAGTAGCGACTCGGCAGGCCGAATTTTCCTTGAATCCATTGAAAGAATAAACCGACAGCGACGAAGTAGCACTCCCATTATCATCTCCAGAAAACTGGAGGTGCCAATGGCAAACAGGAGAACTTCGTTGAGGAAAATCAGGAGACTGATAAAGGCTATGAGAGATGGAGTTACGGGTTCCCGTAACCTTTCTCAGTATTGCGGGCTGTCTCATACCCATGTGATAACGCTGCATAAGAGAATCGAGCAGAGTTCGTTCTCTCTGAAAGAGTTGAAATTACTTGATGACCAGGCTCTGTCAGCAATAGTATTCCCGCCGGAACCGATACTGGCGCACAGCAAGCCCATGCCGGACTTCAAGAAGATTCACGATCTCCTGACCCGGAGGAAGAAGACCGGCATCACCAGAACACTGCTCTGGCAGGAGTACCGTGAGGATCATCCCGACGGATACGGTCTCTCCCAGTTCAATGAGCATTACCGGGGATGGTTGAAGCAGCAGAAGAAGCCCAGCCCTCCCATGGACCGCATTCCGGGAGAGAGGCTTTTTGTAGACTATTCCGGCCTTGGGATGAGCTATGTGAACCGGGAGACCGGAGAGAAGATCGACTGTGAGATCTATGTCAGCTCAATGGGTCATTCGGGGAAGATTTACTGTGAAGCCTCCCACACCCAGTCCATTCACGACTGGCTGAAGGTCACGGAGAATGCATTCTTGTACTATGGCGGTGTATCGGCTCTGATCACCCCCGATAATCTGAAATCAGCGGTAACGACACCGGGCAGGTACGATCCCGACAACAACCGTGTATTCGAGGAATTCTGTGACCATTACGGAACAGCGATCTATGCCGCCAGGGTACGGTGCCCGAAGGACAAGGCCCTGGCGGAGAACTCAGTTCAGAACGTGCAGAGGTGGGTGATCGCTCCCCTGCGGAGCCGAGTGTTCTTCTCCTTGCGTGAACTGAACGAAGCCATGTGGGAGAAGCTTGAGATCCTGAACAACAGGCCGTTCACCGAACGTGAAGGGACACGGTCGGGGGTATTCAATGAGGTGGACCTGCCAGCGCTGAAGCCTCTGCCCGCCGAGCGTTTTGAGTATGCGGAGTGGAGTAAGGCAAAAGTTCATCCAGACTGCCATGTGATGTACAAATGCTGCCGTTACAGTGTGCACTACTCACACATCGGCAAGACCGTCGATCTCAGGGCAACGGCTGATGGGGTGGAGGTATTTCTGAATGGCCGCAGGGTAGCCAGTCATCTGAGATTGAAAGGTTGTGAACGACGTTCCACCTGTGATGAGCACCTGCCACCCTCGCACAGGGCATGGGAAATGATGGGAGAGAGTACCCGGAAGTGGCTTGAGTTGAGGACAGGCGGGAGCCTTGAGCTTGCCAGGCTGATCTACAGCGGTGAAAAGCACCCCACCCTCTCCATCCGCAGGATACAGGGTCTTATGAGCCTTGAGAGGAAGTACGGGGCCGAGGAGTTTGAGAGAGCCTGTGGGTATGCTCTCAGAACGGGAGCTGAATACCGGCACAGTACCCTGAGCAGCATTCTGAAACTCAGGCTTTATGAGCGCAGACAGCTCGATCCGGAGCCTGAAGAACCAGTCATCGTTGAGCACGAGAACATTCGTGGAGGCGACTACTACAAATGAAGGAGGAGGCGATATGCTTAAGAATCCCGTCCATGACGCTCTGAAGTCCCTCAGACTGCACTCCATGGCCCGTGCCTATGAGGAACAGCAGGCGATGCCGGACATCATGGAATACACCTTTGATGACCGGCTGGGCATGATGCTTGACCTTGAGATCGTGGCGAGGAGCAACCGCCGTCTGGCACACAGGATAAAGCAGGCAGGATTCAAGCACAGTTCAGCCTGCATGGAGAACATAGACTACCGGAGCGACCGTGG
>Ga0334885_1000071_pt1 | contig 174154 bp, 129 predicted proteins | sample GraSluR1_MG_8_FD_207233 | JGI IMG/M metagenome (GOLD analysis project Ga0334885, IMG submission 207233) | Sludge microbial communities from methane-producing bioreactor in Wageningen University, Netherlands - Granular Sludge_31_05-R1 | ecosystem: Engineered > Bioreactor > Anaerobic >...
ACGAGTTGTTGCACTATAAGGTGCCCAAGCCACCCATCTTGCCCAAACGACGCGGGCGGCCTTCCCAAGCCTTTCTGGAGCTCCAAAAACAGTGGCTTGGCTGACCACGATTACCTGTGGTGCTACCAGACCAAGTCTCTATCCGAAAATTGTGCTTTTAAGCGTTTCTGGTACGTCGACGGCGAATTTTCGGATAGGTTCCAAGTGTAAAATTTACCCTCTAACTATAAGGGATGTGTGCAGTTTTAGCAAGTGTCTAATAAAGTATAGCTTCTTCTTGATTTTTCGCCCGTTGCGGTTACACTTGGGGCGATGAAAAATGGATGGCTGGACAACTGGGGGAGAATCGCCGGCATCGCGCTGTTGCTGTTGGGCGTGATGCTATCGGTGCGTGGCGAGGGGCCGCCGCCGCAGGATATCAAATTCCGACTGAGCGTCGCCACGACGCACCGGGCGTTCAACTTTATCACGTGGGAGATCGAGAGCATTGCCCGTAAACTTGTCTTTGGCGCACTCAATCCGCAACGCTTTATGGATGCAGACCAGCGCGCCCGGTTCGTGCTCGACTATCTCGGTCAGGTGCGGGATGCGCGCCAGTTGACCGACGAGATCAGTCGCGCCTACAGCAACCTGGAGATTGCCGATCCCGCCGGAGCGACGCGCGAACAGCAGCGGGCGCTGGCCGACTTGCGCGCGCAGATGCAACGCAGCGGCCTGATCGCCGAAGCGATCCTGGGCGAGCAGGTGAGTAGCGTCCTGCGCAGCGGTGGATTCGGCGCGCTGGCACAAATCCTGCCGCCGGTCAGCAGCACGTTCACCCCCCTGCCTTATCTACTGGTCATTTCGCCGCGCGAGATCATCCAGAGCACCTACCAACGTCCCCTGGTTGCCGGGTTGACGGCAGCAGAGCAAGACGCGATGGAGCAGGAACTCGAAAGCCTGTTTCCCGAAAAGTCCGCCTACGTCACCGGCATCGGTGGTCTGGCAGCCTATCCCGCGATGCTGCTCGAAAGTAGCTCCATCGACTGGGTGAGCGACGTCATCGCGCACGAGTGGGCGCACCATTATCTCGTCTTCTATCCCCTGGGTTTCTACTACGACCGCTCAGGCGAAACGCGCACGTTGAACGAGACGGCGGCCTCACTGCTCGGCGAGTGGGCCGGCCAAGAGGTTATTCTGCGCTATTACATGCCATACTTTCGCTTTACCAAACGCCTGCCCAATCCACTGACCCTGACCGAAGAAGCCGCCGCAACGAGCCAGGCGCATTTCGACTTCGGCGCCGAGATGCACACCACGCGCGTCACCGTGGACCAACTGCTGGACGAGGGCAAAGTCGAGGAGGCAGAGACGTATATGGAGGAGCGGCGGCGATACTTCGTCGCCAACGGGTACCAGATTCGCCGCCTGAACCAGGCCTACTTCGCTTTCCACGGCGCTTACGCCAGCGCACCGGGAGCAGCCGGTGCGGACCCCATCGGCCCGGCCGTGCGCCTGGCGTGGTCGCTCAGTGCGACGCCGCGTGAATTCCTGCGCACCCTCGGCCCCATCACCACCTTGGCGGCGCTCGAAGCGCACATCGGGGAGTAAGGCGTAAAAAGTAAAGAGGGCTACTTCATCATTCACTCATTCGCTCACTCGCTGATTCGCCGATTCGTTTATTCGCTGATTCGCCATTTGACATTTCTCATTGCGGCTATGGTATGCTATGGTATAATCAAACAGTGGGCTTAACAAATGAAGATATGGATCGAGGACACGCTTGTTTAATCCGATAGACGCACTGCTAGGACTGTTCTCCCTAGACATAGGCATCGACCTGGGCACAGCCAACACGTTAGTTTACGTGCGTGGGAAGGGTATCATCAGCAATGAACCTTCGTGGGTCGCCGTCGATAGCACCCGCCGCGATTACGTACTCGCCGTGGGCGCGGAAGCCAAGGAAATGGTGGGGAAAACGCCGCCCAACATCGTCGCCATTCGTCCGCTCCGCGACGGCGTGATCTCCGAATTCGACATCACCGAGGCGATGCTGCGGCACTTCATCAAACAGGCGCACCGCCAATTGTTCATACCTTTCCCTCGGCCTCGGGTCGTGATCGGCATCCCTAGTGGCGTGACCGAAGTAGAAAAGCGTGCTGTGCGCGATGCAGCCTTGGAAGCCGGTGCGCGTGAAGCCTATCTGATCGAAGAGCCGATGGCCGCGGCGATCGGGGCCGGGTTACCCGTAACCGAGGCGCAGGGCAGTATGATCGTCGATATTGGCGGCGGCACGACCGAAGTCGCCGTATTCGCGCTCAAAGGCATCGTCGTGAGCAAGAGCCTGCGCATCGCCGGAGACGAATTGGACGATGACATCGTGCAGTACGCGCGCCAGAAGTATAATCTGGCGATCAGCGAGCGCACTGCCGAGCGCGTCAAAATCAATATTGGGTCGGCTTACCCACTGCCCGAAGAGCGCACGATGGCGATGCGTGGGCGTAACCTCATCACCGGCCTGCCCGAAGAAATCGAAATCAGCAGTATCGAAATCCGCGAAGCCTTGAGCCGCTCGACCAACATCATCGTGGATTTGGTGCGCGACACGTTGGATGAGACGCCACCCGAACTGGTATCGGATCTGATGGAAACCGGCATCTGTTTGGCCGGCGGCGGGGGGCTGCTGAAGGGCTTGGCCGAGCGTATCGCCGAGGAAACGCATATCCGGGCATGGGTCTCGCAAGACCCGTTGACGTGCGTTGCCCGTGGCGCAGGTATGGTACTGGAGAACCTCGAGGTACTGCGTCCCACACTCTCAAGCGACGATCGCCGCCACCCTGGAGGGTCAGCTTCGTGATATGCACCTGTGACTTGGGCAAAGCGGCCACAGCAGTAGCCTGATTGTAGCAGGAAACGTACCCTGATTACCTGACTTCTGGACGACTTGACTACTGAAAAGGATGGACAATGCGACGGGAAAGCGGGCAGTGGCTGCCCTGGGTATTGTTGGTCGTGGCGCTGCTCTTCCTGATCTTGATTGAAGCCGGTACATTCAGTCCCTTGGAGAGCCTGTTAGGCCAGATTATCGCACCGGTAGCGCGCGGTGTGGCCGGCGTCCTCGATACACTCAGTGACCTGGGGCAGACGGCGCAGGATACTCAACAACTGCAAGAACAAGTTGCGGCGCTACAGAGCGCGAACGACACACTGATCCAGGAAAATTTCCGCCTGCGCGAGTTTAAAGCTGAGAACGAAGAACTGCGGCGCATCCTCAACTTCGCTCAGGAAAATCCCACCTACAGCTACATCGGCGCTGACGTCGTCGAACGCGGCTGCGGCACATATCCCTGCGGCACATTGGTAGGCCAAGATACAAATCCATATCTGCAATACCTGATCATCAACACTGGCTCCCGTCAGGGTGTCGCCATCGGGATGCCGGTCGTCACCAGCGGTGCGGTTTTGGTCGGGCGCGTGGCCCGCGTCTCTCCTAACCTGGCGTACATTCAACTCGTCAACGATCCACAAAGTCAGATTGCGGCGATGTTGCAGGAAACTCGCGTCACTGGTATGGTTATCGGGACCATAGAAGAGGGCTTGAATATGGTCGACATCCTGCCCGACGAAGAGGTACTCGGCGGAGAAACCGTCATCACCTCGGCAGCGGGCGGATTGCTCCCCAGAGGATTGATCCTGGGGCAAGTAGAAAGCGTCTCATACCTGGAATCCGATCTTTTTCAGCGCGCCGTGATTCGCCCGGCGATTGACTTCAAACGGTTGGAAATCGTGTTGGTGATCACCGATTTTGCGCGCGTCGATCTACAGGAGTTGCAAGAGTAGATGAGTTTATATTTTGGCATTCCCATTTTGCTGGTAGCGGCTGTCCTGCAAAGCGTATGGTTAGAAGGCATACAGGTCCTCGGTGGGCGGCCCGACCTGGCGCTGCTGCTGACCGTGACATGGGCAATCATCCGCGGCGCTAACGAGGGCGCGGTCTGGGGATTCATAGCGGGCATCTTCTGCGATCTGCTCTCCGGCGGCGCGTTCGGTATGTGGACGTTGGCGCTGACCGCCGTGGGATTTCTCGCGGGGCAGCCCTGGGTCCACGCACTGGGACCGACCCTCATCCGGTTAGCCCTTATGTCGGCGTTGGGTACGTTGGTGGGGCACGGCGTCTTGCTGCTAACCATGGCGGTGTTGGGATACAGCGTCGACCTGGGCCGCGCCGTGCAGACCGTCGCGGGGCCGGCAGCGATGCTCAACTTCCTGCTTTCCCCCTTTGCCTTTACCTTTCTGGTTTGGTTCCACAAGCGCACACAGCCGCGCCTGGGAGGATTCGCCCAATGAGCTACCTGAACGGCAACGGGACGCCCACTACCGGCCTGCACAAACGGGGATCACGTAGGCACGGCGAGATCGACAGCGAAGCATCGCGCCCACCGTGGATTCAGCGCGCGCCGCGCGTAGCCGTCGTCGGGTGGATTGTCCTACTCGTGTTGGGACTCTATCTCATCCGTTTGTGGCAGCTACAATTTCTGGAAGGCGGCGCCTGGCAGGCACGGGCCGAACGGCAGCAAAGCCGCCTCATCACCGTGTCTCCGCCACGCGGCGTCATCTACGACCGCCACGGCGAAATTCTGGTGCGCAATATCCCGGCGTACAACGTCACCATCACGCCGGGGCTGCTCCCCGAAGACTCAATGCGTGAGCGCGCCGTGTTGATGCGCCTCGCACAGCTCCTCGGCGTCCCCTACAGCACCAGCCAAGGGCTTGATCTCCCCGAATATCAAGGCGAACTGCGCACTGTAGGACGTGCAGCCTTTCCACCTTACGGCACAAGCCCGCCGGAGGGGTTGCTGGAAATGGTGAACAAAGTGCGCTGGCTGGAACCCTACAATCCCATCGTCGTGGAACAAAATGTCGACCGCGATCTGGCTTTGCTCATCGCGCAGGAGGGCAGCGTCACCATGCCCGGCGTGGGGATCGAAATCATCCCGCGCCGCAACTATATCTACGGCCCGCAAACAGCACAACTCCTCGGCTTCTTGGGACCGATTCCCCCAGAACGTGTCAGCGAATACGAAGGCAGGGGATATAATCCAAACATCGATCGTATCGGGTACGCCGGCGTCGAAGCGCAGATGGAGGAATTCCTGCGCGGCACGCCGGGACGGCGATTGATCGAAAGGGACGTCCTGGGACAGGAGTTGCAGACCATCAGCGAGACGCCGCCCAGTTCGGGTGACAACGTTCACCTTACCCTGGACCTGGAATTGCAACAGGTCGCCGAAGAAGCCCTGCGTGAAGGGTTGGCCGTCGCCAATTCACGGCGCGGCGTCGTCGTGATTTTGGACCCACGTGACGGGCAGGTGCTCTCGATGGTGAGCCTACCCACGTATGACAACAATATGTTCAGCGGCAAACTCGATATGGACGCCTATCGCGCCTTGTTAAGCGATCCACACCGCCCACTCATCAACCACGCGATTGCCGATCAGGTTCCGCCGGGTTCGGTCTTCAAGATCATCCCGGCCGCCGCCGCCCTGCAAGAAGGCGTCATCAACCGCTACACACTCATCAACGATCCAGGTCTCTTCTACCTGCCCAACCGGTTCGCGCCCGATAATCGCGAACTGGCACAGCCCTTCTATTGCTGGATCCATCTACAGTACGGCATAGGGCACGGACCTTTGAATGTCGTGGATGCGCTGGCGCAGTCGTGCGACACATTCTTTTACCAGGTCGCCGGTGGCTACGAGGAGACTCGATTCCAGGGTCTCGGCATCGAACGGCTGGCAGCATACGCGCGTATGTTCGGCCTGGGTGAGCTTACCCAAATCGACATCCCTGGAGAAGCCCGCGGCCTGGTCCCCACCCCGGCCTGGAAGCGGCAAATGTATCAGGAAACGTGGACCACCGGCGATACGTACATCACCGGCATCGGCCAGGGGAATTTGTTGGCGACGCCACTGCAAATCGCCAACACGTTTGCCGTCGTCGCCAACGGCGGCACACTCTACGCGCTGCAAATGATCCACCACGTTGCGGACACCGAAGGCAACATCATCCAGCCCTTCACGCCAAAAATCATTGACACGCTCGACATTGCCGAACCGGTATGGCAGATCGTGCGCGAGGGTATCGATCTGGCCGTTTCGGAGACCGGCACCGGACGGCGGGCCGATCTCCCCGAACTGGGCATCAACGTCGCCGGCAAGACAGGCACGGCGGAATATTGTGACGACATTGCCTTCAAAGCCGGGCGCTGTGACGTCGCGCCGGGCAAAACGCTCCCCGTACACGCCTGGTTCGTCTCCTATGCGCCCTTCGAAGCGCCGGAAATCGTCGTGACCGTGTGGATCTACGACGGCGGCGAAGGCTCCACCCGGGCGGCACCGGTAGCCCACACGATTATGGATTTCTATTTCAGACGCAAGCTAGGGCTGCTAGATCAACCGGAGGATGAAACGCCAGTGGAGGCGACGCCCTGAACATCCGCCGCGCCGTCGAACGGGAGTTGCCCTGGTTCTGCATCGGGTTGTGCGGCGGCGTCTGGGGTGCAGGTCTGGCGCGCACATTGGCGCTGGAATGGCCCGTCGCGCCGGACGCACGCGCGTTTTTCTTCGGCGCAGGCGGCGCCGGGCTGTTGAGCCTTCTCGGGGCTATGGCGGCCATAGTTGTCAGCCGTCAGCCGTCAGCTTTCAGCAAGAAGACGACAGCCTGGGACATTGCCAGAGGTTTACTTCCGCTACTGCTCCCCGCCGTGGATGTGTTTAGCGGATCCTTTCACCCCTGGCGCGGACCGGTGTTGTTGCTCGGCAGCCTGGCGCTGGCGCTACTCAACACGCGATCCGACGTCGCACCGAGACCCGGTCTTTCGCCTCGCGCGGGCCTTGCCACTGCGGTGGCGCTACCGCTGCTGGTCTACCTGTTCAACCTCTCCCCTTACGTCGGGCGCGCCGACACGTTCGAGTTCCAGGTGACGGCGTTGCGCCTGGGGATCGCCCACCCTACGGGCTACCCGCTCTACGTGCTGCTGGGCAAACTCTTCACACTGCTGCCCTTCGGCACACTGGCATGGAAGGTCAACCTTACCGCTGCGTTATGCGCTGCCGGAGCCGTGGGATTTGTCTACTTGCTCATTCACCGGCTGACCAAGCACACCAGCATCGCCGTCTTGGCGGCGTTGGCGCTGGCCTGGTCTGCTACCGTGTGGTCGCAAGCCATCATCGCCGAGGTCTACGCGCTGAACCTGCTCTTCGTCGCAGGCGTCCTGTGGCTCGCGCTGGACATCCTGGAGGGCCGTTCGATGCCGCGCACACTCTGGAGCGTGGCCCTGCTGATGGGCCTATCACTGACCAACCACATCACGATGGTGATGCTGATCCCCGCGCTGGGGCTGGCCTGCCTGCTGCGCTGGCCCCGGCTTCGCCTGAGCGATTGGCTCAAAGCGGTGGGACTTTTCATCCTGGGGTTGGCGGTCTACGCCTACATCCCGCTGCGCTGGCCCGCGCTCCACGATGGGCAATGGATGAGCCTGTCCGAGTTTCTGGCCTACATCACCGGGCGGCAATTCGGCGGGGCACTGCAACTGGGTCTGCTGCGCGATCCCACACGCTACGCCATCCTCTGGCGACTGCTGCGCGAACCGTTCGGCGTGGTCGGGCTGGCCGTGGCGGCAGCCGGGTGGCTGTATCTGGCCGTCAAACAATGGCGGCTGGCGCTGGTGAGCCTCGCCTCGTTCCTGCCCTACTGTTTCTACGGGCTGGTCTACGTGGTGCCCGACCTGGACGTGTTCGTCATCCCCACGCACTTGCTGCTGGCGCTGTGGATCGGGGTCGGCGCGGCGTACATAGCCAATGGCGAATGGCGAATGACGAGTCACGAATCACGAATCATGAATCATGAATCACGAATTACGAATTACGCGTTTGTTGCGCTGTTTGCGCTGCTGCCGTTTAGCCTGCTGTGGGAAAATTTGCCCTCGCAAAACACACACGCGGTGGGACGGGCGGATGAAGCCTGGGGGCAGTATGCGCTGGCGCAGCCGTTAGCGCCCAACGCCGCCATCCTGGCCGACAGTGAGAAATTCCCACCGCTCTACTACCTGCAACAGACCGAGGGATTACGGCCCGATCTGGACCTGGTGATGCGTTTCGATGAGGCGGGCTACTTCGAGGAATTGCACACACGACTCGCTGCCGGACAGCGTGTCTACCTGGCGCGGTATTTGCCGGGCATGGACGCCTACGGCGTGAGCGCCGTGGGGCCGCTGGTGGAGGTGGCACCGGCAGGAAGCTCTCCACCCGCGACTTCTGCATCCATAACGTTCGACGCCACCCTGACCTTAATAGATCACCGGATGGAAGCGGATGCGCAAAGCCGCCGGATGCACCACCTCACACTGATGTGGGAACCAACCGCGTCTGTATCGCAAGACCTGACCGTACAACTGCGCCTGCTCGACTCAGATGGCAAGGTCACTTGGAGCGGCGGGGGCCAGCGCCCGGTCAACGGCTACTCGACCACACAGGCGTGGCAAACCGGACAGCGCATCGGCGACGACTACGCGCTGGCCTGGCCGGATTGGGTGCCCGGCGGCGACTATCGCCTGGAGATGGCTCTATCGCCGCGCTTCAGCGCCGACGTCCTCGCGCCGGGTTGGATTGCCCTGGACAATCTCACGCTTCCCTGGGCTACCGCGCCGCGTAATGCCACACAGCGAATGCTGTTCGGGGATGCGATCTGGCTGGAAGGTTATGATCTGCCCGGCGAAGTCGCGGCGGAGAGCCGGTTGACGTTCACGCTGACCTGGCTGCGCACCGGCGACTTGCCGGAAGACGCCCATCCGCAGTTCTATTGGATGCCACTAGACAACGCCCGTTGGGAGTCACCCATCACGCCAGAAACCCTACCCGCAAATGCGTGGCCGATAAACCAGCGAGTGCAACAACGCTATACGATCGCTGCGCCGTCGCTGCCCGGACACTATCGCCTATGGGTTGGCTGGAACGCAACAGACCTGCTGCCCGCCCGGTGTGGATGGTTAAAACGTACAGAGTCGCAATGCGCGCTGGCCGACCTCACTGTAGGACCGTCAACAGCAGGATTAGCGAACTTCGGCGGGCAAGTGATGCTGGTCGATGCCGAACTCGATGCCACGAATCCCGCACCCGGCGCGACGCTCCCGCTGACGCTACACTGGCGGGCGTTGCGCACACCGGCCGAGAACTACACCGTGTTCGCGCAAATCGTCGGGCCGGAAGGCAAGCTCTACGGGCAAGTGGACAGCTGGCCCGTCCACGGGACCCGTCCCACCGGCAGTTGGCGCAGCGGCGAAGAAATCAACGACCCTTACCAGTTGGCGCTCGCACCGGACGCGCCAGCAGGCGAATACCAAGCCATCGTAGGGTGGTATCTGTTAGGGACAATGGAACGGCTCGCCGTGTTGGATGCAAACGGGCAACCCGTGGACGATTATTATGTGGTGGGGCGTTTCACGGTGGGCGAATGAGCGAATCAGCGAATGGGTGAATGGGCGAATTAACGAGTCAGAAAATGAGCATGTCACGCATCACGCATTACGCATCACGGATCAAGCGCTTGGAATGGATCGCGCTGATCGTCATCCTGCTTGCGGCGGCGTTTTTGCGCCTCTATCGGCTCGATGCGCTGCCGCCCGGTCTGACCCACGACGAGGCCGGGCACGCGCACGATGCAACAGCCATCGCCAACGGCGCGCGTCCCATCTACCAGACGGTGGGCTATGGCCGCGAACCACTCTACGACTACTTGGCTGCCGGGTTGATCGCATTGGGCATCCCGGCGGTGACCGCGCTCCGGCTGCTCTCGGCATTATCCGGCCTGATCACACTGCTTCTGACGTTCGTTTGGGCGCGCCGGGCGTTCGATGGCCCCACGGCGTTGTTGGCGGTGGCCCTGCAAGCGGTTTCGTTCTGGTCACTGGCGGTGAGCCGGCAGGCGTTACGCTCTAGCCTGCTACCCGCCCTATTTACCGCCGCGCTGTATCTGTTCTGGCGCGCCATGGATTGTCCCTCACCATCCTTGCTTCGAGGGGATCGCCAGATCCCCGTTCCGGCAGAGCACGGATCTGACGATCCGCTTAAAGCACAAAAAAGCGGGAACCCATACGCGCTTCGAGGGGATCGCCAGATCCCCGTTTCGGTAAAGCGCGGATCTGACGATCCGCTTCAAGCGAGGGCAGGAGTGTGGAGATTGGCGTTGTTTGCCGTACTACTCGGCGCAACGCTGTACACCTACATCCCGGCGCGGGCGCTCTGGGTGTTGTTCCCCACGTTTCTGGCTTACCTGGTGCTCTACCACCGGGCGGTATTCCGCCGGATCGCCATACCGGCGTTGGTCGCGATTGGCATCGGATTGCTGCTGTCGGCGCCACTATTTCTCTATCTACGCGCTAATCCGGGCCTCGAACAGCGGCTAGAGATGCTCGATGAGCCACTGCGGGCGCTGGCTGCGGGTGACGTGTCGGTCGTGTTCAAACGCGCCGCGAGTTGCCTGGCAGCGTTCATCATGCCGGGCCTGGGCGACGACTTTTTGGCCTACAACATACCGGGCCGCCCGTTCCTCGGCCCCGTTACCGGTAGCCTGTTCATCACCGGGATAGTGATTTCCCTGCTCCGCATACGCCAGCCCGGTTATGCGATGACGCTGCTGTGGTTCGCCATCAGCATTGCGCCCTCGCTGGTAACAGGCGCGGCCGCCAGCACGACGCGCAGCATTACAGCTCTACCGGCGACGTTTCTCTTCCCGGCCATTGCCGCGGTGACAAGCGCGCGGTGGATCGCGTCCCGGTGGGGACCTCAAGCCGCGCAGATTGCTGTAGGCGCATTAGCGGTGTTCGTTTCGATCAGCGGCGTGTGGACGGTGCGCGATTACGCGGCATGGGCAAACATGCCGCAGGTGCGCGCGGCTTATATGCATACACTTACACAAACCGCCGGCTACCTGGATGCATCCCCAGAGGCAGGCATCGTTGCATTATCGACCGCCCTGCCCCACGCGCCCCACGATCCCTACGTCTTCGAGGCCAGCCTGCGCCGTTCCGATCTGCCAACGCGCTGGTTCAACGGCGAACGGGCGCTGATCCTGCCCGCAGCGCCGACATCCCGACTCATCGCGCCCGCTGTGGCGACACTCGATCCGTATTTTGCCGGTCTGCCCGGCCTGGCGTTCCGCGAGCGCGTGTCGATGCTGCCTGACGATCTCAACCCATACTTCGAAGTTTACGAATGGACACCGCAGGTCACACGCCAGGCGTTGCTCGATCGCGCCCAGGGCGCACCGCTCGACCTGGCGCTGCCGGTCGATCTGGATGGCGCGCTGTTGTTGCTCGGTTACGATCTGCGCACGCCCATCATCGCGCCGGGCGAGATGGTCGAACTCATCACCCTATGGGAAGTGAGCGACGCCGCGCGCGTGCGGCCTCAGGATTTGTCGAACGCCGAGCAAGAACTGGTGTTCTTTACGCACGCGCTCGATGCAGCGGGAAGCATTGCGGGGCAGGATGACCGGCTGGATGGCCCGGCCTGGAATTGGCAAACCGGCGATATGGTGGCCCAAATCCACCGCTTTGCATTGCCCGCCGACACGCCGCAGGGTACGCTTGGGCTGGCCGTCGGCGTGTACCGGCGATCAGACCTGACCCGCCTGCAGGTGTACGTGGACGGCATCGCGGTGGATGACCTGATCCGGTTAGCATCGCTGGAGGTGCGCGCGCCATGAATGGTAATGTCTCCTCATCTCGCGAACGTGTTCTAGTCGCCTTAGTCCTTTTGCTGGCGGTATTTCTACGCCTGTACCAACTCGATACAATTCCGCCTGGCTTGACGCACGACGAAGCAGCGACGGGATATTTCGTGACCTCAGTTTATGAAGGCGCACGGGCGTATATCCAAGCGCCCTACGGTTATGCCAACGAAGCCTTCACGATGTATTCCGGCGCACTCTTTATGGCATTAATGGGGCCGACGGATCTGGCGTTGCGCGTTCATTCCGCGTTCTTTGGCGTTTTGATGATCCTTTTCGGCTATCTGTGGACGCGCAAGGCCTTCAATGTACCCGTAGCACTAGGGGCAGCAGCCTTGACGGCGGTCTCTTTTTGGCCCATTTCGACCGCGCGCTTTGCGTTGAACCCGCAACCGGCCCCGGCGCTCTTTACCGGCGCAGTCTGGTTTCTCTGGTTGGCGCTGTTCAGCGATAAACCGCCCCGTTCTCGATGGTGGGCATGGCTTTTATTTGCCCTGTTTCTGGGCGGTTCCCTGTGGACTTACGAGGTGGCGCGCGCTACGGCGGCTGCCACCGGAGCATTTGTCGTCTTCGTCGCATTGACCGACCGCACACGCACTCGCCAGCAAATCGCCTGGCTCATAGGTGCATTGGCTTTGGGATTGGCGCTAGGCGCGCCGCACGTCCTCAATCCGGACGCCTGGCAACGTTCTGCGACGTTGGCGACAACACTGAGAGCGCTGCTCAACGGCGATTTCAGACCGCTCTTGACCACGACGCTCGAGGCATTGGGCACACTCACCTGGCAAGGCGACCCCTTTCTCACCTACAATGTGCCGGGCCGGCCCATCTTTGATCCGTTGATGGGCTTGATGTTCTACGGCGGATTGATCGTGTGCGCGTGCCGGTGGCGCAGACCGGCTTACACCCTTACCCTTTTGTGGATTGCCGCCGGGCTGTTACCTTCGATGATTGTCGGCGCATGGAACAGCACGCTGCACAGTATGGGGATGCAATGGGTGGTCTTCGTCCCACCGGCGATTTTCGCCAGAGAAATCGGCGACTGGCTCAAGCGACGCTATCAGGTATGGGGACCGCGACTGGTCTGGATCGGCTTTGCCATTCTTGTTTTTCTCAGCGGCGCACTTTCGTTCCGCGATTATTTTCTTCAGTGGGGACAATGGCCTGAGGTACGCGCGGCGTATTTCCAGAACATGGCTGCAATCACCAGTTACCTCGATCGGGGTTCCTTTTCCACCGCGGCAATATCTGCGCCCTTTCCCGACCTGCCGCACGACCCGCTCATCGCCAACTTGCGGGTCCATCGAAACGATCTTGCGCTGCGCTGGTTCGACGCCCAACGGGCCATAGTCTTCCCCAACACGACCAGCAGTCTCCTCATCGCGCCGTCGAATGCGTCCATCCATCCTTATCTTGCAGAGCGACTGAATTTGCAAATGATGGAGCGCGTCTACACCCGGGCTGATGACATCGATCCCTACTTCGACGTTTTCACCTGGGAGCCTTTGGCAACCTTCGAGTCTCTGGTCGAAGAGGCGATGCCAGGTTCGTTGCCTGATATGCCTGTCAATTTTGGGGCTGTGGCACTAGAGGCTTTCGTGCTCCCGGAGAATGTCACACCCGGCGAGACCATCACGCTCGTTACCTTGTGGCGCATCCTGGATCCCACGATGCTCGAGCCGGTCTCACCGCAAAACTATGGATACTCCGTGGCTATCTTTGTGCATTTGCTGGACGCAGACCATACCATTGTCAGCCAAGAAGATCGCCTTGATGCACCGGCCTGGAACTGGCAGGCCGGCGATGCCTTTGCGCAAATACATCAGATGGCTACACCTGCCGGCCTCTCTCCTGGACAGTACAACCTAAGACTCGGCCTGTATACGATGCCCGATATGCGGCCCTTGCCGGCCTTTATCAACGCTCAAGCCGTGGGCGACTATATTCTGTTATCGCCCGTAAAAATCATCACAAGCGAATGAGCGAACAGTGAAACAAATTCGCTAATTCTCTATTCGCTGATTCTTTCGCTATTTCGCATGGACGGCAATTGGACCGAGGAGCACCCGCTCTTCGAGATAATGACCATCGGGGGCGACTACCGGCAGTCGACCTGTCTCTGAATGAAACAGCCCCACCTGGAGCGGATAGCTGCCCGGCGGCGTCTCCGGGAGCAAGGTGATGCGCCGCGTGACTGTCACCACGCTGCCAGGCGTCCAGGCAATGCCGCCGCCATCGTCACTCCCCCAGACGCGATATTCGGCGTCCAGGACTTGAGCGAAGATCGCATAATCGTGTCGCGGTTCTGCGAGGACCTGCCAATACAGCGTTGCCGTGAGCGTCTCGCCCCCAGAGAGGCTGCGCGGTTCAAGCGTGTAGCCCACGAAGGCGATCTCATTGGCGAAGTTCGCAAATTGGCCATTGGGCCAGTCACCGGGAAGGGCTGAGATTTCCACCGCACCGGCTTCAAGGCTTTGATCTGGCGATACGGCGACGCCATCAACCAGTAGGGGCAAGCGTCCCCATTCTGGCTCGTACAAGCCCAAACGCACGTTCGCCCGGTTCGGGGTGTAGGCAGCTTCGGGCACGTCGAGCCGGTAAATGTCCACAAAGACGTGACCGGTGCGCCAGGACGTAGTCGGGGCGCGGCCCAGGCCCGGCCAGGTATCACGCTGCGTGACCACCGCGCCGATCTCATCGATCAAGTGGATGTAGACGGCATACGGGCGGGCAGTGCGTTGCAACGGTTCCCACGTCACCTGCACCCACACCGGCGAGCCAGGATGGACGTGCGCCGGGCTAGTCTGCACGGCCAATACGCGAGCGACGTCACCGAACTGTATCGCGGAAACGCCTCCCGCCAATTGCGGAACGGTGGCGCGTGGCGGGTAACGCACGGCGGGCCAGAGATAACCGCCCAGTGCGATACCAGACAGGAGCGCCATCAGCGCCATCACGCTTGCTGCCGCCCGCGCCGGAGTCCGCAGCCAGCCGCACAGCCCGCCAACGACGAAGATCGCAAAGGCCGGTAACGCCGGGAACAAAAAGCGTCCCATCGCGCCGGCGGGTTGGATGAGCATGTAGTACAAGACGATGGCGCTATACAGAACAATGGTTAAAATCAACAAGAGCGCCGACGCCGTGGAGAGCCGATGCCGTCCGAGCCGTACATTGCCAAGTAGGCTGACAGCACAAACGACCAGAAGGGCAGTATACACACCCTGGGGCAGCGGGATTTGCCCGTAGCCAAAGCGCCCCCACAAACTGGCCCACAGGTACGGAAGCCCTTGCCCAATCGCCCACCAGTTGTCGCGGGCCGAACGTCCACTCCACAGTTCGTTGACGACGCGCATACCGGTGGGATCGCCGTATAAGAGCCAGTTGCGGATGAACCACCATCCGGCCAGCGTCAGGGCAATGATCCCCACCACAAGTAGACCGTTCGCCCAGCGACGTATCCACGCCAGGCGTCCCCGGAGCCGGGGCTTTTCGTGCCAAGCTTCCCACAACAACGCCAATGCGATCGGCAGACCGGCTGCCGCCAGATGCAGCTTGGACAGTAGCGCGCAGCCATAGATAACGCCCAGCCAGATCAACGTGCGGCGATCTGCGCCATCCTGAACGATGCGAATACAAAGGAGCAGCACCGCCGCACTACACGCAGCGGCAATGACGTCGTTGTTGATGGCTGCACTGGTATAGATGAACTGAGGATTGAGCGCGACAACCGCCGCGCTACCCAGCGCCAACAGCGGTGCATCCGGCCACACGCGCCGCCCGACCTGGTAGGTCAAGGCTACGGTGAGCGCGCCCAATAGCACATTGACCCAGCGCGGAATCATCGCCGCCAGGAATCCCTCACGGAAGGGGAAGCGTTCGGCTTCGCCATGCCAATACTGCACTTTGTTGTCCACACCGGCTTCCCAGTTCCGGTGCCCCCAAAAGGGATTGATGGGATGGTCATACGTGCCGGTGTGGGGCGAAGGGACCCACGCACTCGCCAGCGCCGCCAGCGCATAATAGAGCGGTGGGTGGTGGCTTTGCGAACGCACTTCCTCCTGGCCCTGGATGGGTAATGCACGTTCGACAATCAGTTTGCGGACGTAGCGGTAGTGGCGGATTTCGTCCGGAGCTTCGAAGAGAGGATTGATGACGCTCACCGTCGCGGTCACGACCACGAAAACGAGCAGCAGTCCCCCGAATATACGATCAACTTTTTTCATCTTTCTCAGTTCGTTTCCACAACCCGGTGAGGCCTTCCATCAGGTAGATCGCCAGGCCAATCAAGCCTACGGCCAACGTCACGGCGTATACCGCGAGCGTCATCGCCGCAGCCACAGCATCGGGCACACCGACGGAGCCGAGCAACGGCTGCGCCACCCAATCGCGCGCGCCCAAGCCACCCACAGAGATTGGGACAAGTAACGTCAGCGAAATCAACGGTGTAAAAACGAAGTAGAAGCCGAGCGATACGTCGATGCCGACAGCGAGGCCGCACAGCCAATAGATGGCAATGTTGACCAGGTTAAACAGCGTGGAGAGCGCCAACGCTTGCCACACCGCGCGCGCACCGGCGCCGCTCACGGCGGCGTAGATGTTCGCCAGTGCGCCTTGCCCGACCAGGGAGAAACGTGAGGGTAGCCAGGCGGTAAGACGGCGCAACAGCCGTCCTTCCAGGAGCAGCGCACCACCGAGCAGCCCGCCCACCGCGATCCCGACAAAAATCCACACCAACCAGGGCGCTAAGTCTCGCGTGAAGGGCAACACAAACAAACCAAGCGCCATCAGGGAAAGGATGCCCGTGAGCCGGTCGACGATGACGGTCCCTATCGCCGCCGATTGGCGATTCTGCTGCGCCAACTCAACCGCCCGCACCACATCGCCGCCAAATCCGGAGGGGAGGATGGTGTTGAAGAAGTTTCCGACCAGATAGAGCTTGAGCAACAGCCGCAACGACGGGGCCACGCCCAGACCGTAGAGCAACGCCCGCCAACGAAAGGCGCGGATCACGATCCCCAAGAGGAAAAGTAGGCACGCCGCCCCTAGATAACCAGGGACGGCGTACCGTAACACTTCTACAATCTCTGCACCGCCAACTTCACGCAGCAACAATACCAACGCCGTCACGCTCAGGGCGACACGAAACAGATTCGCCCAGAGACGCCGTAATTTCACTGTTGGGCCTCTGGACAGAACGGGTCGTAGCGGAAGTAGTCGAACCACAATTCCACCGGTGTGTATTCCCAGGTTCCTCCAAAGAGGCCGACATTGTGACGCGGCATATTGGGAATATTGCCGCGTGCCATCCAATGGCCGTTCACGTAGACATCCACGACGTTGCCCCGCACAGCCGCTTTCACCACGTTGTAGTCCATCGTCGAGATAAACGGGAAGTCACAAGGATAGTCTTCGGCAGTCTTGCACCATGGGATGATGTTTGTAGCGATGTTTATCGGTTGTTCCCGCTGAACGTCGCCCGGATACACGTAGTTGTAGAACCGTTGCGCGCCGTAGTTGTGGTTGGCGTTGATCTCGAACGTGTAGAGATCCGTCATGTCTGCGTTTGCGCCGAAGACGATACCCCAATGCGCCCACCATGGATCATAATCACGCCTGGCGTTGGCGAATTTGCCGCGCGCCTCGACGCAATAACGTTCAGGCAATGGATAATAGGAATCCGGCATCGGCGCGCGCTCGGCCGGCCACACGAACCAGGTATCCACATCGCCTATGCCTCCGTGCCACGAAAGCGGTATCCAATATCGATAATGGCCGGGGATATAGCTAATGTAAGCCACGACCTCGTCACGCGCATAACATATTCCGTCACGACACCACTCGTTGAAACGGATCGCTTCACCCGTATGCCAGCCGCTTGCCGGATTATCAAAGTGGTCAACATATATCGGCAAAGGCGTCGGCGTGGGCGTGGGGGTGGGCGTCGGATCCCGGCGCACCACCGGCAGGTATACCGTCGCGCCATAATTGAACTCCAACACCAGATTATCCACCAAAGAGCCCGCGTCGACACTCTGCCCATCGCTGGTGAAGAGTAGCGCGATCCAGACCGGGCTTTGCCCAAACTCCTGGGTAGACCAACTGATAGAGCGCCATTCGCTGAAGGATTCAGATACCTCCACGCCCTTGTACGGGTTTAGCGGTCCGTTCGACAATCCGATGAACAGTGTGTCACCCGCAGCCACACGGTTCTGAACGTCTATCTGCAAGCGCATCTCCCAGACACGCTGCGTGGGGGTGAATGGCCCGGCAATAGCCCAGACGGTCATATTGTTCACATAGGTGCCTGTGGGCCACGATTGCGCACCGCCCACCGTGCCGCCTCCGGCGCTCCACAACCCGTGATCCGTGACCTCCAACGTGCCCAGGCTGCGCGTGTAAGGCGTGACGCCCCACCGGTAATTTCCATTGACGTTATCGATGTGCGTCCACACCGGCAAGAGGACGTCGAAGGTGTCGGTGAACACCGGCGTCCACATGCTTGTTGGCGAGATCATTGCATCGTTTCCGGAGAAAGCGATAACCAGGCTGGCAAAGAACAACATCCCGCACAACAACGTCAAACCAATCAACAATCCATAACGTCGTCGTGCTAATTTCATCATTTCACCTCTTTCGAAAGCCTGCCCGGTCACTGATCAAGCCGGCAGGCAGGCCACTACGGTTTGCCCATATTACGGGCAGTTGGGTACATAACGGAAATAGTCAAACCATAAGTCTACAGGCGTTATCTCCCAGACGCCGCCGATGATTCCGACCCGTTGACGCTGCAATGTGCCGAGCGATACAGTCTCTAAATGCACGCCATTCGCATAAATCGACACAAGCGGGCCATCCACAACAACTTTGAGCGTGTTGTAAACCATAGTGGGAATCAATTCATCCAGATCACGATTGGTCCACGCCACAGGATAGTTCTGCACATTGATATACTCACCGCCATCTGGCCGCCGATTGCCCGGAAAAACGTAATTGATATGCTCTGTGATGGCATAGTCATGATTGGCATTGATCATAAAACTATAGAAGTTCGTCATTGACGCATCTGCGGCAAAAACGATTCCCCAATAGGTCCACCACGGATCATATTCCCCTTTGGAGCTGGCGAACTTGCCACGCGCCTCGATACAATAGCGTTGTGGCAGCGGATAAAGGGAGGATGGCATTGGCGCTGCAAACGCGGGATGCACAAACCATGTATCGACGGTTCCCGCGCCGCCATGAAATGACGTGGGAATGTGAATCTGGTAATTGTCCTCGACATAGCTCATATTCGCCACGACTTCCCAACCCGAAAAACATGTCCCGTCAAAATAACAGCGCGTATTATATCGCAGCGCATCACCGACATACCAACCGCTTGCCGGATCGTTAAAACGATCGAAGTAATACGGAGGCAGAGTAGGTGCAAGCGTAGGCGTGGGAGTAGGATCGCGGCGCACCAATGGCAAATAGACCGATGCGCCATAATTGAAGGCCAATGTCAAGTTATCCACCAACGGGCCGGCCGCCAAACCTTCCGCGCCGCTGGTGAAGCGTAAGCCAATCCACACAGCTTCGCTGGTCGAATAGGCGCGCGTGGACCAGTCCAAGGTTTGCAGGGCCAACGTGCTCACGGTTGACGTTATGCCCGTGAAGTTGACGCCATCGGCGGATAAGCCGATGAAGAGCTCGTCGCCAGGTTGCATATCGTTGTACCCCATCACTTGCAGATGCATATCCCATACTTTTTGCGTTAATGTAAACGGTCCGGCGATAGCCCACGTCGTCATTGAATTCGTGTACGTGCCGGTGGGCCAGGTCTGCGTTTGTCCAACCGCACCGCCGCCCGCGGCCCACAATCCGCTTCCCTCCAGAATCATCGTACCCACTTCAACCGTGTATGGCGTAACACCCCATTGATACTGCCCCTCTGTGTCATCCGTGATCGTCCATACCGGAGAAAGCGTGGTAAACGAATCGCTATACACGGTTGACCACGTCGCCGCTGTAGAGATATCGGCCGGCCGCGCCCAACCTGACAATGGAACACTCAAAACACCCAAGAATAATACCGTCAAACCCACTATGCCCAACGCCACCCAAACCCGACTGTGTACCATAGATAGATTCTCCTTCTGGAAAAGATTGGGACTTTCTAGCTAGAAACGACCAACTTCAGAGAGACGAGGGGCTGGTTGTCCAGCCCCTCGAGATACCATCAATGATCCGTTAACGCACCGTGACCCTGAAATTATCGAACCGGGATTGCACCGGGGTGTAATCCCAAGAAGCGGTTGCGAGTCCCGTTTGATGCATCGTGCCAATGCCACTGTCGGTAAAAGTGCCCAGATTCACGTTGTTGATAAACACCGTGACCTGCGAACCACGCACCTCAGCGCGGAATGTGACATCGCGGTCGTAGCCGCCCGTATATCCCGGACACCCCACCGAGGGCAGTAGATTGGTCATGTTAAGCCACGAAATGGGGGTGTATGAATCAATCCCCGTGCGTTTCACCACACTGCAACGGCCATCGAAACTCCAGTCCACCGAATAGATCGTGTTGAAGTAACCGGCGCTGCTCTTCGTGGCGGCAAAGACCAACCCGGCATGGCCCCAACCGGGGTCTAGGATTTGGTCCGCAGCCTTAATGAACCGATGCACGACTTCGACATCATAATTCGTGGCCGTGTTGTTATATGGCGCCGGTATGATCCCTAAGCGCTTGTTGTTCAGGGCATTTGTATTTAGCAGGATTTTCATACGATAGTACCCATTATCATAGTTTGCATCCAAAGAATTCCACTCATCCGTGTCGTTTCTCGCTTTGAAAACCTGCCGGGGCCAGCCGCTGTTGACATTCGAGAAATCATCGAAGAACCCTCTGGGTCTGACGACGATGGTTTGCACATTACTCCATGGGCCGGCGCCATAAGCGTTGTTGCCTCGCACGCGGTAGTAATAAGTGCCGACGGCTTTGTTGGTATACGAGTGAGAAAGGGTGGTAGCCGGAAAAGATAGTTCCACCGGAGTCGTAAAACTCGAGTTCGTCGCTTCCTGGAACGTGTAAGACGTCGGCTTAAAGGGATCGGTGGCTGGGGTGTAGCTCCAACTGAGTTGGTAATTGCCGTAGGTGTCGTTGCTGGGTACAGCGAGCGTCGGCGCATACGGTAACGGCGGCCAGCGCCGGGCGACTATCGGAAGGTACATGTAGCGTACGCCGTTGCGAATCGTCACCCTGACGGTATCGACTTTTGTGGGATCGAAATTGCCGTCTATGCCTTTGGCGCGCACCTGGATGTCATACTGCGCGTCGTCCTCAACCGGCAACGGCCAGGCATAGGTCCAGTTCCACCAGTCGCCGGTAGGATCAGCCGTGATCGTCGTGACCTGCTGCCAGTTATCCGGTTGCACCACACCCACCTTTTTGATGTTGACCTCGACTGTCGGTGCGGTGACGGCTGCCAATGGCGCGACGGAGGGCATCACCGGAACGGCGTTCAACGGCTGGAACAACAAGCCGGTGGGATTCACCGTTACCGACTGCACAGCGCTCCAGCGGCTTTCGTGCTCCAAGGTACGTGTCTTGGCACGATAGTAGTAGGTTTTACCCCGTGGTTGGCTGGTGAAACTCCGGCTAGTCGTAGGAGCATCCACGATAACCTCGTCAGTGATGGTGGAGAAATACATGTCTGTCGATTCCTGTAGTACATACTGGACTGCGTTGGGCACTGCCGTCCACTGTACCACATACCAATCATTAGCCCCACCCCCGTTCACAATAGGACTGAGCACCGGCGGTTCGGGGAATCCTGGCTCGTCACCGGTCCACGCACGCCCTTTGATCGTAAACGTACCACGGGTAGTGAACAACTGGTTGTTCCACGGCTCATTGATCTGCGCGCTTGGGTAATCTTCCACTGTGACCGTCACAGAGCGCGCGAACGCCAGCCCCCCCTCGGTGATGGTCGCTGTATTGGTGATGATGTCGCCGGGCAACACGGTCGTCGCCACTGTGGCTTGGAATGACAGTGTTACAGTATCGCCGGCGGCGATAGGATCGACCGTAAAACGCACACCACTCCCAGAGGGAAATCCGAAACCTGCGCCCTCCGGTATGACACGCGCGCTGAAACCCACGTAGGTCAACTGCGCAGCCAAGGGGTCAAGAACGTCGATAGCGGTTGTCGTAGTGGTGGTGTCATTTTTCAAGACGATGGAATACGCCACCGTTCCACCGGCACCCACATTACGTGGGGTTGCATCCTTATAGGACGTATTGAGCAAAAACGTGCCCTGCGCGTGAACACTTTCGGGAACCCCTGCTAACCAGACCAATCCCATCAGGATAGCCCCAACGAGCGTCAACAGGACAGAAACGTGCTTCTTCTTTGCATACCACTGATTCATATCAAACTCCTTTCGATTTGTCTTTGCTTTGTAGCAACGAAACCGCCGTGCGAAAATATCTCGACACGGCTCAGTGCGGCTGAGACGGAAAGCACAGCATCATATATACCATAGGTAACGCAATCCGCAACCCTCTGATGATGACCCACATCTCACCGCCGAGTGCGCTGAGGTCGCAGAGAGAGGTCAGAGCACTTTCGCCAGTGTGATTTGGTTGTACAGATCGCGCTCCGATTGCGTGGTCACCTCAAGGTAATTGTCCGTCAATCCGCGCCAAGTGCCGGCCTCGTCCTGTTGCTCCCATAACACAGGCAGCATCTGGCCGATGAACTTAAGACGATACTCCGCTGCCAATTGTTCCCCAAGCGCGCGCATCCGGGCGGCGCGTTCCACACGTATGGCTGCGGGAACTGCGCCCGGCAAGCGCACGGCGGGCGTTCCGGCGCGTTCGGAATACGGGAAGACGTGCAGGCGGGCAAAGGCCATCCGCGTTACGACATCCAGACTCGCGGCGAAGTCCGCCTCGGTCTCACCGGGGAAGCCCACGATCACGTCGGTGGTGATGGCGATATCGGGCGAGATGGCGCGCGCAACCTCCACCAACGCCGCGAATTGCTCAGCGTTCGTACGGCGGCCCATTCGCTTGAGCACGGCATCGGAACCGGATTGCAGGGGCAGGTGCAGTTGGCGGCAAAGGCGCGGATTCTCCCACTGGCGCAGCAGCGCGTCGTCCACGTCCCAGGGTTCGACAGACGAAAGGCGCAGGCGCGGCACATCGGTCGTCTGCAAGATAGCTTCCGCCAACGCCGCCAACCCCGATGCCAGTCCTAGATCGTGGCCGTAAGCGCCCAGGCTCACGCCGGTGAGTACGATTTCCTGCGCACCCTGCGCGACCAAGTCACGGGCGGCCTGTACCGCATCATCCAGTGGACGGCTGCGCGCCGGCCCACGCAAGACGCGCGTGATGCAGTAGGTGCAGGCGTGATCGCAGCCATCCTGCACGGCGAGGAAGGCGCGCGTGCGTCCCCAGCGGCCCGGCGACCAGGCAGCGGGCGCAGCATCCCGCCCGGTGATGATCTCCACGGCGCGGGCCTTGTCGACGTTGGGGATGATCCACGTTACACCTGGGAGAGCAGCGGCGCGCGCTGCGTCTGCGGTGGCCCAGCAACCGACGACCGCCAGGTGCGCTTGCGGGCTGAACCGGTGAAGCGTGTGCAGCCGGTGGCGGCTCTTCCGCGCCGCCTGCGCAGTGACCGCGCACGAGTTCAGCACGATAACGTCCGCCGCTTCCGGTATCGTGACGACCTGACAACCGGCTCCAGCAAAGTGCCGCGCCAGGGTCTCTATCTCCGCCGTGTTCAGGCGACAACCCAGGGATTCCAGGTAAACCTGCATCAGCGGGGACCGCGAAAGGCGATACCGGCAGCTTTCAAGCGGGAACGGATCTCGTTGAGGATGTACTCGGTCTCTTCCTCGTCGTCTTCGGTGACGGCGATAACACCCGTGTAGGCATCAGCCAGAATGTCACCTTCGAGTTGATATTCTCGTTCAAACGCATACAGCGTTTCCCAGACACGCGGTTCGACCTCGGGGGATTTGAAAGCCGGAACCAGCAGCGCACGGGCCGGCAAGACTTCACCGGCGAAATCATCCTGATCATCATCCAAATAAGCATCCTCGTCGAGTCCGTTCTTCAGCTTCTCCGGTACAGGCGGAATGGGGAAGAACAAGAAGAAGATGACGGTAACGACAGTCAATGCCAGACCCGCCAGAACATACAGAAACCCCTTGAACAACGTCTGGAAAAAGGCGCGGCCTCCAGGCGTGGGGAAATGCCACAGGAAGATCAGCAATGCCCCATATAACACTACGATCATCAGGGCGCGCGCCCAGGGATAGCGATAAGTTTTCTGTTCAGTTGACGACTTCTCCATACGCTTTCACCGCCGCTTATTGCGTCGCTCACTGCAACGGCTGAACCTCCAGATTATCAAAGTCTATGACCACATTTGCCTCATTGAACGCACCTGCATAAAGGCCAATGTCTCCCTTGGTAAGCTGCGCGTCTTCGACCTGCAACACTTGCGTCCCATTGACGCTGAAAACAAAGGTCCCGCCGCGCGCTTCGACCTCCAACACATTGGGCGCTGCACCCTGGTGGATGACATCACTTGGCACCCAATCCGGTCCTAAGATGCTCCAGGAACCGTTGTTGTACCGCGCAATTCGCGCGTAGCCATCACCGCTGATCGAAAACACGTAGAATTGCGTATCGCCGGCCATGCGCGTCAGAACGCCGTACTCGTTATCGTCCGGGCCGGAGACCTGCGTCGCTTCCACGGTGAGCCGGAAATCGCTGTAAGTGCGACCCGCCGCGGCCCAGGCCACCTGTCCCAGTTCAAACACGTGGATGCGCAACACGCCATCCGCCACCGTGACCGATGCAGCGGCGTCGGCGCTCACCTGCCAATCGCCCGCCTCATCGAACGTTTCCGTCCAGGGGCCGTGTTCGCGCACGCCACACGCGAGCAAGATCGATACAAGCACACAAAACACGGCACCTAACCGCCAGCGTCGCCGCTTACTGTTCTGCATCACGGTTTGTCCACCCTCAAATCGTCGAACCACACAATCGTCCCGCCCTGGCGTAACGTGCCCGCAGCCATGCCGACGTCGCCGCGTTCGAGCGTGTCGTCTTGCACCTGCGCCACCTGCTCGCCATTGATGTACAGACGGAGTTGCGTCCCCTTACAAACCGCCCGGATGCGATTCTCGCTGCCGTCGAGGCGGATCAACGACGAGCGCAGCATCGCCGCACCGGTCAACGGTTGCAACTCGCCATCAGCGTCCCGGTGGAAGATAGCGTAAAACCCGTCGCCGCTAATGGCGAAGTAATAAAACTCGCCATCGGTGTAACGACAAAAGACACCGTAATGATTATCCGACACACCCTCAGAACGAACCTTGATATCCACTTCGACATCCTGGTACACTCGACCGGAAGCCACCCAAACGAACCACTGAGGCACATCCACCTGGATGAAGTAGCGCCCGTTCTGATAGCTTCGCATATGCGTCTCAGGCGTGGCGGATCCCCAGCCACTTGCCGGATCGGAGAAATCGTCGGTGAAAGGCGCGGACGTTCTCGCACAGCCTGCCAGAACAGAAAGCATCAATAGCAAGAGCAGACTCCATCGCGTTCGCACGTTCGCACCTCCTCCGGGAATGGTCGGGTAGTCCTTAGTCGGATAGTCTTCAGTCAAATCGTCTAAGCTACACAGACATTATACAACAGATTGGGGGATTGAGGATTTTGGATTTTGGATTGGGGTTTGAGAGTTTGGGGTTTTGTGGTAGAATCTGACGTAGTTATCCGGCCCCTGTAGCTCAGTTGGATAGAGCATCGGCCTCCGAAGCCGGTGGCCCGCGTTCAAATCGCGGCAGGGGTACCACCAGCGGCCCGCATCATCCTGCGGGCCGTTTTTGTTTGGGGCAAACTTGCCTTTGACCCTGTGCAACTTCGCACTATACTCATCCTCATACGGTCAAAACTGGCTATCAGACTGACAACGACTGAACTATCATCACGGAGGCAAACTAATGAAAAATACAACAAGCGCCGCTCCCTGGTTTGGCATCCACTTAATCGTCGGAGACAACGCGCAGATGGACGCACTGACGGGCGAAGTCCCCACCCTGGCAGGTATGGGCATCAACGTGCTGATGACGGAGATCAACTACAGCTACGCCTACGTCTCCCATCCGGAACTACGCACCACGAACCCGATTACAGAAGACCGTGTCCGCGCGCTGGTCAAGGTCTGCCGCGTGCACGGCGTCCGGCTGATCCCGCAGTTCCAATGCCTGGGCCATCAATCGTGGAGCAAAACCACGTACCCGCTGCTGATCCAGTACCCACAGTTCGACGAGACGCCGGGCCAGTTCCCGGACAACGAGAATATCTACTGCCGCAGTTGGTGCCCGCAGCACCCGGAGGTCAATCCCATCATCTTCGATCTGTTCGATGAGTTGATCGAGATCTTTGAAGCCGATGCACTTCACGTGGGCATGGACGAAGTCTTTCTCATCGCCTCGGAGCACTGCCCGCGCTGTAAGGGCCACGATCCGGCGCGACTGTTCGCACAGGCGATCAACGACTATCACGCGCACCTCGTCGGCAAGCGCAACGTCGAGATGCTGATGTGGGGCGACCGGCTGCTGGATTCGGAAGCGACCGGTTACGGTGTGTGGGAAGCCGCCGCCAACGGCACCCACCCCGCCATCGACATGATCCCCACCGACATCATCATCTGCGATTGGCACTACGAGCTGTGCGACGGCTACCCGTCGATCCCGTTGTTTTTGGAAAAAGGCTTCCGCGTCTTGCCCGGTGGCTGGCGCAACGTCGAATCCACGGAGCGCCTGATCGACTACGCGCAGCAGTATCGCGGCGAGCGGATGCTGGGGCATCTGTGCACCGTGTGGGGCGCAGCCCAGCCCGGCGCACTGGCGGATTTTCCGCCTGTCCGCGCGGCGCTGGCGAAATTGGCGTGACTCTTCTCAACGGATTTTAACGGATTCTTTTCGTTTTATCTGTTGAATCCGTTGAGATAATCCGATCCTGCACGAAACCGCGCGCCAGATAGACCTCAGCGGCTTCGCGGACAAGGGCGGCAGTCAGTGGCGCGTCAAACTCCTGCTCCAGACGCTCCGCCAACGCAATCAGTTGCGCGTGCGTGGTACGTCCAGGGCGAAGGAGATTGTACATCGCCAGCACCTCCTCGTTGGAGATGCCGGTCAATTCGGCGGCGCGGCGGAAGTTCTCCGCTAGTTGGCGGTACCCCGCGGCCTCGGCAGCGTCGGCCTGCGCGCGCAGTGTCTCTGCGCTGATGCGGAAGTCTTCCGTGGTCAACTGGCCTGCGAGAACGGCTTCCATGTTCAAGGCGTCGAGTGACTGGCCTGTCGCGCTATAAATCGTCTTCTGTTTCATGCGTTATCCCTGTTGAGCAGATATTCCCCCCTCTAACTCCCCCCGGCGGGGGGAGGATATGAAGACTCTCCCCCACCAGGGAAAATGTGACATCTCCCCCCATCGGGGGGGATTAAGGGGGGGGGAATCCCCCAGTCATTCCTCTTTATGCCGGATGATCGCCCCTTTGTCCGCCGACTCCGCCAGACGGCTGTAGAGCGCCAGATAGCCGCGCTTGATCTTCGGCTCCGGGCGCTGCCAGCGCGCCAGCCGCGCGGCGATCTCTTCGTCGGTGAGGTGCAGATGTAGCCCGCGGTTGGGGATGTCGATCGTGACCGTGTCGCCATCCTCGACCACGGCGAGCGGCCCACCCTCAGCGGCTTCCGGCGAGACGTGGCCCACAAAGCAGCCGTTGTTCGTCCCGGAGAAACGCCCATCCGTCACCACCGCCGTCGTGAGCGCCAGACCGCGCCCGTAGAGCAGCTTCATAGCGATGTACATCTCCCGCATCCCCGGCCCACCTTTCGGCCCTTCGTAGCGGATGACGACCACTTCCCCTGGCTGCACTTTGCCATCAAGAATAGCCTGATTGGCCGCCTCCTCGGAATCGAAACAGTGCGCCTTGCCTGTAAAGGTGTGCATCTCCGGCTTGATCGCCGCCGGTTTGGTGATGGCGGTATTAGGCGCGAGGTTGCCGCGCAAGACGGCGACACCGCCCATCCCCCACGGCGCGTCGAAAGGCTTGATGATGCGCGGATCGCGCGTCACGGCGTCCGTGACGTTCTCCGCCACCGTCTTCGCACTGACGGTCAGCGCGTCGCCGTGCAGCAGGGGCAGCAGCTCCTTCATCACCGCCGGGACGCCGCCCGCCGCGTGGAAGTCGGGGACGTTGAGCGGAGCCGCCGGGTTCATCTTGGCGATGTGCGGTGTGGAGCGCGCCAAGGCCTCAAAATGGTCCATCGTCAGGTCAACATCGGCTTCGTAGGCAATCGCAGGCAAGTGCAACGCCATGTTCGTAGAGCCGCCAATCGCGGTCCCCAGGCGCACCGCGTTTTCGATGCCCTTCTGATTGATGATCATCCGCGCGGTAATGCCCTGCTCCACCAAAGCGACGATCTGCCGCCCTGCCGCCTGCGCCGAACGCAACCGATCCGCGTGCGTCGCCGGGATCGTCGCGCTGCCCGGCAGGCTCATCCCCAGCGCTTCGGCGATACAACACATCGTGTTCGCCGTCCCCAGGAACGAGCACGAACCACACGTGGGCGCGGCGGCGTCCTCCAGTTGGATGTAGGTCTGCGCGTCGATTTTGCCGGCCCGCAGCATCCCCAACCCTTCGGTGAGCGAGGTCGTATCCGCCGGGCGGTTGTCGAAGATGCAGCCGCCCTCCATCGGCCCGCCGACGACGACAATCGCAGGCACGTCCAGGCGCGCCGCCGCCATCAGCATGCCCGGCACGATTTTGTCGCACGAGCAGAGCAGCACGACGGCGTCGAACTGGTGCGCCTGCACCATCATCTCCACGTCGTTGGCGATCAAATCGCGGCTGGGGAGAATGTAGTGCATGCCGATGTGTCCCTGCGCGGTGCCATCGCACGGCGCCATCACGCCGAACTCCACCGGCGTTCCGCCAGCCTGGAAAATCCCCTGCTTGACGTACTCCGACACCAGGTTCAGGTTGTAGTGCCCCGGCACCACTCGATTCCACGAGTTAGCAATCCCGATGAGTGGGCGCTCCAGGTCGTAGTCGCTGTAGCCCATCGATTTGTACAACGCGCGGTGCATCGAGAATTCGGGACGTTGTAAGACAGCTTGGCTGCGAGAAATCATGGCGAAATCCTCCTAAGAACATAAACACAGAGGCGCAGAGTTCACAGAGAAAAACATAAATCCTCTGCGCTCTCCGCGTACTCTGCGGTGAAAATTTTCATTTTAAACGCTTGATCACAACGAACGTTGATACATCCGGTGCGTTTTGTAGAACTCGACGCCGAAGTCGCGCAACTCGCGCAGCATCCGGTCGTTGTCCGCACCGATTTGGACGACATCGACGTGCCGCGCGCCGCGTTCGGCGATGCTCTTGTACAACTCGCTGAACAAAATGGCGGTGCCGCCCAGTCCGCGATATTCCTCGACAATCCCCGCGCCGTTGATGTTCAACCAGTCGGTGCGGCGCAGTTCGAGCAGCATATCCAGCCAACCGAAAGGAAACAAACGTCCCTTGTGTCGTTGGACGGCGGCAGAGATGTCGGGATAGGCGAACAGAAAGCCCACGGGATGCTCTTCGCCGGTCTCCGCACTGCGCGCCATCACCAGCTTTATCAGGCGCGGATCGGCGAACCACAGCAACTGCGCCGCCATCGTACTCACCTCATCGTCGGTCAAGGGGACGTTGCCGGGCGTGCCTTCGATCGCGGCATTGTACATCGCCTGCAAATCGGGGATCAACGCGCGCAAGTCCCTACGACGCCTGAATCGGGCCACGCGCAGCCCACGCCGTTCCTGCACCCGCTCGGCAATGCGGTGAATCTGCTCCGGGAAAACAGTTTCGCCGGAAAGATACCCGGAGAGCACATCGCTGACCGTCTCAAATCCGGCGGATTCGAGCAAGGCCGGATACGTCGACAGGTTGTAAGGGATACCAAACGCCGGACGGTGCTCAAAGCCTTCGAGCAGCAGTCCCATCCCGTCCAGCGCGGTGAACCCTTTGGGACCGTACACACAATCCAATCCACGCACACGTGCCCACGCAAAGGCAGCGTCGAAGAGCGCCTGCACCGTCGCGGGATCGTCCTCACACTCGAAGAGATAGAAGAAGGCCGTCTGCTCTTGGTTGTAGGCGTTGTAATTGCGGTTATCCAACACGGCAACCCGGCCCACAGCCGTCTCGCTTCCATCCAACGCAAGGAAGAAAGCCGCATCGGAGTGCCGGTAAAACGGATGCCGTTTGCGATCCAACATCCGCCGCACATCCGAGGCCAATGGGGGCACCCACTGCGCGACATCCCGGTACAAGCGAAACGGCAAGTCCAGGAACTGCCGGACCTGGCGGCGGTTCGTCGTGTCGATTTCAACGATAGATGTCATGCGCTCAACCACACCACCGCGTGCCCCAGAATCGTGGGATACTGCACCGGCCACGGAAACCGCCCGGCGATCAGATGCTGGTCCGTGCCGGTGCACAGCGCGTCATACTCACCGACTTCCGGCATCGGAATCTCTTTGACGGTCAAAATGCCCGGTCGCTCAACGATTGCTGCTTTCATTCCGTCTCCTTCAAACCATCAGCTTTCAGTAATCAGCTCAGCTTTGTCGCTTTCGATCAGAGAGCTGACCTGTTTATCCAAATCCATCGATTATTAATGCGGTACTGCCGATAGTGGCGATCACCTGGATCATTGCAGCTCTCGAATTGCTCAGGGCAGTAATAGAGCATCCAGCCATGCATAAATGCAAGACCTGGATAGTGGCCGTATATATGGAAAGTGAATGGAGTGAGTCCTTCAGCCCATGGTTCGGGTGAATATGTCAACCTCTCACCTTTTCGTATGTAGATACCAGGGACCTCTGACAGATACTCAGGCACTAGTGCTGATAGCTCTGATGGATAAGTACCATTGCCTTCATGATAACTCTCAATGGCTATGATCACTTGATCGTACTGCTGGATGACCTGAGATAAATTGAATTGCTTCGCTCTTTCAGCTACAAAAGGATCATCCCAATTGATGACAACCAGGCTTTGAGATTCTCGACTCCAATTGCGTGCATAACTGATAATACAGCAACATGCGGTCAACAATTGCGTGGCACACAGAATGAGCAAGATTGCCTTCGAGAAAGATTTACGCTTTCTTAATCTGCTCTCCTGGGCAATAGAGGCCTCACTAGGATTTGCAGGTGCGACTCTATCTTTTTCGATGAATTCCATTCTCGCTCCTCCCCAGATCTGACTTTACTGCATTGTATTCTGGGTCTTGAGGGGATTCAAGGACGCAATGTCGCCCATTTTTACACTCAAGTGCTTGACACAATTGCGTCACCCACCAGTTGTTAACCTGACAGCTGACCGCTACGCCACACCTGGCCCGCGACAGTTTCGCCCAAGCGGCTCCTCGAACAGTCGGAACAACACCATTTGTGCGCGTCACAATCCTGAAGCGCCATCTCCGCCGACACTCCCGTGCCCCAAAATCGTTTTGATCTTCAATTCCTAACTGGTGGAAACAGTGTCAGGCAGCATCACACACTTTGATCAATCAACATCAGACCCAAGCGCCATTCTCTTCCCAAATCTCTTCAATATCGCCTACTGCAAGATACTTAGGGATACGATCTATCTCTTTCAATACCCGGCGCTTGCCTTCCTCACTCTGCCACCAATTCGAGCAGCGTATCTCTGCCAACTCGCAAGGGACGGTGAAGTAGTGAATCCCTGGCGGCAAATGGCGTTTGAGCGTCATCACAGCACGGCGACAATGATACCATTTCGTCACCACAATCACAGACGTGATTCGCTCCAACGCAATCCGTTCCGCGATTTTAGGTATAGCAAAAACTACATTCTCCAATGTATTGGTAGATTCACTCTCTACAATTACCTGTTCGCGCGCCACACCTTGCCCCAAAACAATTTCTAAGTGCGTAAGGGCTTCACTTACATCGCTTATCGGGTTTTTCCCTCCGGTCAAGACCACGAATTGTCCCCGCCCACATTTTACGAGATTCGCTGCGACATAGGCTGGTTCAGAATGGCGCGTACCAAAGACGAACACCAAGTCCGCCAGTTCTGGTAGAACGGTTTGCACATCAAGATAACGAGTAATTCGTTTCGCTTCAACATCAGGCATCATGTGCTCCACCGGCATAACAGCGAATGCAGACATTCGTGAAGATTAGTGGTAAAATCCCAGCTCCGTCGGCGCCCTATCCTCCACCATCTCCGTCTCGCGATGGTGCAGCAGTGTCGTCTGCACGATCAGACGCAGGCGCGCGGTGTTGTCGATCTTCACGGGCGCGGGCGATGTCGGTTTGCGCTGTGCGTAGCGCGCGGCGTTGCGGCCGATCTGGCGATAGGTCTCCAGCGTCATGTTCGGCGCCATCGAGAAGAGCTCCAGGTTCTCCAACGGCGCGAGGTCGCGCTGGTGGATGACGGTCGTCCCCTTCGACTGGATGCCGATGGCGACGCCGGAGCCGCTCAGTTGCGCCCCCGCGTGCCCGATAAAGGCGCAGTCCGAGGTGTGGTGCACGCGTACAATCCGCGCAGGCACGCCTTCTTCGGCGATCCCATCCAGCATCGCGCCCAACACGTCCCGCAACTCCAACCCGCTGATCGCCTCCTGAATCGCCACCTCAAACGCCGGCCCGACCGCGATCACGACCTCCGTTTCTGTGCCAACCTGCGCCGGACCAATCTCCGCAAGCCAAGTCGGTAATCGGTAACTGGTAATCGGTAATTGGGAGTTGGTAACTCGTGATTCGTGATTCGTAATTCGTAATTCGCATTCCGCGGTCCCCGATTCATGATTCGTGATTCGTGATTCCTTCGGGTCCCACGCCTGCGGTATATTCTGCAACTGCTCCCAGCGCTCGCCTTCGACGCGGTAGCCTGTGCCGGGACCGGCGTAATCGTTGGGATCGGTGAGCGCGCTGAGGACGTAGAATCCTTCTGCAAAGATGCCCGACGGCTGCAAATAGTCGCCGATGACACGCTGGCGCTGCATTTCCAGCAAGTTCGACGCGGCATCGTGATAACCGGCGTCCGCCAGCGCCTTGATGACCTCCAACACCGTGATCGGCCCGTTGAGCAACATCTGCGCGGCCTTGATATCCGCCACCTTGTCGCGGTCGGGCATGTCCTCGCTGGTGAAAGCCGTAATGGCAGCCTGCACCTCGACTTCGCTGATGCTGGCGAAGTCGAAGGCGTCGAAGACGGCCTGCACCGCTCGTGCCGCGCGTTCGCGCACCTGCAGGATGTTCTCTTCCGCCAGGGGATGAATGCCACCGTCGACCTGCATATCGCGCTGGATCACGTACCAGTCGTCCAGCTCGGTCGTGTCGAAGTTGCCGCCGCCGAACATGTTGTCGTAGCGCGGAATCGAGCCGTAGCCCGACGTGACGAAGTCCGTGCCGGGGATGAATTGTAGCATCAGCTTGGCGCTCTTGCGCATCTCCGAGTGCGAAGCCAGCGCGTCATTGCCCGCCGCCACTTCGAGGCCGAGCATCATCGCGAGAAGGTTCTCCGCCAGCACGGCGCGCACGCCGCCCGGCAGCGATTCGGGCAACGCAACGCAACTGATCGAGCCGTTCTGCGTTCCCTGGCTGCCCGCGCCGCGCGTGACGAGCAGGCAGCGCGCTTCCAGGTAGAGCATCGACTTGCCTTCCGCGTGGCCCATCAGCGCCTCGGAGCCGGTCCCCGATGTGAAACGGGTTTTGACGCCCCGGCTGGCGTAGGCGGCGTTGAGGAACGCCTTCGACCACGGGGTATCGTCGCCATCGATGAAGACGCGCTCTGTGCCGTAGACGGAGAGGGTTTCCGAGTAGGTGGTCAGCCCGCGAAAGCCCAGGCGCAGGTTGGTGGCCTCTTCGACCGAGCACTGCGTGAGCACCCCGCCCCGCCCGATCTGTGAGCCGACCAGGATCGCCAGCGCGTTGAGCGGCGCGTAGCGACTGACGCCCACCGTCGTTTCGACTTCGGCGAAACCGCGCAGCGCGGCCTCGGCGGCGTCGGCGGCAAGGAGCGCCGGGTGCTCCTTGCGATTGGTGACGTGCGCCTGATTCGCGGGCGTGCGCCGGGCGCGCAATTTCGCCAGGCCCATCATCATCTCGAGGACGTTCATATGTCGGACGATGTCCACGAGCTTGGCGGCGGTGCAGCCGCGTGTGAGGCGCAGCACAGCGTCGCGGTTCACATCGATGTCAACGATCATCCGCGCGATGTCGCGGGAGGGCGTCGCCATCGCCTCTGCGGCCACGTCCAGGTCGAGGCTGTGGGCGACGATGAAATGGTCGAGCATGTCGAAGTCGGCGCGACGCACGCCGTCCATCTCCACCACCGCACCGTCTTCGATGGTGAGGCTTGGCGCGGGATCGTAGGGACTATCGGCGACGATCAGGCCCAGCTCAGGCCACGGGCGGATGAACGTCTCGCGGTTGATCGGGCGTTCGTTGCGCACCTGCGTGCGTTTAGTCTGCACGGGCTACCCTTTGGAGAACCAGCGTTCGAGCATCCGCAACATCTCCGGGTCGATCCGGTTGCCGCCCAGGGCGTGCGGCGCGAGCGCCAATCCACCGAGCGCATAGACCAGAGAAAGCGCTGCGCCGCCAATCGCCAAATAACCGCCGACCGCCAGTCCGCCGAACGCTGCCGCCAGGCCCATCGCGATGCCGCCAAAGACGGCCACGCCCAACGCCAGCCCACCCAGCGCGAACACACCCAAGGCCACACCGCCAATCGCCAACACGCCGAACGCCAGAGACCCAATGGCGATGATCCCCTTTGCCACCCGTGGCATGCCGGTTTCCGGATTAATCCCCTGGGCGATGTGGATCAGAGGTAAGCCAAAAACCTCAACTGGCGAGCGATACTCGTAGCTCGGATAGCCGAAGTAGAACGCCGGACGGACGTTCCGCGCGCGGCCATCTATAAACTCACCGCAATAGCGGCACTTGATGGCATCATCTTGAATTTCCTCAGCGCAAAATGGACAACGTTTCATCAATACCCTCCTTTTACATCAGAACGGGATCCATAAGGTCTGGTCGAGCCATTCATCAGCCTCGCTGGCAGTCCAAATCAAATAGAGCGCCGCCGCCAACTGACCGAGTCGACTACCCGGACGACACCACGCGATCCCCCAATGCCTTCCGCCACGATCACGATGTGCAGCGATGTGTTCCGGTATGCTACTACGGTTATCTGTAACCAGAAATCGGCGGTTGGCCTCAAGATAACACAAAACATCCGGGTCCGGCGTCCCTAAAGATGGTGCGTCTTCATCACCAACGCGAATGACATCAATAGCATCATCGTAACGCCGCAGCGCCAGTTTCAAACGTGGGGAAAGGTTTTCGTCAAGAAGAAAGCGTACTTTCATACTACGATTGTTCAGGATAATCGGACTGGGATTCACGCAGACGTTGAACAACAGCAGAGGATTGAGTCACCCAGCGATTATATGCACGCTCACTGCGCCCTTTGAGATGGTTCAAGTAGATGTCAACAGCCGGACGATTGTGCAGATAGTAAGTGATTGCGGCATAAACTTTCTCTAGACCTAATCCGGGAAATTCAGCGACAATTTCGTCAGGTGTGTAACCTTCATGGTAATAGGCCAGCACATGTTCGATACCAATCCGGTGTCCTTTAATGCGAATCGATTGACTGGACGAAGGATCAGAGGCATCCGAGCCAACAAAATCGAAATAGTCCTCTAGTTGCATACTCTTTCTCCCCAACGAAACCATGCCTGCTTGATCTCATTGTAGTGCCTTCCAGGTAACTGGCAAATTGCCATTTCTATCCATTGCGGTAGAATAGCCGCAGATTCAAGGAGACCATAGGGTATGAAACCTACCATTCTCAATCAACGCTATCGCCTCGTAGAGCTTGTCGGCGCGGGAGGGATGGCGACCGTCTTCCGCGGCGAAGACCTGTTGCTCGAACGTACTGTCGCGGTGAAGTTTCTGCGCGAACCCTTTGCCAGCGATCCCGCTTTCCGTGAACGCTTCCTGGGCGAGGCGCGGGCGGCGGCGCGGCTGGATCATCCCAACATCGTGCGCATCTACGACGTTGGCGAAGATGAAGGCAACCACCCGTACATCGTTATGGAGATCGTCGAAGGGGAAGACCTCAAAACGTCGATTCGCCGCGATGGCCCCCTCTCCGTGAGTCAGGCGCTTAATCTGACACACCAGATCTGCGCGGGCGTGGGGCTGGCACATCGCGCGGGCATCGTCCATTGCGATTTGAAGCCGCACAATATCCTGGTGACATACCAGGGTCAGGCCAAAGTGGCCGATTTCGGCATCGCGCGGGCATTCCACGAGGAAGGACGCACCTCGCAAGAGGAGCCGGAGGATGTCGTGTGGGGTAGCCCGCATTACATCGCGCCGGAACAGGCAATGGGTAAGATACCCACACCCGCCACCGACGTCTACAGTATCGGCGTGATGCTGTATGAGATGCTGACCGGCGTGCCGCCCTTCCACGATCCCGATCCCACCGCGCTGGCGCTCAAACACGTGCAGGAAGAGCCGGTTTCGTTGCGGTCGTTGAATCCACGCATCCCCCCCGGCCTGGAACAACTGGTCCGCCGCGCGCTCTCCAAAGACCCAACAGCCCGTTATCACAATGCGGACCAACTGGGCATGGCGATCGGTGCGTATATGCAGCAAGGCGCGGAGTATACCCAGACCCAGGCTGCTGTCAGCGTGGCGCACACCGATGCCCTGCTCACGCCGCCTGCAGGTGCACCCGGTATGGAACCGGAGAGCACGCAGCCCGTCGCCGTACAGGGGGGGCCGGACTTTATGCTGTGGGCGCTCATCGGCATAGCCGCCATCGCTGTGATTGGGTTGATTCCCCTGTGGATCTTCGTCTACCAGGCTTATATGGCGCCCGTCACCGTACCCATAGGCAGTGTGACGCCGCCAACAGCTACCGTCGCCGTCGATGGGGAGATCGTCAGCGTGCCCAATCTCACCGGCTTGAGCGCGCCGGATGCGCAACGGCTGGTCGAAAGCCTGGGATTACGCCTGGAAATTCTCGGCGAACGAGAAACCATCGACGCGCAGCCCGGCGCAGTTATCGAACAGACGCCCACCCCGGGCAACCGCGTCGAGGCGGATACAATCGTGAGCGTGGTCCTGGCAGCCGGGCGCGCCCTCATCCTGCAAGATGTCGTCGGCCTCAACCTCAACGATCCGAATGTCCAGGTGCAGGCCGGGTTGGAAGCCGATGGCTTGCTCGTCTTCATCGAGCCGATTTGGAGCACCGAACCGGCCGGCGTCATCCTCCAGCAAATGCCGGACGCTGGAACCGAAGTGCGCGCCGGCAATACGATTACGCTGACCGTCAGCGGCGGGACGAATCTGCCAATCCCGATGCAGGTAAATCTGAACAACCAGGTGATGTTGGAAGACGCGCGGATTTCCCAATTGGTCTTCCGGCCCGGCGATACAGTGGGGCTAACGTTCCGCTGGCAAGCCTTGCAGACCATCCCGTCATCCTACAAGGTTTTCATCCACGTGTTGACGCTCGACTTTGGCACAGCGGTCGCGCAGCGAGATATCGAACCAATGAACGGGCTTCGTCCCACCAACAGTTGGGCGCCTGGCGAGATCATCAGTGATCCCCACCAGCTTCAGCTCCCCCAGAATACGCCCGCGGGCACATACCAGATCCGCGCAGGCCTCTACGTTCCCGAAGGACGGATGCCGGTGGTCGATGCCGGTCAGACGCAGGTGACCGACAACACCATTTTCATTACCACGATCCAGGTAGGTCCGTAGTTTGCACCTTCCCGGAAGCTGAGCCAGGACAAGGATTTCCAAAAGCGATAGCCCTACGGGACGGTTGGTACGGGACAGTTTTTTCGTGGTTTTCTGGTATAATACCTTTGTAAAAGGCCCGAGGCGACGTGGGAGAAACAGCCGTCGTAGAATAACGTGGGGCGCTGGCCCGTAAGGGGCTGAGGAGGTTTTCGATTATGAAATCTAAACAAGGTAACGGCAGTTTTGTTTACCTTATCGTGGTTGCGGCGGTGCTGTTCCTCGTCTACAGTTATCTATCCAATGGGGTAACCAGCCCAACCGTTCCACTCAACCAGATTGCCGATGATATAGAAGCCGGGAAGATCGACACCATTACGGTGCGCGGTGATATGTTGCAGATCGTTTACAAGGGGCCAACCGAGCTTGGGGCCGGGACAGTAGAGCAGCCCATCCTCTCGCGGAAGGGCCGCGAGTCGTCGTTGATCGAGCAACTACAGGCTTTAGGCGTGAACGAAGAGATGCTCCGGCAGACCAAGATCGAATTTGCCGAGCCGACCGATTGGAGCACACTGGTCAACCTGGGCATCACCATCGTGGGTATGATCGTGCTCGGGGTGTTATTTTTCTTCTTCATCCGGCAGTTCCAGGGCGCAAACAACCAGGCGCTCTCATTCGGCAAAAGCCGCGCACGGATGTTCTCCGGCGACCGGCCAACCGTCACGTTTGAGGATGTGGCGGGCATCGAAGAATCCAAAGAGGAACTCAAGGAAATCGTCGAGTTCCTCAAAGAACCCCAGAAGTTCATCAATCTCGGGGCGCGCATTCCCAAAGGGATGCTGCTGATGGGCGCGCCGGGTACAGGGAAAACGCTCCTCGCCAAAGCCGTCGCCGGAGAAGCCGGCGTCCCCTTCTTCAGCATCTCCGGCTCCGAATTCGTCGAGATGTTCGTCGGTGTGGGCGCGAGCCGGGTGCGCGACCTGTTCGACCAGGCCAAGCGACACAGCCCGTGCATCGTCTTCGTGGATGAGATCGATGCGGTGGGGCGGTATCGTGGCGCGGGATTGGGCGGATCGCACGACGAGCGCGAGCAGACGCTCAACCAGATTCTGGTGGAGATGGATGGTTTCGACACCGACACGAATGTCATCGTCGTCGCGGCGACGAACCGGCCCGACATCCTTGATCCGGCATTGCTGCGTCCGGGACGTTTCGACCGGCGCGTCATCATCGATCAACCCGACATCCGCGGGCGCGAAGCCATATTCCGCGTCCACACGCGCGGCAAGCCCGTCGCTGCCGAGGTCGATCTGGCCGAACTGGCGCAATCGACTCCGGGGTTGGTCGGCGCGGACATCGAGAACGTGGTCAACGAAGCCGCCATTCTCGCCGCGCGACGGGCACGGAAACGCATTGGGATGAGCGAGTTCAATGAGGCCGTGGAGCGCGTCATCGCCGGGCCAGAACGCCGCAGCCGGTTGATCTCTCAGGAAGAGTTGCGCGTGTTCGCCTACCACGAAACCGGGCATGCCCTGGTGGCTCACGTGCTCCCCAAGTGCGATCCGGTGCGCAAGGTGTCCATTGTGGCGCGCGGCATGGCCGGCGGCTATACCATCGCCCTGCCCGAAGAGGATCGCTACGTGCTCCTGCGCAGCAAGATCGAAGACGACATCGCCTACGGGCTTGGCGGGCGCGCCGCCGAGGAGATCGTTTTCGGCGAGGCCAGCACCGGCGCTTCCAGCGATCTGGAGAAGGTGACCAAGATGGCGCGCGCGATGGTCACACGCTTTGGGATGAATGACTCACTCGGCCCGTTGGTCTACGGACGCAAGGAAGAGTTAGTCTTCCTGGGCAAAGAGATCGGCGAGCAGCGCGACTACAGTGAGGCCGTGGCCCATCAAATCGACGAAGAGGTGCGCCAGATTGTCACGCGCGCCTACGACCGCGCCAAGACGGTCATCCAGGAAAATCGCACGCAGATGGATCGCATCGTCAACTGCCTGATGGAGCGCGAAACCTTGTCGGCCACAGAGTTCGAAGCGGCTTTCGATGGACGGCAATTACCCAAACGGGCCGAGAAACCCGCGCAACCTCCGGCGGCGGAAACCACCGAGCAGCCGGTGCTCAAAACTGCTCCAGTAGCAGCGTAAACAAAGAAAACCAGCGTCCCGACCTCGTAAGTCGGGACGCTTTTTTACAACATGTAGCTTGTAAAATCGCCCGGTTATGCTATAATCCCCGCACTCGTGGAGAGGTAGCATAGTCCGGCCTAATGCGCGCGCCTGGAGAGCGCGTGAGCCGAAAGGCTCCATGGGTTCAAATCCCATCCTCTCCGCCAAAAAAGGCTCCTGGTGCAGGAGCCTTTTTTCATTCAGAACGTGGGCGTCCTACCCGCGCTATACCTCAGCGATGTGTTGAATAAAGCGATAGGTGACCTCGGCGACGGTTTCCCATTCCCGGTCGGCGACCACAGCATGGCCAGAATCGTGCAGAACCAGGGTCTCGACAGAAGTCTGTTGCGAAAGACGGCGCACCGTTTCCGACCCGCTGAACGGGTGAATCGAGCGATCCCCTGCGGAATAGACCACCAAGGCCGGCGTTCGCACGCGCGACACATCGCGCAGCACGTGACGGCGCAGATGCCACAACTCCGCCGCTGCACTGACCGGATAACGCCCAAACCCACCCATCCATTGCGTAGCCTCAGGGTCATGTAAATCCGATTTGCCAGATTGCCGGTAACTGCGCACCAAAGGTCTGAGCAGTGGCGTCAGGTTGAGACGCCAATCTGCGATGCGTAGCGCCGGTGCATAGAGCACGATCCCGGCGATATCGTCGTGGTGAGCAGCCATCCACAAAGTCAGCAACGATCCCATCGAGAAGCCGGCTATGAACCATCGCGTGGTTTTCTGTTTAAGATTGACGTAAGCCGTCTCTACACCTGCCACCCAATCACGCCAATTCGCGCGATTGATCTCTGCAAGCGTGGCGCCATGACCGGGCAACAACGGCGCGGAGACGGTGAGGCCACGCTCATGCAAATAAGCGCCCAAAGGCCACATCTCCCGCGGCGTGCCGCAGAATCCGTGCACGAGCAAAACACCGACAGGACCGCCTTTCAGAAAAAACGGGGATGGGTCAGCCTGCAACACTTTGTAATCCGCATCAGATGGCATGACACCCTCCGGGATTTACCGCAACTCCCCTTCGATAAAGCGCAGCGTCAGCGCCGCCACATCTTCCCACTCTCGATCGAGCAAGACGCAGTGCGTCGAACGCTCGAACCAGTGCAGGTGCTTTTCGGTCGAACGGACGCTCTGATAGATCACATCCGGCGCTGAGGCATCGACCGCGGTATCCAGCCGGCCCTGTACGATCAAGATGGGTTGAGTGATTTCGGACAGTCGCGCGCGGGTGGCAGCTTGTAGCGCGATCAACTGCTGTGTCGCGCGCAACGGGTTATGATCATACCCCTGCCAGCGCGCATCGGCGGCGCTCGGCGTGCTTGGCCCTTTCTGCAAGATAACGCCTAATGGGGCCAGCAGCGGCAGCAGAAAGGTCTTGGAAAAGCTTGCGGGCACGACGAGGGCAGCCGCGTAAGTCATCACACCGGCAATTTCAGAGTGATGGCTCGCCAGGTAAAGCGCCAGCAGGCCGCCCATCGATTCACCGCCCACGAAGACGCGCTCGCAGCGCGCCGCCAGGTCGCGGTAGGCGGATTCGAACGCCTCCGCCCACGTCTGCCACCGGCAGTGGTTCATCTCTTGTGGCGTCGTCCCATGGCCGGGCAGCAGCGGCCCGGAGACGGTGTAACCGCGCTCGTGCAAGAAACGGCCGAGCAGACGGACTTCCGCCGTCGTCGCCGTATAGCCGTGGGAGAGCAGCACCCCAACCGGCCCACCCTCCCACAAAAACGTATCCCCTTCCAGATGAGGATTAACCAACGTGTAGGTCATAACGCCCCCTTATGAATCATGATTCATGATTCATGATTCTGACTAGGTGAGGAACCAAAACAGGATTTCCGGCCCCCAGAGCATTGTAGTCACACATCCCAGGATGATGAACGGGCCGTAAGGGATCGCCGTTTTAAGCGAGCCTTTGCGGGCGATGACGACGCCAGCAGCCCCGATGCCCCCAAAGGCAATCATCAACAGAAGGGAGATGATGATCAGGGGAAAGCCGACGACCAAACCGGTATAGGTCGCCAGGGTGATGTCGCCTTCGCCCATCGCGCCAGGGCCGAAAGCGGCCACACCCAGCGTCACAAAGACGCGCAAAACGATGAAGGCCGCCAGGCCGCCGGCCGGCGCGTACCACCAGTCCCAGGTGGTGAGTGTGGGCAGCGCCGGGCCGAAAATCGTCCCAATCACCAACATGATGCCAATGGTGGGCAGCATGATGAGGTTGGGCACGCGCTTGGTCTCAAGGTCCGTCACCATAATCATCGTGAGGGGAAGCACGGTGAGCATGGCGAAGATCACCCGCAGGTGCAAGTTGTTCAACCCTACCAGCAGCCCCCAACTGAGCGCGGTGAAGAGTTCACCGATCAAACGCGGCCAGCGATAGAATTTGCCGCACGACCGGCAGCGTCCTTGCCCGGTGACGAGGGCAAGTGTAGCGCTCCATTGCAGCGGAGTGTATGGCGCGGTACAGAACGGGCAGATGGGCTTTGTTAATGGCCGTTTCACCATTGCAGCTTCGGCGAGATGAGATGCAAGCGCACCAACGATCAGACCAACTAACGTGATAAGGATGGGCATATTCACAGCTCCTGGATACGTACTTTCATCCTGATGTGATTGTAGCACAGACAACAAACTGTGCAAAACCGGCAGTGCTCAATAACAATTCAATCCTCAAACGTAAGGTTATCAAAGGGGTTGCGTAAGGTTAGCGTCAAGTACTGATTCTAACAAAATGGTATGATATGGGTAGTTGAAGAGAGTCAATCTTCCTCCTTGTGTAAAGCCGGCGGCGTTTCAGCCTCCGGCTTTTTTATGGGACCTCAAACGCTTCTCAGGTGCAGGTCAGCGAAGTCGAGATAACGCTCCCAATCGTAGACGGTAACATCATGTTTCCCAGAGCGAATGTGGTAGCCGATTGTCCCCATCACCGGCTGATCCAGGTTAGGCATTTGCTCGACAGGCAAGCCATCCCGACCTAGCAAGCGATAGACCGGACTGGCATGGACAGCCCCCAGGAATTCGCCGTGGGGATCGGACCAGCGGTCTTCGACGGCGCTGGCGACGTACAACGGCCGCGGGGCAACGAGCGCGAGGAGCATGTGCTGATCGACCGGCAGCGCAGTTTCGTTATCGTTGTACCGTTTGAAGTTCGTGCAGAACCAGTGCGGGAACTTGCTGTTGATGATGCCCACCGTCTCGCCGTAGCGCCGCCGCGAGAGCGCCGCCCCGCCACAGCCGGAGTTGTTGGATACAACCAGCGCAAAGCGGGGATCGGCAGCCCCGGCCCAAACCGCGGCTTTGCCGAGCCGCGAGTGTCCGATAAGAGCAACGCGCCCGGCGTCGATGTCGTCATCCGTCTCGAAGTAGTCCAGCGCGCGGTGCAGGCCCCACGCCCACGCCCCGAGGGTGGCCCAGGCATCGCCCGCGCTGTCGTCACGGGGGAACAGCGCGTGGACGCCATTCTGAAAGCCGTCGTCGAAATCCGGGTCGATGTCGCCGCAGTAGATGGTCGCCAGGCCGTAACCACGTTCGAGGATGCGCTCAACAGCCCAGCGTGAGGCGGAGACACCCCGCGCAGCATTGGTCGCGCGGTTGTTCTCGATCCCCGCAGCCGGGAAGAAAGCCGGGACCCAGGATGTTGAGAGGGTGATGCCGGGATCAGGAAGAACGGTGTGATTCCCCATAAAGTTCAGACCGGCGAAAATCGGCGCAGGCTGGCTACGGTCGTTCGGCAGGTAGACGAGAATATCCATGCTGGCGGTGTGACCATGGCCCGCGAAGTGTACGGTGACTTCTTTGCGGGTCGCTAGGCCAGACAAGGCGCTTTTGTCCACCGAAGTAACCTCAAAATCCATACGCTCCGGCTTGGCAGGAAGCACTCCGTAGACGTGATGCTCAAATAGTGCGACGATCTCGCGCCGCCGCGCGACCCATGCGTCCGGCGTCGTCACCGGCGTACCGTCGACAGAAGTCAGCGGATCGGGCAAGATGTAATGCGGAACCAAGTCTTCATCGTAAATAACGTCCATGCAAAACCTCCTGTATATAATAGCCCTGCGCAGCCTACGATTGACACGCTTAATGACTATGCGATAATGACGGCGTGCGTGACTGGAAAAAACATCTGGCAATATGGCTCTTCTTCGGATTACTGGTGGGGATCATGGCCCTACCTGCGCCATTTTCCCTATCGACGCACCTCATCGGCAACAACGTCGATAACTGGATTTTCTACTGGAACGATTGGTGGCTGGAGACGGCGCTGGCCGAAAACCACTCCCCCCTGTTTACGCCTTATCTCTTTTTCCCGTATGGCGCGAGTCTGGCAGCCCATTCCAACTCCTTCTTGAGTTCTGCGCTGGCCCTGCCGCTGCGCCCGCTGGTGGGACCGGTGGCCGCCTCCAACCTTGTTTGGTTCTTCGGATTGTGGATAGGAGCGGTAGGGATGTTCTGGCTCACGTACAGCCTCACCCGCAACTCGGCCGGCGCGCTGATCGCCGGGTTCGTCTTTACGTTTGGCCCCTATCACCTGTCCCAGGCGCTCGCACACGCCCACCTCGGCTCCATCCAGTGGTGGCCGTGGTACGCTTTGTACCTGCATCGCGCGCTATCGCAGGGCAGCAAGCGAGCAGCCATCGGCGCCGGTTTTTTCGCCGCGTTGACGCTATGGACCGGGCTGCAACTCACCATCATGTTGGCTTTGTGGACCGCGCTGTATCTCATCGCCGTCTTCGCGCGACGGCGTCACCCACTCCATCCCAAACTCAGCACCCAACTGGCGGCCATCCTGTTGACCGGCGCCGTCCTGACACTGCTGAGTCTGCCCTTGCTCGTCCCCATCCTGCGCAACTGGCAAAACGATTGGACGGCGAACTTCAGCCACGGTGAAAGCCAGCAGACCGACTTATTGGCGTACCTGGTCCCGCCGACCTACCATCCCCTGTGGGGCGATACAGTACAACCCGTGTACAAACGTTTTATCGCCAACCGGGCCTCGATGGCCTATCTGGGATACATTCCCATCTTGTTAACGCTGATTGCCATTTTTGCGCCAATCCGCGGACGGCATAGCCAACGCTCGCGCCCCACCGGATGGCCGGCCGGCCCTGGTTTTTGGGCTATCGTCCTGGCCCTGTGGGTGCTGTTGGCTGCGGGCAATGCCTTGCGCGTCAATGGCGTATTATACACGACGATTCAGCTCCCTTACAAGTGGATCGAGAATGTGTTCCCGATCTCCACCATACGCTCTCCGGACCGCTTCAATTTGTTGACGACGTTGTCGTTAGCCGCGTTAGCCGGATACGGCGCCACGTGGATCGCGCGAAGACGGCGTTGGTTGCTGCTACCCATCGGCCTGATGCTCCTGACCGAATATCTCAGTCTGCCCTTGCTGCGCTGGGAGTTGCTACCCGATTCGCCGTTTTACGAACAGATGGCGCAGGAGCCGCCGGACTACGGTGTCATCAGTTACCCGCTTGGCTATGACGAGGCCAAGCTATGGCTGTACTACCAGACCCGTCACGGCAAACCGGTGGTCGAGGGACATGTCTCGCGTTATAGCCCTGAGTTGTACAGCCTGATCACGTCGAACTCTCTAACCCGCGCTTTGTATCAGGGCAGCGTCGCCAAACGGCCCGACATGCTCCCGGCGGACGTTTTTATGACACAGCCGGTGCCTTTGCCCGATCTCGGCCCGGCGCTCCGCGAGTTGACCGGCCTGCGCATACGCTACGTCCTCATCCACAAGCCCTACGTCAACTGGGAGCAGCATTACAAGCGTGTGTTCCCTTTTGCGCCCGTCTACGAGGACGAAACGCTGGCCGTCTACGATCTCACTGCGCCGTTGGCCGTCACTTACGATGGTTTCCCCATCGCGCTCTCCGACGATCTGCTGCTGGCACGCTTCGACGTTCAAAATCCTACGCCTGACGTGTGGGCGTTCCAAATCCTGGTGCAATTGCGCCGGGACAGTCCCGGCGCGCCATTTCCGTGCACGTTGGCGTTGCGCGATGACGCGCGTGAGTGGATCCACCATCCCTTTGTCCTGTTCGATGCAGCGGATAGCACCATATACGCAACTGGCGACCTGGACGTCAAAGAGATTGCCGTACCCGTCGAGACCGTTCTGCCCCCGAGCGAATACCATTGGCGGCTGACGTGCGATGGCGCGTCCTATCAACCGGTGGAGCAGCTTGTGATCGCAGATGGCGAAGCGCTCTACACACGGCCCACATCCCCTGCGAGCTTCGACGCCATGATTGCCTTAGCCGGTTATCATTGGCGGACTTCGGGCAATATGCTGCGGATCGATTTCTGGTGGGATGTAGAACGTGCTCCGGTCGAGAACTACAAACGGTTCGTTCATGTGCTCGCGCCAGACGGCGCGCTCGTTGCGCAATACGACACCTTCCCCTGCGCATGGGCGTGTCCCACGAGCGAATGGGAAGCGGGGCAACGCATTCACGACGGTGCAGAACTGCAACTGTGGAATCTCCCGCCGGGACAATACCGGATCGCGTTGGGGTGGTACCACGCGGACACGTACGAACGTCTTGGGGCAACCGGCGCAGATGGAAACCCCATCGCCGATGGATATGTTTATTTGGAAGATGTGTTTGTGATCCAACGGCAATGAGATGAGGGCACACCTGACAGATCTCGGCAACCCGTCAGGTGCGTCAGTTCATTCCTCTCAACCAATGGAGCCTCGTCAGGGCACTAAATCGATCCCCACGACCTCAAAATCCACAATACCCGGCACAGTCACAACAAGCAACTCGGCTTCCTCCATCACAGCCGGCGTCTCGCCGGACTTCAGCAACCGTACCTGCCCCACGCGGACGTCCTCCGGTAAGCGAACCCGCACAGTTTGTGCGCCCACGGGCAACAACTCGCGGAAGGGGCCACGCATCATCCGCGGATTGGTAAGGTTGACCAGATGCACGGTCAACGCATCCGGCTGCCGCCAGATGGTCACATCCAGCACGCCCGGCCCGGTGACTGTGACCGGCGGCGCTTCATCGCCCATTGCCCACTGCACGGCATTCCGCAACAGCAGGCCGTGATCCACATTGAGCACTTCCCAGAAGATGCGGTCAATGTCCCACGGGAAATAGACAACGCGACTCTCTGTCGCGCCACGCCCTGCGCCAACCTGACGACAGTAGACGCCAGGGATGTCTGTGTACGGCTCGCGCGGATACACTTCCTCCATCGGCAGATCGGGGTACGGCGGGACGAGCGTGAGCGGCGGCGCGTAGGCCGGGGCGATAGCTTCCACAGGGACGTGATACCCGCCATAGATGAAGCGTCCGGCCTCTTCCAGCCCCGCCAACCACGCGGGCGCAATCTCGGACGCGGGTTCGGGATTGAGATAGGCGTTCTTCAGCGGCCCTTCCACCGGCCCGGTCGCCCGCACACCGAACAGGTCGCCGAGGCCAAAATCCGCCCGCCGCGCGCCCCACTCGTCGTAAAGCGAGGTCTCGTAAGTGGCGACGATGCTTCCACCCCGCTGCACAAAGGCGCGCAGTTGCTCGCACTGCGCGTCGGAGAGCGCCGCGACGTTGGGGAGAATCAACGTCTTGAACGGCGCGAGGTGTTCGGCATCCAGCAGCTTGTCGTGAACCATATCGAAAGGGATACGCGCCTCGATGAGCGCCTGGTAAACACCCAGAATAGGGTCTTCGACCTTTTGTTGCGCCTGCTCCCCGCCGTAAAAGGCCGCCGTCTGCTGCGAGTAGACGATGGCCACCCGCGCCAACGGCGTCTGGTCGCGCAGATAGCGCTCGTGGCGCTTGTGCCAGGTGAAGATGTCCTCCACCACATCCAGCCAGCGCCGGTCGTGGACTTGCCCGCAAAACTTGGTAAACCAGGGCCGCATCCCGTTGGCAATGGCGCTGGCCGCCCAAACGCGCAGTTCAGCCTCGCTTTGGACGGAATCCTTCCAGCGGTAGCGCTCTTCCAACCCCACACTGAACATCCCGCCGATAGGCTTGCGCCCGTAGGCCGCGCGAAACTCCTTGGCGTTCTTACCGCCGGCCCACGGCGGCGTGATGCCGCTGCGCCCTTGCCGGTCGGCGATAAGCAGCGGCGTGAGACTACTGAGGCGCGCCATATCCAGGTCGCTGAGCGCGCCGCCGCCGGAGTTGGGGATGTAGCACGCGCGCGGGTTGATCGCGCGAATCGCCGCGTCCCATACGCGACACACCTCGAAGAGACGTTCTTGCCGCCACAGCAAATACGCGCGCCAGGCCGCGTCGCGCGGATCGCGAGTACGGGGCAAGTCCATGCCCGTGGCTTCACGGAACCCGCGTTGGCAGCATTCACAGTAGCACATTCCATGCCCGGCCCACCGATTGCTGAAAATCGCGTCCACCCGATAGCGCGTCACAATCTCGCGGTGAACTTCGGTCATAAACTCGAAATTGTACGGGCCGAGCGCGCACGTTACCCACGCGCCGGGCATAGACCAATGTGGGCGCGGGTTGCCGTCCACATCCACGGCGAGCCATTCGGGATGCGCGGCGGCAGCATCGGCGTGAATTGCGTGCGGGTCGGTGCGCGCCAGCACCACCATATCCAGCGCGCGGCACCCGGCGACCAAATCACCGAACGGGTCCTTATCCCCCAGCCACGCGCTGCGGTGATGCAACGGAATGTCGGTGGGATAGTAGGCCACGTAGCCGCCCGCGCTCAGGCACGCGCCATCGGCGTGGACGCGGCGGAAGTAGTCGAGCCAGAAGGCGACATCGAAACTGCCGGGGTCGTTCTCCGCCAGCGTCAACTGCGCCCAACGCATCGGTTTGTCGAACCAGTCTTCATTTGTCTTCATCACAATCTCCATAGTCGTTTATATCAGAACGCCGTCCCAAAACCAAGCAAGCTCACCGTGAGGATCACCAGGCTGATGAGCATACTCGCGGAAATTAGCATCGCCGCCAGCCGGGGATTGAGGCCCTGTTCGACGGAATAGAGCAGCGACGAGAGCGCTGCCGGCATCAGCGGGAACAGGAACATCACCGCGCGCAGCGGTCCGCGATAGGGCAGCAGCCACAACACCAGTCCCGCCAACAGCCCGCCTACGACGTACCGGTAGATCATATTCACCGCGACGACTTTGCGCTCCTGGCGCGAGATGTCCAACTCGAGATAGATGCCCAGGCCGAGCAGCATCAGCGGGGAATTGATCGAGGCCAGCGCGTTGACCAGGTCGGCGGGCAATCCACGCAACGGCACACGACTCACGTTGAGCACGAACCCGAGCACGAAGGCGTGTATCGGAAAAAAGAGCAACACCTTCTTCACCGCCTCGATGGCTTTGAATTGTCCATCAACAGCGTAGCGGAAAGAGATGTAATATCCCACACCGAAGATAGCGATGGCGTTCCCCAAGTCGCAGATCGCCGTCGCCTGGATACCCGGATCGCCGTAAACAGCCTCGATGAAGGGATAGAGCAACACCCCCATAAACCCGCACGAAGCCACCATAAACGTGCCCGCGTCACGGCGCGAGAGGTTCAGCCACCGCGCGGGGAAAGCACCGAACAGGCACATCGCCGCCCCAACGACGAGTAAAATGAGCGGCAATAACAGCAGATGCCATTCCAGCGTCGTGTTCATCACGGCCTTCAGGTTCATCATCGGCAGCGTCAGATACAAAACGAGACGATTGAGGATACGCCCATCATCGCGCGAAACCACGCCGAGCTTTTTGATGAGGTAGCCGACGGCGATTAACAACAGATTGATGAGAATCCGGTTAGTAATAGTCGGATCAGGCATAAATGTTAATCTCAACTCCTCCGGAGATAACCTTACTTTAACGCTTAAGGCGGATCACAATCCGCCGTCCCCACAGCACCGGATTATGATCCGGCGCGAGCCTTTTCATGTTTGAGGACGCTACCGCCACACAAACTCAGACAACAGTGGACGATGATCCGATTCGCCATACGTCCGGCTCACCCACGTGCGCACCGGTCGGAAATCCCGCGAAAGGAACACCATATCCAGCCGCATCTGCAACGGAAAGAGCGGGATTCCACGGAAACTGCCGTCGTAGGCCGGAAACGTGTGTCCCAGGCCCCATCCCGATGCGCGATGTGCATCGGTCAAGTGTCGCCGCATCAGCGCGTAGACGTCACTCTGGTCCGTGCTATTGAAGTCACCGGCCACGACGATCGGACCGGAGCGCTGAGAGAAGTCAGCGACCAGCAGCTCAATGAGCTGCTGGCGAATCACCATACTGTCATGCACTTCTGCCGCCATAGCTGTTCCTTCTTCAATGTAGACCAAAACATTGGTCGCGTGCGGATGCACGTTGTACAACGTGAATGGCCTTGCGGCAGCCTCTACGCGCATCGCCTGAACTTGCCACCAGGGATGCGCCAAATGGGAAGTGTCAAGCTCGGTCAAGGGGAAGCGGCTTAACACAGCCATTCCTCGATACGTGCCCTCAGCCTCTAAAAGTCGATAAGGATACAGATCGCCGATTTCCTCCAAGAGCACATCGGCCATCTGCGGCGTAACTTCTTGTATAGCGACGACGTCGGGCAGGTCGTTTTTCACGATGACGCGCGCTGTTTCGGGTAAGCGACTTCCACCCCAGATGTTGAACGTCATCACAGTGATCGGTTCGGCGTTTCGTACCGGCGCGTTGGGTAGAAACAATTCGCCATACAGGAACGCGAAAATCACGAGAGGTACCAGGACGCTCCGCCAATAACGCCAATCACGGTACACGAAGCAGACAGGAACCAGTATCACCAGCGGCAAAAAGAAGAGAGGAACAAACGCATTGAGTAACGCCAACCACCAAAGGGTGTCACCGAACCAGCCATGCAGCAAAAACCACAGAATGATCATCGCCGCATACATCCACGACAAAACCAAAAGGGTCTTCTTTACCAGCGCAAACTTTGGCTTTCCAGCAGATGTGGACATTTTCTATGGTTACCGTCTACAGGCTCAACAACCGGTTCGCAAGCTGTACATATCGCCCGTATTTTACCTGCATCTCCGCCAGCCATTGGTCCGACCAATCCACCAGGCGCGCATCCAGGCCACGGGGCATTTCATAGAGGTAGCGCGCCATCCGCACGACCCACCACACAGCCATGATTGTGTCGTAGGCCCAGATGCGGATGGACGTCGTGTCATCGTCCACCAGCGCGCAGTACCGCTCTGCCACCCATTCCCAACGCGACGGGAGCACGTCGAGGTAGGCCGCGTGCGTCATCAGGTTGGCGACTTCGAAGGCGGGATCACCCCACCCGCTGTTTTCCCAATCCACCGAGAGCCAGCCATCGGGGCGGCGAACGTAGTTGAGTGTGTTGTTGTCCAGCCGGATGAGCGCCACACGCTTGTCGTCCCATTCGGGCAAAGACGCTGTCTCGAACCGCTGCAACAGTTCACGCAAGGTGTCGGGCCGTTCTTCGGGTGGAATTGGCGTCACCGATTCACGGATGAGTTGGCGACCTTCAAGCACGTTGTAAGCGTTGATCGTCGCGGTGGGCAAGTCTACGTTCACCCTATCCGGCGTGACGCTGTGCACCGCGACCAGGTGACGCAGCAGAAGCTCCCACTCGTCGTCCGAGGCGGGGACGGCGTCCAGAACCTCGCCCTCCAGCCACGTCTGCACGACGACCGGCAGCGGGTAACGATCACGATCCAACAGCAGCGGTGCGGGCGCGATCTTCAACCCGGCCTGGCGTAACGCCGTCAGCGCGCCGAATTCCCGCCCGGCCCGATCCCGCTCGTCGCGGATGGTGAACTTGACCACGATCTCGCCCAGGGCGCACGAGGCGCGATAGAGCCGGTTGTTGCGCCCGCCGTCGATGTTGGTGATCTGCCAGATGTTCCACCTGCCGTCGGCGCGATGCTCCGCTCTGGCGAGATAATCGAGCAATGGGCGCAGCAGCGCCTCCCGCGCCGCTGAAGGCAGTTTCTCGAAGACGTTCACAGCGATCTTGCGCCTGCCTCTCTAGTGCTCGAACTGATCCAGCGGCGGCTGCAAATCCGGCGGCAAAGGCGATTGGTAGGTCAGCCCCGTCATCCGCGCCTCCCAATCCGCCCGCACCTGCGCCAGCGATTCCGGCTGTGTGAGCAGATCGACGACCGTGGTCGCCATCACCTGCGCCGCGAAGAGCGTGGACTTGTGCCCAATGCTCGTCCCGCTGACAGCGGTGTTCTGCCACGAGTGACCCGGCGATCCCACGATAAACTGCGCCGTGTTGAACTCCACCGTCGGCGTGATCCACGAGACTTCGGCGACGTCGGTGGAGCCACCGCCGCCCTTGCGTTCCGCGCCGTAGGGGTCGTAGATATTCGGGTTGATGTCCACGTCCGCCAGTTCGAGCGCGTTGGGCAACAAGCTGCGCCGCAGCCCGGAGAGCTTCGCTTCCGGCGAAATGCTCTTCCCCAACTCGCGGGCGAACGTGAGTTCCTCCTCGGTGTAGACCGGCGCGCCGACTTCGCGCATGTTGGCGACGATCAGCTCCGCCAACGGGCCGTTCGCAATCGTCTGGTGCGCGCCCGCCAGGAAACGGACGGTGTGCGTCGTGCCGACCATCATATCCGCGCCATCGGCGATGCGCAAGACGCGCGCGTAGTACTGATCCACCAGATCACGGGTGGGCGCGCGGACGTAGTACCAACTGCGCGCGTAGGCCGGGACGACGTTGGGTTCATGCCCGCCCTCCTCGATGACGTAGTGGATGCGCGCTTCCTGGACGACGTGCTCGCGCATGTAGTTAACGCCGATGTTCATCAGCTCGACGGCGTCCAGCGCGCTGATGCCCTGCTCCGGCGATCCGGCGGCGTGGCTAGCTTTGCCGAAGAATTCGAATTTTACGCTGTTCATCGCGTTGCCGTGCCCCATAAAGACGGTGTTCGCCCCGCCGGGATGATGTCCCAGGCAGGCGTCCAGCCCATCGAAGACGCCATCGCGCACCATGAACACCTTGCCCACCAGCGTCTCCTCGGCGGGACAGCCGAAGCACTTGATCGTGCCGGGCAGCTCGTGGGCGTCCATCGCCGCTTTGACCGCGAGCGCCGCGCCGAGCGCCGTCGCCGCGTAGCTGCAATGCCCGCAGCCGTGCCCCGCCCCACCCTCGACCACGGGCGCGCGATACGGGACGGCTTGCTGCGAAAGCCCCGGCAGCGCATCCAGTTCCGCCATCACGCCGATCACAGGACTGCCAGAACCATACGTCGCCACGAACGCCGTGGGCATCCCCGCGACGCCGCGTTCGACGGTGAAGCCGTGCGCTTCCAGGATGTCGGCCAGCAGCGCGCCCGTTTGGTGCTCTTGCAAGCCCACTTCGGCCCACTCCCACGCTTTTTGGTGCGCGTCCACGATGAGGTCTCGGTGCGCGTCGATCCAGTCGATGACAGTTTGTTTGGTTTTCAAGATCATTTTCTCCTCCGGGAAGAAATCAGAAAGGGAAAAGCCTGACTAATCTAGCGCCGCTTCACTTTCAGCTCATCGGCAACGTCGAAGCCTGCCCAGACAAGATGCGCGCGCAACGTCTCCACTGCCGCTGGATTGACCAACACCAGATCAGGGGCCAGAACGCCGCACAACAACGAGCGTAACGTCGGGCTGCCAACAATTGCATCGAAGACTTCACGCTGCCCGCACTGCAACACGACGACTTCGGCCAAATGCGTTTGGGTAACGGCGCCCGCCCAAGCAAGCAAGGCCGCACGCAGAAAGGGAGGCAACAACAATCCGGTAAACCGCGCCTCTAACCAGTTCAGCGCCTCTTCGATGCGCGCGCCGGCCCGCAACGCGGCGCACACGCTGTCCGAAGTCAATTGCCAAGTTGTTGCATCGCGCCGTTCAGCCCACAAGTCCAGCTCGCCTTCGATGACTAAATCTACGTCCGGGCGCAGCAACGTCACCATCCCATCTTCTGTCACCGTTAGGCAGCGGGACAGCGGTTTGGCGTAATTCACCCCCCGTGGATGTGCAGCAGGATCAGGGACAGCAGAAGCCAACAACACGAATTGTTCTCCTACCGGCGCGCCGCGCAGACCCGCCTCAAGCGCGGCATCACGGTGCGCGGCGTCAGTGAATTCCAGCAGCCGCGCGCCTTGATAAAGCGTCATCCGCTCGCGGCGGGCGGCCCACTCGCGTAGTTCGACGGTCACGTTTTGCGGCAGCGGCGCGCCCGAACCGGTTTGTAGCGTCGCCAGCATCCTTTCCAGCGTACTGCCTTTTTCCAACGCTGCGTACACCGTCTCCTGGCTGAGGCGATACTGCGCCGTATGCTGTTGCGCGCCCACCCGCGTGGCGTGCTGTTCCAAGAACACCAACTGCTCCGGGGTGACGTGTTCCAGGTAGACGAGGATTTCCAGATTCGGCTGCACGATCCAGGCCGTTTGCACTTCGTCGCCGGCACGGCCAGTGGACATATGCGCTCCTTGCAACACGCTGCGCCCCAACTCTGTCAGACGAAAGCTGACCGGCGTTCCGTTATCCATCCCCAAAGCCACGATCCCCAGGTAATAGAGCCACGTCATCAACGCAGCTTTGAGCCAGGGCGTTTCCTGAATAAGCCACTGCGCACGCAATTTCTGACGCCATTCCTGCATCATCCGCTCTTGTTCTGCCGGCGTTTTGCCATACCAGTAGGGTGGTTGCGGACTGCTATAGCTGTACAGACTGAAGTACTCGCCGACCCGCTCGAAGAACGCCGCATCCAAAGCCTCGATGCTGAAGAAAGACTCCCCTGCCTCCGGCAATGCCGTCAACAACATCAATAACACCATTCGCGCCATACTAAGGTTGCTGGTGTTGTAACCCATCCGGTACTCTTCACCCCATTCAGTCCATTCCGTGGCGTGGGTAAAGCCGTAAAGCAAACTCTGCACCTGTTCCCCGTAAGACAGGCTAGCGAAGTGTTCGGGGGCCGTTGTAAGGACCAGCACGTGATCGTCGCGTATCTTCGACAAACCGGAATGGAACAAAGCGTAGGCAAACGCCGTCGCCGGCTCGGGGAAAACCAGGCCATTCACTGTCGGGGCACGCTTATCCCAACCGAGCGCCAGGTTCAACTTACGCACATCCGAGACGCGCAATGTCCCTTTTTGCGTCAAGCCTATCCCATCCAGGCTATCTATCCCCTGCAACACGCCGATGACGTCGAGCGCCGCCGCCGAAGGCCGGCGCTCCAGCGTCGCCGGCGGCGGGGACAGGGGTTTGAGTCGCAGAGGCTTCACTTCCGGCGACCACGTGACGTGAGCGAGCAGGCGGTCATCCGTAAAAACGAGCGGGGACATGTATGAGGAATACGAGCTTCCCAGGCTGCCAGGATCATAAGCGTAGCCGCTCAAGAGCAAACCGCGATCCACGAGGTCTTGTATCACTGCACTATTATCAGCGCGATAACGATTCTTCGCCGGCGGGACACAACCACTGGCCCGCAGCGCCATCGCCAACGCACTAGAATTGCACTCTCCACCGAGTTGTTTGAGCAACGCCAACGCTGTGCACTCCAGGTCAGAAAGCCGCGTTATCGCTGCGCGCACCTCCACCGGATCGTCCAGCCCACGTTGAATAAGCGCCAGGTTTTCATCCTTGCGCAGTTTGTTGCTACCGCCCCATACGCGTGCCATTTTCTTGAGTTGGTCAGCGCGGAGACGCTCCAGATAATGGTCGAACCGGTGTATAAGCGTAGCCATAACTTACCGCTCCAACACTTTAGGGGTGTGGCCCAGCTTACGCAGCCGCGCCAACAGCGCCGCATCTTGCCCGGGGGCCAGCACAGCCACGTGAGGCGATAAACGCCGCCTGATAAACCGTGCTGTCCGGGCGTCGGCCAAAAACACATCTAGTTCCTGTGGATTGGCGACTTCCAACAGGGGCAGGTTTTCGTGTAGGATATACTTATCGAGTTCTAACATCAACATGCTCTCTTAACCGTTTTTTGACAGGCAGGTTCACTTCCATCGTTGTCCTCCAGTCAGTTCGATAATCGGTAACCATAACATGAGATCTTACCCTGCATCATGTCATCAGTCGGAAGAAGTGAGCGTGGATAAAAATGGGAGCACGGCCTCCAGCCAGGCGGCGGGACATTCCTCTTGTGGCACATGCCCGCAATTGGGGATGACGGCCAGTTCTGCGCCGGGCAGATCTTCGGCCAGACGGAGGCTCTGCGCAGTCGGCACGATGCGGTCATCGTCGCCGGTGATGACGAGGATCGGCAGCGCCAACTCGTCGAAGCGCGCGCTCAGATCGGTGAAGCGGCTGGCACGCGTCAGTTCCCACAGGGCGCGATCCCAATTCTCCACGCGCAGGGCACGGGTGTAGTTCTCCCAATAATCGGGCGGCATCCTGGTGGGATCGTGCCACGCCGACATGCCAAAATCGTAGCCCCAGTTCTGGATCTGCCGCGCGATCAGCGGGCCGATGCGCCGCAGTTGCGGGGTATCGAAGAGCCAACGCAGCGCGCCGAAGCGGTTGCCGCCGGTGTAGATCGCCGCGTCCACCAACACCAAGGCCGACACGCGCTCCGGGTGCTCTAGCGCCGTCGCCAGCGCGGCCGTTCCGCCGGCCGAATTGCCGATCAACACAGCGTGCTCGATGCCCAGCGCATCCATGAGGCCAATCGTGTAGACGATCTGCGCTTCGGGCGTGTACGGGTTGGCGTCGCGTTCCCAGGTCAGCGGGCGCTCGGTCAATCCGAATGCCGGGCGGTCGAAGGCAACCACGCGCGCGTGCTCCGCCATAGCGGGCATGACCCACGTCCACGAGTAGGTGTTGGAGGCGAACCCGTGCAGGAGCAACACATCCGGCCCGCGCGTTCCCTGCGCCTTGTAGTGGATCGTCAATTCGGCAACCTCGATGAACTGGCTGTCCAGATCGGCCAGTTCCGCGGGCGGGACGACGCCTTCCAGAGGCGGCACGGGGATCAGGAACGGGCCGACGAGCAGCAGGAACAGGAGCACACCCAGAATCCACAGGAGAATTTTGCCAACTTTTCGCATCGTGCATCCTTTATGCAAACAATGTTTTACCGAAATCTGCTGCCCATTATAATCGCGATGCGTGGCAATACCAAACCGGCGGCCGGTGTTGGGGCGATGCATCCCCAACCAAACGCCTGGTTAACCGAGTAGGGGCGATGCATCCCTAACAAAACGCCTGGTTAACCAGGCTTGGCGCAAGGGATGCATCGCCCCTACTTGAATTTGCGCACGGTGCAGATACAATCCAGGATATGATCTACAATAGCTTGCGATTTACCAGGGGGGTTTCCGATGCCAAACAAACACGACATAGCCACAATCCGTGACTTAGCAACCCAGGTGGCCGAAATCGCCGCATTGCCCGTGCAGGAAGAGAAGCGCGCGTTGTGGCGGCAACTCAACGCACTCAAGCCAGCCCGCCCGATGGTGATGATCGACCAGGTCTGTTGGAACGAAATGAACATTGACGACGAATTGACCTTGCGCTGCGAAGATCGGGAATGTCGCAGCTACGAGGACTTTCTGCGACGCACGCTCTACCAGTGGCGGCATTTCCCGGTGGATATGGTGGTGGAGCCGTTCATCCGCGTCCCCAAGGCGATCACCAACACCGGCTTCGGCATCGACGTCCACGAGGCCACCGTCGCCACCGATCCGCAGAACGACGTCGTCGCGCACCGGTACGAGAACCAGTTCAAGACCATGGACGACCTGGAGAACATCCAGACGCCCCACATCAGCCACGATCCCGCCGAAACCGACCGCCGGTTAGCCGTGGCGCACGAGTTATTCGACGGCCTGCTGGACGTGCGCGCGTGGGGCGCGGACCCGTACCTCTCGCTGTGGGATCCCATTGCCACGTGGATGGGCGTGGAAAACGTGCTGTACACGCTTATGGATCAACCCGATCTGATGCACGGGCTGGTGGGGCGGATGACGGACGGATACCTGCATATGCTGGACCAGTTGGAGAGCCAGGGATTGCTGTGCGGCCCGCAAAGCCTGATCCACTGCACGGGGGCGTACACCGATGAATTGCCCGCTCCCGGTTACGATCCGGCGAAGCCGCGCACCAAAGACATGTGGATGTTCGGCCTGGCGCAGATGTTCGCCACGGTGTCGCCGCGCATGTTCCAGGCATACGAGGTGGAGTACGCCAGCCGCATCTGCGAGCGGTTCGGCCTGGTGTACTACGGCTGCTGCGATCCGCTCGACAAGAAAATGGCCCAGGTGCGGATGATCCCCAACGTCCGCAAAGTGTCGATGAGTCCGTGGACCGATCAGGAACGCGGCGCGGCGGAGATTGGACGGGACTACGTGTTCTCACGCAAACCGAACCCGGCGCTGCTTGCCTGGGACGCCTTCGACGCCGAGGTCGTGTGCGCCGATTTGACGGCGACGCGCGACATCTGCGCCCAATACGGCTGCCCGCTGGAACTGATCCTTAAGGATATTAGCACGGTGCGCTATCAGCCGGAGCGGCTGTTTGCGTGGGCAAGGATTGCGATGGAGGTGGTTGAGGAATGAATCAAACTAAAGCAATGGCAGAGCAAAGCCTTCCTGCGACAATAGCACATCCAAATCATCAACCAGCCGGTTGATAGCTTGAATCAGCGCCGCATCTCCGGTGCCCGCCAACCGAAGAACCTCCTCAACCTGCCCGCGCATCGCCAGAGGGCGTTTAGCGCAGTATCTCGCCACTATCGCCAGCAAGCGCTTTTCGCCGGGATGCGGTATGGCATTGAGGGCAAAGAGCACGTCGAAGTAGCTCGCCAGCAATGCCGCCACGCGATGATTGACGCTCACAGCATCGTGCCGTTGCAGCGCCTTTTCGATCTGGTGCAGATAAGCGGGGATCACGTCGCGCAAAATTGGATAGTTTTTGGCGATAATCGCGCGCCGCAGCGGTTCGGGATAGGGACATTGGCATTGCGTCTGCAAGCGGGCAAACCAGCCATCGCGATCATACAGCGGCAGCGAATTCCGCACCGTGTTCCAAAAACACGTCGTATATCCAACGCTGGCCTGGTGGTGGACGAGCACCCGGTCGATTTGCTCCGCAATCCAGGCCGTGTCCCAGTAGATCGCGTCCACTTCGATACCGGTTGGTCCGTCAATCCACTCGTCGCCCAGATCCCAGAATTGCAGATTCAAGTCCGCGCGGCTCGCCCCCCGCTGCGCCACCAACGCCTCGCGTGCGGGCAACGAGATGAGCGACGTGGTGTACACGTACAAGTCAATGTCCGAGCCGGCATCCGCCGCCCCCGACACGAGCGAGCCGCCCACAGCGACGGCCTCAACCTGCGGAAACGCGCTGAACGCTGCCGCCAACTCCCGCGCCAGGCTCAGATGGGGCGATGTTTTCTCATTCATAGACGATCTTGATCGCTTCAAACAAAGCCAGCTTGGGGAGATTAATCGTCAAAGAGCCTCGATTCCAGATGCACTCGAACGTCTGCCCTGACCGCAAGCCCTGCGCCGCCACGGGTTCTTTCGCGCACGGGATCACCACCTCCACATCCGTCATCGTCACCGGTGAGTAGAACGTCGTCCCGAAGTGCCCCGATCCGTTGACCAGGTGCAGCAATTGATAACTGCCGTCATTTTTCTCGAACAGCGTCACCTCGACCTGTGGCGCGACGTTGCCGCCCACGGGTGTCAGCCCCGCGACAGCTTGCAACAGATCGGCGCAGAACCACGCGGTATTGACGTAGCCCTGCCGGTGGAACAACGCGCCCGGCGACCACGGCAGGTAAATCGCCTTGCCCTTGCTGAACGGATGCACGACGAAACCGGGATGTTCGGTGATCTGCCCGTAATAGCAGCGTTCCGGCGGGCCGTAGTTATGCGGCGGAATAAGTTTCAGGTATGGCTGTACAGCGTCGGTGTAGCGTGCGTAGATGTAGGTGCTGTCCATATAGACCAAATCCGTGAGACTTGACAGGTTTTGAAAACCTATCAGGTCTGGATCAAGTTTGAAATATGACGACGACATCTCCTCCCGCACGCGCAGCACTTCTTCGATGCCCAGGCAGCGCAGGGCGGGTTCCGGGCGCGGATTGTGTTTCTCGTTGCGAAAGCCCGTCTGTCCCACGGCGATGACGACGCCGCCTTCCGCCGCGAACGCATCCAGCTTCACCGCCAGTGCGTCGGAAAGCGCCACAATTTCGGGAACGATCACGGCCTTATACTGCGCCCACGGTCTATCGACTGCGGCAGCCGCTGACGCTTCCAAGTTCAGGCGTATTACGTCGAAGAGGAAATGGTTCTCCGCCAAGATACGGAACCAGCCGCGATATTCGCCCTCACTGCCACCCTTCAACAGCAAGACGTCGGCTTGCGAGCGCAAGTCTACGTAGTCCGCCTCGTGCACAGCGTGGTAGTGGAAGAGGTCGCGGATCGGCGCGAAGCCGGAGCGGTCTTCGTGATTGTCCAGCCGACCGATGAGGTAATAGTCGAGCGTCCCGCCGTTGGCGAGGCTCTGCGCCAGCCGGAGCGCCTGCTGATCCGGCGAAACGGCAACGTGCCGGTAGGGGAAGTCAATAAAATCCACCGTGGTGTTGCTGCTCACCATCTCCGGGAAACTGCCCACCGCCCATTTAGTGTTGTCGGACGCGCTGTACTGCCAGTGCGGCAGTGGACGGTCAATGGCGGTGTTCGACTCCTGGCGGATGAAACCGCGCCGGAAGTCGGTGTGGTTGGCGATGCAGACGTGCGGCCAGCGGTCGGCGATAAAGTGGTAGACCTTCGCGTGGTGCGCGTCCAGCGTCCGCTGCTTGAACTCAGTGTACGCACGGAAGACGGGATCGCCGAAATCCTCCTGGTCGGGCAGCGTCAGGGCGTACATCTCCCTGAACAGGCGCGCGCAGTGGCGGCAATGGCAGATACCGTAATAATTGCCGCTGTAATCGCGCGTTTGGTAGCCGCCCATGTTGAAGAAGATGCCGTCGAAAGGGTGCGAGTCCAGTAGTTCCTCGATAATCCGCAGCGCGTACTCCTGCTGGTACGGCCCATTGATGCACACGTGAACGTCGCCGTTGTAATCCACAATCTGCCCCGTGGGGCTGAGATATGCCCAATCGGGATGCGCTTCGTAGATCGGGCGGCGCACCTTCGAGAAATCGGTACGCGCGAAGACGCGGATATCCGCCGCGTGGCAGGCATCGATAATGTCGAGCAAGCTGTCGCCGGTCAGGTACGGACTCTGGAAATGAAACGGCAACCGTGTCGGATAGCTGGCGATGATGCCCGCCGCATTGATCATCAACACATTGGCTTTGAACGCCTGCAAGTCCGCCACCACCTGCGTCGCGCGGATGTCGCGCATGTCGATCTCACGCAAGTTCGTTTGGATCAGACGCCATTGTTTGGTATGCCACCAGTCGGTCATATCTTTACCTCGATTTACTTCTATCTTCCCCCCTCTGGGGGGAATTAAAGGGGGGAATATCTGCGCAACTAACAGTTATCGCTATTCCAGTTCAATCCCGCAAGCCCATGCAATGGCTACTAACACCCCCTCAAGACTGGGCTCAACCTCGTGATTCCAAAAACGTATCACACGCAATCCCTGTGCCTGTAACCAAGCGGTACGTTCAAGATCGTAAGCCGTCCGTGCCACTTCATTGTGTTGACCGCCATCGAGTTCAACAACGAGGCGCTTTTCGTGGCAATAGAAATCAACGATGTAGGGCGGCAATGGATGTTGGCGACGGGATTTCAAGCCAAGCAGTTGCTTGCCACGAAGCATACTCCATAGCGTGCGCTCCGCGGACGTCGACGCACGGCGCAATTCGCGGGCGTAGGATAACGTGGTTGGGTCTATGGGTAGTTTCTTTTTGCTTTCAGCCATCGTTTGTAGTCGAAGAGAGTCTCCCCCCCCCTTAATCCCCCCAATGGGGGGGAGACCAATCTTCCCCCCTGTGGGGGGAATCAAAGGGGAGAAAGCTCCACATCGGCAATCAGCACAACGTTACCTTCACCGTCACATCCGTCACCCCGGGCGCGGGCAACGGTGCGATGTCGCCTGCTACGGGCTTGCCGTCCACGACGAGCGAGACGGCGTTCCCCCCACCCTGGCGCTCCACGGTGATGTGGTACGTCACGCCGCGGAAGATGCGTGTGGCGGTAAAGCCTTGCCAGTCCATCGGGATGACGGGCGCGATCTGCAAGCCGTCGTAGGCCGGGCGGATGCCCAGAATCCACTGCGTAATGGCGACGTAGTTCCACGCGGCGGTGCCGGTGAGCCACGAGTTCTTCGCCTCGCCGTGACGCGGGTTGTCGCGCCCGGCAATCGTCTGTGCGTAGACGTAGGGTTCGCAGCGATGCACCTCGCTGATACCCTCGCGTGCGGCGGGACAGATGCGCTTGTAGTAGTCGAACGCCTGATCGCCGTGGCCGGCAATCGCTTCGCCAATCATCATCCACGGGTTGGTGTGGCAGAAAATGCTGGCGTTCTCCTTGAAACCGGGCGGGTAGGAGCTGATCTCGCCCAGTTGCAGATAGTAGCGCGAGAATGCCGGTTGTTGCAGGACGATGCCGTGGTCGGTAGCGAGGCGCGCGTTGACCGAAGCTAACGTGAGGTCAGCTTTACCGTCATCCAATCCGAGGCCCGCCATAATCGCCACACCCTGCGGCTCGATGAAGATCTGCCCTTCCGCGCACTCGTGCGAGCCGACCTTCTCGCCGAACGCATCGTAAGCGCGCAGGAACCACGCGCCGTCCCAGCCGTGCGCCCAGATTGTTTCTTCCATTTTGGCAGCCTTTTCAAGATACCAGGATGCAGGATGCAAGATGCAGGATGCAGGACTCGTTTCGTCTTGCTTCTTGCCCCTTGCTTCTAGCTTCTTGCCTCTTGCTTCTTGCATCGTTGCCATTTCTTTCGCCGCGAGGACGAAAAGGACAGCAATGAAGACGGATTCCGCGACCGTACCGTCTTTCTTGAGCGGGGCCACTTGGAAGGACTCGCCCGGCTCGTCGGAGAAGATGTTGAGGTTCATACAATCGTTCCAGTCGGCGCGGCCGATCAGGGGCAGGCCGTGCGGGCCGAGGTTGTTGAGCGTGTAGTTCAGCGCACGCTCCAGATGCTCGGCAAGCGGGGTCTCGGTGCCGGGTTTGTTCTCGTAAGGCACGGGCGCGTCGAGGATGTCCCAATCGCCGGTCTCCTTGATGTAAGCGACGACCGCCAACGGCAGCCAGAGCGGATCGTCGTTGAAGCCGCTGCCCACGGCGTCGTTGCCGCGCTTGGTGAGGGGCTGGAACTGGTGATACGCGCCGCCGCTCTCCAACTGCGTTGCCGCCAGGTCGAGGATGCGCTCGCGGGCGCGCGCGGGAACCTGATGCACAAAACCGAGCAAGTCCTGGCTGGAATCGCGGAAGCCCAATCCGCGCCCCACCCCAGACTCGAAGTACGAGGCCGAGCGCGACATATTGAACGTCACCATGCACTGGTAGGCGTTCCACACGTTGACCATGCGGTTCGTCGCCGCGTCGAGCGTGTCCACCTGGTAAATGCCGAGGATGCCGTCCCAGTAGGCGCGGAGTTCGACGAAAGCCGCGTCCACGGTCTCCGGCTGAAGGTATTTGGCGATGACCGGCTTGACCGCGCGCTTGTTGATGATCTGCGAATCCGGCGGATCGAATTTCTGGTCGCGCGGATTCTCCTGATAGCCAAGCACGAAGATCACCCGGCGCGATTCGCCCGGTTGCAGCATGAGTTTGACGTGATGCGACCCGACCGGCGCCCAACTACGCGCCTCGGAATTGGCCGATTCGCCACGCTCGACCACCACAGGCTTGTCCCAACCCCGGTACGGGCCGAGGAAATCGTCGCGGTGCGTGTCGTAGCCCGCGAGCGGTGCAGAGCAAGCAAAGTAGGCGAAGTGATCGCGGCGCTCGCGGTATTCGGTTTTGTGGTAGATCGCGCCGTCTTCGATTTCGACCTGCGCGATATTGAAGTTGCGCTGATAGTTCGTCGTGTCGTCCTGCGCGTCCCACAGACAGAACTCGATCAGCGAGAAGAGCGACAAATCGGCGGGGGTATCGCGTTGATTCGTCACCGTCGTCGACCAAATCTCCAGATTCGCGCCGAGTGGCACAAAATACAGCGTCTCCGCCTTGATTCGCTCATTCGCCGATTCTATCACCGTGTAGCCCATCCCGTGCCGGCAGGTATAACTATCCAGCGGCGTCCGCGTGGGCTGCCACGAGGGCGACCAGAACGCGCCGGTAGCGTTGTCGCGCAGGTAGAGATAGCGCCCGCCGAAGTCCAGCGGCACGTTATTGTAGCGATAGCGCGTGATCCGTCGCAGCCGCGCATCGCGGTAGAACGAATAGCCGCCCGCCGTGTTGGAGATGAGGCCGAAGTACGCCTCACTGCCCAGGTAGTTGATCCACGGCAGTGGCGTGTCCGGCTGTGTGATCACATATTCACGGTTTTTGTCATCGAAATGTCCGTAACGCATCGTTTTTTCTCCTTAAGATGAAAGTAGCCACAGAGATCACCGAGAACACAGAGACTTTCTCTGTGAACTCTGGTTCTCTGTGGCATAAAAATCCGTTCAAATCCGTTAAATCCGTTGACAAAGCTCCGCCATCGCCGCAGCGACGCCCGCGCCCTTCTCGAAGGCATAGCCGCATTGCGCCAGCCCGGTTTCAAGTGCGCCGATTGTCGCCAGCAGATCGCCCTGATTGACGACGCCCATGTGCCCGATACGGAAGTACTCCGCCTTGATCGCCGGATGCAGCCCGCCAGCCATGATCACCCCCGCCGCCGCGATCTTCGGCAACAGATCCGTCCCGGCAACACCTGCCGGATAGCGCGGAGCCGTCATTGTGTTGGCGGCGATGTCCGGTGTAAGCGGAACCTGCCCCAATCCCAAAGCCGCGACCGCCGCCTGGCACGCTTTGCTGATCGCCTGGTGGCGGGCAAAGCGCGCCTCCATCCCTTCCTGCAAAATGAGACCCAGGCTCACGTTGAGCGCGACAATCAGATTGACCGCCGGCGTGCCGAAGTAAGCCGGTTTGCGCACTTCGTAGGCTTCCATTACCGGAAGCCAGTGCGTCCAATCGGCGTAGAAGTTCAGGACAGGCGTGGTGCGCGCTTTGAAGGCCTCCATCGCACGCGGCCCGGCGACGAGCAGCGCCAGCCCTGGCGGCGTCCCCACCGCTTTCTGAGACGCAGTTAAGGCCAGGTCCACGCCCCACTCGGCCATCCGCAATTCCTCGCCCGCCACGGAGCAAACGCCATCCACAACGATGAGCGTGTCGTATTGCCGCGCCAACGCCGCCAGACCTTGCACGTCGGTCAACACGCCGGTTGATGTATCCACGTGCGTCACCGTCATCAGCTTGAAGCGTGCGGTTTTAAGCGCCGCCTCGATCTCTTCCAGCGCCGGACAACTGCCGACGGGCGCGCGGACGTGCGTGACCTCCGCGCCGTAACGCTCCAACAGCGCGCCGTAGCGGTCGCCGAAGTAGCCGGTGTTGACGACCAACGCCTTGTCGCCCGGCTCGATCAGGTTCGCGCCCGCCAAATCCATTGCCAGCGTGCCCGATCCGGCCATAACGAAGGGTTGTCCATCGGGACTGAGAAATACTTCGCGCATGCGTTCCAACGCCTGTCCGAAGATTTCGATGAAGTCCGGGGCAATGTGGCTCGTCGTCGGTGCGCCCAGCGCCGCCAGCACAGCGGGATCGAATTCGATGGGGCCGGGAATCATCAGTAGTTTGCGATCTTTCATAATCAATCACTCCTTTTGTGCTATAAGCCGATTATAGTCAGCTTTTCTACTCTGACGAACGCGCAGTTGCGCGATTTGGAAATCGAGGCTACTCGCCCTTGACGTACAGATCGAAGAACGCCACCGAGCGCCGCATCGCCATGCTGAAGTTGCCGATGAGGTTGTGGTCATCGCCCTGGTAGATGTACAACTCGCTGGTGACGCCCTCCTCCTGCAATCGCGCGTACAAGTCTTCGGAGTATGCGACGGGGACGGAAGTGTCGCTCGTGCCGTGGTGCAATTGCATCGGGCCGGAGAGTTCGGTGAGATAGGCCCACGGGTCAATCGACGCCCAGAAGACGGGATTTTCGTCCGGCGTGCCGTAGGTAAACAGGATGTCGCCCCAACGACGACCCGGCGTCGGCGTCCCTGCGCCGGGCGTGGCGGAGGTCATAAAGCGACGCTGCCAGCGATCCATCAACTCAGGGTAATCGGCGACCACACCGGCCCAGATCACACCGGCCTTGATGTCGGCACGGACCACCATCGCCCGCAGGGTGATCGTTCCGCCCATCGAGTGTCCCCACATCCCCACGCGGTCGGGGTCGGCCTCCGGCAAGCGTTGCGCCGACGCCATCGCGTTGAGCACGTCGATCGTGTAGGCCGGGGTATCGTAGGCGTTGGCCGGTTCACCCTCGGAGTCACCGTGCCCGCGGTAGTCCGGACGGATGACGATGTAGCCGTTGCGCGCAAAACTATCTACGTAGGCCACGTAGCGTTCGGTGGTGCGGTATTGGTCGGGCGGAATGTAGCCATGGTTAAAGACGATGATCGGCCAGCCGGTAGCGGGTTTCTCGCCGCGCGGGGTCGTGAGCAGGGCGTAGATTTTCAAGCCCTCGGACAGATACGAGACGACGTAGCGGTCGTAGTTGACACCCGGCGTCAGCGTTTGCTCGATGACAAGTTCGCTGCCGGAGTAGGACTGTTCGCGCATCACATCGATCATCAGCGGGTGCGTCGGCGTCGGGGTGGGTGTGGGCGTCCCGGTGGCGGTCGGCGTAGCGGTAGGCGAAGGTGTAGCAGTGGGTCGCGGCGTGGGCGTGATCGTTGGCGTTGCGGTAGGGGCTAAGGTGTGCGTGGGAAGCAACGTCGGCGTGGGCATGGACGTGATCTCCGGTGTGGTACACGCTGCCAATAGCAACATCCCCCCTATCAACAATAGCAGATGTAGCACATCACCTCCTCGCCATCCAACACTATAGACACAAGTGTAGCATGGCGCGGCAAAACGGCAATCGCTCACGCTAACAAACACCCACACAGCAAAAGAACGAGCCTGGGAAAGAATTCCCAGGCTCATAGACATTGTTATACGTTAGAGACGTTTACTTAACGAAACAGCAGCACCCTCACCTGCGCTGACCTATTGCAAGGGTTGCCAGACCGGCGACGTTCCGTCGGCGAGATAGCGCGGTTCTCCACCGGCCTTCCAGTCGAATAAGTAGATGCCGTTGCCGAACTGGAAGACAATCCACTGACCGTCGGACGACCAGGAGAAGCTGTGCGTCGAGGCGCTACGGAATTCATCCGGCAGACGTGCCAGGATTGCGTCCCGATCAAAGGCGGCGGGGATGTCCTGCGCGGGCTGTGGTTCGTCGATATGCCCGGAGGTGTAAGTCGCCGTCCAACGCGCATAGTCGCCTGTCTGAATCCGCTCATCCCAATCCAGTTGATCGAAGAACAATCGACCATCGGGCAACCACGCGCGGGGAAAATAGAGCTGCTTGGATGTCCCCTCGAAGATGACCTGTTTCTCTCCCGTCTCCAACGTCAAGATGACCAAACTAACGGAGTCGCCGGTTTCCAAAGAGAGAGGTGTTTCCAGAGGCTGGCACAGCCCCAACGCTAAATGGAGGCCGTCAGGCGACCAGGCGGATCCCAGGGCGCTCGTCTCATACAAGACGGCGCCGGAAGCAACTTCGACGATAGCCAACTGACGGACGGAGCCGGTACCGCTGTCCAGGAGCAGGTGGCGTCCATCCGGCGACCATTCCAGCTCCCCGGAACGTTCCGGCGCCTCAACGAGCGCTGCACTTCGCTCTTCGTCCAAATTGTAGAGCATGACCTGACCGAGGTTCTGCTCATCCACCTGATGAATGTAGGCCAGGGTCTTCCCATCAGGCGACCAAGCCGGAGATTCGACCTGCCCTTCTGAGGTGAGCGGCCCCTGGCGCTGTCCGGCGGGCGTCGTGAGCCACAATTGTTGATCTTTCCCCACGAAAGCGATCCAGCCGGAAGCAGCGAGCGGTGTGGGACTGACAGTTGGCGTAGGGTTGGCAGATAGCACAGGGCTGACAGTTGGTGTAGAAGACGGCAGCGCTGTCGCACTCAGCGTTGATGGTTGAACGGGCTTTTTAGATGCAAGCTCTGCAGAAGGCGTCTCCACTGCCACCTCAGATAGAAGCCCACAGCCAGTGAGTGACAAAGCCAACAAGATATAGAGCAAGACAAGTATCCATCGAGTATTCACAGTCGTTTCACTTTGTCCAAGTGCGTCGAGCATAAATTGCCAAGCGTCCTTTTGGCGCGCCACTGTAGACAGTTAATGACTTGGAATTGCCATCCCAAGGGTCGACAATGTAATAGTGGCTATCTTCTGTTCCACTTCCACTAACTCCGTAGATAACGACCCAATGCGCTCCAACCTCCAAAATCGGAGGATATCCTTGGGAAAGTGCCCAAACAAAATTGTCGTACGTGGAATTGTATATACCTAAAAAACCGGCCTTGTTTTCACTACAGTTATCAGCGCCTTCCGCAAAATGCCACGGACAAGCCTTGTTACCCATACATTCATTTACCTGCTTTGGATTTTTACTTGAGCCATAAAACTGAAAACCATTGTGGCCGAAGTTAAAAGACACCCTGCACTTCCTATCGTGAGACCACATGTTTGCATTATTTCATTAGCCCATGCAGGATTGCGTTGACTGAGTGCTGGGATGGGAAGCCAAATATTCCAATTGCGGTTTAGCGACATATCAAAATCGTACGCCTCTAGTGGCGCTTCGAGAATCGGTAAAGTTTCTGCAATTTCATAGCTAACACCGGGAGCTTCATCAAAACTCAAGGGCGATAAGACCGTTGAAAACTTAACTGCATCCCATGCAGCAACCGAATCAAGAGAGTATACTTGACACGCTGGACAGAAGGCATTATTTGTACTTTGCTCGCTATGCACTGGCGGCAGTAATGAATCTGCCTGTACACCTTGAGGCCCTATCAGCAGCGACAACAACACAATGGCCAGACTCAGAGACATCAATAAGCGTTTCATGGTTTACCTCCATTTGTTTGATTGAATGACAACGCGCCATCCCGCAATGGCGCTCCATAAACAAATTGTACCTTAACCGCCAGCGCGTTGTCAACCCGAAAATTACCCATCTTTATGGGGGGAATTCCTTCCCTTCCGTATGGGTAATTTCCCCCCTGCGTGCTGTCCCGCACCCAACCCGGCATCACGCCACCACAACGCCGCTTCGGTGCGTGAACTCAGACCTAGTTTATCCAATACGGCGCTGACGTGCTTGCCTACCGTCTTCTCGGCAATCCCCAAACGTTCCCCAATGTCACGATTGCTCAAACCCTCTCCCATCAAGCGCAACACCTCGTGTTCTCGCGTCGTTAGGCTCTCCCACACCGTCTGCACGTTCTCGCGCCAGTTCAACGCGCGCCGGCGCTGCTCTTGAGTGAACAATATCTGACCATACGCCGCCTGGCGGATAGCATCCAACAAGGCTTCCCCCCGCGTGTTCTTGTCCAGGTAGCCGGCAGCGCCGGCATCCAGCATCTGCGACAAGTAATAGTCGCGGTCGTGCGCCGTCAGAACCAGCACGGCGGTCTCAGGGTGATTTTGAGCGGCCCACAGCGTAATGTCCACCGGCAATGCGCCCGGCATGACCAAATCCAGTACGGCGACGTGCGGTTTCAACTGGGAGATCAACTGCTGTGCCTCATCGCCATCGGCGGCCACGCCTACCAACTCGATATCCGGCGCGGCTTGCAACAGGCTCCGAAGACCTAGCCGCGTGACTTCGTGGTCGTCGGCGACCACCACCGTAATCGGTGCAGCAATACTTTCCATCGATCCTCCACGGTGTAGAGATCTGGCAATCCTCTCAGAGCATTTTGTGAACACCAAGACTGGCAAGATGCGGTATTGCGTTGTAACTGCGGCAGAAGATTGATGAATGGTGGTATTGTAGCACAAGCGCACTGAGTGGCAATTCAAAAATGCAACACCGGGTATGGTATAATAACCCTTCAGTTTCATTCAGGGTCAAGCGTGCGACTTGGCTCACTACAGTCAAGGAGTACGTGTTACTATGAGTTTCGATCAGTTTTCTCTCGACCCGCGCATTCTCGCGGGGGTCGAAACGGCGGGGTTTACCACGCCGACACCCATTCAAGAGCAGGCCATCCCGGAGGTGCTCGCCGGACGCGACATCTTCGGCATCGCGCAGACCGGCACCGGAAAGACGGCAGCCTTCATCCTGCCCATTCTACAGCGGCTCACACGCGGCAATTTGCGCCAGATCCGCGCGTTGATCATCGCGCCCACGCGCGAGTTGGCCGAGCAGATTTACGACGTCAGCACAGCGTTGGGGACGCGCACCAAAGCGCGCACCGTCGCCATTTACGGCGGGGTGAGCAAAAACCCGCAGATCGAGGCCCTGCAACGCGGCGTCGAGATCGTCGTCGCCTGTCCGGGGCGCTTGCTCGACCTGCACAGCGAGGGATACGTTGACCTCTCGCACGTCGAAGTGCTCGTGCTGGATGAGGCCGACCGGATGTGCGACATGGGCTTCCTGCCCGACATCCGCCGCATCCTCAAGCTGCTGCCCGCGCAACGGCAAACGTTGTTCTTTTCAGCCACTATGCCGGACGAAATCCGCGAGCTGGCGGAGACGATCCTCAAAGACCCGGTGACGGTGCAAATCGGTATGATCGCCCCGGCGGAGAGCGTGTCGCACGCCCTCTATCCCGTCGCGCGCCCGCAGAAGAAGGACTTGCTGCTGGCGCTGCTCGACCGGACGGCGACCGGGCGCGTGCTTATCTTCACCCGCACCAAACATCGCGCCCGCAACCTGGCGCGCGATTTAATGAAACGCAAATTCAACGCGGCGGCTTTGCAGGGCAACATGTCGCAGAACCAACGCCAGAATGCCCTCGACGGTTTCCGCGACGGCAAGTTCGACGTGCTGGTGGCCACCGATGTGGCGGCGCGCGGCATCGACGTGACCGACATCACGCACGTCATCAACTTCGACATCCCCGACACGGTGGATGCCTACACGCACCGCATCGGGCGCACGGGTCGCGTGGATCAAAGCGGCGAGGCGTTCACCTTCATCGAGCCGGAGGACGAACCCATGGTACGCGACATCGAGAAAGTGCTCAAGACGCGCATCGAGCGGCGGCGACTGCCCGATTTCGAGTACGGCGAATTCGTCCCTGAGGCGCAGGGGCAAGCGCCGCGTCCCCAGGAACGCCCACAGCCCTCCCAACGCCGCCCCCGCCGCCGCAGAAGGCCCGCGCGTCAGGCTTAAGTAAAGCTACGCTAAACCCCTTATAGTACACGGATGAACACGGATTCCACGGATAAAGATAAAAAATCCGTATGATCCGTGAAATCCGAGTACCAAATGCTTCCCAATCACTCGTGGGCGGCAATACCCCGCAAATGTAATCCGCTTCTGAACGTCATCTTAATCAAATCTTAATCTGCTGCGTGTATGCTGAGAGTGGTACACAGATCTATCAGCAGATAGGCAACCAAAGGTTGCAAGCGGATTGAGCAGATTTTGGTCAGGTAACAGTGCAAATCTGCTGAATCTGCTCAATCTGCTGACGAAAAAGGATTTCAGTATACAATGGGGGCGCAGTATGCAGCAAATTGACGACGACGTTTTTACCGAGAGAGGGACAATGGCGAAAACCATTCTGGTCGTGGATGACAAAGCCAGCCTGCGCGCCATGGTCAAAGCGTACCTGACCGAACAAGGGTTCCGCGTGGTGACGGCGGCGGACGGGCAGGAGGCGCTGTTCGTGGCGCGCGCGGAAAAGCCCGACCTGATCCTGCTCGACATCATGATGCCCAAGATCGACGGCTACGAGTTCATCCGCATCTTCGGCAAAGAACAGGAGACCCCGATCATCCTGCTCACGGCGAAACTCGAGGAGACGGACAAAGTTCTGGGGCTGGAATTGGGCGCCGATGACTACATCACCAAGCCTTTCGGAATGCGGGAACTGCTGGCGCGCATCCGGGCGGTGTTGCGGCGTGCCGAGAAGCCCGCCGCCGCGCCGGACGTGCTGCGCGCCGCCGGCATCGTCCTCGACCGCGACCGGCGCGCCGTGACCGTCGGTGGGGCGGAGGTCAATCTCACACCGACCGAGTTCGACCTGCTGGCGACGTTGATGAGCGAACCGGGGCGGGTCTTCAGCCGCGCATCGCTGCTGGAAGCGGTGCAGGGCATCGCCTTCGAGGGGCTGGAACGCTCGATCAACGTCCACATCCGCAACCTGCGCACCAAAATCGAACCCGACCCGGCCAATCCCCGCTACGTCGAAACTGTCTTCGGCGTGGGCTATCGCTTTTGCGATGATGAACTGGCTTGCGCCGGATCATAATCCGGCGCTGTCGGGTATAGTGCATGTGCTGCCGGATTGTGATCCGGCAGAAGCAAAGGATTGGACATAGGATGAGAAGGATAAACTCGCTTACCCTCAAACTGACGGCGATCGTGCTGTTCATCAGCCTGTTCAGCGTGGCGGCTGTGGTCGGGTTCACGCGCTACGCGACGGTGTGGGCCTTCGACCGGATGTTGCTGGAGCAAAACCGCGAAGCGTTCATCGCCATCGTCACCGCCCACTACGAGGCCACGGGCACGTGGGCCGGCGTTATCCAGACGCTACGCGCAGAGAGTGAAGACCCGTTTATGTTCAGAGGCTTGATCCTGGTGGGTCAGGATCATCGCGTCGTCGTGCCCGACGCCCACACCCGCATCGGGCAAGTGCTGCCGCCGGAGTTGATCGCGCGGGGAACGCCGGTGGAGCTTAACAACGAACGCATCGGCACGTTGCTGGAAAACGCTCCCCCGCCCCCGCGCAGGCCCGAAAACGAACGGTACTTAGCCTGGACGAACCGGGCGCTCTTGTTGATCGCCGGCGGCGTGAGTGTCGCCGCAATCCTCCTGGGAATCTTCGCCTCCCGCAACCTCACCCGTTCCCTGCGCGAGTTGACCGCCGCCACGCAGTCGATGGCGCAGGGCAACCTTGAACAGACCGTCCCCGTGCGCAGCAAGGACGAGCTGGGCCAGCTTGCCGCCTCTTTCAACCGGATGAGCGCCGACCTGGCCCGCGCGACCACCCTGCGCCGCCAGATGACGGCGGATATCGCCCACGACCTGCGCACGCCGCTGACCGTCATCAAAGGCTACACCGAGGCGCTGCGCGACGGCGACCTGCCCGCCACGCAAGCCACGTTCGAGACGATGTACCAGGAAGCGCAGCACCTCAGCGGCCTGATCGACGATTTACGCACGCTGTCGCTGGCCGAGGCCGGCGAGTTGACGCTCAACCGGCGGCCCACGTCGCCGTTCGAGCTGCTCTTCCAGGCGCAGGCGGCCTATCTGCGACAAGCGCAAAATGCAGGCGTGACGTTGCGTATCGAAGCCGACGACGCTCTGCCGGAGATTCACATCGATCCCGAACGCATCGCCCGCGTGCTCGGCAATCTGATCATCAACGCGCTGCGCTACACCGAAACTGGTGGACAGATCACATTGCAGGCGCGCACGCATCAAAACGGTGTGCTGCTGAGAGTCACGGACACCGGGAGCGGCATCCCGCCGGAGGAGTTGCCGCATATCTTCGACCGCTTCTACCGGGGCGACGCCGCGCGTCAGACGGACCACGGCGAATCGGGGCTGGGGCTGGCGATTGCCAAATCGCTGGTGGAGGCGCATGGCGGCGCTATTGCCGTACGCAGCATCCCAGGCCAGGAGACAACCTTCGAGATTTTTCTACCGGAAACCGATCGTTCTTGCGCAATGTAAGCGTTCTCCCTGATAAACGAGAATCTGCTCTAGTTGAGCAACTGTTGCAGCAGGTATAGCCTTCAGGGCAAACTCCTCCTGCAACTTCTCCATCGCAAATTTGATCTGCCGCGCAGCAAACTCCGGGGCAGTCAGGGGCTGGAGGAGGCGTGGGAGTTGGCAAAACCCCTCCTCCTCCACCGGCGGGGTAGCAAGTGCCGCCGGTTTGGCAGTAGGCGCTTGGATTATCTTGTTCACAGATTCCTTGAGCTGGATTTGGGCAGCCCGGCCAGCTAACACCACTGCAAAAAAGGTGGTCAACCTGTTCCCAGGGGCCGGTGCAGTCCCAGAATGAGCAGTTGGAACATCTTGAACCATCTGGACAAATAGTATCTTCTTTGCAAACCTGCCCGTTTAGACAACGACAGTAATACTCCTTTACTTTACACTCTAAAAAACCCTCACAATAATCATTACCTTGAGCAAAAACTGGCGGTTGGAGTTTTGAAAGAAGAGTCTCTAGCCAGTTGCTGTCAGATGACTGCAAACTATTTGATGTTGGTGAAGAGAACTCAAAAAGGTTAAGGTTTGTCTGCTCAAGCTGGTTTAGCAGGCTGTCTAATGCTTGTGGGTACTGCTTGCTATCTATCTCTTGATTGCTGAGGATGAAAAGGACTCTATATAGATAACGAATCAACGCTTCGTGAGTTTGTGATAGGTTGGTATTAGTAAAAAATGGTTCATTTAAAAATAGGTGGCAATGGATTAAGGTTTGATCTGGATTGGGCTGACAGTTAAAACCACTGGTTAGCTGACCTTGATACTTGATGGGGGCAATAAGAGTACCATAAATTGAGGATTGATACTCCTCTATTGGCAGAACGGTAAAAAGAAAACGCTGAGGGAAGAGGGCTTGATTATGATATTCAGGTTGAGGCAAATAAAAAAAGTGCCAGGCTTGTTCATAGCCAAGTGACGAAAAGAGTAACTTGACCGCTTGAGAGTTGGCAGTGGTGTTGCTAAGAACAAGATTGGGGTGTTTTAGTTCTAGCTCTAGTTGGGGCAGATCACTATTTAGTAGCTGTGATGATGGTTGCGGTGAATAGGAGCGAACTAACCAAGCACCAAGAACGATGATTGGGATGAAAAACAACAGTAGTAGATGCCGACGATGAAAGGTCACACCCTCATTATGCTTAAGCTTGAGTAATAGTTCAAGTAGAAAAAGTATCTATCTAAGGATAACCAACGGGTCTGATCTGGACCATCGGTGGTTGATTATCTTCATAGGCAATATTTTGATAATAGGGCGAAGTATAGGGACCTGATAATGAATCCATTGCTTCTCCTCGTGAAGCGAATCCTAGTCCTTTCAATTCTCTTAAGGCGCCTCTTTGAAGAGAAGTCAACAGCTTCTGATTATCTGGAGTTTGAGAAGCGATCACAAAGCCTCCAAGAAGATCGCGAAAAAAGTCACCTACCGAACCTCCAGTCCATCCAATCTCTGGCTGAGCAAAATCAGCTATCTTATCAGATATCATTCCGTTATAAAAAACCACTAAAGTCTTCCCAGTATTACCTTTGTCTTCATTTGGGAATACCGCTACCTCTAGCAGTTGAAAGCCGATGTTAAAATCCTCCCCGGCATTAATGGGTAACCTTATGAACAACTGCTTGCCGTCGGAACCGGTGGCATCTAGTGGCACTGATCCAGCCTCAACCGGTTGTCTTTGACCGGAAGCAGGTTTTTCAAACCCTTGATGAACCAACATAATGCGCGTAACATCCTGCACATTGTGTTGGTTTAATAGCTCGCTTCTGTTTGGGGCACGCCCGTCTCTAGCAGTAACGCCACCTCGCCCACCCTCCTCTATCCATTGCTGTATCTGGTTGGCATTCATTGCCCAAAAGCTTCCATCAGGATTAGCTTTGGTAACGATGGTTTCAAACCAACTATAAATTAAGTCAGCCAGTAGATCGGGACGAGTTTCTTGACTTTGTACGCCTGCTTCTGCATCCCACGGGAAAAAGCCAATCTCGTCGCCGTGTACAGCGTGAGAGCTAGGAGCAGCGAAAAACTCCACCTTCACTCCTGTTTCTGCACCAATAGCATCAAGAATTTTGGGCCAGGCAGTGTGGTATTTAAATAAACTTTCAACAGGAATAGGGGCGTGTTGCTCTGCATTTACCTGCGTTTCTTCCTCAACCTGCCCTCCCACTCTCACTTCAAACCTTACTTGTTCACCGTCTCCTCCGCTGCCAGTATCAATAATGCTCACACTTAAAATCTTTCCACCTTCGTCAAAAGTAGGATCCACAACTGCTCTATCAAGCCTAATTGCTCCGGCGGCTGTTTGCAAAACAGGCAGTCCGCCAACATTTGTAACCTCGCCCACAACGATTGGTTCGCTGGCCGGTTCACCTTCTGCCGGAGTGGCAACGATGCTCAGTGCAGTGCCGGCTTGTTGCGGTTGGTCGTTGGAGCTTGCCGCTTCGTCAGCAACGCTTACAGCAAGGCCATGATCGCTCAATACATCGTTTGCCTTCGCTACAAAGTTATCTAGCTGTGTTTGCCAAAGTGAAGGGAGCAATACCTCTTCAGCTATCTCTGGCGCTCGCTCCCACAACACAGTCTCCCCCGCCAACAGGCGTACTCCGCCCGCGTCGCCCACCTCCACGCGCAGAGCGTCAAGGGGAGTGGCGGCATCCTCGGTGTGCAGCATCCACGCGCTGCCTGCGGGCTGCCAGCGGCCCAGGGTGAGCGTGTCGCCGTCCGCGTGCAAGGCCAGGGCATCGCCGTCAAGGACCAGGGACGCGCCGGGCAACGCGGCGTTGAGTCCATCGAGTGCAGCCTCAATCTCGGCGGAGTCGGGAGTGAGCGTCGCGGTAGGGGTGAGCGTCGCCGTTGGCGTCACAGTCGGCGGGAGGGGCGTCGCGGGTGCAGCGCAGGCCGCGAAAAGCAGCAGCAAACACGCCAGCAGCAGCGTAAGGGTACTTCGGAAGGACATGGCATATCTCCTTAAAATTGTGAATGGCAAATGGCGCCGGTATGGTAGTCGCTCTGGGAATGTTCAGCCGGTCGGCAAAACAGTCGTCGTTTGCGGGCTAGTATAGCATAGGGTGGCGCGGGGACAAAACGCGCGGGGCTGAAGTCCCCACGCCAAAAGAGCAAAGCCCCTTCGGGGCTAGAAATCAGCCCACCAGGGCTTTGTGCTTTTCGCCCGATGCTTTAGCTTCGGGCAATCCAGCCCGTAGGGCTTCGTTCTTTTCGCCCGACGCTTTAGCTTCGGGCAATCCAGCCCGCCAGAGCTTCGCCCTTTTCGCCCAATGCTTCAGCTTCAGGCAACTTGAACCAGACCTTGCCTCTTTCTTAACCCCTTCTTAACAAGTTGTTGGTATCCTATTCTCATAAATCGGAGGAACGAGTATGAAGACTTACATACCAACAACAATCGACTATGCGACTAACGACTGCCAGACTATCGCAGAAGAAGCCCTCCAGCGCTTCACCCCCATCAGCCTAGACGAAATGGAGAATATGGCCTTGCTCCGCCGCATCGACACCAAGTACGTGTTAAGCGAGGCGCAGCTCTACCGGGCGCTCGGCCATCTGACGGCGGATTATCGCGTCCTCGAAATTGAGGGACAGCGGCAGCAGCGTTACCAAACGCTCTACTTCGATACGCCGGATTTCGCACTCTACCGCCAACATCACGACGGGTGGCGCAGCCGCTACAAGGTCCGCTCGCGCGTGTACGCGGACTCCGGCCTGGCCTTTCTCGAAGTCAAGCACAAGACGAACCAAAACGTCACCGTCAAACATCGCGTGCAGACGCCGGAACTCGTCACCGGGATCGATGAGTGGGCCGAGGATTTTCTCTACACCTGCTTTCCCTACCCCTCGACGGCGCTGGCGGTCAAGCTGCAAAACGCCTTCCTGCGGATCACGCTGGTCAATACGCACGGCATCGAACGGGTCACGGTAGACCTCGGCCTGCGTTTTGCGGCGAACGGGGCGCTTCTGCCTTTGTCGGGAATCGCCATTGCCGAAGTGAAGCAAACGACATTTTCGCTGCGCTCGGCGTTCGTCGGGCAGATGCGCACCCTGGGCGCGCGCCCTATACGCTTCAGCAAATACTGCATCGGTGTGGCGCACCTTTACGACCAGGTCAAGGCCAACCGGTTCAAGCTGCAACAACGTTATCTATCCACTCTTGCAAAAACATATTAACCGCGAATCACGCGAATCTTCGCTAATTTTTTTTAGAGATTCGTGTGGATTAGCGAGATTAGCGGTTTATTTTAGGAGAACATCACAATGGATAATTTCACAACCTTCGGCTTCAGTTTTCTGTTGAACGGCCTCGTCGCGTTCCTGATCATTCGCGCCATCTATTATCCGGTCAAGCGCGATAAGGAATACGTGCTCACCTTCCTGACGTTCAACACGCTCATCTTCTTAATCGCACACCTGCTGCAAGGGGTGAACGTGACTATCGGGCTGGGCCTGAGCATGTTCGCCATCTTCAGGATGCTGCGCTACCGCACCGATCCCATCCCCATCCGGGAGATGACCTATCTGTTCGTGATGATCGGGCTGCCGTTCGTCAACGCCCTGCTCGTGGCGCAGGAGAATTACGCAGGGCTGCTGATTGCCGATGCGCTGGTGATCGCGGTCCTGCTCCTGGTCGAAAAAGGTTGGGGCTTCCAGTACGTGAGCCACAAAACGGTCACCTACGAACGCATCGACCTGATCAAACCGGAAAACTACCAGGCATTGCTGGACGACCTGCGCGCGCGCACCGGGCTGGACATCACCCGCTGCGAAGTCGGCAAACTCGACTTCTTGCGCGACGTGGCCGAAATCAAGATCGACTACGTTGAACCGCGCGCGCAGAGCCAACTGGGCATCAAGACCACACCACACAGGTCGCTCTTCGAGCAGGAGTGGCGGGTGGCCCCGGATACCCAATTCACAAAACACTAACCAGGAGAATTACAATGAAGAAAATCATGGCTTTTATATCGGCAATCCTGCTGATCGCGACACTCACGGCTTGTTCGAGTCAAACCGTCGCCTCCACCCCAACCGTGACGACGTACCAGCCCGTAACCAGGGTCGCGACTGCACCGGGCGCAACGACGCAGCCAACGACGGCGACGACCCGCGTCCCGGTCGTCGTGGAATACGAGACTGACGACTTGGACGCCGGGAGCGATCCCGCCGCGACCGTCATCACCCTGGCAGGCGATGCGATCACAGTGGAAGGCAGCGGCGCGACGGCGGACGGCGCGACTGTCACCATCACATCCGCCGGGACATACGAGATCAGCGGCATCCTGAACGACGGCCAAATCATCGTCGATACGGCGGATCAGGAGACGGTGAAGATCACGCTGAACGGCGTGCAACTCTTCTGTTCCACCAGCGCGCCGCTCTACGTTGTCAATGCGGAGAAAACCGTCATCACGCTGGCAGCAGGAACGCAGAACACCGTCACCGACGGAGAGGCTTACGTCTTCACAGACCCCGCATCCGATGAACCCAACGCCGCGATCTTCAGCCACGACGACCTCACCATCAAAGGCGACGGCGCGCTGACGGTCAACGGCAACTACAACCACGGCATCTTCAGCAAGGATGACCTCAAGATTACCGGTGGCACGATCACCGTCAATGCCGTAAACGATGGCCTCAAGGGGCGGGATTCGATTGCGATCAGGGATGGTGCAATCACCATCAACGCCGGCGGCGACGGATTGCAGTCCACCAATGACGTGGACGCGGAAAAGGGCTACATCTCTATCGAAGGCGGCACGCTCAACATCACCGCGGGCCTGGACGGCATCCAGGCGCAAACCAGCCTGCTGGTCAACGGGGGCAACATCGCCATCACGACGGGCGGCGGCAGTGCAAACACCAGCGTCAGCGGCGGCGGGATATGGGGTCGCGGGATGAGGGAAGGCAATCCCAACAAACCCACCGACAGCGCCAAGGGTCTGAAGGCCGTCGCCGACGTGACCATCACGGGCGGTACGCTCACCATCAACTCGGCGGACGACGCACTCCACTCGAACGGCAACCTGACCATTGACGACAGTGTCCTCACACTGGCCTCCGGCGACGACGGCATCCACGCAGATGCCAGCCTGACCATCAACGGCGGCGACGTCAACATTACGCAATCCTACGAGGGTCTTGAGAGCGCGGTCATCACGCTCAACGGCGGGACGATCCACGTGATCGCCAGCGACGACGGCATCAACACCGCGGGCGGCGCGGATGGGTCGGCGGTCAATGGGCGACCGGGGATGAACCAGTTCGCCATGTCTGGCAACTACCACCTGACCATAAATGGCGGATACATCTTCATCGACGCGCTGGGCGATGGGATCGACGCGAACGGCCCGATCGATATGACCGGTGGGACGGTGATCGTCAACGGTCCTACGGAAAACATGAACGGCGCGTTGGATTACACGGGCGCGTTCAACCTCACCGGCGGGTTCCTGGTCGCGGCCGGCAGCGCGGGCATGGCGCAGGCGCCAAGCGCATCCTCCACGCAGTATTCGGTGATGCAAAACTTCGCATCGGCACAGGCAGGTGGAACACTGGTGAGCATCGTCGCAGCGGACGGGACAGCAGTGCTCACGTTTGCACCGACCAAAGCCTACCAGTCGGTCGTCTTCTCTTCACCCGCACTCAAAAACGGAGAGACGTACACGGTCTACGTCGGCGGGACTTCTAGCGGGATGGCGACCGACGGCCTTTACGCTGGCGGGACATACACCCCCGGCTCGCAAGTCACCAGCTTCACGATTTCGAGCATCGTCACCGGTGGAGGGGCAGGCGGCGGGTTCGGCAGCCCTGGACAAATGCCAGGCCGCCCCGGTGGGCCACGGCCGTAGGTACTCACACAGCAACACGCCGGTAACGCTTGCCGACCACGAATTTTAACGAATAAACGAATGGACACCTGGCTGACGCGCGTCTCTGGTCTGGTTAAGATCTGAATTCGTTTATTCGTTCCCGAATTCGTGGTCGGCCTACGTGCCTGAATAGTTACTTTGACCCTTCATTCTGCAGGCTGATTGAATCAGGAGATACTTTGATGAAAAAATGCATTTTGTTACTGATACTGTTGAACCTCGCTCTTCTGTTGAGCGCGTGCAACCAACCGGTGTCCGCCGTCATTACAACGGCGGATACACAACCGGTAATCGAGCAAACCGTCTCCGTACCGGTCATAGAGGCAACCGACCGTCCCACAGGGTGGACCGCGGCGGCGCACAGCAACACCGCCGCGCCCAATTACACCGTCGTCTTTCCACAGGACAAGGTCAACCGCCTGGATATCGTTATCACGCCGGAGAACTGGCAGGCGATGCTGGACGATATGGCGGCGCTCTACGGCGAACCCGGCACGCGCGCGGGAAGAGCAGACGGCGGGCCACGCCGTCCCGGTGGCAACGCGCCACAAGATGGCAACGTACCGCGAGACGGTAATGCGCCGCCAAACGGTGTACCGCAAAGACCGGGTAATCCACCCGCCGCGCAACCGCAGCCCGAGCTGCCTTTCGGAAGGCCGGGAGGCGCTCCTGGTCCGGGGATGATGCTGGAAAGCGACGTCAACCCCACCTACGTCCCCGTGAATGTGGTGTTTGAAGGCCAGACCTGGACCAACGTCGGGCTACGCTTCAAGGGGAATTCTTCCCTGCGCTCCGCCTGGGAACAGGGGAACCTGAAGATGCCTATGCGGCTGGATTTCGATCAATTCGAGGACGAGTACCCGGAGATCAAAAACCAACGCTTCTACGGATTCAAACAATTAGCCCTTGCCAACGGCTTTAGCGACAACTCGCTTCTGCGGGAGAAAGTCACCGCCGACATCTTCCGCGCAGCCGGCGTCCCCGCCGCGCAGACTGCCTTCTACGCCGTTTACGTCGACCACGGCGCAGGGCCGGTCTACTTCGGCCTGTACACGCTGACGGAAATTGTCGATGACACTGTCATCCAAACGCAGTTCGCGGACGACAGCGGCAATGTGTACAAGCCCTCCGGGCGCGGCGCGACGTTCGCTGCCGGGACGTTCAGTGTTGAGTCCTTCGACAAGCAAACCAATACAGCCGACGCCGACTGGAGCGATACCCAGGCGCTCTTCGCCGCGCTGCACGCCGATACGCGCGTGAGCGATCCGGCAGCCTGGCGCGCCGGGATGGAGGCCGTCTTCGATGTAGACGGCTTCCTCAACTGGTTGGCCACCAACGCGGTCGTACAAAACTGGGACACCTACGGTACGATGTCACACAACTATTATCTTTACCACGATCCCACCACCGGCCGCCTCGTGTGGATTCCCTGGGACAACAACATGGCGCTTAGTTCCAGCGTGGGGATGCGCACAATGGCTTCACTCAGCATGGACGAAATCGGCGCGGACTGGCCCTTGATCCGCTACCTGCTGGACGATGCCGAGTATCACGCTCGTTACGTGGCTTACGTAGAAGCTGCCAGCACAACAGCATTCAAACCGGAGGTAATGGAAGCGACCTATCGTCAACTGGCGGCGTTGATCGAGCCTTACGTCCTGGCGGAAAACGCCACGCACACGCAGTTGACCTCAACAGCACACTTCTACTCCGCTATCGACGAACTGGTCGCCCATGCCTACGCCCGGCGCGAAGCGGTTAGCGAATTCACCGCAGCGCAAAAGGCCCAAGTGATCAGGTAGGCGAAGTCAAACATCACGCAACTTTCACCCTCCATTCACGTATTGATATATGCCCGTGCGCGACCCAGCACGGGCATTCCTATAATAAACGATACGAGAAAGGAGACATCGAAATGAGTGAAGAAACTACCACCACAACCGAACCGGCCGCCAATCTGACGCGCGAGCAAAAGCTTGAGGCGCTGCACACCACCCGCGACCTGACCAATGCCGACCTCAGCGGCCTCGACCTGGCAGGCATAAAGTTCGCAGGCGTCAAAATGCCCGGCGTGAATCTGTCCGGCGCAAACATCCCCGGCGGCCTTTTCGCGGGCGCGGAGATGGCGGACGCCAACCTCGCCGACGCCGATATGGTTGGGGCGAAGTTCATGGGCGTCAATCTGCTCAAGGCCGTGCTCACAAAGGCCAAACTCACCGCCGCCAAATTCATGGGCGTCAACCTCGAAAAGAGCGACCTCTCCGGCGCAGACCTGACGGACAGCGGCTTTATGGGCGTGAATCTGACGGGCAGCCAACTACGCGGCGCAAAGCTGCTCGGCGCAAAGCTGATGGGCAGCAACCTCCAGGACGCCGATCTGACCGAGGCCGACCTCACCGGCAGCACGCTCAAGCGCATCAATGTAGCGGGGGCGGATTTCACCGGCGCGAATACCACCGGCGCGCGCGCCGGCAAAGTCAACTGGGACGCTGCCAAGACGCCACCCGCGCAACTGCCCGAACCCCTGCCCGAACCGCCCGCCTGGTTGCCCGGTGTCATCGCCGGCGTCGCCGTCGTCCTGATCCTCGTGGCCCTGCGCAAGAAAAAGCGCCGCCATTAATCACGATTCCTCGCTCACTGCCCCCGTCCCGGGGGCAGTGAGCGAGAGCACAAACCACGAATCCACACCAATCTTCACGAATCAAAGTAGAGATGGGGGTAGATTCGTGAAAATTCGTGGCTGAAATCGACAAACGTGATACAATGCAGCTATCCCTTACACAGCCGTTCAGACGATCTGACTGACGACTATCGGATTATTTGACTAACGACTATTTGACTAACGACTATCCGACTATATTGCAGGAGGCATTGTATCTATGACGGAAGAAATCGAGTTCGTTTCCAATTACAACGATCTGAGCAACGATCGGGGATTCCAATTCGAGTTTACGTGCAACCGCTGCGGGACGGGGTATCGCACGCCGTTCCAGGCGTGGGCGATGGGGACGGCGGCCTCGGTGCTGGATACGGCGAGCAGTCTGTTCGGCGGCGTCTTCGGCTCCGCTGCCAACGTTGCGGAACGCGCGCGTTCGGCGGCCTGGCAGAAAGCGCACGACGAAGCCTTCGAACAGGCCTCGGAGAAGATTCGCCCCAACTTCATCCAATGCCCGCGTTGCTCCACGTGGGTGTGCAAGAAGAGCTGCTGGAACACCAAACGTGGCTTGTGCAAAAACTGCGCGCCCGATTTGGGTGTAGAAATGTCTGCCGCGCAGTCCAGCCGCTCCGTCGAAGAAGTATGGGCGCACGCCGCTATGGCCGAGGAAGACAAGCATCTTAGCGAGAAAGACTGGCGCGAGACCATCGTGGCTTCATGTCCCAACTGTCACGCTCCACTGGCAACCAACGCCAAGTTCTGCCCGGAGTGTGGCGCCAAGCTCAAAGCCGCGCAGCATTGCCAAAACTGCGGGACAAAGCTGACGCCGGGCGCAAAGTTCTGCCCGGAGTGCGGCGAGAAGGTATAACCCGACACAAACAAAAAAACTCCCGATGGCATCCACCATCGGGAGATTTTTTGTCGGTCAGATTCACGGATTCGCACTGGAACTGGGTGGCGTATCCGTCGGCGTGGGCGTCACCGTCGGCGTCTCGGTCGGTGTAGGTGACAGGGTCGGCGTGGGCGACAGGGTGGGTGTGAGCGTCGGCGTGACGGTCGGCGTCAGTGTGATTGTAGGTGTTGGCGTGATCGTCGGCGTGGACGTGGGCAAGTCACCGATGCGGTCGATGCTCACTTTCACCAGAGCGTTGCCCTCCAACTCAAAGTATTCCACGACGATCGTGTGCTTTCCCGCGCCTAACTGCACTTCCCGCTGGTACGTCACATCACCTGCGCTGATGCGCCATTCGTCCAGAATCAACGTGCCATTGACGTAAATCCGAATCCCGTCGTCAGCCACGGCCATGAAGCGGTACACCCCCGCCGTCACGGTCAACTCCCGCGTCCATCGCACGGAGAAATTGTCCGCCGGCAATCCCACCGTGGGCGCGTTCTTGCCCCAATTGAAGTCGATCGTGGGATCGTTGCGCACCAACACCGGCGTCCCGGATAACATCGTGTTGTTCCAGTATTCACCCTTCCAGTCGGGGAAAGTGGGCGTGACCTTCTCCCAGGTCAGGCGCACTCGGGCATTTCCGGCACTCTCGTAATAATCCACGCGCACACTGTGCGCCCCGGCTGCCAAAGTGACATCGGCAGTCCTCTCCCGTTCTGCGCCATCGCGCCATTCGTCAATGACAAGTTGATTATCGATCCACAGCCGCGCGCCGTCATCCACCAGCAAGCGGAAGCGATAAGTCCCAGCCTCGAACGCCATTGTGCGCGTCCAGCGGGCCGAGAAGTTATCGACGGGCATACCCGGATACGGCGCATCCGTTCCCCAGTTGAAGTCCACGCGCACGTCGTTGCGCACCAACACGGGGATACCCTCCAGCGTCCGGTTGGACCAGTATTCGCCCTTCCAATCGGTAAAGGCGGTCTGTTTCTCCCACCCTACCTGGAGAAGCGCTTGCCCGGTCGATTCGAAATACTCCACCCGCAACACATAATTGCCCGTCAGCAACATCAAGTCGGCAGTGACAGTGCGTCGCCCGCCGGTGCGCCATTCATCGATAATCAACCGGTCGTTGATGAATAGCCGCGCGCCGTCATCGACCGTCACAGAAAAGCGATACATGCCGCCTTCGAAGGCCAGCGTGCGCGTCCAGCGCGCCGAGAAATTATCGACCGGAAATCCCGTCGCCGGGCCACCACGTCCCCAATTGAAGTCCAACCTCGGATCGTTACGCACGAGGGCCGGCACACCGGACAGGCTGGTATTTGTGTAATACTGCCCGTACCACGCGCCGGGGTCGGGCGTGGGCGAAGGCGTGAACGTCGGTTCTACGGTCGGCGTCGGGGTTTCGGTAGGCATCGGCGTTCCGGTAAGCGTGGGCGAAGGGGTCTCACTCGGCTCAATGGTGGTTGTGGGCGACGCCGTTGGTGTCTCGGTAAAGGTAAAGCGCTGCGTCATCAACACATCGACAGAAGGCGCTTGTACCAACACATCCACACCTTCGTGACCGCTCCACCCCTCACCCAGGATCAGCGCGATGTTGAATGTGCCGTCCTCCTTGACGAGCACGGTCGCCGCCGGAGGGAGCATCTGGCGGCCTGTTCGAAGATTGATCAGGATGACTTCCACGGCAACATAAGGGGGCCAGTTAGTCCCTTCGACCGTAATGGTCGTTCCCGGCAATCCAGAGGACGGCGTCACGATGAGTTGTGGCGCTTGTGGGGTCGGCGTCGGCCTGGAGAATACGCCACCACCGGCCAGCGCCAGCACAACAAGCACACAAATCAGCACAAAGCCCAGCACCACAAACCCCATCACCAGATAGAACCAGCGCGGCACACCATCTGGTGCAGGTGGGTTATAGTAGTTCTGCACATCTTGTCCATCTAGCAAGGGTTGCACATCTTGCACGTCTTGCATACACCCCTCCTTCACGCATCAAAGACTATCCGCGTCTTGAACACCAATGAACAGTTTATAATGATTCCCGCCAGCACACAACAATTTTAGCACTACACCCATTATACTTCAAGACGCAGCATTAAGCGATATTGTTCCCATACCTAAAACCCTCGTTGCTTGTCCACCTGATTGCGCAACGGCAGATCGCCGCTCAGGAAACGGTCGAGGTTCTCGGAGAAGATTTCGAGGATATGAGCGGCTTCGAACTGCGTCCCGCCGGCCGCGTGCGGCGTGATGAGCACGTTCGGCATATCCCACAGCTCGCTCTCCGGCAGCAGCGGCTCCTGGGTGAAGACGTCCAGCGCCGCACCGCGCAAGTGGCCGCTTTTCAGCGCCGCGATCAACGCATCCTCGTCGATGATGCGCCCGCGCGAGATGCCCACAAGCAGCGCACCCGGCTCCATCTGCGCGATCTCCGCCGCGCCGATCATGCCATCGGTCTGGGCCGTGTAGGGGACGGTGACAACCACGTAGTCGGATATATTCAGCAAATCGTGCAGGCGCTCCAGTCCCCACAGCGCCTCGACAGTGACCGGCTTGGACAGCGGCTGAATATCCACCGCGACGACACGCATCCCAAAAGCGACCGCGCGCCGCGCCACCGCCCGTCCCACCGCTCCAAGCCCAATGATACCCATCGTGCTGCCCGTCAACTCGATCATCTGCGGGCGGAACTGCTGGAACGTCCACTCGTGCGCCTGCTGCTTCAGCACAAAATCCTTGATGCAGCGCGTAAACGCCAGGATCATGCCGAAGACGCTGTCGGCCAGACACGCGCCGTGCGTGCCGGTCGCACTGGTCAGAATCACGTCGCCCGCCACCAGTTCAGGAATCGTCAGGTAATTGTTGACGCCCGAACTGGGCGCTTGCAGCCACTTGAGCTGTTTCGCCGCGAGAAACGTGTCGCGGTCCAGTCCGCCCATATACACCTCGGCATCGGCGATCATCGCCGGCAAATCCTCGCGCTTCGCACAGTACGCAAATTCCACGTCGGGATACTTCGCCTGCAAATCAGGAATCGCCCCCTCCAACCCCATCAAACTCGCGCCAATCAACACCTTCATCCTTAACCTCCCTCAAGAAGATAAACCACGAATCTGCACCAATCTTCACGAATCATATACGCAGCGAGACCATCTTGCAATTTCGGTACACGGATGTACACGGGAAACACGGATTATTTTCCTAAAAATCCAAAGAATCCGTAAAATCCGTGTACAATTCCCGGACTTTTGCTTTCAAAAATTCGTGTAAATTCGTGAAGATTAGTAGTGAGAATGCTTACGTTCAATACAACGTTCCCTTCGTCTCCGCCGTGCTATCCGCCGTCGCACCGGTGAAATCAATGGCGTCGAATTCCTCGCGGGCAGCCTTCGCCATAAATCTGAGATCGCTGGCCAGCGCCAGGAATTGGAAACCCTGGCCGATGCGCAACGTAAGTTCTGCCGGGGTGAAACAGTGCTTGCCCGCCGCCTTGCCCGTCTTTTTCGCCGCCGCGAGCACGGCCTGGATCGCCGCCTCGTGGGCTGTGCCCGGGCCGGTCTCGCTCGGAGACACGCCCATCGACAGCGCCAGATCGTTCGGGCCGATGAAGCAGCCGACAACGCCCTCCGTCCCCAGAATCGCCTGGGCGTTCTCCACCGCCTGTATCGTCTCGATCATCACGATGACGGCGAGATTCTCCTCCGCCCATGTACGGTAATCACCATCAATGTACGCCGCGATACGACTGCCGCCGAAGCTGCGCTGGCCCTTGGTCGCGTAGCGCATGTTGCTCACCACGCCCCGCGCATCCTCCGCCGTGTTGACCATCGGCACGACCAGTCCCAACGCGCCGGCGTCCAACGTGCGCTGAATCCACACCGTCTCGTTCCAGGGGATGCGCGCCATCGGCACCGCGCCGCCCAACTGTATCGCGCGGAAACAATTGACCATCGTCTCGAAGCCCACGGGGCTGTGTTCCACATCCACCACCAGCCAATCCCAGCCCATCGCCGCCATCGTCTCCGCCGCCACCGGCGAACAGAGCGAAAGCCAACTCCCCACGCTCGGCTGCCCGCTACGCAATTTGTCCGTCACCGGATTGCTCTTGATTTTGTGGATGCCAAAACTTGCCATAATTCCTCCCCCAAAACATTGTAATGCGAACTGGCAACTCGCACAACAAAAGTATACATCCCTTTTGAAACTTAGGCTATTGTGCATTCGATTGAACGCTCGTAGGGACGAGGCATCCCCACAAGGCCCCGTCTCAACCGAGAATCGCCGCGGGGATGCCTCGCCCTTACCGTGGGTTGACAGGATCTACGCATTTGCATAGAATCATCCCAACGCAGCGATGATCGCCGAACCGTTTGATGCCTGGAGAACTATGAGTACGTATCACATTCCCTACAGCACCACCTCTCTCGAATTCACCTTGCCCCCCGGCATGCGCGGTCGCTTGGTTGAATCCAAACGCCTGCCGCCCGAAAACGACGTACCGGCGGCGGTCGAGGCCGCGCTGGCCCAACCGGTCAATTCACCGCCGCTGCGCGACCTGGCCCAACCGGGCGACACCGTCTGCATCGTCTTCACCGACGTCACCCGCGCCTGCCCCGACGCTCTGCTCATCCCGCCCATTCTGCGCGAACTGGAACGGGCCGGCGTGCGCGACGAGGACATCACGCTGTTGTGCGGCATCGGGATGCACCGCCCAAGCACCCACGCGGAAAAAGTCGCCAAGCTGGGACAAGGCGTGGTGGATCGCTACCGGGTCATCGACAACGAACCGCAAAACCCCGCCGCGTTGGTCGATCTGGGCGAGGTCAACGGCATCCCACTTTCCGTCCACAAAACCGCGTATGACGCCGATCTGCTTATCGCCACGGGGGTCGTCGAGCCGCACCAGTACGCCGGCTATTCGGGCGGACGCAAGACGGTGGCGGTCGGCGCGGCGGGCGAGGCGCTGATCGCCTACAGCCACGGCCCGCGCTTCGTGGACGATCCCAACACCCGCCTGGGGCAAATCGAGGGAAATCCGTTTCACGAGGCGATCACCGAAGCGGCGTTGCGCGCCGGGCTGCGCTTCATCCTCAACGTCGTGCTGGACGATAACGGGCGCGTTGTGTGCGTCATGGCCGGAGAGCCGGTCGAGACGCACCGGCAGCTGGTCGACTTCGCGCGGGCGCTATACGAAGCGCCGATCCCGCAACAGGTTGACGTCGCCATCGGCGGCGTCGGCTTCCCGAAGGACGCCAACCTCTACCAGGCCAGCCGCGCGCCCTCATATCTGCACTTCGCGCCGGTGCCGGTCGTGCGGCCCGGCGGCTACTACATCACGCCCGCGCGCTGCCAGGAAGGCGCCGGCGAAGGCGTGGGCGAGCAGCGCTTTTTAACGGCGATGCGCGACGCCCCCACCGTGCAGGCGATCCTCGACGACGCGCGCGCCAACGGCTACCCGCCCGGCGGTCAGCGCGCGTTCGTTATGGCGAAAGTGCTGGAGCAATGCAAGGTCATCATCGTCGGCAGCGAATATCCAGACATCGTCGCCGCGTGCAAGATGATCCCCGCGCCGACCATGGACGAGGCGCTGCGGATCGTCGCCGCCGATTTGGGCGCCGACTTGGACGTGCTCATTGTCCCCCACGCACTGTTGACGCTGCCGGTCGTAACAAAGCCATTCTGACAGGATTTACAGGATTAACAGGATAAGAAATTAATCCTGTAAATCCTGTTAATCCTGTCCAAAAATCTTACGACCCCGCTTGCCGCAGCACCAACGGCAGATAGATGCGGTGTTGCGGCGATTCCACCACCTCAGTTTCGGCGACGGCCTGCGTCACGTTGCCGTACACGTCGGTCGCGCGGATCACAACCACGCCGACCGGCACATTGCCCACCCACGTCTCGTAGTCGAACGACCAGTCCGCACCGTCGAGCAGCGCCGTCTGGTAGCTCACGCCGCCGTCCAGACTCACCTGCACCTGCGCCACGCCGGAGCCATCGCTGGCGGTTCCGGTGGCCGTGGTCAGGCTTTCGGTGATCGTGATGAGCGGGCCGACAGCATCGAGCGTCACCGTCACCGGTTCGCTCTCCGGCCCTTCGTTGCCCGCCGTGTCCACCGCGCGCACGACGACCTCGATAGTGTCCCCGTCGAAGCCACTAGCGTTGAGCGGGAATGCCCAGTTGACCGCCGACGATGCGCTCTGCACGCTGTTCATCCGCACCGAACCGTCGCCGAACAGCGTCGCCCGCCGGAAGGGGCCGCGGTTCAGGCTGACCAGGACGGCGCGCAGCCGCCCTGAATTGTCATTCGCCGTCCCGCCCAGCCAACCCGCCGTCTGCGTGAAGATTGGCGTGAAGGTGAGTTGCGCCTGGGGCGGTGTCTCGTCCGTCTGCACCGTCACGCTGATCGTCGAGGTTTGCCCGTTGGGGGCGACGACCTGCACTTGCCACACCGCGCTATAGCCGGAAGGCAGTGTATCGCTGATGCTGGAAACCGCGCCGAGCGTCCCCACAAGCTGGAAGCCTGCGCCCTTGTCGATGTACACCTGCTGCTTGCACGTCAGGAAGGATTGGCCCGCGTTGGCGAAAATCGGCAGTTTGAACACGCCCGGCTTCGCAAAGATCGTCGAACCCGGCGCGCCAAACGACAGTTGCGCCACGCTGTTATCGACGGTATACGTCGCCGTCGCGGGCGGCTGCGGCGCGACCGGCAGCCCTTGATAGGCCAGCGTCGCTGTCACCGGCGCAGCGAACACACCCGAAGTTGGCGGCGTGAGCGCCCTGACGGTAAAGGCCACGTCCCGCGTCCCCTCGGCGGGCACGTTCACCCTCACCACCCACTCGCGCCCATTCGCCGGACAAGTCACGCATGTTGCGCCGCTGTTCAGGCTGACAAATTCCAGCACCTGCGGCGTCTGCGCACCGAGTGTCACCGTCAACAGGCGTGCCTGGTAAGGCAGGATGTCGGGATTGATGACCCTGACGCCCAGGCCGGCGGTGTCGCCGGGATTGAGGTGCGGTGTGGGGCCGGGATCAACCGTCACCAGTGGCGCGATCCACTGCACCGGCACATCCGCCGCCACCGACGGATACCCGTCGCGCAGCGAGTCCCAGTAAATCGCATCGCTAAACGTCACCGTCCCGGTCAGCACATCGGCGGTCGAAGGCCGGGCGCTTGCGGGGATCACGGCGGCGACGCCATCCGCCGTCGCCACGTAGGCCAGCAGCGAGACGGGCACGCCCGCCGTCGCACCGATTTCACCGCGGTCAAAGGCGATTTCCGTCCCGTCCGAGGTTGCCGCGAAACTGAGTGCGCCGGGCACGCCAACCCACCCCCCGCCGTTGTGCTCCAACAGCGTCGAGGGCGAGGCGCCGTCCACCACGAGCGCGAAGTCGGCGGCGAAGGGCAGCGTGTGCCCCGGCGCGTCGAGCGATGTTGTCGAACCGCCCACGCGGGTGTCTAGGTACACGAGCAGGCGCTGATCGGCGTTCCAGTCCGCGCCGGTGAAACCCAGGTAGAGGGTGTTGGCGTCCCACGTCGCCATGAGGAGCGCCGGTTTGACGGCGGCGAAGGGATCGTAGCTGGTCATCATCCCCTCGGTGTACTCCGCGCCGTCGAAATCCAGCCAGCCGTCGGGCAGGATCGCCGAGGGCGTGCGCAGCCGGTTGACGCCATAGGGGCCGTCGTGGACGATCTGCTGGTTGCCCGCCGCATCCACCACGCGAACGTGCGCGTACCACGCGCCGGGCGCGTCGAGCGCGCGCGAAACCTGATTCACGCCGACGAGCGTTGTGGGCGCGGTGTCGGGGTTCTGGTCGATGACCGCGTAGCGCGTCACCGGGCCGCCTGCGTCGCTCACGGTGGGCCATGTGATCGTCAGCGTGGGGGTGATGTTGGTGTGCCATGTCTCGTTGGTGAGGTTGGGGAACAGCGTAGGCGCGGCCACCAGTGTGTCGGTGATCACCGTTTGGACGGCGTGCGCCACGTTGCCCAACGCATCACGGGCCACGAGGCGGAAGGTGATCGCGCGTTGGTCGCTGCGTTGGATGTTCGATTCGTGCGTCCAACTGCCGGGGACGCTCGCCGCGAGGGGCAGGCGCGTCCAACGCTCGCCGTCGAAGATGCGCGCATGCTGGATCGGGTCGGAACTGCTAACCGTGCCGGTCATCACCACGCGCAGGAAGCCCTCGCGGAACAAAGCCGGGGTATCGAGCGCGCTGCTGAGGCCAGGAATCTCAGTCACGTTGAGATTGACGAAGGTCGTGCCCACGTACCACGCTTCCGCAGGCAGGCGATTGCCCGCCCGGTCGGTGGCGCGCGCGTAAAGGCGATAATCGCCGCTGGCGGGGAAGGTGAGCGGAACGCTGAAGGCGGTGATGTCCCCGCCCGGCGTCGCCAGCGTCGCGGGCAGCCAGGCGGTGGGTAACGTCTCCGTGAGTGGTTTGGTCGGGTCGTCGATCGGGCCGGATACACCCACTTCGACAAGCTTGAGGCCCGAAGGCGTCATCGGCGGCAGGTCGCCCAGGAACAGCAGCGCCGCGTTCGAGCCAGGCGCGCCCACCATACCATCGCGGATGCCGTCGCCGTTCACGTCACCGCTGCTCAGGGTGCGCCCCACCTCTTGGGCCGAACTCGTACCGGCGATGTGATACGCCGCGAGATCGGGTGATTGGTCGCGCAGCCACGGTATCTGGCCGCTCAACACGATGCTGATACCGCCATTCAAGCCGGTCCGTCCAAAGGCGAAATCGTCCTTGCCGTCGCGGTCGAGATCGCCCATTGGCGCGAGGCTCTGGCCCAGGAACGGCAATCGCACGCCGCCCACGGTCTGGCTGATGAACGATAGATCGGCCTGGTTGATCAAGTTGACGGCCGCTGGCGGCTGCGGGAACGCCTGCTCCGGGCGCCGTCCAAAGACGACGAACACGCGCGGCACGCTGCCGCCCGGATCGCCGATCAGCATATCGCGCAGGCCGTCGCCGTTTACGTCACCGGCAGGGGCCACGGTCTGCAACACGCCATTCCCTTGCAGCAACGCCGAGGCCACGTCGGCAGCCAGACTTGTCGCCGGCCAATCGCCCTTGGGACGCCCGTTGATCAGCCACACGGCCTGATACGAGGCCAGCAGGATGTCGGAAAGGCCGTCGCCGTCCACGTCGCCGAGTCCGGCCAGGTTAGGAATGACCGGGGCCGGGCATGTCACTTCGCAGAGCCGCCCGTGCAGGCGCGAGTGCACCGCCGGGACGCCGCGCTCGCGGCCCAGGTAGAGGTAGGCCGTCTCGTAATACACGGTATCGACTGCCGCGCCGACGAGAATATCGGTGAGGCCGTCGCCGTCCACGTCGCCCGCGGAGGCCACTGCGCCGCCCAGCGAAATCGTGCGGGTGAGGCTCAAGCGCCAGTCCGCATCCACCAGACCGATCTGCGTGGGCCACGCGCGGCGACCGAGCAGCACGTAAGCGCGCCCCGCGCCGCCGTCGGCGTTGGGGTCGCCGATGAGCAGGTCGGCGATGCCGTCGCCGTTCACGTCCAGCGGACTGGGCGCATTGGCCGCCACCGAGGGGACAAAGGTCGTGATCTGGCTGAAGTCCACCTCGCCGTTGATGATGACGTCAGCGGAGGCAAGGTTGAGCGCCAGCGGGAAGCCCTCGACGCGGCCAAAGAAGATGCCCGCTTCCAACGGCTTTTGCGGCGTCCACGTCACCAACAGCACGTCGTCGAGCGTGTCACCGTTGAGGTCGCCCACGAGGTAGGCGCGCCCGTCCGGCGTCAGTGCGCTGAAGGCCGTATCAAAGGCGTTCACCGATTGCGAAGCCGGATACGGCGATTGCGAGAAGCGGCGCAGGCTGAGCGCGGTGTCGTCGGCGCGCCCGCCCAGGTCGAACGTCGAGCCGAGGATCGTCTGCGGCGTGCGGATGAAGACGAAGGGCGGCGTGTCGTCCACGATGACGGAGAGCGTGTCGCTGTCGGGCCGCAGATTGCCCGCGCGGTCGTTCGCGCCGAGGGTGAGCTGGTACAGCCCTTCCGCGTAGGGCGAAGCCGCGCCAAACGGCGACACGGGCAGCGAGAAGGTGGTGTGGAACGGGCTGCTCGGCGCACCGGGATCGGCGATGACCGAAACGCCGCGCAGGTATTCGTCGCCGTCGGGCGTGGTGAGCACGGCGTTGACCTGCGCGCCGCCCACGCCGGAGACGTAAGCGCCGCCGGTCGTGTCGGCGATCTGCCCGGTGACGGTGAACGCCGCGAGCGATGCCACGTCGAAGGTGGTGGAGATGAAGACCGTCCCGTCCAGGTCGAAGCTGGCGCTGGCGGGCGGCGTGCTGTCCACAAAGAAAGCCACCGGCGCAGAAACGTCCCCCGGCACCGCGTAAACGTCGGCGGCACGGGCGCGGACGGTGTACGCGCCGTCGGCGGGCGGCGTCCAGTCGAACGTCCAGCCGAGGCTGTAGAGGCTGCCCAGGGTCGCGTTCTGCCAGTCCGCCGGAGCGCAGGCCGCCCCCGCCGTGACGCACACCTGCACGCTGCCGACGCCTTCAGGATCATCCGCAGCGCCCTGGATGCGAATAGGTCCATAGAACGCCGAGGTCACGCCGCCTTCAGACGGCGAAGTAATACTCGTCTCCGGGCCGCCGCGGTTGATGAGCAGCGCGGCAGTCTCGGCGGTCTGGCGCGGCGCGCCGGCCTCGGTGTAGCTGAACTGCACCGTCAGCGAGACAACATCCGCCGGGATGATTGCCGGCAGGCCCAACAGCGTCACCTGCACCAGCCGGTTCTGCGTGAGCGGGGGGAAGGTCCAGGCGTAGACGTTGGGCGGGGTGTTCGCCACGGGCGTCCCGTTCTGCGGATTGATGCCCGGCAGGTTCTTGTTGATCAGGCGCGCGCTCGTCGTCACACCGCTGAAGCCAATCGGCAGCGTCAGCGTGAGGAGTGGCGAGAGACCGGGCGCGGCGTCGTTGGTCCACGGGAAGCTGGTGAGGCGGATGCGCGTCCCACCGCCCATAAGCAATTCCTGCGAGACGGCGACTTCGATGTCGCTCACGTCGAAGGCGTTGGGGCTGGAACGGAACTCGCGCTCCTTCTTGTCGCTGCGCCCGTCGCGGTCGGCGTTGGCGATGCGCGGATTGGGGAAGGCCGCCGGGTCGGGCAGGCCGGGGTACGCACCCTGCATATCCACGCGCCACGGGACGGTGAGACGCGGGGCATACTGCGCCCAGCGCGCCACTTCCTCGCCGTCCTTCAAACCGTCGCCGTCGGTGTCGGGATTGCGCGGGTCGGTGCCGAGGATGAATTCCTCGTAGTCGCTCAGATTGTCGCCGTCGGTATCGGCCTTGCAGGGCGAACTGCTGTAGGCGAACAACTCGAAGTTGTCGCCCAACCGGTCGAGGTCGCTGTCCAGTTTGAGGTGGGTATCGGTGAGTCCGCACAGGCCGTTGTCGAAGCCGATGAAGCCCTGATCCTGGTTACCGATCAAGCCGTCGGCGTCGGGGTCGCGGTTGGTCAAGTCGTCCCACTCCCACAGTTCGCGCAGCGTGACCGGCAGGATGTCCATATACACATAGTTGACGCTCGGCGGCGTGACGTACTTTTCGAGGTAGACGTCACAATCCAGCCCAAAGACGCCGCAGTTTTCCCACAACTGCGCCACGTCGAGGCTGATGTCGGTCGCCACGACACCGTTGATCTGCGGCTTGCGCGGACTGACGGTAAGCCGCGCGGTCGTGTTGTAGTCGCGCGCGCGCAGTTCGAACGGCAGGGGGAACCCGAGATCGGGGATCGTATCGGTGAGGTAGATGCTGGACCGCTCGCGGCTGTCGTCGCGGGTGTAGCCCCAGTCGCGTTCGTACTGCAGGCGGAACGTCGAACACTTGCCGCTGGTGATGTTTTTGATGTGGTTCGGCGCTTGATCGAGTTGCCCGGTATCCAACAGGTATTGGAAGATCTGGAAGCCGCACAGCTCGAAGCTATCGCCAGAAGCATAACGTCCCAGTTGCACCCAGGCGCGGGAGCGGTTGAGCGCCGTGTTCGAGCCGGACATCGTCACCGTGCCGGTCATCACAAAGCCGAAGCGCTGCCCGGCGATGATCCCGCCGAGCGGTTCGCCCGGAAAGGTTCTGAATTCCAGTGGGCCGATGCGCGGGTTGCCCAGGAAGGTCGCCAGCGGCTCCGGATCGGGATTGACGGCATCGAGCAGCGCGCCGATCGGATCGAGGAACCACGCGATGACTTCACCCACGTCGCCAAAGTTATCCCTGAAAAAGGAAGCCAGCGCCCTGCCGATGCCGATCGCGAGGGCCACCAGCGTGCCAACGGGGAAGATCGTGGCCACGACGAAGAGCGCAATCGCAATGGCGATCTCTATGACGGCCTTGAGGATCACGCCGATGACGCCCAGCACGCTCAACGCGCCGAGCGCGATTTGCATAAACATACTGAAGAGGGTACTGAACACGCTGATGATGAGGCCGAGGAACTGCAAGCTCCCGCTCAACGAGGCCAGTTCGCCGGTTGCGGCCTTGAGCACCTCGCTGACCACCTGCACACCTTGCTCGGCCAAGACCTGGATCGTGGCCCACAACTCCTGCACGCGCTTGAAGATGTCGAGCAGGTCGGTGAGCACCTGGATCGCGTCGCCCAGGAAGCCGAAGTCGAAGATCGAGGCCAGCCACGTCAGCACGTTGATCGCGGTCTGCGTGAAACTCACCAACGACTCCGGGGTGAAGCTGAATTCGCTCGACGCGAAGTTTTTGAAGCCGCCCAGAATCTCGTCGCCGATGCCGATAACCGTGTTCCACTGATCTTCGAGCCATTGGCCTGGGCCGCCGGGATAGTTGAGCACGCCGAGTAGAAATTCCACCGCGGTGCGGAACTCAGAGGGCAGGCCGTCGAACAGCCCGGCCTGGTCGAGCAGGTTGAGGATGTTGAGGTAGAAGGCGGGATCGTCCAGCGCGGCGGTGATGTCGGTGAAATCGAGCGCGCCGATCGTCTGGATCACCGTCTGGCCCTGGTACCACGTCGTCATCGCCATTTGCAGAATCGTCAGCGTCTCGTTGTAGAACGCTTCGAGCGTCCCGTAGATCGCCTCGTATTGCGCCTGGATGTCTTTCAGCGCCTCTTCCAGGCCCAGCATCACCCAATCGCCGGACGCGGGCGACATCAGCCCGGCGCGCGCGCCCGGCAAACTCGCCGCCAGCACGCCCGCCGTGGGATCCCAGCGGTACGTCGCCAACTTGAGGGTGCGGCTCGTCACCATTTCCGTGACGCAGAGGTTGAGCAGCAGATTGTTGAAATCTGGGTTGGGCAGATCGTCCACGTTCAACGTCGCCGTGCGCTGTTCTGTGGCGATGAGCAGCGTGGATTTGCCGTTCCCGCCGGGATACAGGGCGTTGAGCAGGCTGCGAGTCGTCGTCACGTTGGTCGTCAGCAGCATTTGATCGACGTGGAGGTAAGTCTGCGGCAAAGAGACGCGGAACGTTTGTGTGATCCCCCACCGCTCGGTGATCGTCGCCGTGCTGCCCAGGTTGAAGCGATTGTAGATGTCGTCCAGCGTCAGCCGGCCGCCGAGGAATTGCGTCTCCAGCGCGCCGCGGAGGAGAACAATCCCCCCCTCAATCCCCCCCACTGGGGGGGACGAAAGGGGGGGAACGCCTGCCACGAGCGACGACGCGAGGCCCTGCCGCGACGTTTGGACGCCGGTGATGCGGTAGGGTTCGTCGTAGACGACCAGGCCGTGACTGCCGTTGGAACCGGGGGTCATCTTGCCGTCGTCGTCGGGGCGCAGCACGTCGGCCTGCACGCCCCACTTCAGCCGCACATTGCGCCAGCGGATGATGCCGTCCAGGCTGGGTTGGTCCTGGAGCACCTTCGCTTGCAGCGCGTGAATCTTTCCCCCGCGCTCGACCGGCGCGAGCGGGATGATCAGTTTCGACTCGCCCGTGGGCGTGCCGTCGTCCAGCAGGATCGGTATAACATTGACGCCGTACTGAGACATCGCCTGCGTGTTGGGCACGTCGGTGTCGTCCAACGTCACTTCCAGGAAGGGCGCGATTTGTATCAGGCCCGTCGTCCCGCTGATCGGGTTGTGCTGGATCGGTCCCTTGTCGTCCACCGGCCATTCCAGGGCGGGTTTGTAAGCGTATTGCAGCGTGCGAAGATCATCTGGCACGACTTGCACCTCGAAATAGTACATCTCGCGGGGTGCAATACCGGGCAAACTGGCGAGCGTTTCGAAGCTCAGGTTTGCGCCGGTCGTGCGGAAGACCTGAGACGCGGTAAACGGCGAGAGGTCGAGGTCGTCGGGCACGCCGTCGCTGTCGTTGTCATCGTCCCAGGCATAAGGACGGGGGGTGTTGTCGGTGAAGCGGCACACGCCCCGGTTGAATTCGTCGCCGTCGCGGATACCGTCGGCGTTACTATCGGGGTTGAGGGGATCGGTTTCGACGTCGTAGGTGGCGGTTCCGTAAGTACAGGCGACGCCCACCACTTCTTCGTAATCGGTCAGCCCGTCGAAGTCGGTGTCAGCGAGGAAGGGGTTCGTGCCGAGTTTGAGTTCGTAGCCGTTGGGCAGGCCGTCGCCGTCATCGTCGCCCAGGGGATCGAGGTCGCTCGCCAGGGCCGCGATCTGGGCGCGGCGGCGTTCGCCGAGATCGCGCAGGTTGGCGGCGAGCGTTTCGACCGCGCCGGGCCGTTCAGCAGCCGGGGCGGCAGATACACTCCCTTGCGCCGCCTGCGCCACGCCTGGGCCAAGCATCGAGGCGATCAACATCACGGTGAGGGTGACGTGAGCCAGGCGGGCCAACCGCGTGCGCGCGATAGCGATCAGCAGCAGCGCCACGACGACGCCGAAAAAGCCGGTCAGCGCCGCCGCACTGCCGAGATGCACGCCGCTCAGGCCGGAGCCGGGGAGAGGTGACGTGTCGTTTAGCGAGAGCGGGGCAATCGTCGGATCGAACCACCCGGCGGGGAAAGTTTCGCCAAAATCGGAATAAAGCGCGGTGCTGACGGCGCGCGCCCGATAAGGCTCACTTCCGCCGCGCGCTATGTTCAGGTTGAGCGACAACCGGGCCGGGAAGCCGTCATTGTCGATCCACAATTCACCGCTGCCGCCGTATTCGAGCGGATTCAGCGCGAGGAGCAGGCGGATATTGTCGGCGCTCTGCCCGGCCTGCCGGAGCATCCAGGCCAGCACGTCGCGGCTGTCGAGGGTAAATGTCACGCGCGCGAAGCTGCCGCCGAGCGTCTCAATGGGATCGAGGCGCTGCGCGTCCTTCGCCGTTTCGAGCATCAGCAGCGCGTCGGTGGTGAGGCCGGGCGATGCCGCGGCCTGCTCCTGGCGCACCCAACGGTCGCCCTCGCGCTGGTAGATCGCGTCGCCGGCGATGAGGACGTCTTGCGCGCCGGTCGTCTGCCAGGCCGGGTCTTGCGGCAGCGGGCCGCGTACCTGGGCGTCGGTCAGGGTGAGGCGCGCGCGGTCCGGCCCGGCAATCAGCCCTTCGACGCCGATCCGCGCGGACTGTGCGCCATTCGATGGCGCGTTAACCGCGCCTGCCGCGAACACCGTCTGCTGCACATCCATAGACACGCGGTAACTGCCTGCTTGCTGCGCCTGTTGCAAAGCCAGCTTCAGCAAATCTTCCGCAGAGAGATTCGCCGCATAGAGGTCAACCGGGGAAACCGGCGCGGCAGCCAGGCCTACCCGAAGGAAGGCGAGGATCAAAAACAATCCCAACACCGTCAACAGAACTCGGACAGATTTGTGCTTTTTCATTGAGTACTGCTCCTTATCGCACATGGGGACATTTTTATTATTTATTATATATTTATATGGTTTATATGTCAAATTATATCCCTAGAAAAACGCAGGTTGACAAACTGGTTCAATCAACCACAATAAAGCAGATAGGTTGGGGAGCGCGCATGTAAAATTCCACCACCAGGATTACGAAGCTGCTTGCGCCGGATCATAATCCGGCGCTGCGGGGACGGCGGATTGTGATCCGCCTCAAGCGTTGAAATAAGGCCATTCTCAAGGAGATGAGTGCATGCACAATCAGATCAAGGCAAAACTCGCGCGGGGCGAGAGCAGCATCGGCACGTGGCAGATGATTGGACATCCGGTCGTCAGCGAGATTCTGGCGCAGGCCGGGTTCGATTGGGTGGTGCTCGACATCGAACACGGCGTCTTCGATTGGCCGGCGGCGTTGGGGCACGTGCAGGTGCTCCAAGGGCACGGCTGCCCGGTGTTGTTCCGGTTGCCGATCAGCGCGCCGGAGCAGTTCAAGTGGGCGCTGGATACCGGCGCGGAAGGCGTCATCGTCCCGATGATTCGCACCGTGGAAGACGCGCGGCGGGCGATTGCCTACGCGAAATACCCGCCGGAGGGCGAGCGCGGCATCAGCATCGGACGCGCCCACGCTTACGGCGCAGCCTTCGATGACTACGTCGCCACGGCGAACGCCGAGACGTTGGTGGCTTTGCAAATCGAGCACATCGACGCGGTACACAACATCGAGGGTATCTGCGCCCTGCCCGGCCTGGACATCGTCTTCGTCGGCCCCTACGACCTCTCCGGCACGATGGGGCTGATGGGCCAGGTCACCCACCCAGAGGTGGAAGCGGCGATGGCGCGCGTCGTGCGTTTTGCGCAGGATGCAGGCGTGACGCCGGGGTTGCTCATCGTGGATCCGAAGCCCGGCGAGGTGGCACAGCGCGTGGCGGAAGGCTTCCGCTTCATCTCCATTGGGCTGGACACGAAGATGCTGATCGACGGAGCGCGCGAGATGGCGACGCGCAGGTTGCATCTTTGAAGCCTGTAGTCAGATCTGATGCTTCAAGGAGGAAATGAATGTCAACAGACAGACCTTGGCTAAAAGTCAGCTTACTTGCAGTATTGGTTTTGTTACTGTTATTTGCCGCCAGTTATTCCACTTTTGTTTATTTTGGCGACTTATTGATAAATCCGATCGTGTATTGCATTGTTCAAATCGTACTCATTGTGCGTGGGAGATACGCAGAGAGCAAAAATGTTGTTCAGGGTGGAGTTGTCGCAGCAGCCGCGACTTTATTATTGTTGTTGTTTGTCAATGCTTCACAATATGCTAACTGGCAACGCCTTCACCAGATACTGGTTGCGAGGATCCCCTTAGCTGTCGGTCTACTCACAACGCTCGGAACATTTCTGGTCGATACAAGGTACAAACCTCGCAAATTTGTTGTAACCATTTGGTCGCTCTTATTGGCCACGCTCACAGGCTTCGCGGTGAGTTTTGTATTGGGTATGGGCCTATACTTCCTCTACAACCACGGCTACTTCGTGCAGTGGCACTATTTGACCATAGCCCCACCAGAAACTGGAACACTGGCTGCCAGCTACCAAAAAGGACTATATGCCAAAACAATCCACAACGAGTATCTGCTCTATACATATGATGGATGGGAAATAGACCAGGATCAGATAGATGCGGAAAGGTTGCATGAAATGGTCAAACCCTGTCAATTGACTGGAGCACCTTCTAGCTTTTTGAGTCGTCCACCAAAAAACATCGTGGCGTGTGTTCAATTCGAAGGGCCGGTGGCAGATGGATACTACAGATATGCTTATGCACTTGACGCGGAAGAAGCTGTCTGGAAATGGACTTCAATAACATATGGGATGATGGGGATTACATTTTTCATCGGCATACCCTTGGTCGGGAGCATTGTCGGGTTAGCAGTCGAAAGCGTGATACTATTGATGCGACGATTCAAAAAACCAAATGATGTTGAGATTCAATGAAATTTCTCCCACGAATCTGAGTTTTTCCTTCGTGAAAATTCGTGCAGATTCGTGGTTGTCTTAATGGAGTAACTATGTCACACACAACCAAAACCACCCTCGAAACCCGTTACCAGGCCGTGACCGGCGACTTCCCATACTGGGAGAAAACCAAAGACCTGATCGACCAGCTCATCGACATCACGCTCAACTACCGGCAGAGCGGACATCCGGGCGGGTCGCGCTCGAAGGTGCACGCGCTGCTCGCCACGCTGCTCGGCGGGGTGATGCGGTGGGATATCCGCCACCCGGAAAAACGCCTCGGCGACCGCTTCGTCCTGGGCGCGGGGCACACCGCGCCGCTGATCTACTGCACGTTCGCCGTGCTCGATGAGGCGCTGCGGATCAAACATGCGCAGACAGGCGATCCGCGCTACGCGATTCGTCCGGAACGCGCGGTCTATTGGGAAGATCTGCTCAACTTCCGGCGGCGCGGCGGGCTTTCGGGCCATGCGGAGATGGAAGGGAAGACGCTGTTCCTCAAGTTCAACACCGGGCCTTCGGGACACGGCAGCCCGACGGCGGCGGGACTGGCGCTCGCGCTCAAGCGGGCCGGGGCGGATGGCGTCAAGGTCTTCATCTCCGAGGGCGAGGGCGGCTTGACGCCCGGCGCGACCCACGAGACGATGAACTCCGCGTGGGGACTGGCGCTCGATAACCTCTACTACGTCGTGGACTGGAACGATTTCGGCATCGATGATCACGCCGTCAGCCGCGTGGTCTACGGAACGCCCGCCGGCTGGTTCGGCGCGCACGGTTGGCACGTCTTCGGGACGGAATCCGGCAGCGAGTGGGGGCCGGTGACGCGCACGCTGCTGGAAATGGTGACAGCAAACAACCCGGACCGCGCGCCAAGTGTCGCCTGGGTCAAGACGCGCAAGGGCCGCGAGTACCTCAAGTACGACAACAAATCCCACGGCGTCCCCCACCCTATCAACAGCGAACTGTTCTGGGAGACCAAGCGCCCCTTCGCCGAGAAGTACGGCGTCACGTTCGCCAACTTCGGCGGGGCAGCGCCCAAAGACCCGGATGCGCTGCGCGCGGAGTTCGCGGCGAATCTCAAAGCCGTCATCGACGTGCTGCATCGGGATCAGGCGCTCGTGGATTATCTGGCGGACCGGCTCTTCGCGCTCGGCGAGAGCGTGCCGGAAGACATCCCCACATTCCGCCTGGGCAAGGGCGTCCCCTTCGACAGGCTCAGGGCAAGCCCCTTCACCGACGAGCGGCTCTACGATTACGAGCACTATCCCGCCGACCTGTACGTCGCGCCGGGCACGGTCACAGCGAACCGCGTCGCGTTGAGCAAGTGGGGCGCGTGGGCCAACGCCTTCGGGGCGCGGGAGTACGGACGGCCTTTGTTCGTCGCGGCGTCGGCGGATCTGGCGGATTCGACGATGATCAGCGGGTTCGCCAAGGCTTATGGCGACTTCGCGGGCTACGGGTGGTATGAGCGCGCCGGGACCGCCGAAGGCGTGCTGCTACCGCAGGAGATCACCGAGTTCGCCAACGCCGGCATTTTGGCGGGACTGGCAACGGTGAACTTCGCGGACGATCCAGAGGCGGCGTTCGACGGCTTTTGGGGCGCGTGTTCGACCTACGGCTCGTTCTCGTACCTCAAGTACGGGCCGTTCCGGTTGTTCAGCCAGCTCGCGCAAGATTGCCAGCTCAAGGTGGGAAAGGTGTTGTGGATCGCGGGGCACTCCGGGCCGGAGACCGCCGACGACAGCCGCACGCACTTCGGCATCTTCTCGCCGGGCGTGACGCAACTGTTTCCGCAGGGCGCGGTGATCAACCTGCACCCGTGGGAGCACAACGAAGTCCCCGTGCTGCTCGGCGCGGCGCTGCGCCAAGCTGCGCCGATTGTGGCGCTGCACCTCACCCGCCCACCGGTCACGATCCCCGACCGTGCCGCCTTGGGGATGCCGTCGTACTTCGCGGCGGCGCGCGGCGCTTACGTCGTCCGCGATTTCGCGCCCGACAAGCCACGCGGCGGGACAATCATCGTCCAGGGGACGAGCGCGATGGCGAGCGTGGTCAAGCTGCTGCCGGAATTAGGTGAACGCGGATTGAACGTGAAGATCGTCTGCGCGACCAGCCCACAGTTGTTCGCGCTACAACCGGAGCGCTACCGCCAGAGCGTGCTCTCGTCGGAGGATTGGGCCGATTCCACCGTCATCACCACGCAGGCGCGTTGGTTGATGCACGATTGGCTGTTCAGCAAAGTGTCGGAGGCCTATGCGCTCTCGGCAGATTGGGACGATCGCTGGCGCACCGGCGGGACGCTGGACGAGGTCATCGAAGAGGCGCATCTCTCGCCGGAATGGGTGCTGGCGGGCATCGAGCGATTCGTGAAACGTGATGCGTAATCCAGGTTGGCGCTTGCACTTTCAAACTACAATAGTACACGGATCAACACGGATACTACGGATAAAAACAAGAGAAAAAATCCGTGTACTCCGTGGAAATCCGTGTCCCAAGTCCTGAAATCTGAGAATTCCCCTTGGCTGGCTGTGGCCGGTCTCTGACCGTGCCACCGCTGGCTCAGGTGATGGGTTGGGCGGGCACGGTCGGAGACCGGCCCGAGCACTTCCCAATAACTTGCACTATACCCACGCCAGGGTTGCCGCATCACCGTTTTCGCAGTATAACTATACGCGATACCGTGTCGGTTACGTGCAAGGGGCACACGATGCACAATCTGATCCCACACTTTATCCACGAGCGCTTCAGCCGGGGGGAACGAGCCGGAGGTTTTGACGCGGCGACGCTCTTCGCCGACGTCACCGGCTTTACGCGGCTGACCGAGACGTTGATGCAGCACGGCAAAGACGGGGCCGAAGCGCTCACCGATGCGCTCAACCGCGTGTTCAATCCCCTGGTCGGCGAGGTCTACGCGCGCGATGGCTGGATTGCGGCCTTCGTGGGTGACGCCTTCCTGGCGCTTTTCCCGCATGGGGATGATCCTGCGGGCGCGCGCCACACCGCGCTCGAAACTGCCGCGCAGATCTTCGCATTTCTCAGGCAGCAAGGGACGATCTCCACCCCTTACGGCGATTTCAGTTTCAGCGCGCGGATCGGACTATCGGACGGGCCAGTGCAGTGGCGTATCCTGGGCGCAGACAACCACTATACCTATTACTTCGACGGCGCGGCAATCGCCGGATGTACTTATGCGGAAAGCCGCGCCGGTACGGGCGAGGTGGTTGCGGACCGACTGATATGGTCTGTCATCGCTGCTGAAGTGACCGGTGAACCGCGCGAGGAACTGATCGTACTGTCTTCATTGCCATCCCCATCAAAGTCGATAGCAGGGGCCGCCCGGGTTGCGCTCTCGCGTGAGGCGCTCCAACCGTTCGTACTGGATTCGGCCATCGATCTCGTTACAGGCAGCGGGAGCGCCGGAACCTGGCACGGCGAGTTCCGCCAGGTGGTCAATATCTTCATCTCCTTCGATCCCGTGTCGGAGGTTGATGCGCTGATCGATCCCTTCGTGACCACGATCCTCAACACGGTGACGAACCACGGCGGCTATTTCAACAAACTCGACGCCAGCGACAAAGGGCCAATGATCCTCATCCTCTTCGGCGCGCCGATTGCTTACGAAAACGATCTGGAACGCGCCAACGATTTTCTGATCGCGCTGCGAGAGCAGACCGAGGCTTCGGCGCTGCGGGCGATCCGCTGGCGCGCGGGCGTGAGTTACGGCACCGTCTACGCGGGGATCATCGGCAGCGACGAGCGGTGTGAATATACGGCGATCGGCAGCGTGGTCAATCTCGCGTCGCGGCTCACCACGGGGGCAGCCTGGGGCGAGGTCTATCTCTCAGAACAGGCGGCGGACTGCAAAACGATCAAATCGACCTGTCTGGGCGAACGCCCTTACAAAGGATTCGCGCAGCCGCAGCCGACCTACCAACTCGTCGGGCGCAAGACCGAGGGGCCGGCCTTCTTCGAACAGCCGTTGATCGGGCGGCAGACCGAGTTGGCGCGCCTGCTTGAGGCGGTGCAACCGCTGTTCTGCAGGCAGTTTGGCGGCGTGATCGGCATTACCGGGGAAGCCGGACTGGGCAAATCGCATCTGGCCTACGAAGTGGAGCAGACGCTCTGCCAGCGCGACACGGTGACGTGGTTCACCGCCCAGGTCGATCAAATCCTGCGCCAGGCCTTCAACCCGTTCACCTACTTCCTCAAAAGGTACTACGACCAGGCGCCGGACGTTTCGAGCGAGCAAAACAAACAACGCTTCGAGGCGCGGCACCGGGCGTTGCTCGCCGCTCTCCAGGCGCGCCGCGCTGCCGAATCCGATCCGCGCAAAAGCGAGGCGCTCACGATCCAGATCGCGGAATTGCGCCGCGTGCAGTCGGTACTCGGCGCTTTGGTGGGCCTGCACTGGCCCGGCTCGCTTTACGAATCGCTGGAAGGAGAACTGCGCTATCAAAACAGCCTGCTGGCGATCAAGGCGCTGGTGTTGGCCGAAACGTTCCTCAAACCCGTCGTGCTGCTGCTGGAAGACCTGCAATGGCTCGACAAGGCATCTCAGGATGTTCTGACGACGCTGTGCCGCAACGTCAGCCGTTATCCGTTCCTCATTCTGATCACGTCGCGCTACCTGGATGACGGCAGCCCGCCGGCCTTGCCACTGCCCGCGGGCACGCCCACGTTGACGCTCGACCTGAAGCCGCTCTTCCCCCAGGAATTGCGGCAATTGACCGAGACGATCCTGGACGGTGACAGCGATGAGAGCCTGCTCGTGTTGTTGCAAGAACGCACCCAGGCCAATCCCTTCTTCGTCCAGCAATTCCTCTACTACTTCCGGGAAAACGATCTGCTGGAACGCACGCCGCACGGCGCCTGGCGACTCAAACACGGCTTGCCCGTCGAAGTGCCCACAACGATCAACGCTTTGCTGATCGCGCGCGTCGACCGGTTGACGCAAAATGTCAAAGACGTCGTCAAGGCTGCCGCCGTGTTAGGTCGCGAATTCGACGATCACATTCTGGCGCACATGCTCACCGCCGATATCGCTGCGGAAGTGCGTACGGCCGAACAGGAACAGATCTGGTCGCGGGTGTAATCGCACACCTATCGGGATATTGGGATGACAACCTACCTGTTCAAACATGTTCTGATCCGCGATACCGTCTACTCGATGCAGTTGCGCACACGGCTGCGGGATCTGCACGCGCGGGCAGGCGAAGCCATCGAAGCGCTGCACGCCGATAACCTGGCCCCGTTCTATGCCGACCTGGCCTACCATTACGGGCAGGCCGAAATCCCCGACAAAGAACGCCATTACGCACTTTTGGCCGGTAGGCGCGCGGCGGACGAATATGCCAACGATGAAGCGCTGCGCTTTTTGACGCGCGCGATGGAATTGACGCCGCCACGCGATAAAGCCACCCAATACGAGATCCTCAGCGCCCGAGAGATGGTCTATGACTTGCAGGGCAACCGAGAAGCCCAACGCCACGATCTACAACTGCTCTTTTTTATGGCGCAGGGTGAGCAAAAAGTGGATGTCGTGTTACGCCAGGCCAGATATGAAGAGCAGGTCGGCAACTACACCGGCGCGGTCGAAACCGTGCAGCGCTGCGTCGAACTGGCGCAGACGTATCACAAGCCAATAGCAGAGACGCAGGCCTATCTCTATTGGGCGCGCGCCGAATGGCGTCAAGGTCATTATCACATAGCCATGCCGCTGTTCGAGCAAGCGCTGGCCCTGGCGCAGCAACATCATCTGCCGGATACCGAGGTCGACAGCCTGCGCAATCTGGGCAACGTGCATTGGTCTTTGGGTCACTATCCCGAAGCGATGCGCTACTACGAGCAAGCTCTGCCGCGTTACCAGACGCTCGATTACAAACGCGGCGAAAGCGCCACGCTGAACAACATCAGCATCGTGTTCGTCGATCAGGGGGATTATGTCCAGGCGCGTAGTTACAGTGAATCCGCCCTGCACCTGAAGATGATGATCGGCGACCGCATCGGCGCGCGCATCGCGCACAGCACCCTCGGCGACATCGCCTGGCACTTCGGGCGATTGGCGGAAGCGCGCCAGCACTACGAAGCAGCGTGCCGTCTCAGTGAGGAAGTGGATGACCCACCGGGACGCTGCGAAGACCAGGTGAATCTGGCGCGGCTGGCCTACCGCGCAGGCGATTATGCCGCCGCCTTCGAGCACAGTTGGCAAGCCCTCGACCTGGCGCGGGGCCTCAACGATGCCAACATCCTGGGATACGCTCTGCTCTTTTTAGGGCACGCAGCCCTGGGCATGGGCGATTGCGACGGGGCGGTCGCGGCTTACACGGAATCCCTCGTGCTGCGCCGCACGCTCCACCAGGCGCATCTGATCGCGGACCCGCTCGCCGGCCTGGCCCAGACGTGGCTTTGTCAAGGCAACCTGGCGCAGGCCCACGCCTGCATCGAGGAATTGCTGCCCAACCTGGCCGCGGATTCCGTCGAATCGCACCGCTCACTGCATGGCTCGCGCGATCCCATACAGATTTATCTGACCGCCTATCACGTGCTCCAGGCGTTAGACGACCCGCGCGCGAACGAACTACTCAGGCAAGGTTACGCGCACCTGCAAACGTGCGCCGACCGCATCAGCGATGTCGCATTGCGCCGCCAGTTTCTGGAAAACGTCACGCCGCACCGCACCCTCGCAGAAGAGGCGCTACGGATGCTACCCATGCCGAGCATTATTCAATATTCAGAGAACGAGGAGGTATGATGAAAAAGACAACATTCGCCCTATTTTTCGGCAACCGTGGATTCTTCCCGGCCTCATTGATTGCCGGGGCGCGCGAAGAAATGCGGCGCGAACTACACGCGCTAGGACACGACGTGCTACTGCTGGATGAAAGCGCCACCCGCTATGGCGCAGTCGAAACGCCGCATGAAGGCGCAGTCTACGCCAACTTCCTGTGCGAGAACCGGGGCAAGTTTGGCGGTGTGATCCTCTGCCTGCCCAACTTTGGGGACGAAAACGGCGCAGTGGCCGCCTTGCAGGAAGCGGGCGTGCCGGTCTGGATTCAGGCTTACCCGGACGACTTCGACAAGATGGATCCAGCGAATCGCCGCGATGCCTTCTGCGGCAAGCTCTCGATTATGGACGTTTTCCGCCAGTATGGGATGAAATTCACTGCGCTCAAACCCCACACCGTTCGCCCGGGCAACGAGCGGTTCGGCGGCAATGTGGATACGTTCGACCGGGTTTGCCAGGTGGTCAACGGCGTCAAAGGCATGGTCGTCGGTGCCATCGGCGCACGAACGACGCCTTTCAAGACCGTGCGCATCGACGAAGTCGCTTTGCAGCGGCGCGGCGTAACCGTGGAAACCTTCGATATGTCGGACGTGTTTCACCGGATGCGCGCGGTGAAGACGGCGGATACCGCCTACAACGAAAAAGCCGCCCGGCTGCGCGAGATGACGGCCTGGAACGGCGTGCCCGACAGTGCCTTCGAGCAAATCGTGCGCCTGAGCGTCACCCTGGATCAGATCATCAGGGAAGCCGGCCTGGACGCCGTCGCCATCCGCTGCTGGTTGGAGATCCAGCAGCAGATGGGCATCTCACCCTGCGTGGCGATGGGTTGGCTCAACGAACTGGGCCTGGCCGCCGCCTGCGAGGTGGATGTGGGCAACGCAGTGGCGATGAAGGCGCTACACCTGGCCTCGTACCAACCGTCCGGGCTGCTGGACTGGAACAACAACTACAACGACGAAGACGACAAGTGCATCCTCTTCCACTGCGGCCCCATGCCCCCCAGTCTGATGGACGGCCCAGGCCAGGTCACCGACCATACGATCCTGGTGAATTCCGTCGGCGCGGGGTGTTCCTTTGGCCCCAACGTCGGGCGGATCAAGCCGATGGACTTCACTTTTGGCAGCCTGATGACGGACGAGGGCCGCATCAAGATGTACCTGGGCGAAGGTCGCTTCACCACCGACCCGATCCCTGACAACTTCTTCGGCGTCGCGGGCGTGGCCGAGATTCCCAACTTGCAGGACGTCCTCCTGCACATCGGGATGCAGGGCCACCGCCACCACGTCGCGGTGACGCCGGGCCGCCTGGTGAAGCCGTTGACCGAGGCGTTGGGGCGCTACCTCGAGTTCGATATCACCCTACCGCAAGGAAACGAAGGGTTGTAAGTATGACGGAGGAACTAAAGATTGGAACCATCGTGCAGCGGGCCTACCGTCTGGGGCTGGCTATCCCGGCGTTCAATATCCCCTATCTTCCGATGATCGAGCCGGTCGTACAGGCCATCGTCGACCTGGACTCGTTTGGCCTGGTGGACGTGGCCCGCCTGGAATGGCTCAAGTTCGAATCCGGCGGCCCGGCCCAAGTCGCGGAAGCATTCGCCCACTGGCGCAAGCCGGAGCACGTCCGCCTGCATCTCGACCATATCCCGGTCATCGACGAAGATAACCTGCGGGTCGACTACATGCCCATCTTTCAGGAAGCGATCCGCTGCGGCTACGAGTCGGTGATGATCGATGGCTCGCGGTTGAGCCTGGAAGAGAACATTCAGGCCGTCCGTCCGGTGGTCGAGTTGGCGCACGCAGCAGGCGTCCCGGTCGAGGCCGAGTTGGGGGCGATCATGGGTCACGAGAGCGGGCCTATGCCATCTTACGAAGAATTGTACGCCTCCGGCAAGGGCTTCACCGACCCGGAAGAAGCGCGCCGCTTTGTGCAGGAGACGGGCTGCGACTGGCTTTCGGTCGCCATTGGGAATTTCCACGGCGCGATTGCCGCCGGGCGCAAGGACCTCAAGAAGCCCGAGGCCCGCCTGAACCTGGAGCGGCTGGCGCTGCTCAACCAGGCCGCCGGAGTCCCGCTGGTGCTGCACGGCGGTTCGGGCATCAAGCAGGATAACATCCTCGCCTCGATGCAACACGGCATCGCCAAGATCAACGTTGCGACCGAGATCCGCCAGGCTTATGAGGTGGCGCTGCGAGAAACCGGGAGCGTGCTACAGGCGAAGCACGCCGTCTACGAACGCACCCGTTGGGTTTTGAAGGATTTCCTGCAGATCGCCGGAATTCGTGAAAAGGTTACAACCAACGCAGATGTGAATCTTTCAACGGATTGAACGGATTTTAACGGATTTTTTCTTATCAATCCGTTTCATCCGTTGAATCCGTTGACATTTTCAAAGGGGGCCAGGAAATGAGCTTTTTGGGCATCGATGCCGGCACCAGCGGATGCAAAGCTGCCGTGTTTTCGGAAACCGGTGAGCAGTTGTCGCTGGCCTACGTGGAATACGATTACCGGCGTCCACAGCCGGGTCAGGCTGAACTGGATGCCCCCGTCGTGTGGGCGCAGGTGAAATACACCATCCGCCAGGCTGTTGCCTCGGCCGGCGGAGATCCGGTGCGGGGACTGTGCGTCTCCTCGATGGGCGAGGCGGTCGTGCCGGTCACTGCCAACCGCGAAATCCTCGGGCCGTCGCTGCTCAATTTCGACGCGCGCGGAGATGAATATCTGCCCGATCTTGGCAGCCGGATGACCGCCGAGCGTCTCTACACCATCAACGGCAACACCCTGGGCAGCCCCTACACGCTGACCAAGCTGATCTGGCTCAAGCATCACCAGCCCGACCTGTACCGGCGCACGGATGCCTTCCTGCACTGGGGGGCGTTCGTCTCCTTCATGCTCGGTGCGGATTTGTGCGTGGACTACAGCCTGGCCAACCGCACGCTCTTGTTCGACCTTTCAAAGGGCGACTGGTCGGATGAACTGCTCGATTGGGCCGGTCTCGACCGCGAGAAGCTGCCCGCGACCGTCCCCTCCGGGCAAGTGATTGGCGCGGTCTCGCGCGCGAGCGCGGAAGCGCTGGGCCTGCCGGTGGGGATTCCCATCATCAGCGGCGGGCACGACCAGTGCTGCAATGCGGTCGGCTGTGGGGTGCTCGAACCGGGGAGCGCGATGTACGGGATGGGGTCGTTCCTCTGCGCCGTGCCGGTGTTTTCCCAACGGCCCGATCCGCAGGTGATGATCGCGCGCGGCCTCAATACTGAACACCACGCCGTGCCTGGCAAATTCGTGAGCTTTATCTATAACCAGGGCGGGGTGCTGGTCAAGTGGTTCCGCGATACCTATGCCCGCAGCGAAGCCCTGCACGCAGCCGCAAGCGGGCAGAGCCTGTATCCCGTCTTGTTCGGCGAGCTTCCCGAAGAACCTTCCGCGCTCTTCGTCCTGCCCCATTTCACCATCACCGGCCCACCGCGTTTTATCAACGATTCCAGCGGCGTGATCGCCGGCCTCAAGCTCGAAACCACCCGTGGAGAAATCCTCAAAGGCATCGTGGAAGCGGCGACGTTTTACTTGCGCGAGTGCTTCGAGGGCCTGCCCGGCGCGGGGATCGCCATCCACGCGTGTACTGCTGCCGGTGGCGGGAGCCAGTCCGATGCCTGGGTGCAACTCAGCGCGGACATCCTGGGCATCCCCTTTGTGCGCTTGCAGGTGCATGAGGCGGGAACATTGGGCGCTGCCATCCTCGCCGCCACCGGCGCCGGGCAGTTCTCGTCTTTGCAGGCGGGCGTTGACGCCATGGTTCATCGCAAAGACCACTTCGAGCCAAACCCTGCCAAACAGCGCCTATACGACGAGCGTTTCGACCGGTACCGCGCCTTCGCTGTCGTTATGGAGAAAACAATGCGCGAGATAAGTTCATCTGTCAGACCCAAAGTCATAGGAGGTTAATGAGAACACGCCCTATTTTCGATGATGTGATCGAGGCCGCGGATCGCATACAGTCCCATATCCATCGCACGCCGGTTTTAACTTCCAGAACACTGGACACTATGGTGAACGCAGAGCTATTCCTAAAAGCCGAGAATTTCCAGCGCGTTGGGGCGTTCAAGGCGAGAGGGGCTTGCAATGCCGTCTTCGCGCTCGCTGAAGACCAAGCCCGGCGCGGCGCAGCAACACACTCGTCAGGAAATCACGCGCAGGCCATCGCGTATGCGGCAGGGCTGCGCGGCATACGCGCCATCGTGGTGATGCCGGAAGACGCGCCGCCCGTGAAAGTGGCTGCGGTCAAAGACTACGGCGCTGAGATTGTATGGGCCGGAGCTAACCCACTCGACAGGGAACAGACGCTAGAAACCGTGCTCGAACGCACAGGGGCCGTTTTCATCCACCCATCCAACAACTTCCACGTGATCGCAGGACAGGGCACAGCCGCCCTGGAGCTTCTACAAGACGTGCCTGACCTGGACACCGTCATGACGCCGGTTGGTGGAGGCGGTTTGCTGGCGGGAACGGCGTTAGCAGTAAACGGACTATCACCCCACACACAGGTCATCGGCGCAGAACCAGCGACGGTCGATGACGCAGCCCGTTCCTTACACGACGGCTACATCCATCCGCCCACCAATGCCTATACCGTCGCTGACGGATTGCGCACCTTTCTCGGTGACATAAACTTCCCCATCATCCGTGAACACGTCAGTGAGATTGTCACCGTCAGTGAAGAGGGCATTGTCGCCGCGATGCGTTTGATCTGGGAACGGATGAAGATCATCATCGAGCCTTCGGCGGCGGCGCCGGTCGCAGCCCTATTCGAGCACGCCGAGCTATTTTGCGGACAACGGATTGGCATCATCCTTTCAGGGGGAAACGCCGACCTGGGTCGCCTGCTGTGGTAGTGCGGCGGATTACGGTCGGCAGCAGGCACAGCACCGCAAGCGGAACGCCAGGAACGCGATGTGGAAATCACAGCTACCGGGCACACGCCTGAGCCAGCGTCTCCGCCAGGTATCCCAGCTCCGGTGGTTTTTGGATCCACGCCACAACGCCGGTCTCGCGCAACAGATCACGTTCCTCGGTGAGCGGATGTCCGGTCATCAGCACCACGCGCAATGTAGGATCCTGTCGATGCAACGCCTGCGCCAGTGCCTTGCCACCCATCTCCGCCATCACCAGATCGCTCAGCACTAACGCGATGTCCTCACGGTGTTCGGCGAAAACTTTCAGGGCGACCTTGCCATTCTCCGCTTCCAAAACGTGATAGTTCAATAACTCCAGGCTGGCGACGATAGCCGCACGGGCGGCGGCGTTGTCCTCCACCACCAGAATCGTCTCGCCGCGGCCCAGGGGCAGATCGTCGAATACGGCAGCAGCGGGGGATTCGGGCAGCGCCAGTGCGGGGAAATAAAGGAGGAATGTTGTCCCGACGTTCAGCTCAGTGTGCACGTCCACAAACCCATCATGGCTAGAGACGATGCCATACACCTGAGACAGTCCCAGGCCGGTGCCTTTACCCTCCGGTTTGGTTGTGAAGAAAGGATCGTAGATGTAAGGTAACACCTCTTCGGGAATTCCTGTTCCGGTGTCCGAGACTGCAATTTGCACCCACTCTCCCACGGGCATGTCAAGGAGTGGAGCATACTTCGGTTTGCTGATATGCAAATGTGTAAGTTCGATACTTAGTGTCCCTCCCTCCGGCATAGCGTCGCGCGCGTTTACCACCAGATTCATAAACACCTGCTGCATCCGCGTGGGATCGGCGTCGATTGTGTAATTGTCCGCGCCATAGGTAAACTCAACGCGAATGCTCTCCGGCAGTGTGCGCTCCCACAGTTTGACCTGTTCCTTGAGCAAAGGAACCAGGTCCAACGGGAGGCGATCCAGCACCGCGCTGCGACTGAAGTCCAAAATCTGGTTAATGAGGTCGGCGGCCCGGTGCGCCTGATTGGCAATGATGATAAGACGTTCGTGGAGATGCGGCGGCAAGTCTGGCGTCCTCAACGACATTTGGCTGTAGAGGACGATACCTGCGAGAATGTTGTTAAAGTCGTGGGCGATGCCGGCGGCGAGTTGCCCCACCGTCGCCAGGCGATCCTGACGCTGCGCCGTCTCGCGGATGGCGTACTCCTCGGTCACATCACGGAGCACTAGCAGCCACCCCCCCATCATCGATCCGGTTTCGATGGGGTGGGCAGTAATCTGGAAATGGCTCCGACCTTGCTCAACCTCGTGCCACAGCCCACGTGGCGGGGGACTGAGTAATTCAACAATTGGTAGTCCGGCAAGCATCGTCAACGTTTGACCGGTTTCCCATGCCGCGGTCCCTGTCAATACCGGCATATATGCCAGGGCTGAAGGATTGCACAACAGCAGGCGCAATTCGTGATCGAGCACCAGTACGCCTTCGGGGACCGTGTCAATGATTTGCTGCATCTGCCGGGTCTGTTCCTGTACCTGCCGCAACAGACGCTCGCGTTCTTCTTCTGCCTGTTTGCGTTCGGTGATATCCAACGCGGTGAACGTGACCCCAGCGCTGAGGTCGGTGGGGTCAAGAGGTGTAGAACTCAACCACATATCGAGGATCTGCCCATCTTTGCGCTGCCAGTGCGTTTCTACTGTGCCCGCGCCACATTCATGGATTTGACGATACTTCTCGCGTCCAACGTACTCGAAATCCTCATCGGTGGGATACAATATTCGAGCGCTCTGACCGATCAATTCATCCGCGGTGTATCCCGTCATCTCACAGATACGGTCATTTACCTGCAAAATCACTCGATTGGCAACCAGACCAATGCCGATCGAAGCCGCCCGGAAAATACTGCGCAACGTCGCGGCACTACGTTTGAGCGCCGCATCCGCCTGCCGGCGCTCCTCTTCGACGCGCAGACGCTCAGTGATGTCGCGCACCGTCGAAAAGATTACCGGTTTGCCCTGATACGTCGCCAGGCGCGCGTGGACTTCCACCGGGATGCGCCGCCCATCGCGAGTGACGTGCGTCTGCGCAAATAGCACATCCTTGCCTTCTGCCAGCTCGCGCATTACCGCCGGGATGTCTGCATCGGACTCGGGGGCATCGATGTCGGAAACCAGCATCTGTAAAAGCTCGTCGCGCGTATAGCCCAACATACGGCAGGCCACGTCATTCACCTCGAAGATCACGCCGGGCCCACCGTCTTCGCCCACATAATGGCCGTAAATCGCATCGGTTGTCGCATCCACCAATCCTCGATAACGCGCCTCGCTTTCACGCAAGGCTGTTTCGGCGCGCCGGTGTGCGATGGCGGTAGCCAGGCTATCGGCCAGATATTCCAGGAACACGATCGTCTGTGGGTCGAAGCGTCCCGGCTGGCGGTCATTGAATTGCAGCAGCCCAATTGTCTCCGCGGCGGCGCGCATTGGAATCAACGCCACCGATTCGTAGCCTTCGCCGTTGCAGCGATTACGTGTGCGCGCTTGCCGGTCAGCTTCGCTGCTGGAAGCCAATAGCGCAGTGGTGCTATTGGTCCAGAAGCTGCCATGTGCAGTGAAGAACGGCTGGGCCGGATCGAAGCGCCCGCAGAGGACGTTGCCACACATGCATTCCAGGACGGGATTGCCCGCACTGTCGCGAATCAGTTCGCCGTACTGATCAAGCGCACACAATGAGCTTTCGGCCTGCACAAACTCAGGCGGTAAGCCACGGGTCTCGAAGTACGGGAAGTCGTATCCCTGTTTGAGCCGCAGGCCCACCGCATCATAACCCAACTCGCGCTGCAGTAAATCCAGGACTGAGTGTATAAGATCGCGCAGATCGTCCTTCTCATTGATGAGATGCAACAGCGCAATCGTCTGCTCGCGCTCCGCTTCCATGCGCTTGCGGTCGGTGATGTCACGACCAATTCCCACCAAACCAATCACTTGCCCTGCGGAATCTTTCAGCGGCAGTTTGGAACTAAGCAACCAGACGCAGCGCCCCGCGCAGTTGCACAAGTATTCCTCATGATCAAGCTGTGCTTGTCCGGTGCGAAACACCTCTTGATCTTTGCGATCGAAATACGTCGCCACTTCAGGCGGGAAGATGTCGAAATCGGTCTTTCCCAACGCCTCCTCTTCGGTGGCAACGCCCATATTGTCGAGGTCCGCGCGATTCGCCAGCGTCTTGCGCCCTTGCAGGTCCTTCATGTAGATGGCGTCGGGTAAATGGTCCACGACCGCACGCAACAACTGCCGTTCTTGCACCAATTCCGCTTCGGCGCGCTTGCGGGCGGTGATGTCAGTCGCCATAATGAAGACCTTGCCCCACGTTTCCTCATATCCAGAGACGAGTGTGGCTTGAAATAATGTGTCGATCAATTCACCGTTGAACCTCCGACCCACAATTTCACTCTCGAAACGTTTCTGCCAGCGCAAAAAAGCAATTAATTCATCGGCAAAGGACGCTAGCGACTGTGTGACAAATACACTCCCTACTCCTTGCAACAATGAGGTTTTATCCGTAGCGCCGAACAATTCCACCGAGGCCTGGTTGACGTTCACAACTTTGATGAGGGAGGCACAACGCTGTACGACCTCTGGATGACTGCGCAGGTAACGTTCCAAATCCTCCACGCCGTGCGCGCGCAGCTCATCCAGATAAGCTTTGACCGCGCTGAAATCTTCTTCCCAAACGGAGAACGGCGCGTCTTCAAACAAACCTCGATAACTTGCCTCACGTTCGGCCAACTGCACTTCCAGAGAATGACGATATAAAGCCATTTCGACGGTGTTACGCAATTCACGCGCCAAGACTGGTTTGAGCATATAGCCATGGGGTGCAGTGATACCTGCGCGCTGCAAGGTCAGTGCATCTTCGACATCGACCAGATAAATCACCGGAATGTCCAGGCCTGCGCGCAGCTTCTCAGCGACCTGCAGACTCTCCAAGGCGCCGTTGGGCATAACATCGATGACCATCAAATCCGGCGCGGCTTTGCTGACAGATCGAAAGGCATCTTCGAATGCAACCGGGTCCACAACGAGATTATCGGCGACGTGCAACTTCCCGGCAACTTCTTTGGCCGCCGGGTGTGTCGCACCTACCACTAGAACGCGAGACTTCTCCATCGATCACCATCCTTCGGCACATCCAGACCATAAGCAGGGTCAACATTGTGCGCGATGTGATACACCCTATGTTACCCTGATCTGATGACTTCGGCAAGCTGAGCACTTGCTTCTGTGCCAGGATAGCGTACACTGAGAGAGCACGGACGCAACCAAAATCCAGCGAGGTACTTTCATGAATGACACAAAGGATAGAGAAACAGTTGTACAACAGCGCGTAAACGCCTATTTCGTGACAGGAGAAAACAACTGCGCGATGACCGTCCTACGAGTACTCGCCGAGGAGTTCGAGACGCCGATAGCGCAGCCGGTCATCGATGCGGCACAGTGTATGCCCGGCGCTGGCGGCATTGATCACCTGTGCGGGCTGGTCTCCGGCGCGCTGATGTTCATCGGTGTGTGGGGCGGGCAGCAAGGGCTACACCGTCAAACGTTGCGCCCGCTCACCAGTAACTTCAGCCAGGCGGTAACGGAACGCTTCGGCAGCCTGATGTGCAGCGATCTACGCCCCGCCGATGGCTGCGGCCCGCTGGCGGTCGCGTTCCTCACCTTCACCATCGCATATCTGGAGAGCCGCTTGAATGTCGAAGCGTTGATGCGGTAACCCTGGCGAAGGTGTGCGAACCGAGGTTCGCCTAAACCTTCGATTGGGTCAAACAGCTAAACATAGTGCTGTAGAATGGCCTCGACCGCGGCGCGCACGCGCGTGACCAACTCTGGGGGTTCGAGCACCCGCACGGATTCGCCGTAGCTGAGTACCCATCCCGTGGCCCATTCCAGGGTAGATGCGCCAAACCGCGCCGTCACCGAGCCATCCTCGTGCTCCGTCAGTTCCATCCAATGGCTGTACCGTTCGCGGATGTGCGGGGCAATGCCAGCGGCAATCTCCACGACGACGACGTAGTTCTGCTCAAAACTCAGCGTTTGGGTAATGTAGTCGCGCGCTGAAAAATCGCGTGGAATCGTGAAGGGGATTTTCAGCGAGGTCACGCGCTGGATGCGATCCACGCGGAACGTGCGCATGGCCTGGCGCAGACGGCAAAATCCCACCAGATACCACAGCCCGCCGTGGAACGTCAGCGCGTAAGGCTCGATGTCGCGGCAGGTCTCCTCGAGGGCGAAGCTCTGGTAGATCAGGCGCACGCAGCAGCGGCCCATAATGCACTCGCGCAGCGTGTGAATGATCGGCTCCCAGGGGCGATAGTCCCGCGCCGCCAGACCGCAGATCACGAGGCTCTGCCGCGCGCTGGCGACTTCGTGGCGCAGATCGTCGGGCAGCACGTTGTCCAATTTGGCGGTGACCGCCGTGACCGCATCTTTGTACGTTTGCCCCCATACCTCGCCGACCAGGTTCGCGCCCATGTAAAGCACGGTGGCTTCCTCCGCCGTGAAGATCAACGGCGGCAGTTTGTAGCCGCGCACCAACGCAAAGCCGCCGTACGGCCCGCGCTCAGAGTAGAGTGGAATCCCCAACTCTTCCAGCATCCCCATGTAACGGTGAACCGTCCGCTCGGAGACGCCCAATTCCTCGGCGAGGTCCGCGGCCTTCCACGTGGCGTGCGACTGCAAAAGCAGAATCAATGAGAGTAAGCGTGTGGCGACGTTGCCCATAGGGCTTGTCCGTTCCTTTCAAAAACTGATCACATCCCCTGTGATGCTATTATCATAGCGCAACAGAACATATCCGTCAAATGTATTCTTTCACGAGACAGTCATGTCACACAGGAACACCAAGGCGCTAAGGAAAGGTGTTAATGAAGAATCTTAAATTGGATATTAAGTAAATAAAGTAATCCATTGACAATTTAGAGATCCGCACTAAAATATCCTCATCTGACCTCAACTCTTTCTGGAGAGATCATGCATGAAAACTGACACTACCCGTCCGACCGGTATGAGTGCCTTTAGCATTATCTGGATCGGGCAGATTCTCTCTCTGCTGGGCACGGCCATCAGCAATTTTGGTCTGACGCTGTGGGCGTGGGAGGTCAGCGGCAAAGCCACGTCGCTGACCCTGGTGGGCTTCTTCTTCACCTTGCCGATGGTCGTGCTCAGTCCTGTCGTCGGCGTGCTGGTGGATCGCGCCAATCGCAAGTTGATGATGATGCTCAGCGACCTTGCCGCAGCCGCAACGACGCTCTTCATCCTCATCCTGTACGTGAGTGGGAGCCTCGAAATCTGGCATCTGTACATCGCGGCCTTCATCAGCGGCACGTTCCAGGGATTCCAATTTCCTGCCTATTCCGCCGCGATCACCACGATGCTCGACAAGAAGCACTACGCCCGCGCCAATTCGATGCTGGAAATGGCCGATGCCGCCTCAGGTATTTTCGCTCCGATGCTGGCCGGCGCGCTCATCGGACCGTTGGGTCTCAAGGGATTGCTCACCATCGACCTGGTCAGCGCCAGCTTCGCCATCGGCTCCCTACTCTTCGTCAACATTCCGCAACCCGCCATTTCGGAGACGGGGCGTCAAGCGCAGGGGAATTTCTGGAAACAGGCCATCTACGGCTTCGACTACATCTTCAAACGCCCCAGCTTGCTTGGGTTACAGACCATTTTCCTCAGCGCCAACTTTTTCTTCTCCATTGCATTTGCGGTTTTTGCCCCGATGATTCTGGGACGCACCAACAACAATGAAGTGATCTTCGGGAGTGTACAATCGGCATTCGCCGTCGGCGGACTTGTTGGCGGTCTTTTGATGAGCATTTGGGGAGGCCCAAAACGCCGCATCCACGGCCTGCTCCTCGGCCTGGCTGCGACCGGGATCCCGTTGTGCTTCCTGGGCGCGGGACAGACATTGCCGGTTTGGCTGATCGCGGCCTTCAGCATGACCGCCATCATCCCGATGCTCAACGGCTCCAGCCAGGCCATCTGGCAAGCGAAAGTCCCGCCCGACGTTCAGGGGCGCGTCTTCGCCACGCGCAGGCTCATCGCGATGCTCGTGTCACCGTTTGCGCGCTTGATCGCCGGCCCGTTGGCCGACAACGTCTTCGAACCGGCGATGCAGAGCAGCGGCACACTAGCCCCTCTGTTTGGCGAGCTCGTCGGAACCGGCAGCGGCGCGGGCATCGGGCTGATGTACGTCATCTGCGGCATCTTTGCCCTGGCCGTTCCACTGGTAGGGTATCTGATTCCCCTCATCCGTAACGTTGAGGACATCCTTCCCGATCACGACGCTGTATCCGCGACAGAACCTGCAGCGGTCGCCGTCAATTGATGGTCGCCGCCAATTGACGCGCACCGCATCACGGTTACAATACGCCAAGCAAAAACCCTTCGAGCCTTAGCTCGAAGGGTTTTCTATCAACTTTCATCACGAATCTTTCTTTCATTCGTGAAAATTCGTGTAGATTCGTAGTTGATTTTCGATGGAGGCCCAATGTACCAACCCGAAATTGGCGTATCGACCGCAGCGCTGTACCCGACGCATCTGACGGAGGATGCCCTCACCGCTGCCGGGGAACTTGGCTTTCCGGTTGTTGAGGTCTTCCTGCAAACGCGGGAGGAATACACGCCCGCCTTTGGCAAAACGCTGGAGGAACGCCGCCGCGCGTTCGGAGTGCACGTCCATTCACTGCACCTGCACAACGACTTCTTCGAGCTGTGGTCGCCTTACCCGCGGATGTTGGCGGAAGCCCGCGAACGATTTATGCACACGTTGGAGATTGCCGCCCTTCTGGGAGCACAGGGCCTCACATGGCATGGCATCCGCTTTGGCTTCAAAAATCCGGCGTTCGTCGCCCGCTTTTTGGAGGGCACAACCTGGGCCGCCGAACAAGCCCGCGCTGTGGGGGTGACACTGTGCCTCGAAAACGTGAGTTGGTGCTACTTGCGCACGCCGGAGCAGATCCGCACGCTCGACGAACATCGCGTCCCGGTAGGCTTCACTTTCGACAGCTTTCAAGCAGGCGAAACCTCTATGGATCCTGCCGCCTTGATCCACGCGATGAACAGTCGCCTGACGACTGTCCATCTTGCCGACTACGATCCCGCCGGGCCGCGCCACCTGCCGCTCGGCAAAGGCGTCCTTGACTGGCCCGGCATCCTGCGCGCGCTGGACACTATCGGCTACGGCGGGCCGCTGATCATCGAACTGGCAGGCGTCGAAAACATCGATACGCTGCGGGCATCGCGAGCGTTCATTATGCAACAACTCGCCGACTACAACGCAAATTCACGCTGATTCTCGTATATCGCTCACGAAACAATCAGCGTGAATCTGCGGAAATCTGCGTCCAACAGAGCTAGCGCTCCGCTTCAGGCACATAACCGGCGGCAGTCCACTCGATCATACCGCCGGTCATGTTGTGGATGTTCGTGAAGCCCGCCTTTTGCAGGATTTGCACCGCCTGCGCGCTGCGGTTTCCACTGCGACAGACCATCACCACCGGTTTATCTGCGGGGACTTCGTCCGTGCGGCTCGCCAACTCGCCCAACGGGATCAACGTCGCGCCGGGGATGCGGCCTACGGCGAATTCCTCCAGCTCCCGCACGTCGATGATGACGATCTCGTCGTTCGCGCGCAGCTCTTCCACCATTTTCGGCGTCAAATTTGCCGGTATGGACGACACCTGTGCCACAGTCTCCTGAGACGCCGTTTTCGGCGCGGCGGGCGCTGGAGTTGCACAGCCCACCAACAACGAACTCAACACGAGCAACAACACGATAAAACGTTTTGCACGCATCACAACCCCCTTCAAAAGCAGTCACATAGTCATTAGTCGCGTGCTCAAAGACTACAAAAGTCGCAGCACGTATTTGAAATTGCCGACCTTACTTTCAGCGTAAGTAACTGCTTGACCAGACTTCCCGTGCGACTTTTGTAGTCTGGCTCAAGCCTGAAATCCGAATAATAAACTATACGATATTATACTTTATTAGAGAGAATTCGCAACTCAAGCTAAAGTGTCGGCGTGCATTATAGCAGAACCGCCGGAGTTTGTTCAGACTCCGGCGGTTGCGATGCAATATACAGAGAGTGTGTTAACTGCCCATCAGCTTGGTCAAGCCGCGAATGGCCGAGCCTTCATCCGTCGATCTGCCGCCGGCCTGCGGCGCGGATTGCAAGATGCGATCCGCCAGGCGCGAGAACGGCAGCGACTGAATCCACACACGTCCCGTCCCCTGCAACGTCGCCAGGAAGAGGCCCTCGCCGCCGAAGATCATCGACTTGAGGTTGCCCGCGCGCTCGATGTTGTAGCTGATCTGGCTCTCAAACGCAACGATACAACCCGTGTCGATCAGGATTTTGTCGTTCTCCAGACGCTTCTCCACGATCGTGCCGCCAGCGTGGATAAAAACCATCCCATCGCCACGCAGCTTTTGCAGGATAAAGCCTTCGCCGCCGAACAAGCCCGCGCCGATCTTCTTGTTGAACGCGATGCTGACCTCGGTGCCCAACGCCGCACAGAGGAATGAATCTTTCTGGCAAATCAGTTCGCCGCCGACGTCGTCCAGATCAATGGGGATGATCTTGCCCGGATACGGCGCGCCGAAGGCGATGTGCCGCTTACCTTCGTAGGCGCTGGTGAAGTGGGTCATAAAGAGTGACTCGCCGGTGATGACACGCTTCCCCACGTCCAACACCTTGTCGAAGAAACCCGAACTGGGTTTGGAACCGTCGCCCATCTTCGACTCGAACGTGATGCCGTTTTCCATATAGACCATCGCCCCGGCCTCGGCGATCACGGTTTCGCCGCGATCCAGTTCGATTTCGACGAATTGCAGGTCGTCGCCGTAGATTTGGTAATCGATCTCGTGACTCTTCATTGCATTGCCCTCCTAAAATAGTTACAAGTTTCAGGTTGAAAGTTAAAAGTCGAAGGTTCGCGTTTTTAGCGTGAATCCGATAACATGTTTGTACGCAATGCCTACGTGCAAGTTGCGGCGTTATGCGCGTTTGCGGACGCGCGGACCTTGCGGCGTGTCTTCGATCTCGTAGCCGGCGTCTGTCACCTGGGCACGCAGGGCGTCGGCGTCTTGCCAGCGTTTCTCCTTGCGGGCGAGCGTGCGCTGTTCGACGAGCGCCATAATCGCTTCGGGGATCGCCTCCTCGACCGGCTCCCACTCCGCCAAGCGCAAGCCCATCACCTGATCGAAGAATAGCAGCGTCGCCTTCTTGGTCGCGTCGGGCAGATCGCTCTTGACCAAATCCCACGCCAGCGCCAACACACGCGGCATGTTCAAGTCGTCGTTGACGTGTGCGGCGAACTTATCGCAGTAATCCTCATCCACCACACCCGGCGCGCCCCACGAGTACGCCGCTGTGCGCAGGCGATTGAGCGCCGTCTGCGCTCCCTCCAGCCCTTCCCAGGTGAAGCTCAGCCGCGAACGATAGTGCGCGCCCAGGCACATAAAGCGATAGGCCAGCGGATCGTAGCCCTCATCGATCAACGTCTGCACGCGCAAGAAATTGCCCACCGACTTGCCCATACGGGCCTGATCAATCTGCAAGAAGTAGCCGTGCAGCCAGAAGTTCGCCAGGCGCGTGCCTTGGCAGGCCTGCGTCTGCGCGATTTCGTTGGGATGGTGCACCGTGATATGGTCCTCGCCGCCGCAGTGGATGTCGAAGAACGGCCCCAGGTACTTGGCGGACATCGCCGAGCACTCGATGTGCCAGCCGGGGAACCCCACCCCCCACGGGCTGTCCCACTCCATCTGCCGCTGCTGGCCTTCCGGGCTGAACTTCCACAGCGCGAAATCGGTGATGTTGCGCTTCTCGCCGCGGTCCACGCGCGCGCCGGATTGCAATCCCTCGATGTCCAACCGGCCCAAATAGCCGTAATCCGGCAGCTTCGCCGTGTCGAAATAGATGCCGTCCGACGTGCGGTAGGTGAAACCCTGCGCCTCGATGCACTTCACGGTCTCGATCTGCTCGGCGATATGATCGGTGGCGCGGCACCAAATCGCCGGTTGCTGGATGTTCAGGCGTTCCATATCGGCCTGGAACTCGCGCGTGTACATCTCGGCGATCTCCCACGCGGACATGCCGGTGCGCCGGGAGCCTTTCTCCATACGATCCTCGCCGGTATCGGCGTCGGAAGTCAGGTGTCCCACGTCGGTGATGTTCATCACGTGCTTGACCTGGTATCCGTTGAACGCCAAGGCGCGGCGCAGAATATCTTCAAAAATATACGTGCGCAGATTGCCGATGTGTGCGTAATCGTAGACCGTCGGCCCGCACGTGTACATCCCCACCTCCGGCGGATGCAGCGGCTCAAATTCCCGCACCGAGCGGGTATACGTATCATAGAGTTTCAGTGGCATCATCACGCTCCTCGATAATAGCTTTTCTTCAACACTTAAGGCGGATCACAATCCGCCGTCCCGCAGCGCCGGATTGTGATCCGGCGCAAGCATCGCGGATTCTTATCAATTAGCGGAGATTCGCGTGATTCGCGATTAAAATCGTGTCCGCAGTATTGGCAAATGCCTGACGTAAATTGCTCGCGCTGCCTTCAGGGAAGCAGAGGTAATACTCGGTGGCGGATTCTAAATCGGCATAAACGCCGCGATAGTCGGGCGGGAGCAGGGCGGCGATCTGGTACATCATCTCGTCTACCATCGCTTGGCGCACCACCTGCGTCACCTTGGTCCCCCGTGCATCTAAATAGAACGGCTGGCCGACGACGATACGGAAATCAGTGCGGCGCAAATGCCGGACATTATCGTGAAAACGTTCCGCGCCATAGTAAACCAGGGGCAAAATCGGCGCGCCGCTGCGCAGCGCCAGCAGCACCACACCGGGACGGCCCGGCTGCAAACGCCCGTGCCCGCTGCGCGTCCCTTCGGGCGCGACCGCCAGTATCGCGCCATCTTGCAACGCCGCCAATCCCTCGCGGAACGCGCCCACGTCGGCTTCGCCGCGCTCCAACGGGATCGTCTTCCACACGTCGAACAACATGCCCAGTGTGGGGTTTTGCCAGGTTTCGGATTTTACAAAGCCCGTCACCCGGCGCGGATGCACGCGCGAAAAGAGCACCGGCGCATCCAAAAAGTTGATGTGATTCGCCACCACAATCAGCGGTCCATGTTGAGGGACACGCTCAAGTTGCGCGTCATCCACCCGGCAGATAACGTCGGTCAGCCCCTTAATCGTTGTGTTGACCAGCCATTGCGCCAACATCACGCAGCCTCTGCACAAACCACCGCGAGCTGGCGCGGCAGAACGCGCATCGTCAGTGTGCGCGATTCGACGCTTATGGTTTCACCGTCGGCGTGGGCAGGCAGCACACCCTCCAACGCCGTCACGACGACGTGTTCCGTGCGCCCGGTCGTGATCGCGTTGTGCCGGGCCTGTGTCCCCTTCATAAAGCGTAGAATGAGCGGAAAGATGCGCGCTCGGCTCACGTGTGCGGCCATACACAGGTCAAAGAGGCCGTCGTCGGAGCTGGCGTCCGGGGCCATCATAAAGCCGCCGCCCATGCGCCGCCCATTCATCACCGAAACCATCAGCGAAGGTTGCGTCACCGTAAAAGGGCCATATTCGATCCGCAGCAGCGGCGCGCGATAGTACAGGAAGATCGTTTTGAGCGCCGCGACGATGTACGAGGGGAAGCCGCTGAGCCGTTTCAACTTCAGCGCCTCGAAGCCCACCACTGCGTCGAAGCCGATGCCCACGCCGTTGCCGAAATAGCGCCCTTGCGGAACCAGCCCGCCTTCCACCCACCCCACATCGATGAGACGGTGACGCCCTCCCGCCAGCGCCGCGCAGCCGGCTTCCAACGTGGGCGGAACGCCTGCGCCAAACGCGAAGTCGTTGCCGCGCCCCACACACAAGACGCCCATCGCGGCTTCAGTCCCGGTCTGCTTGGCCTGCAGCAGCCCGTTCAAAACCTCGTTGGCCGTCCCGTCGCCGCCCGCCGCGACGACGACTTCGTAGCCCTCAACGGCGGCCTGCTGCGCCAGTTCAATCGCGTGGCCTGGGCGCTCGGTGCGCACCAGATCGTAGGAGAGGCCGTGCTGCTCCAACAAATTTTGGATCAAGGGGATAGACTGTTCGCCGTTGCCACGGCCAGAAATGGGATTCACGATCACCTTATATCGATTCATTGTCGCCAAGCCGCCTTTACTCACAGAATGGAATTCACACTAAAATCCTATTATAACAGAAAATCAACTCATGCTATAATCATTGTATGCACATCATTCTAACCCACGAAAACGCGGATTTCGACGCGATTGCCAGCCTGTTGGGCGCGCACAAGTTGTACCCGAACGCGCGCCCGGTGCTGCCGCGCCGCGTCAACGGCAATGTGCAGTCGTTCCTCGCGCTCTACGGGACGGGATTGCCGTTCGTCGATCCGGACACCCTCCCTCGTGGGCAACACGTCCGCCGCGTGATTCTGGTAGATACGCAAAGCCTTACCTACGTGCGCGGCATGAGCAAGGACATTAACGACGTGCTGGTGATCGACCACCACGCACCGCCCGACGTTTTGCCGGTGGGCTGGCGCTTCCAGGGCGAGACGTTGGGGGCGACGACGACCCTGCTCGTCGAGGCGCTGTCCGCGCGGCTGACACCCATCTCTCGCGTCGAAGCCACGCTGATGCTCGCCGGCATCTACGAGGATACCGGCAGCCTCACCTACGCCGCCACCTCGTCCCGTGACCTGCGCGCCGCCGCCTGGCTAGTGGAACAGGGCGCGAGCCTGGAAGTCGTCGCCGACTTCCTCGAACACCCGCTCACAACCACACAGCAGACGATCTACGATGCGCTAAAAGAGCACGTCGAAACGTTGGAGATCGACGGGCATCCGGTGGCCTTAAGTTGGGCGAAGTCGCCGCCCGACACTGACGAGGAAGTCTCGACGCTGGCGCACAAACTGCGCGATCTGCTCGACCCCTCGGCACTGTTCGTGCTTGTCGAGATCAGCGGCAACACGCAATTCGTCGCCCGCAGCAGCACGGACGACATCAACGTGGCCGAAGTCGCCGCGCACTTCGGCGGCGGCGGGCACGACCGCGCTGCCGCCGCGCTCATCCGTCACCGCCATGCCGTCGATGTGTTCACCGAACTGCGCGATCTGCTCCCTGATTTCGTGCGTCCGCGCGTCAAAGTACGCAATGTGATGTCGCTCGGCGTCCGCACAGTACATCCGAGCGATCCGATCCATACCGTCGCGCAAAATATGCTACGCACCGGTCACGAGGGCTTCCCTGTTGTTGACCCGGACGGCAACATCCTGGGGCTGGTGACGCGCAACGCCGTGGATCGCGCCCGGCAACACCAGTGGGAATACCAACCCGTGGAGCGCATCATGCAGCACGGCGCGGTGAGCGTCTCGCCGGAGGATTCGGTGGAACGGGTGCGCGCGCTGATGATCCAGACCGGGTGGGGCCAGATTCCGGTCGTCGAAAAGGGGGAACTCACCGGCGTGGTGACGCGCACCGACCTGATCCGGCTGCCGCTCTCGGAGGGCGGAGAAGCGTCAGCGGCTAACGCCGTACAGCAGGATATCATTCGCCGCATGGAGCACTACTTCCCCGCGCCGCTACTGGCGCTGATCCGGCAAATCGGCGAGTTGGCCGCGCAGCAGGGCTACAACGTCTATTTTGTCGGCGGCATCGTGCGTGATCTTCTGCTCGGACACCCGCTCGTGGATGTGGACATCGTCGTCGAAGGCCACGCCATCACCCTCGGCAAGGCGCTGGCGGCAAAGTTCGGCGGCGAAATCCACACCCACAGCCGTTTTGGGACGGTGAAATGGACGCTACCCCGATGGGAGAGATTAGGGATTAGTGATCAGGGATTAGGGATTAGGGACCAAGACCGCCCAATCCCCAATCCCCAATCCCCAATTACCAATTACCGATTACCTGATTTCATCGACCTGGTGACGGCGCGGACGGAGTTCTACGAGCATCCGACGGCGCTGCCGCTGGTGGAGCGCAGTTCGATCAAGCAGGACTTGCACCGGCGCGATTTCACGATCAACACACTCGCCATTCGCCTCGATCCGCAGCGGTGGGGCGAACTGTTGGACTTTTACGGCGGTAAGGCCGATCTCGAGGACGGGGTGATTCGCGTGCTGCACAGCCTCAGCTTCATCGACGATCCCACCCGTATCCTGCGCGCCGCGCGCTTCGAGGCGCGCCTGGGCTTCCATCTGGATTTACAAAGTGAGAGCCTGATCGCCAACGCGCTGTCGATGCTCGATCGCATCACCGGTGGGCGCATCCGCCACGAACTCGACCTGATCTTCCACGAGGCGCAGCCGGAGGCCGTGCTCGACCGGCTCCAGGCGCTCGGCGCGCTCGAGCACATCCACCCGGAATTGATCAGCGATGCGTGGCTGCACGAACGATTTACTCATCTGCGCCGGCCAGAGCATCTGGAGCTATGGAATAGTGTGGCAGACGAACGTGAGAGCGCGCGCATCGACTTTTTCTATTGGGCGCTGTTCTTCTACCGGCTGTCGCCTGAAGCGGTGGAGCATTTGATCAAACGGCTGTTGATCCCACGCCGTATCAGCAGTGGATTGCGCGCCCTGCCACTCTTACGCGAAACGCTGTCGAAACTGGAGACGCTGGAGCGCCCCAGCCAGATCGTGACGCTGCTTGAGCCGCTGGCAGATGAACTGCTGCCCCTCGGTTGGCTGGCAAGCGACGATTCTGCGATCAAAGCAAAACTGGAACAGTACAACCGTGAGTGGCGTCACGTGCAGTGCGAAATGACCGGCAAGGACTTGAAACAACTTGGCTTACCGCCGGGACCGACATACCGTCATATCTTCGAAACACTCCGCGCGGCGCGTCTCGACGGCGAAATCACGACCCGCACGGAAGAAGAGCGGCGGGTCAATGAGCTGTTGATTGAGTACACGGAGCAGAAACCTTCCTAAAGCAGGCAGTCTGTACCAACGAAAAGTGAAAACCTTACCGCTAATCTTCACTAATTTTTCCCATTCGTGGAGATTCGTGTAGATTCGTGGTTTACTTTGATACAAGGAAACATATATGGCTCGATTTTACCCTTCATATCAAACATTACGGCTCGCGGATCAGATTATCGACAGCATCGCCGCACGCATTCCGGGTTATCAAGGCCGTATCGGCGCGCGTTGGTACTGGCGATTGGCCGGCGGTGTCCTGGTGACGTTCGATCTGGATTTCACCGTGACCGAGCAACGCTGGGATGTGCTGCGCGCGGAGGCTGTCACCCCGACGGTGGGGATGTTCAACGCCGCCGATTTCCCCTTCGCGGCTTACGGTACGCTGGTAGATTCCCCGCCCTTCATCCACGACCTGGACGGCGAAGCCGAGTGGTCGAACCGCCTCTACTTCCAGATGGGGCGACTGATCAACGACGCGAGCCTCTGGATGGAGATGTTGTCGGCCGCTGTCATCGACCCGCAAGTGCGCCCGCCATCGTCGTTCCCGGAGCTGAACGCACTAGAACGCGAGTTGATTGCTTACGCCATCGAAGAATTGAACGGCTATTTCAAACTCGGCAAGCTGCACGCCGCCTTCAATGGCCGGATCTCGCGCAGCGTCCTTGCGCGGCTTGGACAATACTGGGAAGACATCGGCTTGCTCACCGAGTCGCCGCGCCGCGTCACCGTGGCTCTCCGCGCCCTGGCAAATATGAGATCAGAATCAGTACGCGGATAAACACGGATTTCACGGATGATCCTAGAAAATCCGCTGGATCCGTAAAATCCGCGTACAATTCTACGTGACTCCAAGGACTCAGGTATGCAGGATACTCACGTCAATTACGATGCCCTCGCGCCAACGTATAACCAGCGGTTTGCGGACGACAAAGATCGGCCCGCGACCGCTCGCGCACTGCGTGATTTGGCCCGCACGCTCGGCGCACAAACAATCCTCGAAGTTGGCTGCGGGACCGGGCGTTGGCTGGCGGAGATGCGCACGGTTGCGGATCGATGTTACGGCATCGATCCTTCCAAAGGGATGCTGGCGCAGGCGCATGCCCGCAACGCCCCTATATGGCTGACCCGTGGACGCGGCGAGTCCTTGCCCTTCCCCGATGCGACGTTCGATCTCGTGTACTGCGTCAACGCCATCCACCACATGGATGGGCAACAGGCGTTCATCCAGGAGGCGCGGCGCTTGCTGCGCAATGGCGGGGCGTTAGCGGTGATCGGCATGGACCCGCACGGGCAACGCGAGACCTGGTACGTCTATGAGTACTTCGAGGGCGTCTACGAAACCGACCTGGCACGCTTTCCATCGTGGGAAACCGTGCTAGACTGGATGCGCGCTGCCGGGTTCCAACAGGTCGAGCGCCAGCCGGTCGAACGCATCGTGGATGACAAAACAAGTGTGACAGTGCTTGACGATCCATTCTTGCAGAAACATACGTCGTCACAACTGGCGCTGTTGAGCGATGCGAAATACGAGGCGGGCGTGCAGCGGATCGAAGCCGCTATCGCCGCAGCGGAAGCGGCCGGAAACACGTTGCGTTTCCCCACCGAACTCATTATAGAGATGGTGTGGGGATACTAAAAAAACGACAATCAGGAGGGATTTTCAATGCCAAAAACAACCTTGGACCAAAACTGTATCAACGCCCTGCGTGTATTGGCGATGGACGGCGTCCAGAAAGCCAAATCCGGGCACCCCGGTATGCCGATGGGCATGGCCGACGTGGCCTACGTGCTGTGGACGCGCCACCTCAAACACAACCCGCGCAATCCACGCTGGCCCAACCGCGACCGCTTCGTCCTTTCCGCAGGGCACGGTTCGATGCTACTCTACAGTCTGCTGCACCTCACGGGGTATCCCATGGCGATGGAAGACCTACAGCAGTTCCGGCAATGGGACAGCAAGACACCCGGCCATCCCGAACATGACCTCGATCTCGGCATCGAGACGACGACCGGCCCGCTGGGACAGGGCTTCGCCAACGGCATCGGCATGGCGATTGCGCAGAAACACCTGGCGGCGCGCTTCAACCGACCCGATTACGCGCTCTTCGATCATTACATTTACGCAATCGTCTCCGACGGCGATATGATGGAAGGCATCTCCCACGAAGCCGCATCTTTGGCCGGACATCTGGGACTGGATAGCCTGATCTACTTCTACGATGACAACGGCATCACAATCGAGGGTTCGACCGACATCGCCTTCACCGAAGACGTGAAGGCCCGCTTCCGCGCTTACAACTGGCACGTGCAGGCCGTTGATGGGCACGACATCGACGCCATCGACGCCGCCGTCCGCGCGGCCAAGGCGGCGAAGGGACAGCCACACCTCATCGCCTGCAAGACCACCATCGCCTACAGCAGCCCGAATATGCAGGGCAGCGCCAAGGCGCATGGCGCCCCGCTCGGCGATGAGGAAATCCGCCTCACTAAAGACGGCTTCGGCTGGCCTTCGCAGGAACCGTTCTTCGTCCCCAACGACGTCATCGCGCATTACCGGCTCGCCGTCCCCCAGGGTGAGCGCGCCGAAGCCAAATGGCGCGACCTGCTCACCGGTTACGAGGCGGCCTATCCCCAGGAAGCCGCCGAATTACAGCGGGTCCTCAAGGGCGAACTCCCCGCGAATTGGCAAAACGCAGTGCCGCACTTCCGCCCCGACGGCGGCGCAATGGCAACGCGCGCGGCCTCCGGCAAAGTCCTCAATGCCATCGCCCCCGCCCTGCCGGAACTGATCGGCGGTTCGGCGGATCTGGAACCGTCGAACAACACGTATCTGAAAGGTTTCGAGGCCTTCTCGAAGGAGACGCCGCAAGGCCGCAACTTTCACTTCGGCGTGCGCGAGCACGCGATGTGCAGCTTGCTCAATGGGATGGCGCTTTACGGCGGATTGCAGGTCTACGGCGGCACGTTTATGGTCTTCTCCGACTACGCGCGCCCGGCCGTGCGCCTCGCTGCGATTATGAAGTTACCGGTGATTTACGTCTTCACGCACGACTCGATCTACGTGGGAGAGGATGGCCCCACCCACGAACCGGTCGAGCACGTGATGTCGCTACGCCTCATCCCCGGGTTGACGGTAATCCGCCCGGCAGACGCCAATGAGACCGCCGCCGCGTGGAAGGTGGCGCTCGAACATAAACACGGCCCTGTAGCCCTGGCGCTGACCCGGCAGAACCTCCCCACCCTCGAAGAGGCCGCCGACCAGGCTATGCAAGGTGTGGCGCGCGGTGCTTATGTGCTCAACGAATCCCCGCTAAATCGCGTGGACCTCATCCTGATCGCCGCCGGATCTGAAGTTGCCGACGCGCTGGCAGCGCAGAAGTTGCTGCAAGAACGGCGCATCGGCGCGCGTGTGGTGAGTATGCCCTCGTGGGAACTCTTCGAAGCGCAACCGCTCTTCTACAAACACACCGTCCTGCCACCCGACGTGACCAGACGCCTGGCGATTGAGGCCGGTGTTACCCTGGGATGGGAGCGCTACGTGGGCAGCTACGGCGACATCATCGGCCTGGACCGCTTCGGCGCATCCGCGCCCTACCAGCGCCTCAAGGAAGAATTCGGCTTCACCCCCACAGCTATTGCCGAGCGGGCGATGAAGCTGATGGCGGAGTAAGTTTGACCGGCAACCGCCCCCCGGCACCACAAAATCGCGCGCCCCACCCCGGCGCGCGATTTTCCCATGCCCCCTCCCATCCCCCCTCTCTCTCCCGTCTACCGTCTACCGTCTACCGTCTACCGCTCCTGTGGCTCGCCTTCTTCGCCCTCTACGCCGCCACCACCGCCCGCGACGTGCTCCCCGCCGACAGCGGCGAATTCCAACTCACGGCGGCGACGTGGGGCATCGCGCATCCACCGGGCTACCCACTCTACACCGTCGCCAGCGCGCTGTGGATGCGGCTGGTTCCTATCGGTGCGGCGGTGTTCCGCGTGAACCTGTTCAGCGCGGCGTTGGCAGCGACGACGCTCGTGGTTATCGCGGCGGCGGTGCGCACGTGGGCCACGGCATGGGGATACTCGACGCGCGCGGCGCAGGCCGGAGGTGTGGCAGCAGCACTGCTGTTCGGCAGCGCGTCCACGTTTTGGGCGCAAGCGACGATTGCCAACATCCGCATGCCGACGATGCTCTTCGCAGCGTGGGGCTTTCTCGCGTTGGCACGCTATCGGGCCAACCTCACACAGAACGCTCGCGTCGGATCACAATCCGCCGTTCCCCCGGACACGGATTGTGATCCGCGCCATGCAAGCATAAGGAGTAGAATTCCGCCAGTGACCGAACTTGCGCTGGCGTTGGGATTGGGCGTGGGCCACCACCCATCGCTGATCTTCGTCGCCGTGGGATGGGCGCTCTACCTGCTGTTGATTGACCCGCGCCTGTTCATCCAGCCGCGCCGCTGGTGGAAGGCGGCGCTCGCCGGCGCGCTGACGTGGTTCATCCCGCAACTGTACCTGCTCTTGCGCGGCAGTATGGCCAACGTTCCCCTTGCTCCTGATAATATAGCAACCTGGACAGGCTTCTGGCATCACGTGCTGGCGCGCGGCTTCGAAGGGGACATGTTCGCCTTTGCCACCGCCGCGGACCTGGCCTTGCGCCTGCCGCTGCTCCCCACTTTGTTCCGGCTGCAATTCCCGCCGGTTTTTCTGGTCGCCATCGGCTTGAGCTGGCTGTGGCTGCTCCGGCGCGACGGCAAACTGGCGGCGGCGTTCCTGCTCGCGTGGGCGGTGCACACCTTCGTGACGATCACCTACCGCGCCCCGCAGACCATCGAATACCTGATGCCGGCCTACGTGCCGATGGTGCTCGCGTTTGGGTTAGGCGTGAGCGGAATGGCGAATCATGAATCACGCATCATGAAACATGAAGGCAATCGTAGGTTAGATCAAATCCGAAATTTCGCATCACGCATCACGCCTCTCGTTTTGGTCCTACATCTCGTCGTGCGTGTGCCGGATTTTGCAATTCTCGCCGCCGACACGTCCATCCGCGAGAGGACGGCGCCGTTGTTGGAGACGGCAGGAGCAGATGCGCTGATTCTTGCCGATTGGCATTGGGCCACGCCGTTGTGGGTGTTGCAACAGGTGGAAGGGCGCAATCCGCAGGTGGAGGTGGCTTACGTTTACCCTGTCGCAGGGCAGAAGTACGAGGATGTATGGCGGCGGCGCGCCGAAGAGGCCGGTGACCGGGCACTCTTTACGACGCACAGCTACGCCTGGGATGGCTGGACGTCCACGCCGGTGGGCGGCGGATTCCGTTTCTACCGGCGGCCACTCACGGCGATGCCGGACGATGCGGACTTCATCCCGCTGGATGCTGACCTGGGCGCAGTGCGAGTGTTGGGCTATCGCCTCGTCGGGGAGGTCACGCCAGGGCGCAGTGTGGAATTGCATCTGGCGTGGCAGGCGAGCGCCTCTCATGACGAGCCGCCGTCGTTCACCGCCCGCCTCTGGGATGCAAACGGCACGTTGTTGGCGCAGAGCGACCAGTTTCTCGGCAGCGATACTGCCGTGAGCGAAGTGCGCTTCACGCAGCTCGTTTTGCACATGCCGGTGGATCGCTGCACGAGCGCCATCTACCCGACGCTCGGCGCGTATACCGTCATCGATGGCGCGTTCCAGGATTTGGGAAACGTTTCGCTGCCGGAATTGACAGGTGCGTGCGACTTCCCCACCCTGCCGGTGAGACGCTTGTGGCCCGGCGTGATCGTGAATGGCGGGCCGTGGCTGCGCGGTGTCGATTACAATACGGATGATACAGGCGTGACGGCTTACCTGCATTGGTGCGGGCCGGGGCAGGCGTTGGTCGTCCAATCCGGCGACAATCGCGCGTTCGTTCACCCGCTCCGCGCAGGCGCGTGCCAGACGGTGCGGTTGTCCGTCCCGGCGGATACGGCGCCGCAACTGACTTTTACCCGCGCCGACGGCAGCCCGGCGCGCTGGCTCGGTTTGGCAATGCCGAAGCCATCATCCGGCGAGCGCTACATCCCCTTTGGCGACGAGATGGTGCTCACCGGCAGCGACGCAGCACAGCGCGGCGAGAAACTGGTGCTCAATCTGCGCTGGCGCACGACGCGGCCTATCGTCAACGATTATGCCGTCAGTGTGCGGGTATTCGGTGAAGATGGCGCGTGGCTCGGTATGCACGACATCCAGCCCGGCCTCGGCGCGCTGCCGACGCTGAAATGGATCGTCCGCGACGGGCCACTGCTCGATCCGCATCCATACACCGTCGCGGAACGTCCGGCCAAGGTGACGGTTGCCGTCTACGAACGCTTCCGCCTCACGCCGCTTGGCAGCTCCGGCAGCGATCTGGCGACTTTCCCTTTTCCACAGTGATCGCTACCCCGGTGCAGGTTTTTTATGCGCACCTTCGCCAGGGTTTGAAAACTGTCTGTTGTTCTCAAACTGCAACGTTCTTGCAAGCAAAAGAGAGTTGCAACTATCTTCCGCCATGCTACAATAGAGCTATCATGAGTGTGAATTAGGCAACGGAGAGAATGAAATGAGCACGCGCTCGACCGCGTCGGCATCCATCATCGAGCTGTTGAAAGAAACCATCCGGCAACGATCGCGCCTGTGGGGGTATACGCTGATCCCCCTGTTGGTTATGGGCGTCTTCATTGGGTTGTGGGCGCTCGCTCTTCTTTTTGGCGGGAGTCTTTCTCCGGCGCAGCCTCTCAGCCTCGTTGTCACTGCCATTCTGCTCAGCCTGATCATCCTGGCGGGCAGATGGGGCTACCGCTATCTCGAAACCCGCCGCATCGAAAAGCAGCCACTGCTGCAAAAAGCATCGCAAGCCCTTGAACACATCACCCATGTCACCGTAAGCAGCAGCACCCGTGAAGAAATTGCCTCGGCGCTCTGCGAGGAGATCAAGGCGCTTTTTGATCCACAGTACGTCGAAATCGCTCTGCTCCAACAGTCGCACCACTATCAGGTCATGGGGACCGACGTTATCTTCCACGCCAACGACCCGCTGATCCGATGGCTTATCGCCACACAGCCGGTCGACACGCTCATCTCTTTGCCTTCGACACAGATTCCGCCCGAGGCACGGCCCACGCAAACGCAGATGCTCGAACGCGGTATCGTGACGCTCATCCCATTGGGCAAACAAGGCTGGGTTGGCATAGGCGCACCCGCACACGACGCGCATCCAGGCGCAAAGGCTTATAACGACGTAGAGCAAAGCTTGCTCCAACACCTGGCTCGACCGGCGGCTGTGGGATTGGAACGCGCCGCCGTCGCCGAAACCCAACCCAAGCGCGCGGATGAATTGCGCTCACTGTACTGGATCGCGCAGGCGCTCAACTTCACCACCGAGATCGACGACATTATGGAGTTGATCTATACCCAGCTCAAGCGCGTCATCGCGATGCCCAACTTCTACATCGCGCTCAAAGACCCGGATGAGGACAAACTCGTTTTCACTTTTTACGTCGAGGAAGACGAGCGCACGTATCCCACGGATGTCTGGGCTACCCACGAAGGGCTTTCCGGCACGGTGATGACCAGCGGCATCACCGTCCGCACCACGGATTACCTGACCGAATGCCAGAATCGCGGGCTGACGCCCGGTGGCCCGCGGCCGGGACGCGCCTGGATGGGCGCGCCGCTGACGGCGGGCGACAAAAACCTGGGGGTGATGGTCGCCTCCACCTTCGATCCCCACACCGTCTTCACCGACGAGGATGAAAACTTCTTTGTCACCGTCGCCGCGTACACGGCGGCCATCATCGAACGCCACTCGCTATACGAACGGCTGGCATCACGTGCACGCCAGCTCACCACCCTAAACGAGATCGGCAACCTGCTGGCCTCCAGCCTCGATCTGGACGAAGTGCTCGACCTGGTGGTGCGCAACGCCGCATCCCTGCTGAACTCGGAGGCCGGATCGCTGCTCTTGCTCGATGACGAAAGCGGCGACCTGATCTTCCGCATCTCCAGCGGGCCGGCCGGGGGCAAGCTGGTGGGGATGCGGGTCCCGGCGGGCAAAGGCATTGCCGGGGCGGCCTTCGCCGAGAACCGGCCCGTCATCACCCACGACACGCACAAAGACGGGCGGTGGGACAGCAGTTTCGACCGGCGGGCCGAATTCAGCACCCAGTCGATCATCGCCGTGCCGCTCAACGCGCGCGGACGTACCATCGGCGTGCTGGAAGTGATCAATCGCAAGGATTCGCGCCCGTTCAACCAGGAAGACACCGAACTGTTGCTGGCCTTCGGCGCGCAGGCCGCCATCGCCATCGAGAACGCGCAATTGTTCACGATGACGGATCAGGCGTTACAGGCGCGCGTGGAGGAATTGACCACGCTCCAACAAATCGATCGCCAGCTCAACGCGACGCTCGATTACAGCGCCGTGATGGGGCAAACGCTCGAATGGGCCATCCGCACGACCGGCGCGACCATCGGTTTGATCGCGGCCTTACAAGAAACCGAGGATGGCACGCCGGGATTGCGCTTCCTGGCGCATCGCGGTTACCCACCGGAGATCTTCGAGCGCTACGAAAAAGACACGCTCTGGCCCCTGGAAGACGGTCTGATTGGGCAGACCGTGCTCAGCGGCGAGACCACGCTGAGCACGGATCTGGCGCAGAACCCCCGCTACCGGGCATTGACGCCAGGGATGCGCACGCAACTCACCGTCCCCATCAAGCGCGAGGAACGCGACCGCGGCATGGGCGTGATCGGCGTCATCGCCCTGGAATCTGACGAGGACGACACCTTCAGCGAAAGCAGCGTGGCCTTCATCGGGCGTTTGGCGGACCATGCCGCCATCGCCATCGAAAACGCGCGGCTGTTCCAGATCGTCCAGCAGGCCAACGACGCCAAGACCGACTTCATCTCCTTCGTCTCCCACGAACTCAAGCAGCCGATGACGTCGATGAAGGGCTACATCGACCTTTTAATGAAGGGCATCGGCGGCCCACTCAACGAGCAACAACAGCAATTCCTGCACATCGTCCGCAACAACGTAGGGCGGATGGATCGCCTGGTCCAGGATTTGTTGGACGTGTCGCGCATCGAATCAGGACGACTGCGGCTGGAGATGGGGCGCATCGTGCCGGAGGAAATTGTCAGCGAGGCAGTGCAGGCCTTCGAGCAGGAGATCGCGGCCAAACATCAGACGTTGCAGGTCGTCCTGCCACCCAGCCTGCCCGCCGTCAATGGCGACCGCGGGCGCTTGATTCAAGTGCTCACCAATTTGGTCAGCAATGCCAACAAATACACGCCGGAGCAAGGTACGATTACGGTCAGTGCTGACCTATGGAGCGATAAGGGCCAGGATTACGTGCGGTGGAGCGTGAAAGACAATGGTATTGGGATGAAACCGGACGAGTTGAGCCGGTTGTTCACGAAATATTTCCGCGCCAGCAACGCCGCCGTGCGCAGCGTTCAGGGCACGGGATTGGGGTTGGTGATCACCCGTAGCATCGTGGAGATGCATGGCGGACAGGTCATGGTCGAGAGTGAGCATCAACAAGGTAGCACGTTTAGTTTTGCGATTCCTATTGTTCATTAAAGGAGGGTATGGTCAATGCCAAAAATTCGTATTCTGGTCATAGAAGATGATGATGATGCACGCCTGATGTATTCGATCATGCTGCGCAGTTGGGACTATGACATTATTGAAGCGCCTACCGGGGCCGAAGGCATCCGCATCGCGCGGCAACAAAAACCCGATCTCATTTTGCTCGACATTATGATGCCTGACGTCGATGGTTACGAAGTGTGCAAGCAACTGCGTTCGGACCCACACTTTCGCACCGTGCCGATCCTCTTCCTCAGCGCGTTGGACGCGCCGGATGACCGGATCAAAGGCTACACGATCGGCGGCGATGACTTTATCAACAAGGGGAAAGTCGAATACCAGGAATTGGGAGCGCGCATCAAGTCCGCTCTCGACCGCGTAGAACGGTTGAAGTTGGAAATGCGTCGCAAGAGACCTGGAACCTCATTGGGCCTGTTCTCGCTGCGGGGCGGCGTCGGTGTGAGTACATTGGCGCTCAATCTAGCGCATCACGCCGCTGCCTGGCTCGATACCCCGACGATCCTGATTGACATGGCCTTCCCTGTCGGCAGCATTGGCCTCTGGAGCGGGGTTGAAGGATCAAGCCATATCGCAGAACTTCTGTCACGTAACGCCGCAGACATTAATCTGGCCCTGATCCAGAGTTTCAGCCTGCAAAACGTCCATGGCTTCCGGTTTATACCCGGGCCTTCAGGTATTACGGACTTGAGCGGCATTCGTATGGAAGCCGTACAACGTCTGCTCCATATTTTGAACGATGAGGGCTACCTGGTAATAATGGATTTGGGCCGAGGTACACTGCCACTCTTATGGCAAATCCAATCCCTCTGCCATTGGCTCGGAGTCGTGACCTCGGCGGATATGACCTCACGGTCACTCGCCAACATCGCACTCAATACTGTGACGAGAGACGAGATCATTCAGCGCACGCTGCTGCTCATTTTCAACGATGTCACCAACGCCAAGCCTGTCAGCAGCAGTTTCGGCTTATCACGCACACCGGATATCTTTATCCCTTACTCACCCAATTTTGAAGATATGCCGGAACCTTCTCCGATGGCGCAATTATTGTCTATCATTATGCATCAACAAGAATAAACGAGGTAGAATTCGAGTCAACTTTCAGCCACCCTACCGAGGGCTGCAAATAAAACCTTCGCCAGGGTGCACAACAATCACAAAACTGATATGGAGGTTACACTATGAATCTGGACACAAGCGTTCGTTTTCTGGAAACTCACGAATGGGCACGTAAAGAGGGCGAAGAGATCGTGATCGGCATCACGGATTATGCGCAGAGCACACTTTCCGATATCGTCTACGTGGAACTACCGGAAGTTGGCGATGCGTTCAACAAAGGCGATCAATTCGGCGTCGTTGAGTCGGTCAAGGCAGCTGCCGACGTCTATCTCCCCATGGGTGGCAAGGTGACGGCGGTCAACACGGCGCTCGAGGACACCCCGGAACTGGTCAACGAGGATGCCTTTGGTGAGGGCTGGATGCTCCGTCTCAGCCCCGCCAACCCAGGGGAATGGGATGAACTTCTGGACGCCGACGCTTACCAGAAAGTCGTCGAAGAAGAAGAGGCCGCATAACGCTAAGCCGCATACAAACCGGCCCACACATCTCTCAACGGATTGACCGGAGTCGAACGGCGTTCTCGTCCGTTACATCCGCTAGATCCGTTGAGCCTTTATAAGGAGTTACACGTATGGTCTATATCCCACATACCGATGCAGAACGGCGCGCGATGCTGGAGGCCATTGGCGTGAAAGACATCGCTGCGCTCTTTGCCGACATCCCGGAGGCGCTCCGTTATCCGCAGTTGGACTTGCCGGAACCGCTCTCCGAGATGGAGACGCTGCAAGAGCTACAATTTCTGGCAGGGCTGAATCTGAATGCCAACACCACGCCGACCTTCCTTGGCGCGGGCGCGTATCGCCATTGGGTGCCCAGCGTCGTCGATTACGTCATTAGCCGGGGCGAATTTTACACGGCCTACACCCCCTATCAAGCCGAAGTGAGCCAGGGCACGCTACAAGCCATCTTCGAATACGAGAGCATGATCTGCGATCTCACCGGCATGGACGTCGCCAACGCCAGCCACTACGACGGCGCGACGGCCGCCGCCGAAGCCGTCATCCAGGCGTACAACGTCTTCCGCAAGAAACGCAACAGAATCGTGCTCGCCCCCACCATCCACCCACATTACCGCCAAGTCATCCACACCTACACCCAGGGTATGGGACTGGAGATCGTCGGGGGCAACGCCCCCACCACGACGGTGGAACAACTGGTCGAGCTGGTCGATGAACAGACAGCCTGCGTGATCCTGCAAACGCCGGACTTCCTGGGGCAATTGCACGACCTGACCGGCCTCGCCGACGCCATCCACACGCGGGGCAAGGACGCGCAGTTCGTCGTCATCGCCAACCCCATCAGCCTGGGGCTGCTCAAACCACCGGGCGACTACGGCGCCGACACGGTGGTGGGCGAGGGGCAACCGCTTGGACTGGGACTCAATTTCGGCGGGCCATACCTCGGCTTCTACGCCACCCGCTCGCAATTCGCGCGCCAGATGGCCGGGCGATTGGTCGGCAAGACGGTGGACATCGAAGGCAAAGACGGCTACGTGATGACACTCACCACCCGCGAGCAGCACATCCGCCGCGACAAAGCCACCTCCAACATTTGCAGCAACCAGGGTTTGATGGCCCTGGCGGCAACCGTCTACATGGCCGCGTTGGGCAAACACGGGCTGCGCAAAGTCGCCGAACTCAACTACCACAAAGCGCACTACGCCGCCGACGCCATCGACGCGGTGGAGGGCTTCTCCGTCGTCCGGCGCAAACCTTTCTTCAATGAGTTTGTCGTCCGCTGCCCCGCGCCGGTCGAGGAGATCAACGCCTTCCTCCTCGAGGGGATCGAGGCTGTAGAAATCATCGGTGGCTACGATCTGGGACAGGATTACCCGCTGATGGCGAATCACATGCTGGTCGCCGTGACCGAGATGAACTCGCGCCCCGAGATCGACCTGCTCGCCGAGGCCCTGAGCGCCTTCAACGACTGAGGCAGGAGAGAGGAGCAAACAATGACCGAACCCCTGATTTACGAACTATCATCACCCGGACGCGAGGGCGTCAAGCCCCCGCAATTGGACGTGCCGGAAAGCGCGCTCCCACAGGACTGGCTGCGCGAAGAGCTGCCATTGCCTGAAGTCAGCGAGATCGACGTGGTACGCCACTTCCTCCGGCTTTCGCAAATGAATTATGCCATCGACAAGGGTATGTACCCGCTCGGCTCCTGCACGATGAAATTCAACCCAAAGATTAACGAAGTGACCGCGCGGCTGCCCGGTTTTGCCGGCGTTCACCCGCTGCAACATCCAAACGATGTCCAGGGAGCGTTGTACGTGATCTACACGCTTCAGGAATACATCAAGGCCATCGGCGGCTTTGCCGGCGTGACGCTGCAACCCGCTGCGGGCGCGCATGGCGAACTGGTGGGGGTCCTCATCATCCGCAAGTACCATCTCGACCGCGGCGAGACCCAGCGCGATACCATTCTCGTGCCCGATTCGGCTCACGGCACCAACCCGGCGACGACGAGCATGAGCGGTCTGCGCGTGGTGGAGATCCCCTCCGACGCACGCGGCAACGTCGATCTGGACGCGCTGCGCTCGCAGATCTGCGAACGGGTGGCCGGGCTGATGTTCACCAACCCCAACACGCTCGGCCTGTTCGAAGAACATATGCAAGAAGTGATCGACATCGTCCACGGGTGCGGCGGGCTGGTGTACGGCGACGGCGCGAATATGAACGCGCTGATGGGCATTATGCGTCCCGGCGACGCCGGTATCGACGTAATGCACTTCAACCTGCACAAGACCTTCAGCACGCCGCACGGCGGCGGCGGGCCGGGATGCGGCGCGGTTGGCGTGGCCCCACATCTGGTGGACTACCTGCCCGGCCCCATCGTGGCGCTCGATCCCGACCTTGCAGAGGAAGAGGACGCTGATAGCGCACCGTACTTTGTCTTCCACGATCCGCCCAAGTCCATCGGGCGCATCAAAGCCTTCTGGGGACATTTCGGGATGATGGTGCGCGCCTACACCTACATCCGTATGCTAGGCGCTGAGGGCCTGCGGCGCGCCGCCGAACACGCGGTGCTAAACGCCAACTACCTGTTAAGCCGGATCAAGGGCGTCTATCCCCTACCCTACGACCGCATCTGCAAGCACGAATTCGTCGTCGAAGGCCACTTTAAGGATGCGCCCGGCGTTCACGCACTCGACATCGCCAAACGGCTCATCGACTACGGCGTACATCCGCCCACCAACTACTTCCCCCTCATCGTGCCGGAGGCGCTGATGATCGAGCCGACGGAGACGGAGAGCCAGCAATCGCTGGACAATTACGCCGACATCCTGCTCAAAATTGCGGAAGAGGCCCGGGAGACGCCGGACCTGCTCCACGCCGCGCCGCAGAACGCGCCCATCCGGCGTTTGGACGAAGTGCGCGCGGCGCGCAATCCCGTACTCCGCTACGAGCGCCCCTAGTCGAGATCACACCTGTCCACCACGGGGGACGCCGCACTGTGCTGGCGTCCCCCGTAATGCTTGAATAGCATAGATGCTTGGGCAGGCGCGGTCGGAGACCGGCTCGAGCGAGTCCCAATCACTTGGCCTATACCGGCGTGGTTTTGTCATACCCGTAACATAGTGGTATAATCTTGACCGTGCGCTCCGACACAATGTCATAGCGAACGAGCAACAAACGCGCGGTTTCAGTTCTGGAAAGAGGGGTTTTGTATTGAATGCGCTTATTGTCCGACCGGTGATCAACCTATTGTTGTTTTTCTATCAATGGTTGGGCCAGCAAACAGTCCTGGCTGTTGTCGCGGTCACGGTAGTTTTCCGGCTGGCATTGACCCCGTTGACGTTTCAGCAGCGCTTCAGCCAAGAAAAAACCGAGCACAAAAAGCAGGCGCTCCAATCCAGAAAGCAGGTTTTACAAGAGCAATATAAGGATAATCCGGCAAAACTGATGGAAGAGCAGCTCAAGCTCTATCAGGACCTCAATAAAACCTCTATGACAGGCTGTCTGATTTTGTTGCTCCAACTTCCGATTATGATTGGAGTGTACCGTGCCGTGACGCTCACGCTGGCCGTCACACCCCTGCGGTTATTGGACCTACCCGGTCAAATTTATCCGTGGCTATCCACCTTGAGCGCAACGATTCCCTTAGACAACCGTTTCTTGTGGCTGGACCTGGCATTGCCCGATCCCTATTTTGTCTTGCCGCTTTTAGTTGCGGGTACCAGTTGGATTCGCCAGAAGTTAACAAAGTCTGCTGTAGACAATGCAGCGGGAAAGCGTAACTGGTATGTGTCCATCGCGCTATCAATGCTCTCGGTTTTTATTGTCGCCAGCCTGGCCTCCGGCTTAGCCATCTACCTGCTCATATCCGGTCTTATCGGCATTCTGGAATATCATCTCATCATCCGTCCCAATATAGCTAAATTGGCAGATCAGAAGAGCAGCGAACCGGAGACAACAGAACCCCCGCCGACAATGCAAGCGGCTACAGAGAAAGTATGACCGCGCTGAGGTCGAGGGGGGTCTTGAGGGATATCATGACGATGCGTGTTTTCTGAGGTAATCGCACAAACTATGACACAAGTAGGTATAGGTGTAGCCTTTCTGGCAGGATTGGCCTCTTTCCTGGCCCCTTGCGTGCTGCCTCTGGTGCCCGCTTATCTGGGTTACCTCAGCGGGTACGCCGTCACCAAGTCGGATACGCCCACTTTGAGCGAGCGGTTCTTCGTCGCGGCGCACGCCGTGGCTTTCGTCATCGGCTTCAGCCTCGTCTTTATCCTGTTGGGGACGGCTGCCAGCTCAGTCGGCAGGCTGTTACGCGGCGAGTGGTTCCGCTACCTGGGCGGGTTGCTCATCATTTTCTTTGGACTGGCACTGATGGAACTTCTCCACGTCCCCTTTCTGCAGAACGAAGCGCGCCTCCAGTGGCGCGGCAAGCGCGAATGGGGCCTCCTTTCGTCGGCGCTAATCGGTATGGTATTTGCCGCCGGATGGACGCCCTGTGTCGGCCCGGCGCTCTCGGCCATCCTCATCCTTAGCGCCGACCAAACGACGGTAGGACGCGGTGTGGTGCTGTTGGTGGCCTATTCCGCCGGCATCGGGCTGCCCTTCATCCTCGCCGGTTTCCTGATCGATCGGCTCGGTGGACTGCTGCAACGGGTGGCGCGTTATCTGCCCACCATTCAAAAAGTCGCCGGGGGCATTCTGATTGTGGTGGGTATCCTTTTGATCACCGACGGTTTCAGCGCCATCAGTGTGTGGCTTGAGTTACGAGGCATCGGATGGAACCCGGGAATATAGGCGACCGCGCACCTAGCACGGAAGACATCCTGAACGAGGCGCAGCGCCGCCTCCAGGAACGTATGCAGCCGGCAATGCCAGCACGGCAAACGTGGACCGATACGCTGAACCGGGGCGTCTTCTGGCTGGCGCGACACTGGCTGGCGGTGTTCAATGCGCTGACGGGCCTCTTCGTCGGCGGGGCACTGCTGCCGCCGGTATTGCTCGAATTCGGATTACCGGGAGTGGCGGATGTGCTCTATGCGATCTACAGGCCGCTGTGCCACCAATATCCCTTCCGGTCATTCTTTCTCTTCGGACCACAGCTTGCCTACCCGCTCACTGCGCCGATCCATGTCGCCGAAATGAACACCGTGCGGAGCTTCGTCGGCGATGCGCACATAGGCTACAAGACGGCGCTCTGCCAACGAGATGTCGCCATCTACGGATTTATGCTCCTGGCAGGGTTGGTCTACGGCGTGCTGCGACGTCGCAAGACGATCCAACCCTGGCCGATGTGGCAGTACTTCGCCTTTGGCATCGTGCCGATGATGCTCGACGGCGGCATCCAATGGATTTCTTATGCGGCGTGGGCCTTCTTCCCCGCTCTCGTCAAAATGCCCTTCGAGACTACGCCGCTGATGCGCGCGCTGACCGGCGCGCTCTTTGGACTAGGCATCGTCGCCGCCGCGTATCCATACCTGAACGAGTATTTCGAGGACGTGTATCGCGTCCTCCAAGAAAAATATAGCGCAACAATCCCATCACTGGAGGTCACACCATGACACCACCCTTTGGTCCGATCCTATTCAGCATTGGCAATGTTATCTCCGTCCATTGGTACGGCGTGTTGATCGTCACCGGCATCATTCTGGGCGCTAACGTCGCTGCCTACCTGGCGAAGAAAGCCGGCAAAGACCCGGAGATGATCTGGGATATGCTCATCCTGGTCGTCGTCCTGGCGATCATCGGCGCGCGCGTCTACCACGTGTTCTCGCAGCCCAGCAGCGGGTTACTCGGATGGGATTACTACAAACAAAACCCGCTGGAGGCGCTCTACATCTGGAACGGCGGTCTGGGCATCTACGGCGCGATTGTCGGTGGGGCGCTCGGGGTGCTCATCTTTGCCTGGCGACACAAACTGCGCCCGCTCCAATGGCTCGATTTCGCCGCGCCGGGCATGGCGATCGGACAATCCATCGGGCGGTGGGGCAATTACATCAACATCGAACTGTATGGTCCACCCACAACTTTGCCATGGGGACTGCGCGTTCCAATGTTAAACCGCATTGCACCATACAACGATTTGTTCAACTACCCAGAGACCACCCTCTTCCACCCCACCTTCCTCTACGAATCGCTACTGGCGTTGGCGCTCTGCCTGTTACTCGTGTGGATTGCGGTGCGCTACGGCCACAAATTGCGGGAAGGCGATCTGCTGATCGGCTACCTGATGGGCTACGCCATCATCCGCTTTTTTACCGAGATGCTGCGCCCCGATGCCTGGATGGTGGGCAACATCGCCGCTGCGCAGTTGTTTGCCCTCATCTTCTTGATCGCCGGAGCGGCATTTCTGCTTGTGCGCCATCTGTGGCTTCCGCGCCGAAAAGCGGCCTAGTCGGGAGACTACAAAAGTCTTTACACGCATTTAGACTGCGGACTTGTGACATTGGAATAACCACGGAGGTGCGGTATGCCCTGGACAGATGCGCTGCTACGCTTTCAGGATATCGACCTGGAGCTACAAAAGCTGAACCAGAAACTGGCCGACATCGAGGCCAGCCTCCACGACACGGCCACGCTCAAACAGGCACAACAAAATGCCGAAGAAGCGGAGCAGACAGCCCATGCCGCCCGGAAAGCGCAAAAGGATGTCGAGTTCGAGCTGCAAAGGACGCAGACCGAACTCCAACAAACCGAGCAAAGACTATACGGCGGCAATGTCACCAACCCCCGGCAGCTGGAAGACCTGCAAGCCAAGTCTCAATCCCTGCGCAAGTGGGTGGCCAAACTCGAAGATGACCTGCTCGAAGCTATGGTTGCACGCGAAGAGGCCGACGAGGTCGAGGCCAAAACCGGCGCCCACCTCAAACATATCACAGCAAAGCGCGCCACTTTAGAGCAAAACCTCGCTGCTGAACGCGCCGTGCTGCAAACACGCGGGCAAACGCTATTGAAAGAAGCGGAGTGCGCCAAAGCGCGCATCCCGCAGACCATTATGGACTCCTACCACTACCTCACCAGTCGAACCGGCGGTATCCCTGTTGCACGGCTACAGGGTGAGATTTGCAGTATGTGCGGCGTCGAGGTCCTCAAACCGACCCAGCGCAAAGTCAAGAACGGTGAAGAAGCCTACTGCGATGGCTGCCGGCGACTGCTTGTCGCCTGAGTTCTTTGAGAGGGCCACAATCGATGACGGAAGCAAAAACGGACATCTGGCAATTTCAGACACAGCTTGCCGAGAAATTGTTGGCCTGGAGCGCGGCGAGTGTGACAGGCGGAGTTGCGTCTCTGTTCTTCGGCGACAAGTTCTGGCGCGGGTTCGGCTCGCAGTGCGCGGGTTGGGGCGCGATTGACGCTCTTATCGCCCTTTTCGGGCTGCGCAACGCACAGACCAAAGCCAACGCGCCAGACGCCCACACGCCGGAACGCCAGACGCGCGAACGTGCCAACCTGCGCCGCATCCTGTGGATCAACTTCGGCCTTGACGTGGGCTACGTCATGGGCGGGACGGCGCTGGCCCTCACCCGAGGCAAACACAACCCTTTCCTGCGCGGCGCCGGTTGGGGCATCGTCTTCCAGGGTGGCTTCTTATTCCTTTTCGATCTGCTCCACGCCCTGCTCCTGAAAGAATAACCCCAGAGACACAGAGAACACCAGTGAGGCAATCTCTGTGTACTCTGTGACTCCGTCTCCGTGTTAGCAGACGTCAGCGAAAGGACAAATACAATACAGACGATTCTCAATCCCGCCTGGTATCAAGGTCATAATCGCCGTTCGCCCTACTTCGAAGGTTGGTACTTCAAGCTGGTCGACCGCACCGAGGCGCACCGCTACGCTATCATCCCGGCGGTCTTCCTTACCGAGGGCGGCGAGGGTCCGCACGCTTTCGTCCAGGTCTTCGATGGCGTCAACGGCAAGATGACCTATGTCCCCTATCCTCTCTCTGATTTCTGGGCCGCCGAGGATCGCTTCGAGGTACACGTCGGCCCCAATGTCTTCACCACGACCGCAATAAACTTGGACATCCGTCATCCCGACCTGACGTTGCAAGGCGATATCACTTTCCACGACCCACATCCCTGGCCTGTGACACTATTCTCACCTGGGATCATGGGCTGGTACGCCTGGATCCCCCTTATGGAATGTTACCACGGCGTCCTGAGTCTGGATCACGCGCTGGCAGGTGGATTCACCATCGACGGACAAGCGGTGGATTTTGGCGGCGGGCGCGGTTACATCGAAAAGGACTGGGGGCAGTCCTTCCCTTCCGGCTGGGTGTGGATGCAGACCAATCACTTCGACGCGCCCGGCACATCGCTGACCGGCTCCATTGCCATGATTCCCTGGATAGGCCGGGCTTTCCGCGGCTTCATCGTGGGTGTGTGGCACAACGAAATCCTGTATCGCTTCGCCACCTACACCGGCGCAAAAACCGAGTACCTGCACATCAACGATGACGTTGTCGCGTGGCTGATCACCGACCGCCTGTACTACCTGATGATCAATGCCTATCGCGGGAACGCTGTTGATCTGCGCGGGCCGAGTAAAATGGACATGGGCGTGCGCGTCCCGGAGATGCTCACCGCCGAGATCAAAGTGCGGCTGGCGACCCGGCGCGGGGATCATACGATCTTCGAAGGGCGTGGGCGCAACGCCGGGCTGGAAGTGGCTGGCGATCTCGACACGCTCGCCGGCAAGCCGTTGTAGCCTGGCATACAGACTTCTACCGCGAATGTCTGCATTCGCCGAATCTTCACGAATTTACAGCAATTGTCCCAAAAGGTCGCCATGCTTATATGGATAGTGGATACCCTCACGGCCTTGCCGGTTGCGCCACGGCTCCTGCTACTCGCCTGGGTGTGCGCAACTATCAGCGCCCGGTCCACTTCCAACAGCGCCGCTCTTCCTCAGCTACAGCATCACCTGGTTCCTACAAGCCTTTGGGCAATTTTTCTTCTGGAAACTCCGCGGGCCAGCACTCATCGGTGCGGTCGGGATGGGCGTATGGGTAGTGTGGGCCGGGACAAGACTATGATACGCAAAGCGTAAGCACGCATCACGTGTGACGCATCAGGGAGAAGAACAGATGATAAACGAACGTATCGTGGTCATTGGTGCGGGCATCAACAATCTAACCAAACAGAAACACGCCCCTGGGTTAGGGGCGTGTTTCTGCGAAAGGAGGGTAACCAACTTGCACTGGTTTGGGGGGCGGGTCCCCTTACCGAATGCTAACTTTATTATACTCTCTTACCAAATTCTAGCAATAGGAAAAAAGTACTATATCCGTATGTCATCTGTCACACAGAAAAAACCCCGTGCTTGCACACGGGGCTTTTTCGGTTGTTTAGAAAGGCGGGATTCTTAGCCGTTAGTCAACACCGGCGTTGGAAATTTCGTCAGAGATCTTCTGGAAGACGGCTGCAATCTGCGGCCCCAGGATGACCAGAACCACAATCACGACGACGGCGATCAACACCAGAATCAGCGCATACTCAACCAAACCCTGACCTTCCTCACGTGGCAAATACAACATTTCAGCACCTCCTATTTAGATTTAAAGTTATTAAAGTTTTATTTTTTAACCTGACTCTATATTACTCGATTTACGCACAGACTACAATAGGAAATTAGTACTGTTTATAACGATTTTCCTACATTTGGACAACAAGAGCGCCAGAGCATATCCCGCCGATGGCTCTTTACCATCTGCGCAAAACGGCTATAATCGACACTGTGAGAGCCATAGAGATCAGGAACACAAGCCGACCAGAGGATGCTGCGCATTTCGCTCAACTGTTGCTGACCTCGAAATCACCGCGTCGACGCGCAATGCTCGCCTGGCTGGGACTACCGGCCAGGCTGACACACGCCGATGTGGATGAAACTCCTGGCAACGACGAACATCCATCCACAACCGCTACCCGGCTTGCGGTTGCCAAAGTCCACGCGGCGACGCCCACCGATGACGAAGTTTGGATTGTGGGTGCGGATACCGTCGTAGACTTGAATGGCGTCTCGCTAGGCAAACCTGCCGATACGGCAGAGGCGCGCGCGATGTTACGCCAGTTGCGCGAGCGTTCGCACGCCGTCCATACCGGTGTGGCGCTGTATCACCCGCGAACACAACGGCTGTGCACGCGGCGCGTCACCAGCACAGTGCACATGCGGGCATATACGGATGCCGAAATCGAGGCGTATGTGCGCAGCCGCGATCCGCTGGACAAAGCCGGGGCTTACGCCATTCAGAACAGTGCCTTTCGACCGGTCGTCCATGTGGACCGGTGTTACGCCAATGTCGTTGGTTTTCCATTGTGCGCCATTGTGGCGCTGCTGCAAGCGTGGGGCCTGGCACTGGACATCACGATCCCGGCCCTTTGTCTGGCGCATTTCGATTACCGCTGTCCGGGACCGGATATAGGGATAAGTTTATGAGAAAACATATCGTGTGCCTGTTACTCGTCGCGCTGCTGGCGGGATGCAATAACACGCCCTCTGTCGCCCCACCGGCTGCGGCAACACCCACGACGATGTTCACGCCGGCTCCAACACCCTCACCTACCCTGGATGTCGCAACACCGGAATCCGTGGGACGGGGTTTCCTGAGCGCCTGGGAAGTGGGTGACTATACAGAAATGTATGATCTGCTCCTGCCATCCCTGCGTGCGGGACTGGTCCAGGCCGACTTCGAGCGCGCCTATCGCAGCGCCTTGGACCTCACCACAACCATCAGCGTCACCCTCACGCCGCAAACGCTGAGCATCGATGGAGACAAAGCCTGGATCGCCTTTACGGAAGTATGGCATACCGGACTGTTCGGCGATTTGCAGGCGGCTAACCAACTCAGCCTCGCGAAAGAGGGCGTGCAGTGGGGCATCGACTGGCATCGGGATATCATCTGGCCCGATTTGGTGGGTGGCGCCACGTTCGCCGTCGAATACCAAATTCCGCCGCGCGCCAACATCTACGACCGCAACGGCGCAGGACTGGCCATTCCCAGCACCATCGTCACCGTGGGCGTGATTCCACAGCAGATTGAAGATGAGACAGCGGTGCTCAACGCCCTGATACAGGTTCTGGGCCTGACAACCGAGAAGATCCAGGCGACTTATACCGGACAACCGGCGCATTGGTATATCCCCATCCAGGACATCTCCGGTGAGACCAGCCTAACCTATAACGACCTGCTCAACCAGCCCGGCATCCAGCGCCGCGAGCGGACAGGCCGGCTCTATCCCCTTGATGGCGTTGCTTCACACATCATCGGGTGGATCTCGCCTATCCCGGCCGAGCGTTACAGCGCATACCGGCAGCAGGGCTATCGCGGCGACGAATTGGTCGGTATCGCCGGCCTGGAAGCCTGGGGCGAATCGATCCTGGCAGGCAAAAACGGCGGGCGACTCTCTATCGTCGGCGCGGATGGGACGCACGTCAAAAGCATCACCGAGCGCCGTCCCGAGCGGGGACGCGCCATCCACACCACCCTCGACCGCGAACTTCAACACAGCGCCGAATTGGCCCTGGGCGAACGGCGCGGCGCCATCGTCGCATTGGACGTCCACACAGGTGCGATTTTGGCGTTGACCAGCGGCCCACACTTCGACAACAACATCTTCATCCGCCTGACCGATACCTGGCCACGGCAAGTCGTGCTCAATAACCCCGATCTGCCACTGCTCAACCGGGCCATCCAGGGGGTCTACCCTTCCGGCTCCGTTTTCAAGATCGTGACGATAGCCGCCGGACTGGAAGCCGGTGGGCTAAACGCCCAAAGCAGTTTCTTCTGTCCCGGCTACTGGGATGGCCTGGGCGAAATGAACCGCAAAGTATGCTGGCTGGAAACCGGTCACGGCACGATCACGCTCAAAGATGCGCTGTCGGCCTCGTGCAACGTGACGTTCTACGAAGTTGGTAAAATTCTGAACGGCATTGCGCCCGATACACTGTCCACCTATGGACGCGCCTTCGGCTTTGGGGCCAAAACCGGCCTGCAAGAATTCGCTGACGCACCGGGACTGATCCCCGATCCCGAATGGAAACAGGCGACTTACCGCGAGGGCTGGGGAACCGGCGACACGGTGAACCTGGCAATTGGACAGGGTTACCTGCTGGTCACCCCCTTACAGGTCGCGCGGATGATGGCGGCGGTGGCGAACGGCGGCACCCTCTACCGCCCATACGTGACCGACCGCGTTGTGGATAGTACCGGCGGTGTTGAACCCCTCACCCAACCCCAGGCCACGGGCCGGCTGCCCATTTCTCAAACAAACCTCCAGATCATCCAGGAGGCCCTGTATGGCGTCACGACCGCATCCGTGGGCACAGCGACACACCGTTTCCGGGGATTGGGCATCCCGGTCGCGGGGAAAACCGGCACGGCCGAACAGCCAGACAAGGATGCCTTACCACACTCCTGGTTTGCAGGCTACTTCCCGGCAGACGATCCGCAGATCGCGATGGTCGTGCTGGTCGAGAATGCCGGCGAAGGCTCGTCTGTCGCCGCGCCGATGTTCCGTCAGGTGCTCGAAGGTTATTACGGACTGCCAATCACGCCGCTGCCTACCCCTGCAGCCGTGCCGGAAGGGGATTGACATCAAATCTGGAGGTTACAGATGATCGTTTTCGCCTTAAGCATTTGCCTCTCTGCATTTTTACTATTTCAGATTCAACCAATGATAGGAAAACTTATTCTACCCTGGTTTGGGGGAACCTCGGCGGTATGGTCAACCGTGATGCTGTTTTTCCAGATTTTGCTCACCGGGGGATATGCCTATAGTCATTACTTGATCGGGCGCATCAAAGTATCACGGCAGTGGAAGGTGCATGTGGCTTTGCTGGCCTTGTCCGTCGGCTTGATCGTGGTTCTGGGATTCCTCTGGGTATCCCCCATTTCACCACCCGCCAGGTGGAAACCACTCAGCGGAGCGAATCCCATTGGGCACATATTTATGCTGCTGGCGGTTTCGGTGGGCTTGCCCTATTTCATGCTTTCGACGAACAGCCCGCTGATACAATCCTGGTTCAGCCGCCTGTTTCCAGAACGATCTCCCTATCGACTGTACGCTTTGTCCAATCTCGGTTCATTGCTGGCTCTCGTATCTTATCCGGTCATATTTGAGCCTTTGTTGGCGCTACGGTGGCAAGGGTGGATTTGGGCAGGTTTATATATTGTTTATAGCATATTAACCGGGTATGCATCGTTCATTGGCAAGCGTTCGAAAACCCCAACAATACATCCTACAACAGGGGTAAGTCCCCGCCCTACAAATAAAACCATCGCGCTCTGGATTGCCTTGAGTGGAACCGCCTCGCTCATGCTCCTGGCGGTCACCAATCAAATTACCCAGGAAGTTGCGGCCACCCCTTTTTTGTGGATCCTACCACTGACCCTGTACCTGCTCTCGTTCATTCTCGCCTTCGAAAACGAACGCTGGTACAACCGCCCTATCTTTTCCGCACTTCTGCTGATTTCGACAGTGGGCTTTATTGCCCTCACTGTGCGTCCCTCAATAGCTTATGTGACTCAGATTGGCGTTTACAGCGTACTGGCGTTTGCCTGTTTCATGATTTGTCATGGCGAACTGTACCGGTTACGCCCTCAACCTGACCACCTTACGACGTTCTATCTGGTGGTATCCATTGGCGGCGCTGTGGGAGGAATTTTCGTCAATTTTGTCGCTCCATTTATCTTCAAAGGTTACTGGGAGTTGACGTATGGACTGGCCCTGGTCGGGTTGTTGTTAGCAGCGATGATGTTCATTCGTCCGGCCCAGGGATCAGCCAAACGTCCACGTTTTCTCTTCAACCTGCTGGTAGGGACCATTGTCGTCATAACAATGATATTCTCAGTCTACTATCCAATCGTCATCTCTTCCAGTGCACTGATGAGCGAGCGCAACTTCTACGGTGTTGTCAGAGTCAAAAGAACCGAACAATATGGCAGCCAAGCCGCCAATATTCTGGTTCATGGGCGTACCGAGCATGGTCTTCAGTTTATTGCAGCAGAAGAGAAAGGTAGACCTACAGCGTACTTTACCGCAGAAAGCGGAATAGGATTAACCATTCAGAACCATCCCAAACGCAACCACCACATGAAAGTGGGCGTTTTGGGTCTGGGCATAGGGACACTGGCCGCTTACGGGCAACCGGGTGATGAATATCGATTGTATGAGATTAACCCGTCGGTCATCAAACTGGCAGAAGGATATGGAGAGTATTTCTCATTCCTGCAAGATAGTCAGGCGGATGTGTCGGTCGTGCTGGGTGATGCACGCATTGCGCTCGAACGTGAATTGGCGCAAGGAGAGAACCAACAATTCGACCTCCTGATCCTGGATGCGTTCAGTAGCGGTTCAATCCCCGTCCATTTGACTACAAAAGAGGCCGTCGCCCTTTACCTTCAACACCTGTCTGCCGAAGGCATCCTGGCTGCGAATATCTCGAACAATTATCTCGATCTCGTGCCAGTTTTCAAACAGCTCGCCAGCTACTTCGACCTTGATCTGGTCATCATTGAAACACCGGGCAATAATGCGATTGGCGGAGCCCATTCGCTGTGGGCACTCATGGCGCAAGACCCCTCTTTGCTCAATATCCCTGCCATTACCGAACGCGCCAGTACGCGTGAGACCACTGCGAAGGACATCAACCTATGGACTGACGACTATAGCAACCTCTTTCAAATCCTGAAGTGAGATTGCACGCAACGTATAGTCAGGTTGGTAGGTTCAACGATGTTCACAAAAGTCCAATAATGCACGATTACGCACGCATTGGACCGATTTCGTTGACAAAGCGTGCAAGGCGTGCTATAGTAAATACGTTGGACGGTGACGATGCTCAGAAGCGAACGCCATAATCAGATTATGCAGCAGCTCCATACAACCGGCAGCGTCTATGTCGCCGAATTAGCACGCACTTTTCAAGTGGATGCGGTCACCATCCGCCGGGACCTGGCCGAGTTAGAAAGGGCCGGGCAATTGCACCGGGTTCACGGGGGCGCGATGTTGCGCGCCGGACAGACAATCACAGAGATTTTTTCGCTTGCGGCAGTCGACCAGCAGCAGCACATCGAAAGACGCATTGCCGAAGCCGCAGCGCGTTTTATCCCGGATCACAGCGTCGTTTTCTTGGGGGCAGGCACACTGACCCGTGCTGTGACACCCTTTCTCAACAAGCACTCGCACCTGACGATCATTACCAATGCATTGGACATCGCGTGGTACGTGGCACAACAAGCCCGCCTGGCGCAACCGGTCACGCACACGCTCCATGTTATCGGTGGGCAGGCCGCGCCGGATTATGGACTTTACGGAGACGATGAGGCGCTACGACGTGTGCGCGCTGACCTGGTGATCCTCGAGGCCGGAGGATTGGACGCCGAGCGGGGCCTGACCCACGACGACCGGGATGGCGCGCAGATGACGCGCGCGCTCCTGAACATCTCCTCGCAGACGGTGGCCTTGGTCGCGCCGGAGCGTGTGGGGCGTGCAGGTGCGATCTTTGTTGCGCCCGCCAGTGAAGTCGATGTGTTGATCTCAAGTCACGAGGCCCCCACCCCGGCGCTGTGGGACTTGAGCGAACTCGGTGTACACATTATCTTAACCTAAAGGAGTTGACTGATGGCAAGTGTAACCTACAAACATGTCACCAAACGCTTCGGCGACGTTGCTGCCGTGTCGGACCTCAACATCGAAGTGGCCGACAAAGAATTCCTGGTTTTCGTCGGCCCTTCTGGCTGCGGCAAGAGCACCAGCTTGCGCATGTTGGCCGGATTGGAGGAGATCAGCGAAGGCGAAATCTATATCGGCGACCGCCTGGTCAACGACGTACCGCCCAAAGACCGCGACATCGCTATGGTCTTCCAATCGTACGCCCTCTACCCGCACATGACGGTCTACGACAACATGGCGTTCGGCCTCAAGCTGCGTAAAACCCCCAAGCAGGAGATCGACCGCCGGGTGAAGGATGCCGCCGGTATCCTCAATATCGAACACTTGCTCGACCGCAAACCCAAGCAGCTTTCGGGCGGCGAGCGGCAGCGCGTCGCCGTGGGGCGCGCCATCGTCCGCGAACCCAACGTCTTCCTGATGGACGAACCCCTCTCCAACCTGGATGCCAAACTGCGGGTACAGGCACGCGGCGAAATTTCCAAGCTGCACATGCGCCTGGGAACAACGTTCATCTACGTGACCCACGATCAGACCGAGGCTATGACGATGGGATCGCGCATTGTCGTGCTAAAGGATGGCATTTTACAGCAGATTGACACGCCGCAGCACCTCTACGATCTGCCTGGTAACGTTTTCGTGGCCGGCTTCATCGGCAGCCCGGCGATGAACTTCTTTGACGCGGCTTTGATCGAGGAAAACGGCATTATGTATGCAGATTGCCGCGATTTTCGCGTCGCCATTCCAGAGGACTATCGCCGCGTCTACCAACGTTATTTGGGCAAGGAAGTCATCTTTGGCATCCGGCCCGAACACGTGCACGATCCCGATTACCCGCCACCCGGTGTCGTACCGGCGCTGGTCGAAGGCCGCATCGACGTAACCGAGTTGATGGGCAACGAAGTGCTCGCCTACTTCACGTTGCCGCACGCCGAATTCATCGGGCGCTTCGATCCACGCACTAAAGCTACGATCGGATCCACCAAAACCGCGGCCTTTGATATGAGCCGCGTGCATCTCTTTGACAAACAGACCGAAAACGCCATCCGCTAACTATGGGCGAATCAAAAAACCGGGATTTTTGTTAAAATCCCGGTTTTTCCTGCGTCACAGGTTCTTGCACCTTGACGAGCAACACCGTTGACAGCAAAAACAACATCCCGTAGATGGCGAAAATCACCACGTACCCCAGACCGGGCACATCCGGCGTGTGGCGCGTGAAGAAATCGGCTACCGGCCCACCGATGTAGGCGCCCACCGCCCCGGCTCCGGCGCCCGCCAGATTAGAGATCCCCAAATAGCGCCCGGCTTCGTTCTTGGGCACGAGGCTGGTGCCTAAGGCCCAACTCGCGGTGTAAAAGACACCAGTAGCAAGCCCGATGATGCTGCCGCCGACAAAGACCAACGTCAGATTGGCGGCAAACAGCGTGACCACTGTCCCTATCGCAGCAATGAGACCGCTCCAGGCCACCACCTTTTTCCGCCCGATCTTGTCCACCAACCAGCCAGCGGGTAACGCAGAAACCAAGATGAAGACACCAACGATCATCATCATCTGGCTGGCCGGTTCCGCCGCCGACTCGCGCGTGAAGCCCAGCCGTCCCTGGAGGAAATAGAGCACGAAGCCGGCCAGATTGGTCACGCTTATCAGAAACGCCAGCCGGCTGATCACCCACCAGACGAACGACGAGAGCGTGCGCGTCTTTTGCGCCCCGATGGAGAGCCGCGCGCTCCCGCCCACGCCCACTAGCACGGCCACAGCCATCGCTGCAAAGCCTATCAGGCCCATCGCCACGGTCAGGATCAAGATTGACTCGACACCCGCTAACCACCGCCCGCTCCACGCAACGATCTCACCCATCAGCAGGATCACCACTGTGAAGAAGCCCGTCATCAGCAAGAGGCGCAGGAAGGGTTGCCAGTCCAACGGCGGAGATTTCACCTGCTGCGGCTTTTCCGGGACCAACATCGCCAACAGCATCGTGAAGAAGATCACGGCCATCAACAACAGCAGCCCGCCCGACATATTACCCACCGCGATCAGACGCGCAATGGTGAAAGAGACCAACACCACCGGGACGGGCACCTCGAACAGCGCCTTAACGCCGGAGAAACGCCCGTGATGCTCTTCTGGAACCAGATCGGGGATGAACCCTTGCTGGGCGCTGTGCGCGGTGTTGGAGAAAAACTGCAAGAGGACGTACAGCACGAAAAGGACGTGGTAGCCTGCCATACCGCTCATCTGCGCGGAAAAGCCGATGGCGGTGAGGACGATCAAACCCAGCAGCACACCGCCAAAGATGAAAGGCCGTCGCCGTCCCCAACGCAACGTGGAGCGATCCGAGAGCATGCCCATCAAGGCTTGCGTCAACAGAGCGACCATCAAGGCCCAGAGGCGCATACGTCCAAAGTACGCACCTTGCTGCGCCTCCCCCACAAATTGCTGGACCAACAAGGGCAATACGAGCGGCACGAAGGTTTGTGTAATCGTGGCCAAGCCCAGATAGAAGATGTTGATCGTGATGATGTCGTACCAGCGTGGCGACCTCGTCATAACACACCCCTTACATAACGCGTGATGCGTGAAGAAGTCATTCACGCATCACGCATCACGTTTTCACGTCTAATTGAGCGAGATCCGTTCGTGTAGCATCGGCTCTGGCGACATCCGCGCCAGACGTTCGGCCAGCGGAACATGCACTCGCATATAGTTCAGCACGGCAGCGAGCAGACCCCACGCCGTCGGCGTCTCAAGCAACCGCTGCTTCTCTTTCGCTGCCAACGGGAGCAATGCCGCCCCAAGCACACCCAACGTCGACACACCCGGCTGCAAGACTTCGGGCAGCAGCGCCGCCGGCCAAACGCTCGTCAGCGCCTCCACATAACGGCGCAGATAATGTCCGACCTGCTCCACCAGCATCCAACCGGGACGCGGTTCTTCGACCCACGGCCATAGCTGCACTGTCGCTTCCAGGTAGACGTGATCCTGGTGAATCTGGAGCATCTGAAAACGATACTGTCCTACAACTAGCGCATTAGCAAAATCAAGCCCTCGGCCTGGTATATCGTCAAGCAGATAGGCCAACGTGCCCACGTTCGCCACCGCGCCGCACGTCACATCCGATACCCATACCACACCCAAAGGCTGGCGCTGTTCACGGCATACCCGCAACAGCCAATCCACCATCCGTGTGTCGGCAAAGATGGGGTAAAGCTGCCCCGGAAAAATGATCTCAGGGCTTGGATAAATGGGAACTCGCAGTGTTCTCATAGCGGTATTGTAGTCGCCCCGGCAATCTTGGCAAATGAAGTTTGACAACTTGCCTACTTCGCGTATAATCTAGCCAGTAATGCCCCAGTGGCGGAATTGGCATACGCAGCAGGTTGAGGGCCTGTGCCTTCGGGCGTGGAGGTTCGAGTCCTCTCTGGGGCATTTCAGTTGTTTTACAGACACCACAGAGGCCGAGGTCAGCACGACCCCCCAACGGCAATTTGTCTTTTTCCCAAAATTGTCCTATACTGATGATGTAACACTCCCGTAAAACATCGTGCATCCAACCACCTATCGTCATTCGGCTGCCACTGCGATCATAGCTTATTAAAATACTTCTATTCTACGAATTGCCAGTTTCTGTAAGGAGGGCGCTAACATGGAATTGATCGTCGAACGTGTCAATGTATGGGCCGCCAGCATCCCCGATGAACCAGGTGGACTGGCCCGCGTGCTCGCCGGACTGAGCGAGGCCGGCGCGGACCTCGACTTTTGCATCGCCCGGCGCGCGCCGGAGAAACCCGACACAGGCGTGGTCTTCGTCACGCCACTCCGTGGCGATAGAGAAATTGAGGCAGCTTCGCTCTTGGGGTTCAACGTCACCAAATCTCTCCACTCGGTTCGCGTCGAGGGCGCTAATGCTCCCGGTATCGCCGCTACGCTCACGGAAAAACTCGCCGCAGCGGGCATCAATCTGCACAGCTTCTCCGGCGCGGTGATCGGCACACGCTTCATCTTCTACATCGCGCTGGACAGCGAAGAAGACGCCGACAAGGTCTGCAAAATTCTCCAGCAAGCATAGCCCCGCAATCTTTTGCGCAACACCGAAGGCGCGTGAGGCATCGCGTTCACGCGCCTTATGGTGATGTATGCCCCTCAAAAATAACACCCGTATGCGGACATTGACTGTTCAACACGTTCGTTTATACTCATCCTTGTAATCTGCCAGCAGATGAAGCCGGTAAATTGGTGGGTGCTTCGGCAATTGTGTTCAACTACCCGACCAATGATAATCTGACTTCTGTAATGGAGGTTTGTGATGACCGATCCCGATCCCTACGTATCCCCGTTCACCTGGCGCTACGGCTCGCCGGAGATGCGCGAGTTGTGGAGCGAGTTGTACGCCCGTCGTCTGTATCGCCGCATCTGGGTGGCGATGGCGCGCGTGCAAAGCCGCTACGGGCTGGTGACGGCGGAACAGGTCGCCGACCTGGCAGCGCACGCCGAGGACGTGAACTTCGCGCGCTCGCTGGAAATCGAGGCCAGCATCCGCCACGACGTCATGGCCGAAATCCGCACTTTCGCTGAGCAGTGCCGCGTCGGCGGCGGCATCATCCACCTGGGCGCTACGTCGATGGACGTGCGCGACAATGCCAACGCGCTGCAAATCCGCGATGCGCTCGACCTGCTGCTGCCCAAGTTGGATAATTTGCTGCTGGACTTCGCCGAGCAGATCGAACGTCGAGCCGCCCAACCTTGTATGGGCTTCACACACATCCAGCCCGCCGAACCGACAACGGTGGGCTACCGGCTCGCCGCCTACGCGCAAGACCTGCTCATCGACCGTACCGATTTAGCGCGCGTGCGGGCAGAGTGGCGCGGCAAGGGGTTCAAAGGGGCGGTGGGGACGTCGGCCTCATACCAACTGCTTTTGGAAGGGCAAACGTCACCCGCAACGTTCGAGGCCGAGGTGATGGCAGAACTGGGCCTGCCCGCATGGCCTGTCGCCAACCAAACCTACCCGCGCCGCCAGGACTGGGCCGTGCTGACGGCACTCTCAGGCATGGGCAGCACACTCTACCGCTTTGCCTTCGACCTGCGTATCCTGCAAAATCCGGCCATCGGCGAGTGGGCGGAACCATTCAGCAAGCAGCAAGTCGGCTCGTCGGCGATGCCGTTCAAACGCAACCCCATCCGCGCGGAGAACGTGAACAGCCTGGCGCGGCACCTGGCACAGGTGCCGCGCGTGGCCTGGGACGATGCCGCGCACTCCTTGCTGGAACGCACGCTCGACGACTCCGCCAACCGGCGCATCATCTTGCCGGAAGCGTTCCTCATCGCGGATGAGCTGCTGGGGACGGTCACACGGTTGGTGCGCGACCTGCGCGTGAACGAGACCGCCATCGCGCGCAACCTCGCTACCTACGGCCCATTCGCCGGCATCGAACCACTGCTGATGCACCTGGCGAAGGCCGGTGCGGATCGCCAGGCCATGCACGAAATCCTGCGCGACGTGGCGATGCAAGCATGGTGCGCGGTGGAAAGCGGGGAATCGAATCCGCTGACACAACTGCTGGCAGAAGATGCCCGCTTGTTGCGCCACCTCGACGCTGAAAGCATCCGCGCCAGCCTCGATGCCCGCGACTACATCGGCGACGCGCCGGAACGCGCGCTGGCGCTGGCGCAACACATCCGCGAAATCGTCGCCAGATAAGCAGCGGCGGCCCCATCAAGATGAAATCCCATCTCTAAGCGCATTTGCCTCTTGACACCGCAAAGAACCTGTGCTATATTGCTTATGTTAGTTTATACGTATAAGCTTATACGTATAAACTTATACGTTAGGCTTATGTACACAAGTGACACATTCAGGCTCAAAATGATGCACTTCCCTCTTTTCTGAGTCGACAAACACCAGAGAAACGAAAGATAGCAGATCTATGAAACGAGTAACGCAAGTTGACGTGGCGCGGCTGGCGGGGGTTTCAACCGCAACGGTTTCGTATGTGGTGAATGGCCTTGCCGATGGCCGGGTGCCCATCTCCGAAGAGACACGCGTGCGCGTGCTGGAAGCCATCGAAGAACTTGGCTACGAACCAGATGCCCGCGCTCAGGCTTTGCGGTTGGGTGTTACGCATACCGTCGGCCTCATCCTCCCGGATATTCACAATCCCCACTTCTGGCAAACTGCCGATGGCGTCGAGCAAGAGCTGCGCAGAGCAGGATACCACATGCTGCTTTCCAGCGCCGACCTCGATCCTGACCATGGGAAGGATATTTTCAAGGAACTGTCGCGCCGCCGCATCGACGGGTTGATACTGATGAGCGCCGTCATCTTCCAATCGGAAGGCGCACAGCAAATTTTGACCCAACTGCTCAAACGACGATTTCCCATCGTCAAAATAGGCGAGCACCAGGCGATAGATTGCGTGGTGTCTAATTACGAAGCGGCAACCCGCGAGGCGATGGCCCATCTATTAGCGTTACAACACCGGCGGATTGGCTTGATTTACGGCGTGCGATCGCCCTGGGTTGATTTCGAGAGCGTCGATCTGTCTGTTGGTTCCGCGGGCGGTTTGGACCGCCTGCAACCTTACCAGGAGAGCCTGCAAGCGGCCGGCTTACCCCTTGACCCAGAACTGGTCGTCACGTGCGGCACAACCATTGAGGAAGGGTATCAAGCGGCCCTGCAACTTCTCCAGCTTCCGGTGCGCCCGACCGCGTTGCTGGCCATCAACGACCTGCTGGCTATCGGCGCACTGCGCGCTGCCGGTGACCTGGGGTTGCGCGTGCCCGCCGACGTGTCACTGATCGGCTACGACGATATTCCGCTGGCCAGCTACCTGACGCCGCGCTTAACGACCAGCTCCAAGGACATAATACAAGTAGGGCAGGAAGCGGTGAAGATGTTGCTAGCCCGCATCCAGGACCCTGACCAACCTCAGCAGAAGATTGAAGTTCAGGCCCGGTTTGTCATCCGTGAGTCAACAGGCCCGGCTCCGCAATAACACAGACGACGCTGTGACTGTGGTTCAAACCATCTGCAAGACATAGACCGACTATTTACGGAAGGGATTCTCTTTATGCGCAAAACGTCCGGTATCGTCAAATTTATCAGGCGCAACGCCGCCGCTTATGCGTTCCTCACGCCGTGGCTCGTGGGGTTTCTCGTGCTTACGCTTTATCCGATGCTCTACTCGCTATGGCTGGGGTTCACAAACTACAACTTCACCAAACCCGATGCGACGCAATGGATTGGATTGGGCAACTATATCAAGATGTTCGGGCTGTCCGAGTTCACCGCGCCCACAGGCGATCTCATACGTGTAGACCCATACTATCTGAAGTCGCTGTCGGTGACGTTTACCTATGTGTTCGTATCCGTACCGCTGAAGCTCATCTTCGCGCTTGCGGTGGCGATGCTCATGAACCAGAAGCTGCGGGGTGTGGCCTTTTACCGCGCCGTGTATTATATCCCCACGCTCCTCGGTGGCTCGGTGGCCATCGCGGTGCTGTGGCGGAAGCTGTTCGAGAAAGATGGCCCGGTCAACATGTTTCTGGGCATCCTCGGTTTCACCAACCTCCCCGGCTGGATCACCAACCCCAAATACGCGCTCTGGACGCTCGTTCTGCTGACGGTGTGGTAGTTCGGCTCGTCGATGATCATTTTCCTCGCGGGATTGAAGCAGATCCCGCAAGAGTATTACGAGGCGGCAGCCGTGGACGGCGCGAACAAGGTGCGGCAGTTTTTCTCCATCACCATCCCCTTGCTTTCGCCGGTGATCTTGTTCAACCTGGTGATGCAGATGATCGGCACGTTCCAGGCGTTCACCCAGGCTTTCATCATCGGCGGTGGCCGGGGCGGTGTGCTCAACTCCACACTATTCTATACCCTCCACCTGTACATTCAGGGCTGGGCATACCGCGAGATGGGATATGCGTCCGCCATGGCGTGGGTGTTGTTGCTGATCATCGGAGTGCTCACAGCGATTGTCTTGAGAACATCGAACTTATGGGTGTCGTATGGCACAGGGGAATAAGATGAAAACCAACACGGTGATACGCCACACTTTGACCCATCTCTTCATCATCGCCTTGGGGGTTTTGATGGTCTACCCCATACTCTGGATGATTATCAGCTCGTTTAAGCCCAACACGATGATCTTCAGCGATCCAGGGCTGATACCGAAAGCGGTGACCCTGGAGAACTATGTCACCGGGTGGCAAGGTTATGCCGGTACGATCTTTGGCAGGTTCTTCCTGAACTCGCTCTTTATGTGTGTGGTGGCGATCATCGGGAACCTGATCTCCTGCACTATGGCGGCGTATGCGTTCGAGAGGCTCAAATTCATGGGCAAAGGGGTCTGGTTCGCCGTGATGATGATCACACTGATGCTCCCAGGGCATGTCACGCTCGTGCCGCGCTATATCATGTTCAACACCTTCGGATGGGTAGGGACGTACCTCCCGATACTCGTGCCGAAATTCCTGGCGACGGATGCGTTCTTCGTGTTCTTGCTCGTGCAGTTCATCCGCAGTCTGCCGAAGGAGCTTGACGAAGCGGCAACCATCGACGGGTGTTCGCAAGTCGAGGTATTCACACGCATTATCTTACCGAACGCGGTCCCCGCGCTGGTGACAACCGCACTGTTCACATTCCTGTGGACATGGTTGAGTCCGCCCAAAAATGGCTGCAATTGTGGGCCGATATGCGCGCCGACGGGCTGATCCCCGACGCAGACACCACCGCACCAACCGCGGTATCCCCTCCTCGCCGGTCGTACGCGAGAAAATCGCCGTCGGCGCCACCAAGACGGATGCCGAAGTGTACCGGATCTACAACGTGGTCGCCGACCGCACGATCCCGCAGGGACTCAATCTGCCAAACGACCAGGAGTTCGTGAATGAACTCGAGCTGATCGGTCAGCAGGCAGCGTTTGGACAAACCACCGTCGAACAGGCGGCTGTGGACTTGCAGGCTTTGATCGAGCGCCTGGCAGCTAAGTAGCATCCAGCAAGCGTAGCCGATACCAAAGGCGCGGGGTCTTTCGACCCCGCGCCTTTCTTTTCCCACATAGAACTGACTACGCGTCAGCCATAAGCGGCTGAATTGCCGCGAGTTTCTCCGTCTCATCGAATAACGCGCGCACCGGGACGGCGAAACCCGGCACAGCTTCACTTTGCAAGATACCGGTCTGGCTTTTCATCCGCAGCGTGTAGGTTTCATCCTGGAGAACATACTGCTCCACGATTTCCTCGTCAGGATCCACAATCCAGTATTCGGCGATGCTGTGCGCGGCGTAGTCCACGAACTTGATTCCCCGGTCGTTCTCAGCCGTCGAAGGCGATAGGACCTCTACCACCAAGTCTGGTGCGGGGAATTTCATCTGGTCTGGTAAAAGCGTTTGCGCTTTCGCCGGGCCAAAGTAGACGACGTCCGGTTCGTAATCGTTGCGCGTCAAGGTGACAAGCATTTTTTCGTGGCCGACATAACCCAATGTATGGCGAGATACATAAATATCCAGCAAAGTAGACAAATTGCGAACCACGGTTATATGACGTAGACGCGCCGGCGAATGCATAAACACCTCCCCGTTGATGAATTCCACTTTTTGATCCTCGGCCATTTCGGCGTAGAAACGCTCGCGGCGCGCGCGCTCGGCGGCTAATAACGATTCGAATTCCTGCACGTAACGGGGCAATTGCGGCGAGCGGCGTAATTGTTGCACTGCTGTCGCAATCGGTATCCCTATCGTTTGACTCAACACCGTCATAACGCACCTCCTGCACTCGGTTCATTTCTATTGTAGCACAACTTTCACACTTGCTAAAACCCCAATCTCTGGTATCATTCGACGGGTTAAGAAACAATGCCACACAATAAACTGACGCGCCTTCCCGGCCTGGCCGACATTCATGTTCACCTCCGCGTTCCCGGCGGTGAGCACAAGGAAGATTTTTTTACCGGCACAGCCGCCGCCGTCGCCGGGGGATTCACCACCGTTTTGGCAATGCCCAACACCACCCCACCCCTTGCCACCTGCGAGACGCTCCAAGCCGTTCAACAAAAAGCGCGAGCTGAAGCGTTGTGCGACGTACATTTCTATGCCGGCGCATCGCCCGATCACCTCGATGAACTGACCGCGCTGGCGCAAGAAACCGTCGGCCTTAAGATTTACGCCGACCAGACCTACGGCCCACTGCGGATCGACAATCTGGCGACCCTGCTGCGCTGCTTCCAGACGTGGCCGCTCGGCAAACCCATCGCGATGCACGCCGAAGGCCGTACGATCGCCATGGGCATCGGCTTGGCGGCGGCGTTCGGACAACACGTGCATTGCTGCCACGTTAGCCGCGCAGACGAGATCGCGCTGATTGCGGCGGCCAAAGCGCGCGGGCTGCCGGTTACCTGCGAAGTCACGCCGCATCACCTGTTCCTCACGGAGGCCGACACCGCGCGCCTCGGCCCGTTCGGCGATATGCGCCCGCGCCTGGCGACGCAAGCCGACGTAGATGCGCTCTGGGCACACATCGACACCACGATTGACTGCATCGCCACCGACCACGCGCCGCACACGCGCGCGGAGAAACTCGGCTCCGACGCGCCGCCCGGCGTTCCCGGGCTGGAGACGGCGCTGCCGCTCATGCTCACCGCCGTCGCCGAGGGACGGCTGACGCTAGAACGGTTGATCGCGCTGATGGCGCACAATCCATGGAGGCTCTTCGGCTTGCCGGAGCAACCGGAGACGTGGATCGAAGTCGATCTCGACGCGGCGTATACTTTATCCGATGAAGGACTCCATACCAAATGTGGGTGGAGTCCTTTTTCTGGCATAGCCGTCCGCGGAAAAGTGGAACGTGTAAAACTGCATGGCGCGCTCATCTTTGAGAACGGCGCATTTATTCGTTCAACAAAGAGAACCCGCTCATAAGCGGGTTCTTTTTTGTGGCAACACCAGGGGACAGTATCGGACAATCATTATTAAGCCAAAGGAGGAAAGAAACGATGGAACAGCTTCAAACATTACCCAGGTTATTCAATTATGATCAGATGACGTTGAAAAAGGATAACGGCAACAGCCTGACCGGTCTTGACATCCTGTCGGTGGATCAGTTCGACCGCGACACGCTGTCGTACATCTTCACCCGTTCGCGGGAAATGCAAGAGTTGGTCGAGCGCGTGGGGGGCTGCGACCTGCTCAAGGGCTACGTGCTGGCCTGTCTCTTCTACGAACCGAGTACACGCACCAGCGCCTCGTTCATCGCGGCGATGGAGCGGCTGGGTGGCGGCATCATCCCGATCACCCAGGGTGTGCAGTTCAGCAGCGTCAGCAAGGGGGAAAGCCTGCCGGACACCATTCGCACGCTCGAGCAATACGCCGACCTTATCGTACTGCGCCACCCGGAGATCGGTTCGGCGCAACTGGCAGCGGATTACGCCTCCGTGCCGGTCATCAACGCAGGCGACGGTACGGGCGAGCACCCTACCCAGGCGCTGCTTGATCTGTTCACCATCCGCCAGGAACTGGGGCGCGTCGATGGTCTGAAAGTAGCAATGGTGGGCGACCTGCGCAACGGACGTACCGTCCACTCCCTCACCCGGCTGTTGATGCAATACGACGACATCAGCCTGCGGTTCGTCTCGCCAGAGACGCTGCGCCTGCCGATGACGCTGATGAACGAGATCATTGACCGGGGTATCAAAGTGCGCGAGACGCCCGACGTCGCCGACGTGATCGAGAACGCCGATGTGCTCTACGTCACCCGCATCCAGAAGGAGCGGTTCGGCGACCCCAAGCAATACGAGGAAGTCAAAGACTGCTATGAAATCACGACGGAGCTGATGACACACGCCAAGAAAGATATGGTCATCATGCACCCGCTGCCGCGCGTCGGCGAGATCCACTACCGCGTGGACGACGACCCGCGCGCCGCCTACTTCCGCCAGGTGAAAAATGGGATGTACGTGCGTATGGCGCTGCTGGCGGCGGTGTTGGGGAAGGCGTAATTGGGGATTGGTAATCAGTAGTTGGGGAGTTGGTTATGGATGGGCCTCAGTAGCATACATTATGAGCCGGAGGGTGAGATGGGAGTTAGTTTTGTAAATAAGTTGACCGATGCGATAAAGCGAAATGATTCGTTGTTGTGCGTGGGGCTGGACCCGGAGGTGGGAAAGTTTCCGGCGGATTTCCTACCGGATACGCCGACGGTGGAACGTGTGAAGGCGTTCTGTCTGGATATCATCGCGCAGACCGCCGAGCTGGTGTGCTGCTACAAGCCCAACAGCGCCTTCTTTGAGCAGTACGGCGCGGAAGGGTGGGATGCGCTACGCGAGGTCATCGCTGCGTGCCATGCGGCGGACGTCCCCGTGCTGCTCGACGCCAAGCGCGGTGATATCAGCAGCACGGCCGCGGCATACGCCCGCGCCGTCTTCGACGGACTGGACGCCGACGCCGTCACCGTCAGCCCGTACCTGGGGCGGGAAAGCATCGCGCCGTTCCTCGCTTATCCGGGCAAAGCGGTTTTCGTCCTGTGCTTCACGTCCAACCCGTCGGCGGCGGAGGTGCAGCAGCACGGTGCGCCGCCCTTGTTCGAGCGTATCGCGGTGCAGGCGCAGGCCTGGGGCGACGCGGCGCAGCTCGGTTTCGTCGTTGGCGCGACACAGCCGGAGGCACTGGCTGCCGTGCGCGCGCTCGCACCCGATCGCTGGATCCTCGCGCCCGGCGTCGGCGCGCAGGGCGGCGATTTGGAAGCAGCGCTGAGTGCCGGGCTGGACGCGCAGGGCAGCGGGGTCATCGTGCCGGTCTCGCGTGCCGTCCTGTATGCGGAGAATCCACGCGCGGCGGCGAAGGCGTTACGCGATGCGATTAACCAAGTCCGATCAGACCTGACAGGTTTCAGAAAACCTGTCAGGTCTGGGAAAACCGATTTGATTCTCAAGTTATTTGAAGCGGGCTGCGTCAAGTTCGGGGAGTTCACGCTGGCGTCGGGCAAGACATCGCCTATTTACGTGGACTTGCGGCGGGTAATCTCCTTCCCGGAAGTGTCCCGGCGCGTCGTCGCAGCCTACGTCGATGTGGTGAACAGCCTCGCCTTCGATCACGTCGCCGCCGTGCCCTACGCGGCACTGCCTGCCGCCGCGGCCATCGCGTTGCACCTGGGCCGTCCGATGATCTACCCGCGTAAGGAGGTCAAGGGGCACGGGACGGGACAAGCCATCGAAGGCGCGTTCACGCCGGGACAGACAGCCGTCGCCATCGAGGATGTCATCACCAGCGGGGGGAGCATCGTTGCAGCGATTCAGACGATGCAAGATGCAGGATTGAAGGTGCAAGATGTGGTTGTGCTCGTGGATCGGGAACAGGGCGGGCGAGTGGCACTGGCGGAAAAGGGACTGCGCCTGCACACCGTCTTCACCATCAGCCAGATTCTTGAAACGCTGCGGGACGAGAATCGTATCTCTGATACAATATACGAAGAAGTAAAACGCTATTTGGGAGCATGAATCATGAATCATGATTCATGATTCATGATTCATGATTCGCGGGAGGAATGGTCATGGAAATCCGTTTGGCAACTTTGGCCGATGTCGAAATCATCTCGGCGCTCAACGTGGATGTGCAGAACGTCCACGCGGAGGCGCTGCCGCACATCTTCAAGTACGTCACGGATCCCGGTTTTGCCGTGCCCTACATCACCGAGCAAATGAACGCGCCCAACAACTACTTCTACATTGCCAGCATCGACGGTGAGGATGTTGGATACGTTTTCGCGCATGTTGCGCGGCGACCGGGACATGCCTATATGCACCCGTGGGACTTCGTCTACATTGATCAAATCTCCGTCAAGCCCGCGTACCAGAGGCAAAGCTGCGGCGCGGCACTCATCCAAGCCGTGCGCGAGTTGGCAAGGGAACAGGGCATCACAACCGTCGCCATGGACACGTGGTTCTTCAACGAGAAAGCGCAAGCCTTCTTCGCGCGGGAGGGCTTTACCACGTTCAACATGCGAATGTGGATGGAGGTCTGAGCGAGACGTGATACCCGATTTGACGTGCGACTTCCTGAACTTGAGACTCCACAACCCCATCATCCTCGCCTCCGGCATTCTCGGCACCAGCGTAGACGTGCTGGAACGTGTGGCACGCGCGGGTGCGGGGGCAGTCACGGCGAAAAGCTGCGGCCCGACGCCGCGTGCCGGACATCCCAACCCCGTTGCTGTGGATTGGGATCACGGCCTGCTCAACGCCATCGGCTTGAGCAATCCCGGCGCGGAAGAAGAGGCGCGGATGCTGGCTGAAGCTCGAACGCAGCTGAAACCGCTGGGCGTGCCACTCATCGCCAGCATTTTCGGCGGAACCGTGGCGGAGTTTGGTGACGTGGCCCGCATCATCGCGGCGGCGCGCCCGCACCTCATCGAGGTGAACATCTCGTGCCCCAACGTCGCGGATGAGTTCGGGACGCCCTTCGCGGCAACCTGCGAGAGTGCGGCAGCGGTCACTGAGGCGGTGAAGAAGAATGTAGGCGACATCCCTGTCAGCGTGAAGCTCGCGCCGAACGTGCCGAATATTGGGCGCATCGCTGCCGCCGTCGTCGAAGCCGGGGCCGACGCCATCACCGCCATCAACACCATGCCGGGGATGCTCATCGACGCCGAGGCAGGCCGTCCGGCGCTCTCCAACCGCACCGGCGGCGTCTCCGGGCCGGCGCTCAAACCGGTCGCGCTGCGCTGCGTCTACGAGATCGCGCGCGCGGTGCGCGTCCCCATCATCGGCACCGGGGGCGTCACCACCGGGCGCGACGCAGCGGAAATGCTCATGGCAGGCGCGACCGCCGTCGGCGTCGGATCGGCGGTGTGGATGCGCGGCGTCGAAGCATTGGGCGACATCGCGGCGGAGTTGGCGGCGTTTATGGCGCAAGAAGGTTACGCAACGCCGGCGGCGATGCGTGGCCTTGCGCTTTAATTTTCTACCACGAATTTTCACGAATCTCCACTAATTTTCTCTTTATTCGTGAAAATTCGTGGAGATTCGTGGTTTATCTTGACGAGGTGTTATGCACCAGACTTTTACGATTACCGAAATCCGCACGGAGAATTACCGCACGAAGACGCTCATCTTCGACAAACCACTGCCGGGAGCGCAGCCGGGCCAATACGTGATGGCGTGGTTGCCGGACGTGGGCGAGAAGCCGTTCAGCATCGCGGGCGGCGATCCGCTGGCGCTGATGGTCGTCGCGGTGGGACCGTTCAGTGAGGCGCTGCACCGGCTGCGCGTGGGTGACCGCGTGTGGGTACGCGGCCCGCTCGGGCAGGGCTTTGCGCTGCACGGGCAGCATCACCTGCTCGTGGGCGGCGGTTACGGTGTCGCGCCGCTGCTCTTCCTGGCGCGGACAAGCCTCGCTGCCGGGCACACCGTGGATGTGTGCATCGGCGCGCGAACGGCGGGGGATGTGCTGCTGGCGGAGGCGTTTGAGAAAGAAGCTGTCAGCGATCAGCGATCAGCCGTCAGCCACTCTGTAGTTGTACGTGTCACCACCGACGATGGCTCGATGGGCGAGAAAGGCCTCGTCACACAAGCAGTCGAGACGACTATTGCAGCGCATCGCCCGGATTGCGTCTACGCCTGCGGGCCGGTTCCCATGCTGACGGCGTTGGCCCGGCTGTGCCAGAGACACGGTCTGCCGCACCAGTTCTCGTGGGAAGCGCATCTGCGCTGCGGGTTGGGCATCTGCGGCAGTTGTGAGTTAGATGCAACCACCCGGCAGGCGGCGAACATTCCTGCCGGGTGGCTCGTGTGCAAAGATGGACCCGTGAGAATCATGAATCATGATTCATGATTCGTATTCACGCTTCCCGGTAGACAAGTTTGCCTTCCCCGTAGGCGACGAGCGGGTAGCTTTCCAGGGAGAAGGGATCGCCATTCCAGCCGACGAACGACGCCCACTTGCCCGGTTCGAGCGTGCCGAGGACGTCGGCGATGCCGAGGATTTGCGCATTCTTGCGGGTGATGATCTCCAACGCCTGCTGCTTGCTGAAGCCTATGCGCAGGAACCAACGCAACTCGAAGAGCAGCATCTTTTGTAAAATCACCGGATGATCGGTCATCAGGCCGAACTCGACACCGGACTCGATCAGGTACTTGATGTTGCGCCAGTTTTCGTGCTTCAGTTCGACTTTGTAGGCCAGCGTGTCCATCGGCCCGTAGATGACGGGGATGCCGCGCGCCTTGAGTTCGCGGTAGATCTCCACCTCATGCACGTCGCAGGTGTGCTCAATGGTCACTTTCAGCCCGAACTCATCCACAAAGCGCAGCAAGGCCGCGATGTCGTCGCTCTTGTGAACGTGGACGCGCAGCCGATCCGCGCCAGTCAGGAGCGATTTGAGGATGACTTCCTCGGCGGTGTAGGTGACGTCGGCATCCTCCTTGGCCTTTTCCTTCGCCATTTTTTGACGCACGTCGTGCAGTTTGGCGCGCAGGATCGCCAGCGCGCCCATGCGGGTGAAGGGACGTGTCCCCTTCCACTCGCGGGTGGACATCGGATTGTAGCCAAAGGCGGCCTTGATGCCGGCGCGGCGGATGAGCGCGTCATTCGTGTTTGCGCCGTAGTTGCGGATGACGGCGGAGTTCCCGCCGATGATGTTGCCGCTCCCTGGCACCACACACGAATACAACACGCCCGATTCGAGCGAATCCGTGAACCCCGCGTCGTCCATCTGCACGGAGTCCAGCGCGTCGGCGTGAGCAAGCATCGCATCCATGCGCTCGTTCGCTTCAGCCTCCGCCCCCGGCTCGCCCGCGCGGATCATCCCGATGTGGCTGTGCGCGTCGATGAAGGCCGGCGTGATGACGGGGTATTCGCCTGCCAGTGTCCCCGCCGGTTCAGGCGTGATACTGGCGATGGTAGCGCCATCCATATTGATATAGACGTTCTGAAGAACATCAGTCCCGGTGTAAAGTGTGTGGCCGAAAATCGTGTACATATTCATTATCACTCCATGACAGTTAAGTTGATATTTTCTCACGTAAATTCACTATACATTATACTCTTTTTCATGGTATACTGAAGTTGGATTTGGTTGCATTTCCGTAGCTCAGTGCTGCGTGAGTGGCTTGGCCAGTGTCCATCCTGTCCAAGATTGCATATCCGCTGGATATGCGATTCATAGAAGAGAATCTGCAAACGTTTCGCATCCTACTGATGGAGATCAGGTTGAGGGAAAAACCCCCGACCATGATGTAGAGGCTAAAAACACTTTAGGGAGTAATGAGTAGGTCCTGGCAAGTCCAGTGCCAATTCATTACAGACCACCTTAACAACAGCCCGGTGCCAGTATCTCGTCACCTCACCCCGACTCACACCCTCCTGGCACAAGTCAATGATCGTGCACTCGTGCAAGAGTTAAGTTGCACACTTGTGGCGCGAGAGTGAAATCGCGCGTTCAGCATGAGAACACAACATGCCGAAACAAATGTAGACCTTCTACATGCAACCAAATCCAAACAAGAAAGAGCGCTTTCAATCACACTGCTGTGATTTTCTCAGATGCCAAGTTGTCGACGGAGCTGTGTGATTTCTTGAAAGCGCTTCTAGCCACCGGACACTTTTTCAAAAATAGGGAAGCCAACGAAAGACAAAAGCTTCCGCATTCGTCAAATGCCGATCTATCATATCCAAACCAATACGGAAAATGCTCAAATCGCGGCGGTCTTT